>Ga0208723_1000421_pt1 | contig 11624 bp, 17 predicted proteins | sample LakMenEpi31Aug12_FD_150750 | JGI IMG/M metagenome (GOLD analysis project Ga0208723, IMG submission 150750) | Freshwater microbial communities from Lake Mendota, WI - 31AUG2012 deep hole epilimnion (SPAdes) | ecosystem: Environmental > Aquatic > Freshwater > Lake > Epilimnion/Euphotic zone ...
CTAGTATTAAATATGGCCCAGGATTTGTGAATGCATTTAACGCTATAAGTAATGGTCCTCAAAACTTCAATGCGCCTTCAAATGGTCCACAAAACTTCAATGCGCCTTCAAATGGCCCACAAAACTTCAATGCGCCTTCAAACGGCCCTCAAAACTTCAATGCGCCTTCAAACGGCCCTCAAAACTTCAATGCACCTACAAATGGGCCACAAAACTTCAATGCTCCAACGAATGGCCCACAGAATTTTAATGCACCTACAAATGGGCCACAAAACTTCAATGCTCCAACGAATGGCCCACAGAATTTTAATGCTCCAACGAATGGCCCACAAAACTTTAATGCGCCAACGAACGGGCCTCAAAACTTTAATGTCGCGAATGGTCCTCAGAACTTCAATGTCGCGAATGGTCCTCAGAACTTTAATGCGCCAACGAACGGGCCTCAAAACTTTAATCCTGCAACTAACGGGCCTCAGAACTTCAATGCGCCTACAAATGGTCCTCAGAACTTTAATGCGCCAACGACCGGGCCTCAAAACTTTAATGCGCCAACGACCGGGCCTCAAAACTTCAATGCGCCTTCAAATGGCCCACAAAACTTCAATGCACCTTCGAATGGTCCACAAAACTTTAATCCTGCTACCAATGGTCCGCAGAATTTTAATGCTCCAACTCCGGCGGTTCCAGGAAATGCAGCAAATGCGCTCGGTATTACTTTCCCCGGATCAAATGCCGGCGGTACGCCTGCACCCGTGATAAATAATCAGATGGCAAGCTACTATTCTTTTCCGGATGGCCAATCACATTCGGTAACTGTAGCTCCCGGAGGATATATAGATATTACCATTGAATAAGTGACTTGACGAGGATTTACTATGCCATATATTATTCCTAAATATGGGAAACAATTGAATTGCTTTGCAGTATGGTCGGGAGGATTTACTCCTGAAGAAGTCGATAAAATTATCGATCTCGAAAAACTCCAAGAGTTTGAAAAAGGAAAAGTTGGGCTAGAGAAGAATGCCGCAGCTCCGGCTGAAACGCGAGATTCTGATATCTCGTGGATACATCATGATCAACACAGTGATTGGCTATTTCAGAGAATGTCAGGAATCGTTTCTGTCGTGAACTACGACAACTTTATGTATGATATCGAAGGCGTCGAAGCTTTTCAATATACAAAGTACGGACCAAATCAACATTATACATGGCATTGGGATGTTGAATTTGGCTGGCAGAAATATATAAGAAAGATCTCAGCATCTCTGCTTCTTTCAGATCCGAGTGAATATGAAGGTGGAGAGTTAGAGATCGTAAACAACGGAAACTTTGAAGACAAAGTTTCGTTTAAACCGAATAAAGGTGATATCGTATTCTTCGCTTCATGGATGCCACATCGAGTGAAGCCAATCACTTCTGGTTTTCGTAAGAGTCTTGTAGCATGGGTAATGGGTGAGAGAGAATGTTGAGTTGGAATCCTTTTAAAAAGAAACCTATTATTGAGTTTTATTGCCATCGCGATGATGTTGAGGCATTACCTCAGCCAAAGCCTGCGGCAAAATATATGCCAGAATGGTATAAAAGAATTCCTCCACTGATTACAGATGGAAGAGATGATCGTGATTGGTCAGGATCTCATAGCTTTACTGCAAAAAAATGCATGCCGATGATCGACGCCATGTCATTAGGATATGTCATTCCTCTTATCGGCGACTTGACAGTCAGATCAAATCACGACTGCAGTACAATTGAAGTCACGTCTTCTCCACAGATCAACGTATGTGAGTTTCATGACATTCGACAACTTGGAGAAAGATCTGCTCCTGGATTTCCTGCACCTCCTTTGAAGTTTGTCAATCCATGGATTGTAAAGACTGCTCCGGGTTGGTCGACTCTTTTCATAGCTCCGATTAATAACTTTGAAAGCCATTTTACATGTCTGTCAGGATTAGTTGATACAGATACATATCCAAAAGAAGTCAATTTTCCTGCAATCTGGCACACTCCAAATGCCGACGTGCTTTTACTTGCTGGTACACCTTTAGTCATTGCCATTCCAATTAAGCGTGATGCTGTTCCATCAAAGCCCAATATTCGAAACATGAAAGAAGATGAACATCACTTAATTAATATCATATCAAAGATGCAAAACACTCGAAGAAGCGTATATACAAAAGAATTGAGAGTACCAAGAAAATGAAAAACTTGTTTTCTTTATTAAAACCAAAGAAAGATATTGAATTCGTAGATACTAAGAAGTTATCTTATCATAACTTTTCTGTTGAACGAGCGATTGATGTTCCAACAAATACTCGCAAGGTTCAACAAGACAAGTATGGCAAGCATCTGATGCCATACTGTCCGGGAATTTTAGACTATGCTCAATTTGGCTATATCATTCCGGCGTGGGTAGACATTCATATTATGGCAAATAAAGCTGGTACTTCTTGGTATCTTGGAGACAGAGGACCGAGAGGAGATCGCGGATTTGACAATGGCGTAAAGATGGATGAAAAATTTGTAGAAGGCGCATTTACTCCAATTGGAATTGATCCTACAGCAATCTTATTTCCATCTCCTTGGAAAATTTTTACTCAAAAAAACATTAGCGCATTGTTAATGCCTGCATTTTATCATTCTACTTTTCTTGAAGATCTATACATAACTCCTGGTTTGGTAGACTATAAGAGTTTCCATATTACAAACTTCATTTGCATGCCGAAAAGAGAATGTAACGTTCACATTAAAGCGGGAGAACCTTTGTTGCACGTCATTCCTTTCCTCAATAAAGATATTACTGCTTCTGTTGGCCCAGCTTCAGATGAGATGATAGATAAAACTATGAATCTAATTCCCGGAGATGATAAGCAATACTATCGAAAGTATATGGGAATAAAAAAGAAATTTAATATGCAAAAAGAAGAGAATAAACAATGAACATTTTTGTTTCAGTATGCTCGTATCAAGATCCTTTACTTCCTCATACCATCAAGAGTATGATGCAAACCAAATCCAATCGGAATAATGTAGTCTATTCGATCTTCGAGCAAACTCGTTATGAAGATTCGTTGGCGTGCACAGAACCTGTGCTTGTAAGTCGAGATGATGTCATCTATAAAAGAATCGATCCCGAATACTCTGATGGTTGTGTTTGGGCAAGATATATTAATATGTTAAATATCACAAACGAGTATGACTTCATTTATCAAGTCGACTCACATATGTTACATGATATGAATTGGGATCGAGCTCTGATTGAAGATTATAAGAGAGCGATGGATATGTGTGAAACCAATAAAGTCATCATTACTGGATCATGTAAATCATTTATAATTGAAGAAAAAGACGGAGAGATTAAAACTTATCTTTGTCAAGAAGAAAATGATGCTTGTCAAGTCAAGTATTATACTATTGATCCGGATACTTTGATTCCAGATGTACATGGAGACGCGATTCCATCGACTGATATGCCAAGACCGGCGTTTCATATTATGGCAGGAAACTTCTTTACGCATGTCGATTGGATTGACAATGTCGGATTAGATCCAAAAGTCTTCTTTGTAGGAGAAGAAGTCATGATGACGATGATGTCATACGCTGCTGGATATAAAATGTTCCATCACAGTAAGATGGTTTCATATCACTTAGAAGACACGAGTAATTGGCATACGAAAACTCCGCCAGAAGATGCGAAAGCTGCGCGAAGAAGAAAAATACTTTCAGAGATCGGTCGTTGGCAATGGAAAAAATATCTTGAGGCATGCAGAGAAGATCTTCTTTCTGAATTCCACAAAGAATTTGGTGTAGACTTTATTAATCTTGATATTGAAGATCGTGCTCGAACTTATAGTCTTGACGTTGTTCCAGGTAAAATTGATCTTCTTGCTATTTCGAAGAAACCGAAGAAGAAAGTGAAATTGCCGAAAACTCTTTTTATGAGTGAAGATGAAGAATGATCGTTTGTTCTCTTCCACGATGTGGTGCTACTCGTTTTTGCTTGGATCTCCAAGAGAAAACAAGTTTACCATTTGTGGGAGAGTTACATCCTGTTCACATTCAAAGTAATAGAAAACAACTTACTCACGAAACTAAGCATCAAACAAATTTTACGCAAGATTCGTTTGCCGACTTGTTACAAGATCATAGTGAACACATCGTACTTGTAAATCAACACTCGTATCTTTTAGCCAATCAGGCAAGTTTCTTTATACTTCGTAAAAATATGAGAAACGCTGCTTTAAGTATGGCAAATTATTTGCTAAAAGTATATCCCGAATTAAAACCCAATGCCATTCGTTTTAATATTGGTTTGATGTATAATGATTATCGTGCACTCGTCGCGTATTTAAATAAATACCAAAAAGAAGTTGTTTGGTACGAAGATTATTATGGTATCGAAGACACACATATGCCTTTACTTGATTCGTATCCTGGCAAAGAGTCTATTATAAAAGAGATTGATTCGTATTATGAATCTAAAAGTTCATAAAAGATATGTGCTTACATTCGCGCAATTAGCAGGCCCATTTATTACAATCTGGGCTCTGATTCAATATGCAACTTTTCCATGGATAATTGTTTCACTCACAGCGTTCTTTTTGATGAGAGTAATAGGTGGATCGATTACGTATCATCGAATCCACAATCATCGTACGCATACAATGAATCCTATCGTAGAATTCATATGCACGGCATTCGGATTCTATGGTTCATTTGCTTCGCCGCTTGAATTCTGTGTATCGCACGACAATCATCACAAGTATCATGACACTCAGAAGGATCCGCATCCTTACCATTTGCAAGGTTGGAAAATACTTTTTCCAATTCTTTGGAATAATGACACGAATCAAATAAATTTGAAAACAACAGTCAGACTGATTCGTAATAAGATTACCAATTTCTTCTATGAAAAATACTGGATTTTGCTATTCTTACCGTTTCTATTGTTATTCATATCGTTACCAGCATACTTGTTTATTTACATTGTTCCTGCTACATTGTCGATATGGTCCACAGGAATCGCATCTCTAAATCATGATAAAAACGGTCCAAAAGATATGGGATTTTGGTACGGAATTATCAGTGGTGGAGAACATATGCATAAACAACACCACGAACAACCATTTGATACAAGCAAAGAAGGTTGGATAAATACCATCGCAGACATAATAGCTACAAAGAGAGTTAAGATATGAATATTGTTTATACTGTTATAAATGATTTGTCAGAAATAGATTTTGATGACTTGTATGAAAGATCAAAGGATGCTATTGATGCGAATTGGCCGGAAAATTCTACATTAACTGACGCCGAACGAAAAACCAACATGCGCACATTAATTGAAAGCGGAATTAATAATGAGTGGCCAGGATTAAATCCTCATGGCGCAAATGATACTTATATTATGATAAGAGCTTTTGATACTGTAGCTGGAAAAGATATGGGATTTGTAAGCGGGTTTATCCTTGAAAATGGAACATTAGATGGCAGACATTCACTCACTGCTCCGGATGAAAACGGTTCTAGAAATTACGTTTTTAATCAAGAAAATGTAACAGCCAAAAATAATTTTAATATTGAAATTGGTATAACTAAACATTTGTATAGAAATATTCCTGCAAATTCAATCTTTCATAGAACTTTGCGTATGCGAGCAAACGCAGCAAACTATGAACTTTTAGAAGACGTAGATTCTCCAACGCACGGGCCAAATTTTAGAAATATATTAATACAATTAAATCTATGAAGTTTTTATTGAATGTAGGAGCCGAGAAATCTGGCACTACTTGGTTATATGAGTATTTTAAAGAACACCCAGATTTCTATGATATGGGAAAAGAACTGAATATTATTCAGAGAGACGATTTAGTTCCTGTCTTAGAAGATGTAAGCGAATATAGAAAAGACATAGAGTCTTTTTTTCGGGCTGTTTCAAATATAAATCAAGTCACAGGCGACTTCACACATTATGAAGGCTCGAGTGAGAACATCTTTCGACTTATTAAAAACGGTTTACTAAAATACGATATCGAAGTAGTACCAGTTTATATTATGAGAGATCCTATTCAGAGGAGTTGGTCTTCTTGGAATATGATTGGAGGAGGTAAAATTCCAAATCGGTCGTTAGCTTCACGATTTGTCATGAGCAATTTCATATCATGTAAATATAAAGAAACTATCGAAGCTTTGGACAGTGTGTTCGCAAATCCGCTCTACTTCTTTTATGAGGATTTTTTTACTCAAACCAATATCAATCAGATATGTGACGAGTTAGAAATTTCTCGACATCCAGCAGAATGTGATAATAAAGCAGGAGCTTCTTCCTATAAGAAAATGCCAAACAGTTTCGTCAAGGCTTTTGGTAAATCTTTAAAGAATAAAGAGGCTGCTAAATATGTTTTTGAAAGATTTGAAAATGTACCATGGAAACTCGAGGATTATTCGTAGATCTACTCTCGATGAAGATATTCGCTTAACTTTTCTTGAAGGTTTAAATAGGCATACGAACATGCATTACTTTGATCGTAATGCGCCTACAAATAAAACAGATGAAGCTGTGCTTGAATTTCTCGACAGAGAACAGTTTAATTGTAACAAAACTCATATTGAATATTGGTATCAGGCGTATAAATCTTCTGGAGATTTGTGGCCTCATGTAGATTTTAATGAAAAGCTTCGGCACAGAATTGAGGCTGGAGAAAAGTTGAAACCAGAAGAATTAATGTCTCCAATTACCATATCGTGTTACTTAGAAGCAATCGATCTTGAAGGCGGAGAATTTTGTATTTCTGAAAGAAGTTGGTTAGACTATGAAAAAGAACTGAGCCCTCCGGAAGTTTTAAAAGAAGAATTGTTAAAATATACACACGAGTCTTTTCAACCTACCGAAGGTGCGGTCTTATACTTCGAAGGCAGTCGATACTACCATTGGGTCAATGAAATCAAAAGCGGCTCTCGCAAGAGCATACTCATCAATTTCTGGGACAATTGTAGTCTTAACTCCACTTCGCCCAATTAATTTCTAATGTCTATATTACCAGAAATAGAAATACGATGTTCGTCTGAAGTTTGAAACGGATATACCTGATGCTTAAGATAATTTGGAAACATAATAAGAGAACCTTCCCATGTCTTATCAATATCTAATTGAGTCGTACTAATTCCACCGTCTAATGAGTTATAAATGAATTCAAACTTTGATGCAACTTTATAGTTTGATTCTCTTACATTTGGCATATTTAATTCCTCTTCTAAATCATAAGGAATTGCAATCCATATCACCCATGAAATAGCTTTGTGGTGAAAATGTATTGGATTATATTCGTGTTTCTTCTGAAAATTTACCCAAGCATCATTATCAATGACATAATTATGATTTTCATAAAAATTAAATTTTCTTCTATATTCAAGAAACGTTTGCTCTATGCATTCTCTAAACTGCCCGTTAATAACATACTGAAATTCTGTTTCTAATTGCCCAGCTAAATTAGTATTGTATTTTTCCGGATTATTATCAACTTGCTTTTGCAAGTCACAAGTCAACTCAGCAAAAATAGAAACTGGAATTCTTGTTTTAAGAACTCCTGGGTTATAAAGTTTTATTTCTGAAAATTCTAAGTTCATAATTTCACCGATAATAATTTAGTTAATAGTAATTGTAGAGGTGTCTTTACATATGCTCATAGTACCTTCGCAACAGATATTCCAATCTTGACCTGTCTTTGCCCCACGGCTTGGAACATTAATGATAACATTTTTACATAGATATTCTTTACCATCTTCGAAAACGCGCCAGACATGATCTTCTGTCCCGCGATTAGGTTGTCCTCTTGATTGATTGAATCTTATCATAAACTCAGACATATTAGATTATTTCTGCTGTTGCATCATATACTATAGGTTCAATGTACGGACGTGTACCAATGTTCATGTGAATAAATTTGAAAGGTTTGGTTGATGTGTTACGAGTAAAGCTATGCGGTAGCCAGGAATTTGCAAACATTAGTTGACCAGGAACTGGCGTAAAATTAATAGACGATGTTGCTGTGGTAATGTTAGAAGAATTATGTTCGTATAGTGGTAACATAAGTTTCATTGGTCGCGGATCATGAATCACCATTCGCGGAGGATCTTTCGGGCACTCTAAAAAATAAAAAGCAACTAACTGACAGTCGCTGTGATTATGATACTCCATTGATGAATACTTATGGTGTTCTTGACTCCAACATTCGGTAAGATAAGTCGAAAGTCCATTCATGTTGTATCCTTGATCGCTCAAAAGATTCCATGCTGTGTTTAATGTGTACTGTATCAGTGGAAGAAGATCTTCTTCGTTAGACACATCTGCTTGCACGACTGGATATACATCGTTTATTTTTGTTATTTTGCGCGCGGCCCTTAACGCCGCATTTGATGCTGCTCTTGAGAAATCAAGAAGTTCTGGCTTCATAATACTATAGATAGGTGAGCTAAAATACTGCCACTGATCAAGTATGTCTGTCATAATAAAATCCTTATGTTATGTATATTGGGAAAGATCAGCCTCTATCACTGTATCTAAAAACAGTCGGTTTCCAATCTTATTCCAACCACTGTTGACTTGATAAAATATATTTAAACCGTTGTTCAAACCATACTGAATAGCCCAACTAAGTATTTCGGCTGTTAGCGGAGCGCCTGCTTCAAGCAGTTGTAAAAAGCTAAGATCAGGATTTTCGTGTTGTCTCCAAACCATAATTACGTTTGATTCGTCTGGTTTCATCCACATCGGAATAGTATCAAGACCGAGTGGAAACTTTTCATTTCCTAACCATACACAGCTAAACGATTTGCACGGATTCTCAGGTCGTTGTTCATGTATCGAACATCCTTTTGTAGTTACAAAATGACATTTCCTTCCTGGCCAAAATTGATGGCCAAGAGCTTCTCCAGTTAACCAACCGCAGCACTTCGTGCAACTTCCACATTCTCTTGTCATATTATCTCACTTAAATTGAGGACCAGCTAACCATACTACTAGAGTTTTACGAATGCCTTTTGTCACAGGAGTTACTCTGTGTAAAATAAAGGACGGGAATGCAACTACTAAACCTTTTTGTTTTGTGACTTGAGTCGGCACGGGTGCATCAAATATCTCAAGATCTCCCCCCTCGTATTCAGAAGGATCAGATAATTGTATTACAAGAGATAATTTGCGAGGCGCATTCGTTGCATTTCCACCTCTGTCAAGATGCCACGTATAATGATCGTCTTTTCCATCGTATATAGTATACTGAAAGTCCTCTACAAATCCCCATATATCTAGATTGAAGAATTCACCGTTCAGTTGTCTTGCTATGAAAGCAATTCTATCATATATAAAATTAGTCTCGGGCGTAAGATTTATCCAACCTATTTTAGATGATCTAACTGCTTCTTCAACTTTATTATCAGGTCCAACACTAGCAGATTTGATCGTGAGACTATCACCAATACTAACTATTTTGTCAATCTCTTCTTCAGTAAAACCATCACGCCATGATGCAAAAGAAATTTCTGGTATACCTAACGATGGAGAAGGAGCTATTTGATATACTGCCATTATTTACGCTCCCAAATATTATCTCGATAATGGGATTCATGACTTTGAAGCTTTCTACGTGTACCTTTGAGTGCTTTCAGTTCAGTTTCATTGAATGCTCTACATACATTTTTCGAAAACAAAGTATCTCTTTTAATTGGAATAACCTGCATTAACGGTGTACCAGCAGGTAGAATACCTTTAAAATTGGGTTCGTTCCAAACAAATGGAAAGTTAATAAACTCAAAATAACCATCGCAGTCTACCATACCCGAAAAACAAGTAAATCTTGGATCAGGTCTATTTAATGGTGGAACAAACAACAGTGAGTATCCTTTCGGGCAGTTGATTGCCCACCAGTTCATGAATTTAATTGGAGGTTTTGGTAAATGTGGAGCGGGGCATTTGTCAGATGTTACTTGCCACTGTAAATGATTCTCGATCATTGCTCTCGGATATTTGCTGTTGTATTCAATGAACGAACAATCTTCATTCGAAGTGATTTCAACATCAGCAACGAGTGGAATAATCCAACCCGTGATCATCGCATCAAGAAAAGGTGGGCATCTTTTGAGAGTAGATTGATCAAAGCCTACATCCTTCTTCATTGGCAAAGCTTTATACCATTCTGGTATCAGTTTGCGGGCAGGATAAGGTTCTGGTATATTTCCTAAATCATCATCATAGCAAAGAAATTCTAGTTTAGGCTCATTCTTTTCAAAAAACGAAAACATCAATTTTGTCCATTTCCAGGTTTTTCATAGTGTATTCCACCAGATTCAATAAATTTTTTACATTGCTCGACGTCGCTCGCACCTCTCAGAATATGATCATCATGCAAACTAAAATGTAAGCTTGAGATCCATATTCTGAGATGTGGTGGAAGTTTGTCATAGCAACGCATTACCAATGCCATTCTTTGTATGTTAACATGTTCCAAATGAATGACTCTATTATATATATGTAAATTACAGGGCTGCTAGTTCGACTAAGTTGCTCTCTGTGATGGCATCTAAGCCAATCAATGCTTGTTTGACTGCGGTAAAATCGTCATGTTTTTCATCGTAGATGACAAATGGAAAATCAGTAAATTCTCCAATATCCCATGTATTTAGAGCATTGAATACAGATTCGTATTGACTACTATCGTTGTATGATAAATGAGTAAACTCAATGTTATTATCCTGTAGCCACTGATAGGCTGCAGCAGAGTCGTTGCCACCTGTCGTAGTCAAACCAGTATAAAGATAAACGTCTTTAATTCCTACTAGCATGTATTGTTTCCTTTTTGTTATTTGTGCTAAAATGTTACACTCATCGTACCATTAGCGCTGCCTGTTCCAATATTTATAGAAACTATTTGATATGGGTATACTTTTACTGATACTGAATTTGTCGTAGTACCAATATTACCAGCGTTTCCTGATGCTCCAGGATTTGATGTGCCGGCTGTTCCGGCGGTCGCTCCAGTTCCAGCACTACCTGCTGTGCCAGTATTTCCTGCTGCTCCTGCGCCTCCTGGATTTCCAGCCGCACCATTTGTAGCTCCAGTTCCAGCTGCTCCTGTTGTGCCAGCATTACCAGCAGCTCCGGCACCGCCTGGGTTTCCAGCCGCACCATTTGTAGCTCCAGTTCCTGCATTGCCAGTCGCTCCAGCATTTCCTGCTGCTCCTGCACCTCCTGGATTTCCAGCTGCACCATTTGTAGCTCCAGTTCCTGCATTGCCAGTCGCTCCGGCATTTCCTGCAGCGCCGGCATTACCAGGACTTCCTGCTGCTCCTGGATTTGCTCCAGTTCCTGCCGCTCCTGTTGTACCAGCATTTCCGTTGGCTCCTGCACCGCCTGGACTTCCTGCTGCTCCTGGATTTGCTCCAGTTCCTGCCGCTCCTGTTGTACCAGCGCTTCCTGCAGCGCCGGCATTACCAGGACTTCCTGCTGCTCCAGCGTTTGCTCCAGTTCCTGCGGCCCCAGTATTTCCAGCACTTCCATTGGCGCCTGCATTACCAGGACTTCCTGCTGCTCCAGCGTTTGCTCCAGTTCCTGCGGCTCCTGTATTTCCTGCGCT
>Ga0208723_1000429_pt1 | contig 11483 bp, 26 predicted proteins | sample LakMenEpi31Aug12_FD_150750 | JGI IMG/M metagenome (GOLD analysis project Ga0208723, IMG submission 150750) | Freshwater microbial communities from Lake Mendota, WI - 31AUG2012 deep hole epilimnion (SPAdes) | ecosystem: Environmental > Aquatic > Freshwater > Lake > Epilimnion/Euphotic zone ...
CGAGTGTATGCCCCGCGAAGCTCACGGCGGCTATGATATCGTTAGCAATTGGTGTTACCTGCCTCCCAACGCTCGTAGACAACTCTTAGAAAAATATGAATTGATCTACACTGAGAAAGAAGAAGTCATTATGGCTCTTCGAGAAGAATCTACAATTGAACCAATACTGTATTAAAGGAGTAGAAGCATGATTAAGTTAGTTTTAGCATTTGTTATTTTGGCAGTGGTACTTCATTTTGGTATCACGAGCTGGCAAAAGATGTCAGGAAAAGATCGTTGGTCATTGACAAAGACCGCGTTCTATAGTATAATTGTTTCACTGCTTGCATTAGCAGCGATGACAATTCTCGTAGTTTTATTCTAAGGATTTATATGGTCAATGATCGTTATCTTCGCCCATTGTATTTTGCTTTGGGTTTCGCTGTTTGTTTCTTTCTTTTTTCACAAGGTATTATCTAAAATGAAACGTATTTTTACTCTCTCTATTCTCGCAGCCGCAGTTCTTGCCACAGGTTGTACTCGTATCGAAACTGGTGAAGTTGGTGTTCGAGTTGGCTTTGACAAACAAGTCCAAAGTGGAGAACTGCTCCCTGGCTCGTTCAATCAAGTGTTGATTGGTGATGTGCTTACATTCCCAGTTAAGGATGTTAACGTGGTATTGGAGAATATGACTCCTGTAGCCAAAGATAACAGCACCATGAAAGATTTGGATGCTGTAGTTGTCTACAACATCAATCCACAAAGTGTTGCAGAATTGTACTCAACTAAGAACAAAAGTTTCCACGCAGAGTTCAAAGGTGATACTTATGTGATGTATAACTACATCGTACAAAATGCTCGTAATGCTATCTACAAGGCAGCACGTAAGTACGAAGCACTAGATATGGCAGACAATCGTGGCGAGATGGAAAAGTTCATCCAAGACGAAATCGTTCGCAATCTAGCAGAAGAAAAGTTGGACGGTACTATTATGATCAGTCAAGTATTGATTCGTAATGTTGTGCCAGCAGATGCAGTTGTAGAGAGTGCCAACGCATTGGTTCGCTCAAAGAACGAATTGAAGCAGAAGGAAGTCGAAGTTAAGACTGCTGAAGCCGAAAGTCGTCGTATGGCAGCATTGGCTAACAACTCAGGTGCAAGTATTGCATTCATGCAGGCTCAGGCCATGTTGAACATTAGTGAAGGTATCAAAGCAGGTCAAGTGCAGACCATCATTGTGCCCAGCAACTTCAACGCACTGATGATGCCAAAGTAATCAGAAAGTCAGAGGCACATGTCCTATGAAAAAAATCTACTACGAAAAACGTGGGCGTAGGTATGTGCCTGTGAGTGAGTACGACAGTGAGTATCTAGACAGTTTCTCCAAGGGCACACACATTGTGATGGCGTACCCAGGTGGCCAGAGCCGCCGGTACAACATCGATCCGGCCTATGCTCCTATGATTGCAGCCGGCCGGGTGGCTGAAGATGCTATCTGCCGAGCTATTAGTAAAGCCAGCGAAATGCGTCCAGCACGTACTCCAATCACCCCCGGTCAAAAAAAGGCCTGGGAGAAGTTGGCTAAAGAACTAGGGGACGAGTTAGCTACTCTTCATGGATTATGCGTTCACGACTGTGCCGAGGCGGGAGTCAAGGCCATGCAGGAAGAAGCTGATAAATTAATGAAGCACGAGAGTGTTCGTAAAGCCTACGAGCATTTTCAGTTGATGTGTGAACTTACAAAAGAGACAGATAAATGATAGCAGAACAAATGGCAAATTGGTTAATAGGCAGTATTTTATTTTCATTGGGTGTATTGGTATTAGTGTTCATGTGTGTGCTAATCAACAATCTCTTACACAAATATTGGAAACCAGTGACTATTGTGTTTTTCAGAAATGAAAGTCTCTACCCAAAAATGCGTTTCATTGCCGCAGAAGATACTGTCAACGAACCTAAGTTTGAATCTCAGAAAGACATTGACAAACTGAAAAATTAATGCTATAATAGCTTAACAAATGAAAGGATTACTATGATCTCGCTTAAAGAATGGATGGAACTGGTAGATTATCGTATCACTGAAGGCAGTGACTACGGTTGGCAATGCTACGGGCACGATGCTCACATGTTGGACTCTTGGAACGGTGATCATGACGGTCACAGTTTCACAGTTATCTTTGACACCAAGACTCAGACAGTCTATGAAGTGCAGGCACACGACTATGTACATAATCGTGCCTATCGACTAATTAATCCTGAGTTTAAATCTGCCCATGACCACGAAAGCAATGGTCGAGGCATAGAAATCAACAACGCCTGGGACGAAGTTGACTATGTTGATCTCGATGTAGATGACGACTTCATCCAAAAAGGTCTAGCCATTCGCGAAGGTGAAGATTATGATACTCGTGTGCAGATTGAAGTTAACTTTGATGACGCTGAATTGTTGGAGTACATGAAGATTGCACACGATCGTGATATCACATTCAACGAGCTTGTAGAGATTGCACTACAAGAAGCAATCGATCAACATCGCATGTTGAACGATATTCCATTTCCTCTACCAAAAGAAAAACGCAAGAAGAAGAAAGGTAAAAAATGACCGATGCACAAAAGTTTTTAGATGATCTAAAGACTGGTGTTCGACATGTTGTAATCAACGACTGCTATGGCGGGTTTGGGCTCAGTGATCTTGCTCGTGAACAATACAAGCAATTGGCTGGTATTACAGATCCAGGTTGGTATGATCGTGATGTGGCCAGAGACGATCCCTATTTGGTCAAGGTGGTCAAGGAACTTGGCTCTGCTGCCAGCGGCGGTCATGCCAAACTCAAGATAGTAGAAATACCCGGAGATGTGCTGTGGCACATTGGTGAGTATGATGGTGTAGAGTGGGTAGCCGAGGATCACAGGACCTGGAAATGAGCAAGCCTGTTGTTATGAGTCCCGATCAATGGAATAGGATACTTGACTGTATCAAGCAACGAGAAAAGCCTAGTGTGTATCTTTCCAGAGAAAAAATGAAAGAGACACTGGGCTTTACTGTACGTGATCATAGAGAGTATGTCAAAGATCCAGATTACGTAAAACGGCCAAATGATGGTGAATGGTACAACATGGAACCTGCTGGTTGGTTTGAAGGCAAAATGAATGTGCATACCGTTCGGTTGGATTTCTACGACGACCAGAAACGCACAATGTTTCTATTAAAATATGGCAACGGACAAGATTAAAATTGGCTCGCTCAATGAGATTCTAGCTACCCGAGTTAGAACAGTTTACCCCTATCGTGTGAACTTCGATAATATCACACGCAATCAAATTGAAGAAATGGCCACGTGGTGTATCAACAACTGCAAAGACCTATGGCGGGAAGAACATTATCATGCCTTGTATTTTCAATTTACAAATGACTATGATGCCATGATGTTTATGTTGAAGTTTGGCGGAAGGGGTAACGTATGATACAACCTTGGCAAATGAATGTGCTGAATAAACTTCAAGGCATTAAATCCAGTCCGCTGACCTTGACCATGGCAGGTCGACGATCTGGAAAGAGCATGCTGAGTATTCTAGCATTTCAACGACTATGGGACGATTTACACAATCGGCCAGTTGAAGAATTAAAACTCAGCGAAGGCACAGTCTACGGCAGTCGTTATTATTGCATAGAACCTGTGGGCGGTTCTTGGAAGGATATGGAACTATGGTGTATGGAAGCATTTGGTGCAACCACAGGCAGTATCTGGGGAGAAAAACCTGCTCCTGAACCAGCCATGCGTTGGTACATGAATAACCGCAAGTTTTGGTTCCGCGATCAAGCTGATCAATTAATGTTTGTAATGAAATGGCGATGAGCACCAAAGTACATCACTGGAGATTCAATGATGGCGTAACTCCTATCAATCCAGGAAATCAGTTTGGGGAAACCATACTGCCCCGCAGTTGGACCTGTTGGGTCTATCCTGAAGACAATCACGAGTTTGAAATTTGGATGACTCGTATGTGTCCTACCGCAGATTTTACTCCTCGATTTAACAGCGGCGATCCGATGTGGACTGTTGATATCACAGACGATAAAGAAGCGACATTATTTCAATTGAGGTGGATGTGAATAATCTAGAAGAAGAAATTCTAAATAAAGCAGGCAAAGAAATGGCTCGCGAAATTGACCGAGAAGTTCTTTGGGGTATGCTTGCAGGTCTAGGGTGGCGCCGAATAAATTTGGATAGATTTACAGATAACAAACATGCTGTAAATATTACCCATTGGTTAGAAGCACACTGTAATCATGCCTTTGAACGCAGCGGTGCAGATTTTATCTTTGAATCTGAAGTAGATGCTGTGAATTTTACTCTAAGATGGCAATAATAAAAACCAAAGGTTATCAATTTGAGCCCGCCCACGGGTATCTAGGACGTGGACCTAGAAAAGATACATATAGATATATGATAATCAACGATCAAGTAGAGGAAGTACGGGAAATAGTAGTACATGAGTTTACCATGGGCGATGTTGAGGATCCGGATCTATATGCTGCAGAACCACTTTGGCAATGGCAACAAAGTGAAGGAGGTCGATGGATTATGACCCACGCAGTAGAAACTCCCAGTTGGCACAGGATACCAGATCAACTGCAATATGGCTATCGATTCCAAGTTCGAGCCAAACTGTCAGGTGCTAGACTCACAGAGTACATGTTGAGGCACGGTAAGTGATAGATCCAAATCCAACTCCTACTATTCTAAGAGCTCAGAAAGCAGAAGAGCATCTTAAAGTTGATCAGAGATTGATGCAGTTGTTGGACACCTATCATATGATCGTACTCAAAGACGATGACTTTTCAGAGAAACTTACCTGGTGTTTGGAAAACTGCCAAAGCAAGTTCCGTGATCTCAGCGATTCAAATGGGAGAGCATGGTATTTCCAAAACGAACAAGACGCTGTTATGTTTGCCATGAGGTGGGCATGAAAGTTGTTTATCTAACTGATACCGGAATTCCCTACGCTCAGGCAGAAGAATATTTTGCTGAAGCAGCGGCATGGGCCAGCAGACAGTGCTCCAGCTTTGTTAATTATCATGTACAGGATGTCTCAGATGTTTCTCTTATCAACGATTTCATTACTGAATATCAATTCCAAGATCCAACAGATGCGTTACTATTTCAACTAAAATGGAAAACCAGTTGACAGCAGATGAATAGTATGTTATAATATATTATGTGTGTTATCAAGGACTGAGAATGAAACAAGAACTAGATAAATTGCTTTGTGAGAAGTATCCAAAGATGATGGTGAACCGCAACAAGAGCATGCAAGAAACTTGTATGTGTTGGGGTTTTGAATGCGGCGATGGCTGGTTCAATATTCTCAATCAGCTTATGGGCAATATCCAACATCACATTGATTGGAAAGATAAACAACGTGAGTATGCTCGCACGTATAATGAAATAGCCACACAGGCCAAGGCCGGTAACTTTGACTTGTTTGAAGAAAGCATGAAAGATACTGTTAATCTTGAATATAAAGAAAAACGCCTAGCAGAAATTGTTGCTGGCGATTTTAGAAAAGTTCCTGAATCGATTCCACAAGTAACATTGGATCAAGTTAAAGAAAAGTTCGGTACACTGCGGTTTTATTACACAGGTGGAGATGATGAGATTAGTGGCATGGTTCGTATGGCTGAAAGCATGAGCGGTGTCACTTGCGAAGAATGTGGCAATCCCGGTGAACGTCGAGGCAGCGGATGGATTTATACTGCCTGCGATACACACACCAAACCCGAACACCTAGATAGCAATGAGGAAGAACATGTATAAAACAATTTACACCGAAGTAGAAGTAGATGTTGATCTTAGCGACTTTGACACAGACGATCTCATTGAAGAATTAGAAAGTCGCGGTTCGGGAACACTTGACTACGGCGATGGTAAAGAAGTTCTTAATGCTATCTATGAAAAGCGTAGATTAGGGCAAGATTATCAAACGGAATTAGATCAACTGATTTGGTTGGGATTAGGTAAAGTTGTATGAGCAGAGAAAAACACAAGAAGTATCAGTGGATCGATGGCGAAACCGCAGATCGCATCACCAGTCTCAATCTCAAAGACTATCGTGCCTATCTTAAGAAAGAACTGGCACAGTGGAAGAAGAATCCCAAGACGGAAGATAATCCAGATGGATATTGGCTGCATCCAGAAGATGTCACAGGTAACATACGCAGGATTGAAGCTCTCAATCTAATCATCAACGACTTTATTGAAACATCGGACGAAATAAAATGAAAATTGGATTTAGCCTTGGACGTTGCGTCCGTGACATTGTTAAGGAATTAGTTGACATCGACGATGTGGCATTTATCATTGCTGCCACTGCTATTCATGATGAACCTCAGTTGGCCAATGTGATCGAACAGTATATGTATCGCAATGACGATTATCTCTACGGATTAGATAAAGACAAATGTCAAGCAGTGGCTCTGGAACTGTGGAGCACAAATAAAATACTACAGCCTCGTAGACAAGGTCTGCATCGTCATCGCCAACCTGAAAATTCTGTTTGGGTAGATATGTTCCCTACAGAGCTCAGTGAAAATCAGTCAGTCAAGACTGCCTGGGATGCCTATAGATTTATGCTACATATGACTGAGAACGTTGACAATGAAGCAGTAGAGGTTTTCAAACAATAGGGAGAGCCAATGGTCAAAACAGGATCAAAATGGTCAGGGAGTGATAATACAACTATTTTTCGGGTGATTCAGGTAGTTGATATTGAAGGGCACACCTGGGTACATTATATCAAAGAAAACGCACCCGAAGATTCTAATCGTGAATACAGTTGTTACGAGGAAAGTTTTTTAAGTAGATTCCGAGAACAGCCTAATGATTAATTTTAATTTTAACATTAGAATACCTGGATCAAATCGTTTTGAAAATATTCGAGTCTGGCACGGTTCTACTCCTATCCCATATAAATTCTGGGAACTGCAGATCTATTTTAGTGCAGACGTCATTGACATCAAAGTTAGCATCACCGCCAAACAAAGTCATAGCGGTATACAGCTATGCTTCGGTCTATGCGGAATCGGCGTAGATTTTAATCTCTACGATTCAAGACACTGGAGCGACGGCCAATGGCACTCTCAGACATAGAAACTGTTCTGCTGGTGTTTTGTCTGCTACAGATCAAACATTTTCTAGCAGACTTTGTATTTCAAACTCCTCGTATGATGCATGAAAAAGGCACCTACGGTGCTGCACATGGAGTCTATCACAGTCTTTGTCACAGTGCTGGTACCTTATTAGCATTTGTATGGCTACATCCTATTATTGGGTTGGTAACTGCATTTTTTGATTTTTTACTGCACTATCACATAGATTGGGCAAAGAGCAATATCAACAAGAAATACAAATACACACAAGATAATCCAAAGTTTTGGATGTGGTTTGGGCTTGATCAATTGGCGCACCAGTTCACTTATATCGTGCTAATTTGGTGGATATTTTTCGGTCTGTAATCGTAATTAAAGTATAATATTATAAAGCATAAGTAAGAGTACACGATGGAGCAAAAAGTGAGAAAACTGGAAGATTTTAATGCGGAAGATCGGATTGACCTAAAACTGCTAGAAAACAGCACATACTTTCTCAACGGTGAAATTTCTGAAGAATCAGCTGCTGCCTGTACCAAGTGGTTGATCTATGAAAATCTCGATAGAACTAAAGAAAAAATGCTGACCCTGTATATAAATTCCACAGGGGGAGATCTCTATCAAGCCTTTGGTCTGATCGATGTCATGCAGGCCAGTCCTCATGTGGTTAGATGCATAGGCATAGGCTCAGTGATGAGTGCTGCTTTTCTAATTTTTGCAGCCGCTGACAAGGGACATAGATATGCTTCTAAGAATACCAGCTTCATGTGTCATCAATTTTCATCCGGCATGGATGCCAAATATCACGATCTCAAAGCTGAAATGAAAGAAACTGAATTATTAAATGACAAGATGATCGATGTGCTCAAAGAAGCCACTGGGCTTGCTCCATCAGTGATCAAGAAAAAATTACTGCCACCATCAGATGTTTATCTCACAGCACAGGAAGTGATGGACCTGGGCATAGCTGATCATATTTTAGAATGAGGACGATATGAAAACAGATTCGAAAGTAGTTGTATTGGGTGGAAAGTTAGAAGCCGAGGCTAAACGCAAACAGGATCTCCTTGATGTTATCGACGCTATGCGGTTGATGGTCCAGAGTGGAGAGATTGCAGAGTTCGTAGCAGCCAGCATAGACGAAGATGGCATCACACAGATTCATGTGTGTGCCTTGGACCTACCAGGCAGCATAGGACTGTTTGAGATTGGCAAGCACCTGTTGATCTCAAGTGAGACTGGCATCTCCGACACAGAATAAATTGTGGCAAAAATGCCACATAAAGTGGTCATATTTTTGTTGACAACTAAATAAAAAGACACTATACTACACACAGTTGTTTAGGAAAGAGGTCAAAATTATTTTTGTCAGAAATGCCAAAAGTGGTTGACAACCTGGCTAAATAAATGTACAATTGAAACAAGTTAGCAGACAATGTAGTTGAAAGGTGTTGTAGAAATACAACAAAATAAATTACAAAAGAGGTTGACAGGTGTGCCGAAAGGCGCTATAATTAATACATAGACAGCAAGGGTGCTGTTTATAAAGAAAAGGTAAATTGGAAAGCAAAATGCAATCGTTCAATAGACATCAACAATTTAATGCGATGCCCAAACTGGCAGGTGTAATAGCCTGTTCTTGGTTATCGATTAATGGCGGAAGTCTATCATATGATCGTACACCAGAGATTCAAAGGGTCCGGAGGACTGTCGTGTAACACACAAGTTAACACAACAAACTTCAAGGACCCTAGGATTAAAAACCCTGGGGTTTTTTGTTTTTATAAAGGAAAAATGGAACAGATAGATTACGCAAAATTAAATGAACGTATTGTTGAACAGGCTTATGAAGGTGTTCTTGGCGAAATGTCAAAAGAACAACTTCAAAAACTTATTCAAGATAAGTTTGATCGTGCTAAAGTGTATCACGAATCGTTGGCTAAATTACCAGCGTTTAGTGTAAACTGAAAGCGCAAAGTGTGAACAAGAGGAAACGAGGTCCTCGCCCTGCACTTAAAACATAGGGCAAACGGGCGGCCTGTAGGATGAAACTCTTCTTCTAGAGCGAAAAATTACAGCGTATTAAAGCATTCTATAGGGACGGCTACACCCATAGCGTAGTACTGCATAGCAGGCGTTATTAGAATGTTTTAATACACACTCTCCAGTCACTGACTCTGAATCAGTTGACAGGCATAGCCGGAGAGTGTATAATTATTTCAATGGAAGTGTGTGCTGAATTGGTTGAAGGCAACGGACTGTAAATCCGCCACATAAGAAACGTTGTAGGTTCGAATCCTACCACTTCCACCAGATTTGCCTCGTTCATATAACGGTCTATTATATCCGCCTGTCTAGCGGAATACAGGGGTTCGACTCCCCTACGAGGCGCCAGTTTATTCCCCAGTAGCACAGCGGTAGTTGCACTTGACTGTTAATCAAGGTGTCGGTAGTTCGATCCTACCCTGGGGAGCCAATAATATGCCTCTAATGTAATGGCAGCATCACAGTCTCCAAAACTGTTCGTCGGGGTTCGAGTCCCTGGAGGTATGCCAAACAATTTGCACGATTCGTCTATCGGTTAGGACGCTGCCCTTTCAAGGCGGAAAGACGAGTTCGATTCTCGTATCGTGTACCAATTGCGGGATTAGTTTAATGGTCAAACGAAACCTTGCCAAGGTTTAGTCAGGAGTTCGATTCTCCTATCCCGCTCCAAATGCCAGCGAGACTTGGTAGTCAGAGAGGTTTTATAAACCTTTTAGCGCCAGATTAGCGTTCTTGAGAGGGTTCGATTCCCTCCGCTGGTACCAAGCAATGTAGGAGTGGCAGAGCGGCCCATTGCACCGGATTGCAAATCCGAAAAACCGTCGGTTCAAATCCGACCTCCTACTCCAATGCCCCTGTGGCCAAATTGGTAAAGGCAGCTCTCTCAAAAGGAGTGTTATGTATCCCGGTTCGAGTCCGGGCAGGGGTACCAAAGATTATGGAAGATGATGCAGCGGGGTTGGTCCTGCGACTGGCCTTGAAAACCAGGTTCTCTTAACAGGGATGGGGTTCGACTCCTCCGTCTTCCGCCAGTTTTGTTTATGTGTGTACGGTTACCCATATGTGAGTAGCGAGTCGCCCAAGACACTTGTTACTGTACCTGAAGCCCGTAGCAGACTTACGCCGAGTAAGTTCAGCCAGTAGCTTGGACACTGCAAGCGGTAAACAAATTCAATTTTCCCGGATAGTTAAATGGTATAACAATCGGCTGATAACCGGTCATTACAAGTTCGATTCTTGTTCTGGGAACCACTTAAGGAGACTGTAATGGCAAATGTCAAAAAAGGTAACTTAACAGCGCCTCCACAATGGTGGAAGCATTTAAAAGATTGGAAACGAGTGTTCTGGAAGTCAGAACGCCAAGCCCAAAAAAGAAATATCAACAAAGGAGAATGACATGAAACGAGGTAAACTCTAGTGTCATCCTAGACCCCCGTATGGTCCTGGATGGCACGTAAAAGAAAATATTTACGATCCATCCCTTCGTGGCGCAATGGTAGCGCAACGGACTCTTAATCCGCTGGTTGGCAGTTCAAGTCTGCCCGGAGGGACCATATGGGGGTATAATTCAAAGGCTAGAATAGCCGGCTTTTAACCGGTCTATCAGGGTTCGAGTCCCTGTGCCCCTACCATATGCTAACACACTTTCAATCTGAATTGACAGATACAAACAACCAAGGGGATCCACTGGACTTGATCCAGGTGCATCCTGAATTGACAGGAACAAGGTTGTAAGGGGAGCCGAGTGTGTTAACATATGGTAAAGTAGCATAATGGTTGTGCAACACCTTCATACGGTGCCCGGTGTGAGTTCGAATCTCACCTTTACCACCAATTTTATCTCTCTAAAGTGTTACCTGGTTGCATTTGCGGTTTGGGGCCGTAGGGTCTTGGTTCGAATCCAAGTAGGGAGACCAGTTTTGCCCTTGTATCCTTAGTGGTAGAGGTCCTGTTTTGTAATCAGGGTGTGGAGGTTCGATTCCTTCCTGGGGCACCAAGTTTGGATGTAATAGTTGGTACGAGTGGACATAAATTGCTTGTCCATGACATGTTTCGAGCATGAAGGTTGGTTCGATTCCAACAGCATCCACCAAGTTTTGTAAGTGTCAGCAAGTGAAGTCACGCTGTGCAGTATTCTTCGAAGGTACTGAGCAGTAGAAGGCAAATGGGTTCAACTCCCACCCTGCGGGGAACTGCAGGGGTCTGTAAAGGAGACTACGCTGGACGGATCCCAAGTGATATCCATCGTGCTCGAAGTCAGGCTAGGCGGCCGGTAAGTCCTGAATAAATCTACGATAAATGCGGCGTA
>Ga0208723_1000432_pt1 | contig 11425 bp, 8 predicted proteins | sample LakMenEpi31Aug12_FD_150750 | JGI IMG/M metagenome (GOLD analysis project Ga0208723, IMG submission 150750) | Freshwater microbial communities from Lake Mendota, WI - 31AUG2012 deep hole epilimnion (SPAdes) | ecosystem: Environmental > Aquatic > Freshwater > Lake > Epilimnion/Euphotic zone ...
TATTGCCCATCCCCATTAAATATCCCCAACAAGTCGCATCCCCTTTGCTTCGCTGGCTGGCATCGTTTACCGGTTGCTTTGCAGAGAATAGGATAATCACCGCTGTCTAAAAGTGTCAAGACATTTTTTAATCTGTTAGAAGATACCCGTGGAACATTCCGTGGAACATTTACTGGCGAGCGTGGTTAGTGTCGTACGTACTGAGCAGCGTACATTGCAAGCGCGATGACTTGGCACGGGTTGCTAGTGTTCCACGTGGAACATTCAAAGCGTTTCAGATTGTAACGAGCGAATCAAACAAGCGTTTCATCCATGCGCGTGATTCAAACGTGCGCTTCAAACTACTGGCAATGTTCACCCGAGCAGTACTCACGCGATCATCATTCAAGCGGTCGCTTCAATCGCAAGTTAGTGCAAATGCGAGTTTGTTGCAATAGGGGGGGAGGGGGTTGCGCGGCGGTGGGGGCTGTTACATCTATTGGATCAACCACCCTTTTAAAAAATGAGCAAATGGCGAACGTGCTTGACAAGGTGTGGGAATCTGGTAAGAGTTGGGCATGAGCAGTCCGATTTCATATGATTTGCATGGTGGGCTAATTGGGTGCTGCTAGTATCTTGCTCCTTTTTGCAAATTATCCAATGCCCACAGGGGCTGGAGATTGGTGTAATGATTTAGCCGGAAAACATCATCGGCGGTTTTGGCTGAAGCTAATGGGATAATATGGTCTATGTGCCATTGCCCACGATTAGCCCAGTTCATGCCATCGGAGAATTTTGATTCGATATGCCTAGCTAGTTGATCCCAGTCACAACCGATAATCACACTTGCTTGTGATGTTTTTTTGTAATTTTTGTTTCTGAATGCGCGTGAGACTAGAGACCTTGTTGCCTGAGCAAGTGAGTAAAATGGATCTGAGTGCCGCCTTTCCATTCGTCTTTTGCGCACAACCTCATTGACATGTGTTTTATTTTTTTGATAATAGTCTTTGGCGTTTTGGCGGTGCTTTTCTTTATTGTTCTCTCTCCATTGTTTGTTCGCCAGCGAACATTTTTCTGGGTTTTTCAATCTCTGCTTGCGAGCAGCTTTTTTGACAGACTCATTTTGCCTGATGGCTGAGTCAAAAGTAACCCATCTCTCTTTGCCTTGGGAATACTGCCAAAAAACCTTGCCATCGGCTCGCGTGTCCCATCTTTTATGCCTGACCAAAAAATGGTTGACATTCTCCTTGAATTCAAATACTAGTTGATTCGCTTCCTGCATGCTGTAACATGTTTGAGGTTTCCGATCCTTCGACTAATTCGTTGGATCGGGTTTATTCTAATCAAAACCAACATTTAGTCAATAAAATTATGAGCAGTCCAGTGAGCTACGATCTGATGGGGCAAGGTGGAGGCATTGTGCTTGAGGCTGGCGACAGTGCTACTGGTGTTTTCCGGTGGATACAGGTGTTGACTGATACTGCGTTAGCTAGTGAGAGTGGGCAAACAGCAGGGAATCTGGATTCGATTTCAAAATTAGATGACGTTGTATTGCCTGGCGGAGTTGGGATTGGTGGGCGGTTTACAAAGGTTCAGGTTACATCTGGTCTTGTAATTGCGTATTACTACTGATGAGTCAGTTTGCACAGAGTGGAAGTGCGATGGATGATGCACAATCCTCTGATGGGGATGGAGGGTTTGTGGGTGTGAACCAGCGGTTGCAGTTGAATCAGTTGGAGGTGGGGGAGGTAAGGGAGAGTTTGAATGGTCGGATGGATGGGCATTGGAAGCCTCGTAAGGGGATTGTGGCACGGACGGGGACTTTGACTAGTGGTGGAAGTCCGTTGCAGTTACCGTTTTTTTTGATTGATGTGGCGAAGAGCATTACTGCTGCTAGTGTTGCGGCTGGGGTTGTCACGATAACGATTACTGGGCATGGATTGACTGGCACGGCATTGGCTCGTGTTACAGGATTGGTGGGTGATGCTGTAATGGATGGGGATGTTGTTTTGACTGTGGCTAGTGTGGATACATTGACGTATTCTGTGGTTGGGTTGACTTCGATTAGTGACCAGACAGGCACGTTGTCCACGACTCCAATCAATGATGCCGCTAACGTGAACGTGAGGGCTTCTTGTTTGTTCAGCGATCCTAACTTGGGTAATGCCGAGAGTGTCGTGTTGGCGTTGGACTCCAAGGCTATTCTGGTTGATCTGGATGACTACACCACGGCGGATATTGAATACCCTACGGGAAAAACGTTGGCGCAAGATTGCGATTTGATACAGGCGTTTGATCGTGTGTATCTGTTTCGAGATGGAGTGCAGGCATTTGAGTGGTTTCCTAACGGTCGGCAGATTGAGGCGGCTAGTCAGAGTGCTTCTACTACCGTTACCATGCGGATTAAAGATCACGGGTTAAGCGTAGGGGATGAGATTGTTGTTAGCGGGTTAACGGGCGGGACTCCTGCTAACGGGACGTTTGCTGTTGCAACAATTACCGATAAAGACGTTTTTACTTATGTTTTCACGACTTCTCAAACGCAAACATTCGGAGTTACTGATGCTGTGCTAAAATCTGGGTTCACCTTAGTTCCAGCAGGTGTTTACACTCAGCCACAGGTGTTTGTTACAGTTGGAAACGATGGTTCGGTAACAAACGGGCTTGTGAGCCTGGATGTTACGGGAAACACAACTATTGTAACTGGGGATACGATTGTGATTTATGAAACGGATGTTCCTGAGTTCAGCGCAATCTCTGGTAAGTCTTTCGAGGTAGCAAGTGCTACAACCACAAACATTTCGTTTTTTGCTCCAGTAGGAGATTTAGCCAGCCTTGGCGGTGGTTTAGAGGTTGAGTTCGGCGGCAGGTTTAGCGTAGGCGGTGGATTCATCCATCAGCCAGCCCCGCCTTGGGGAGTTTACTTTCAGCGCAGGTTGTGGGTTCCGTTTTACTACACACCTGCTGGCACGTTTAGCTCGCCAACCTACACGGATAGGAAGATTACCGATGAGATAGCCATTTCGGATATTTTAGACAGCCATACGTTCGACCAGATTGCCAATCAGTTCCGCATTACGGGTGGGACGACGGATTACTTGGTGGCGATGAAGGGATTCTACGATGACGGCTTAGTTGTCTTGAATCGGAACAGCTTGCATTTGATAAGCGGGACGGCTGGAAGTCTAACCGACACGAAAGTAACGCAGTTAACCACCGAGGTTGGGTGCTTGGCGAGAAAAAGTGTTGTGATGAAGGGCAACGCTATGTTCTTTTTGTCCGATGATGGAGTTTATGCCGTTGAGTTCCTGAATGATTACAACCTTCGTGGTGCAGATGAGCCTATTTCCAAGAATATCCAGCCATACATTGACCGGATTAACAAAAATCTAGCTGCTGAGGCTGTTGCGGTGCTGTTCAACAACCGATATTACCTTGCCGTAGCGTTGGATTCTAGCGCAGGAGCCAATGATGCCTTTGGAAACAACACGATTTTGATTTTCAACTTTCTGAATAAGGCATGGGAGTCGATTGATACCTTTGGGGCTAGTGATTTTATCATCAAAAACCTGATTATCGGCAGCGCATCGGAGCGCGATAGCATTTATGCGGTAACTTCCTTGGGTGGATTGCATGAATTGGAGGCTACTGAGAGTTCTTTGGACAACTTGGTGTCGGCAGGTGCTACAACTAACTTTCCGATTAACTCTTCTTTGACCACTAGGGGGTATGCCTTGGGCAATCTTGACCGTAAACGGTTCACCGATGGGCAGCTTACCATGCAATGCGTTGATGGTGGGCTTGGTGAGTATGCTATTTCCTTTGCGGCTGAAGACCCTGACAACAATCAGAGTATCGGAACTACAACTGACTTCCTTGGAGGCACGGTTCTAGGGACTGGTTCCGCTTCCGAAGATGAAACGGGGAACATCCGGTTTCGCCTTGGTGGGATTCGTGGCTATGTAGGAAGCCTAACCTTGACACGGACAATCGGTTCCCCTAAGATCACCTCTATTAAGGTCACTGGTTCCGTGACAAACAGACAAATCATTTCCCAATCGTAATATGCCTGGAGTCGTAGAAACAACCGATACATTTGCTACCAATCAAGTGATTACCAGCACGGCGATGAACAACATCATCGACCAGACGTTGTTCACAAGTGATGCGATAGCCAGTGGAAACACAACGCTTGCTTTGGTGGCGGGTAAGCTCAAAGTAGGAACGATTACCTCAAATGAGATGGGGACAAACGCTGTTACAGCCAACGCGATTGCGTCAAATGCAGTAACTACTGCCAAGATTCTAGATGCAAACGTAACCACAGCAAAGATTCTGGATGCAAACGTAACTACCGCCAAGATTCTTGACGCTAACGTTACAACCGCAAAGATTGCAGACGCTGCCATTACTGCTCCCAAGCTAAATGGAGCGCAGACTGGCACGGCTCCTATTTACGGGATTAGAGCATGGGTAAACTTTGATGGGACAACGGCAGATAACATTAGCGGGACTTACTCTAGGACGCTTACAACCGTAACGGTAACTACATCTGTTGACCACGGATTGATTGTTGGACATAAAGTTTTTTTGGATTTTACATCTGGAAGCGCGTCTAATGGAGCTTTTGTTGTGACTGGAATTACCAGTAATACTGTTTTCACTGTAACGCATGGAACATCAGGAACAACCAGTGGAAACGTTACGCTAAATCGTAGGCTGATTAGGGCATCTGGCAATGTCTCAAGCGTTAGCTTGTTAGCAACTGGAAAATATGCCGTTAATTTTACAACAGCCCTTCCAAATGCAAATTATGCACGATCTGGATTTGCCAACTTTACTGATGGCGATACCAAAGGATTTGTTGGAGGAACTGATGAAACAGCAACAACAGAGCAATCTTGCGATATCAATACTGCTAACTCAACAACTGGATCTGAGATTAACATTTCAGTAGTCAACGCAATGTTTGTAGGATGACCTCCCACCTAGCAACCGCCCTTACCCTTTATGAATCAAACAACATTGACCTGCAAAGCCTTATCGGTTGGCACTTGTCTTACGGTATTGTGCTTTCAACTCCAAAGGTTTTTGCGTTGTGCTTTCACTCGCACAGTAGCGAGCCTGAAAAGGCAGTTGCTTTCGAGCATTCGGACACGCTTCACTTCACCATGTGTTGCGGCGATATGCTTAGTGGACTACGCCCTTTCAAAGATGATTACAAATACCTTTCCTTTCGCCGTGACTTCAAAGGGTCGGAACGGACTCGCTTGTTAAGCATGGAAAAATTTTACTCAAAACTACGATAAAATCATGGGCAGCCTATTTAGCAAACCAAAAACAGTCAAAGCTCCAAAGATGGACATTGGCAAAGATATTCAGAGATACGTTTCTGGTATGTCTGGCGCATTGCCTCAGATATTATCGCAGGAGCAACAATTCCGTCCTCAGTTCCAAGGTCTGAATCTCGGTGATATTCAATCGTTCCTTAGCGGTTCCGGTGGACAACAAGGAATCTTTGGTCTTAGCAACCAAGCCGCGCAACAAGCTGGTATGGGGCTTGGTGAGGCAAGGGGGGCGGAACTCGGTCAGATGACCGGACAAGCAGGTCTTACACGTGGATTGATGCAAGCGTTGTCGCCGGAACAGGCTGGCGTGGTGCAAGGCTTCGACACAGAGGCGCAAAGAGCATTAGCCGCCTCCCAAAGAATCAGCCCAGAAGAACAGCGCGGATACCAACAGACAGCGCGTGAAGCTGCCTCTGCGGCTGGCCGTCTTGGTGGAAACGCCGCTATTGCCTCCGAGGTGATGGGGCGTGAGGATGTATTTGCTCGCAAACGTGCCGAGGCTGCACAAGCGGGGCAGAACGCTTACAATGCCGCGCAGGGGTTCTACACTCAGCCAGGATTAAATCTTCTGAGTTCCGCCCCATTGTCGTATCAGCAAGGGCAGCAGTTCATCAACACCGGACTTGGCGCGATTGGATCGGGAACGCCTCAGTTGTTTGATACCTCCGTGGGGCTTAACCTTGGTGCGGCACAACGCGCTAACCAGCTTGCGGCGGCACAAGCTAACGCACAGGCACAGGCTTCTCGTAGTGCGGGGTTCATGGGTGCGCTTGGAAGTATCGGCGGTGCGCTTTTGACTGCCCCGATGACTGGCGGGGCTTCCCTTGGCGGTCTTGCTCTTGGTAAGGCTGGATCATTATTCAAGTAAAAATCAACAATATGGCGACTTACGGAAGAGGACAGATGCTAGGTTCGGGGATCAACCCTGAGTCATTCAAGCTGGATTACAGCGGGATGGCTAATGCTGCTGCTACGCAAGCACAGGGGGTTGCAGACCTTGGGCAAAGCATAGGCAATACGATCTCGATGGTGGGTGAGGAATACAAGGAGAGGAAAAAAGAACAAGCGGAACAAAACAAACAGATCAAGTTAGCTGAGAATGTAGGAAAGCTGATTGTCCAAACCATGCCGGAATATGCCGACATGATTAACCCAAGCCTTCTTGCAATTAGCGACCAGAACATTCCGCTTGCCGATAGGGTTATTGAAGCACTCAACATTACCGAAGGATTCAAGACTCGACTTGACCTTGAGGGTCTAAAAAGAGAACGTGAGATGGATGCGATGAGAATGCAGAAGATGCGTATGTCAATGCAACCTAGTTCTGATGCTGTTGAGGAGACGCAAATTGTATGGTAAATTCATTCAATAAATTCAAATGCCAGAAAAACCATTAACATCACTTCTGAGTCCTAATTCAAACTTGCGCTCTAAAGTTGCAAGTCTTGATTCTGCTATTGATACGCTAAGAGCAAACGGGATGGAGAGTCAGGCTAATATGCTCTACTCTAATCTTCAACAGGCGATAGCAAACAAGGACATTGATAATCTAAAGGCGTATTCAGGTCAGTTGATGGCATTGAATACCAAGAATCTTACCGTTCCCGCAGAGGCAAGAACACCTAAAGATGAAGTAGCCAGATCAATCGAGCAACTTATTAGCGTTGCTGACAGTCGAAACATAGTAATTCCTCCGGCAGACCTAGCTGCCGCCGCTAATGCTTTTGCATCTAAAGATCAACGTGCTGCATCTGCTTTAGCTAATGATATAAGTGAGCTAGTAAATAATCGCATTAAGATTCAAGATGAGGAAGAAAAAGAACAAATTGAATTGGATGACGGCAGCATTGCTATTGTAGGCTTAAAGTCTAGAAGTCGATACGACAATACGGGAAATATAATTCCATTTGGCAACCAAAACGCGCAAATTTTCAGATCGGTTGTTAGTGAGGCTTATTCTCCTCAATCAAAAGAAATCATGGCAGCAATGGGTGGTGGGAATGATTTGGTTGGAGCCTCTGCTATTGGTGCGCCAATGCAAAAACAACCAGACATAGGTGCAAACCCAGAAGCGTATGCTGCTATGCAGAAATCGCCAGAGCCTGCACTTGACCCAATAGAAAGAAACACAAGAGCTAACGAACGCGCTAGACTTCTGTATGAATCAGGAGATAGGATAGGTGCGCTCAATACCTTGAGAGCATTAAAAGCAGAAGATATTTACGGAGATATTACCGACGAGACTTTGGATTCTTATTTTGGCAAAAGCTCTGCAACTGTTCCAAGTAAAATACCACTTGGTGAAATTATCAAATAAAGATGCCTGACTTAACAAGAGATAGCCTTTCACGGGCGCGTGAGGAGGGCTACTCCGATCAAGAAATAGCATTGCATATTTCCGAAGGTCGTGACGACATTAAGAATGCAATGGAAGAAGGCTATTCCCTTGATGAGATTGCAGATTATCTTTCTGGGAAACAAGCTCCGAGGCAAGAAGAGAAGCAGGAAGAAAAGAAAGAAGAACCTAAAGACCCAAGCATAGGGCGTATTGCTGCTGGACTTGGTGCTGAGATTGTGTTGGCAGAGGGCATGAAGGCGGGGGGGGCTGCTGGCGGAGCCGCAATAGGTGCGTTAGGAGGTCCAACTGCTCCAATTACTGTTCCTGCTGGTGCTCTTATTGGGTATGTAGGCGGAGCATTAACTGGCGGAGTTTCAGGTTCTATTGCAGCACAAAAAATAGAAGGGGCAAGTGATATTGATTATGGAAGAGTGGCTATTGACACTCTTTTGAATTTAATTCCTGGAAGCAAGATTGGCAAAGCTGGAGGTAAACTAGCAAAAGTTACCGGTGCGATTGCCAAAAGACCGATTGCTTCTGGTGTTGCTATTGGCGGATTGGCAACTCCCGCTTACATGGCGGTTGAAGAAGCTGGCGGCAAAGAAGATTACTCGCTTAAAGACTACCTAATCGGAGCGGGAACAAGCGCAGCGTTGGGAGGTGGACTTGGCGTAGCCGAAAGAGCATTAACCGCAGGTGTTAGAAAAATAAGGAATAAGACTCCTGATGAGATCAACAAACTTATTGAAGCTGGCGACCCAACGACTATTGACTTAGTTGACACGCTTACTGCTGGACTTACTCCAGATGATTTGAAAATGGCTCCTGCTAATTTCAAAGGCAGCGTTAGTGAATACATAAGCAATGCGACAAAAGCAACTGCATCAAAAGTAGTGCCTACCAGAGTCATTGGATATGACGCAACGACTGCTGCGAAGAAAGCGAAGGCTTCCGTGGAAGCTGTTGAAGGAACAGCAACAAACATAGGTAGTCGAATCGACTCATATCTTGAAGCAAACCCACAATATCGGGCTGATGCAATAGCGTTTCTTGATGGTGAAGATCGTCCTGACTTACCGCCTGAACTGCTGGAGCAACTTGTATTTGGCAGAAGCAAGATACGGACAGAGCAGCAACGGATGATTGATCTTGATAATAGCGGAGAGAAACGACTTCCAGAAGGTAAGTCAGATATGCTGGCGGCTAGCCTTAATCGTGACGACTATCTGACTAGAGGTTATGAGTTTTTCCAGAATCCAAACTACACGCCATCCCCTGAGAAGTATGACGCGCTAAAACGTCGGCTAACAACTGGGCTTACCGACGAAATGAAGGATGCTCGGATGAAAGAGTATATTCGTGATTACAGAATGCCAAGTAACGAGGCAGAAGCAATAAGGAGATTCCATGGAATTCGTCCTGGTGGGGAAGGTAAATCAAACGAGGCTTATCAAAGAGACCTCAAGGCTAGTTCTACTCCTAGTAAAGAACAAATTGAAGCAAAACAAAAGCAGCTTGATGAAGAAAAAATGACTGAAGAGGAAGCCAACAAATACTTGGCAGAACTTCAGTTAAAGATGAAGGGGAATCCTACGGAGTTTTCTGCATTTATGCAGGGGAAAGGAACTCCAAATGTATTAAAGCAAAGAAAGGTTGTTTCACAAGAGCTAGAAGATTACCTTGGGCTGATTACACAACCTGGACAAAGAGTAAAGTCAACCATATCCGTTCTCAATAGGATCAACGAATACAACGAATCTGATGCTAGGATTGCAAAGTCTTTGCTTGATTCTGGCATGGCAGTAAAAGCGTCTGATCCTAATTTCCAACAGGGGCTTCAACCCTTGAAACTCAAACGTGGCGATGCAATGTTTGATGGGGAACCATTGTTTGTTGATCCTTACACTCAGAACGCAATCAACAAGGTTTACGCAGGAGGAGTAGAAGAACAATCCAACTTGCTTGCGGCTCGCTTAATGGGGGATATTTATGAGACTGCCGTATCTGGTTTGAAGTCGGCTAAGGTATTGGGAAATCTTTCGTCTTATTTAATCCAAGCCCCAAGCAACCTTGCAGCAACACTCGGTGCGGGAATGAATCCTGCCCTTGGTCTTGGTAATGCTGTGAAAATGGCACTTGGAACACTTGGTGGAACAAAGCTAGGCAGCTTGCCAGTAATTAAAAGATTCGCTAATGAAGCACCTCCAATAACTTTGCAGAAGTTTAAGGACTACAAGAAGCGCGGAATGATAACTGGCAACATTGCCTATGAGGATCTCAAGGCTGGGCTTCAAGGGAAACGCATTGGAAAGGTTCTTGAGAAAGTGACTAATGTTCCTGGTCGTGTTTACAGTTTACCCGATAACATATTTAGAGTTGTAAACTACGAGAACAATATGCACGTCTTGAAAAAGATGATGCCAACTGCTACTGATGAGCAGATCAAAGAAATGGGAGCAAGACTCACAACAAAGACTTACCCCAACTACGATTCAATAAGCCCTGAACTGAAGGCACTTTCAAGGGCTGGCGTAATGCCTCAGTTTGTTACCTACTCTCTTGAGTTTGCAAGGACTCAGTTTGAGCAAGCCAAGGCAATAAGAGACATGATGAATGGCACTTTGGTAGCAAAGCTGGGAGATGAGTTTAAGGATATTCCTGTTAATCAATCGGCAATGAAGAAAGAAGCTGCCAAAAGAGCAGTTACTATGGCTGCTGCCTATGCCGCCGCGACATACGGATTGAACCAATTTAACCGCGAGACATTCACGGAAGAAGAAGAGAGGGCTTATCGGGATACTGTTGCGGCAGAATTTGAACGGGACAAACCGCTTTTGCTTTACCGGAAAAAAGATGGGTCTATTGGCTCAGTGAATACTTCCGTTTATCTGCCACAAACCATATTGGCGAATCCCGTCATGTCGATATTAAGAGGCGAAAACGCAGAGGAAGGGACTGGCAATCTTCTAAAGGTTCTTGCCACTGAGCTTGTTGGAGAAGGTTCGTTTGCGCTTCAGGCTGGCACATCAATGATTTCCGGTAGGGATTTTGAAACAGGTGAATTGATTTCCAATGCCCCAAGCACGATGGGACAAGTGGCAGATAGAAGTGCAAACTTTGCCAAGGAATTTATTCCATCCACGATTACTGCATTGCAAAGACCTGATAGGACGACCCAAGAAAAAGTCACAAGACAACTTGGAATACGCGAAGAGAAAAGAACCATTCCAGAAGGTTTTAGATTTAAGGCTCGCCTTGTAAATGAGGCAGTTAAGAATATCAAATCCACCATGTCAGGGCATCAATACGCATTGAAAGATGGCAGGATAACGCCGGAGCAATACGAAAGTCTGGTTGCAAACGAGCAAGCGAACTACGCTGGTAATATGCAGAAAATGTTAGCTCATGTGGATAATCTCAGAACGCTTGGTGAGACCGATGAAACAATCATACCAATGCTTAAGGATGCGAATTTCTCAAGTTCTGACACACTCAACCTGATTGATGGTAAACTTGTTCCATTCGACCCGACAAAAGAGAAAACAACATCCGAATTACTGGATGAGATGGCTGGAAAGAATGATGCGGAAACCCGTCAAAACATTAGGGACTTCATAAAGAAAGACCCGATTGTTGGTGAGAGGATTCTGGGAGCATACAAAGACAGGATGCGAAACCAAGGAATTGTTCTTTCTCCAAAGGAAGCATTGCTTGCTGGGTTGCCAACCGATGAGAAGGTTGCAAGGCTTTTCCCAGAAAT
>Ga0208723_1000435_pt1 | contig 11375 bp, 11 predicted proteins | sample LakMenEpi31Aug12_FD_150750 | JGI IMG/M metagenome (GOLD analysis project Ga0208723, IMG submission 150750) | Freshwater microbial communities from Lake Mendota, WI - 31AUG2012 deep hole epilimnion (SPAdes) | ecosystem: Environmental > Aquatic > Freshwater > Lake > Epilimnion/Euphotic zone ...
TATTGGAACTGACAAGATTCGCCAAATTCGAAGTTCCAGACACGTTCAGAGAAGCCCCAACGAGTGTCACCAGATTAGAAGTCCCTGACACATTCAGTGAGGTTCCTGAAAGTGCCACTCCAAATATATTGGAACTGACAAGATTCGCCAAATTCGAAGTTCCAGACACGTTCAGAGAAGCCCCAACGAGTGTCACCAGATTAGAAGTCCCAGACACATTCAGTGAGGTTCCTGCAAGTTCCACTCCAAATATGTTGGAACTGACAAGATTCGCCAAATTCGAAGTCCCAGACACGTTCAGAGAAGCCCCAACGAGTGTCACTCCAAATATATTGGAACTGACAAGATTCGCCAAATTCGAAGTCCCAGTTACATTCAGTGAGGTTCCTGCAAGTGCCACTCCAAATATATTGGAACTGACAAGATTCGCCAAATTCGAAGTCCCAGTTACATTCAGTGAGTTTCCTGCAAGTGCCACTCCAAATATATTTGAACTGACCAAGTTGGCCAGATTCGAAGTCCCAGACACGTTCAGAGAGGTTCCTGCAAGTGCCACTCCAAATATATTTGAACTGACCAAGTTGGCCAGATTCGAAGTCCCAGACACGTTCAGAGAGGTTCCTGCAAGTGAAGATCCAAATATATTGGAACTGACCAAGTTGGCCAGATTCGAAGTCCCAGTTACATTCAGTGAGTTTCCTGCAAGTGAAGATCCAAATATATTGGAACTGGCAAGATTCGCTAGATTCGAAGTCCCAGACACGTTCAGAGAGGTTCCTGCAAGTGAAGATCCAAATATGTTGGAGCTGACTAGATTTGCAAGATTCGAAGTCCCATAAATATTCAAAGTGACTCCTTCTGTGTATGTGAGGTTGGACAGGCCAGATGCGTTTACAGTGTCTGTAACTACTGCCAGAAGATTAGCCTGTGCAGATACATTAAGTCCACCGAGGAATGCAGCTCCTCTAATATTTGAGCTGATCAGATTAACTAGATTTGAGGTACCAGACACATTGAGTGTACTAAGATATCCTGATCCAGTTATGTTTGGGCTAACAATGTTAAGAAGGTTACTTGTCCCAGACACATTCAGTGATGTAAGGTTTGCAGAACCTCTGTAAGATTCACTATATATGTCAGATACATTGGCGGTAGATAGAACATTTATAGAACTTATATTTAGATTCTGTGATATATATACGTTTCCTCTGACTTCTATTTCCGTGTCTGAAAATAAAGCTCCATCTGGGTAATTAAATACGCACTGTCCAGTTCCTAGAATTTTTAGAGCAGGATGGTCTCCTAGAGCTGTGAAGAAAGCGACTTGCTGATCTGGAGCACCTTCCGCTTGTGTAACGGAGAATGCTGGACCAGTCCCATAATTTACTATGGTTATTGAATTTGATGTTAGTATGTTCTGTGCTACGTTAAATGTGTTACCGGATATGAGAATATTAGAAACAAAAAGTGTATCTATTTCGGCAACATTCGAATGAAGTGTAAAAAGATTACTCGTCCCTGACACGTTGAGTGTATCTAGATGACCAGATCCTCTGACGGTACTACCAAATATATTGGAGCTGACCAGGTTCGCAAGGTTTGCCGTGTCTGACGTATTTAAAGTACTAAGATAGGCCCTCCCAGTTATGTCTTCACTGTAAATGTTGGCAAGGTTTGATGTACCTGATACATTCAGAGAATTCAACAGACCAGTTCCTCTGATGTTGGAACTAACCAAATTTGTAAGGTTGCTCGTTCCAGCTATATTTAGGGATGAAACAGAAAGTGACCCTACATTTGCTGTACCAGTCACATTAATAGTTGGGAGTGTGCTAATTGACAATCCAGAAATATTTGCAGTGCCAGTTACATTTAGAGTGCTTATCACAGCCTGTGATGCCTGCAGAGTCCCTGTGAGTTTAAGATCAGATGGAAATGCAAAAAGATCGAAAGAGTCGTTTGCTATACTATCGTATACATATGCAGAATTCTTGAGAGAATCTGACATTCTTGGTATTACATGGTAGAATAAATCCGAAGAGTGAATGAGTTATTCTCTGCACCATTAAAAGACACAACTTGATTATCCTTGTCCAGCCATCTTATCGTAAGTCGTGAGAGAGAATCGATTGATTTAGGGTACCATATGGACATTATATAGTCGGTATGTTCCTTGAAACACTTTATACCTCCGCTTGCAATATCCATTGGTATCATTGCGAATGAGTGTGCAATTGTATTCCCTGAGAATGTGTTACCAGTGAGTGGCTTTGTATCGAGTGTATACTGTGTTCTGAGTTCTTCAATGTCAAGAAACAGGTATTCATTTGCACTCATATTGATTACATTGCTCGACTTGATGATTTCTTTGTTTCCATATATTGGATGTCCGGTGTAAAATGTATCAACTGTAGATGTTATTTCAGTACCTATCGGCAAACCTGTAAGTGCAGCCATCTGTGAACTGTAAGCGTTGAGAGTAAATTGAGTGTCTCTGAAAAATATAAATTTTCCTTCGCCCTGAAGATAGTTCACAGTGAGACCAGATGATACCGCATTCACCGCATTCTGAATGTATGATGAAAGGGTTGGTGCAGAATAGAATCCTGGTGCGAGCTTGAGTGTGGTGGTGCCGTACTTCAAGTCATCTGATCCGTTTGAAAGGTTGTATATTGTGTTTGGTACCCTGGCTGATACGAGATCTACCCGATAAACACCTCTGATAATCTCCGGCAGGTACAGAGAGTATGTGTTTCCATAAGGTTCAACACGATTGTTCGAATCAACATAAAGGTACTGAACCCTGTCATTCATCTTTACAGTAGACCCTCAACAAAAAATCACCTGAAATCTGCAAGGGTGTCCTGTACTCATCAAACCATCGAGGTGTTATCCGATGGATGGTATCAAGAGGTTGTGGATACTTCACAGTACACATGAGGTCACTCGATTCATTGAAAACCTTGGTCCCTCCTAGAGGAGTATCTAAAGGGAATGTTGCAAAGTACCCATTCATAAATGGGTGTCTGAGTTCTTCAATATCTAAAAAAACCTGTGTCGGTAATGTGATCCCAGGGCCCTCTCCCTGGAAGTAGTATTCCCTTGTCACCTCATCAAACAAAGACGATGAATATGTTTTACCAGGTGTAAACCCAAGAATAGTAAATACATTAGAGGTTCCATCTAGCACATTAGATATCGCTCCTGCGGTTATGACTACTTTTGTAAAGTAAGATACTGGATCTCTCGTTATTGTAAACTCCGACATGTTCCACCCAGACAAGTATGTTATAAGTGTCGACTGGTCATAGAATCCCTGAGGGACATGAATAGTCCGGCCGTCAATAGTTATGTATTCACCGTCTACAACAGTAGGAATTGTCCTGGACACTGTTGCCGAAACCAAGTCAGCCCTGACGATCCCTTTTATGGGCTGTGTCAGATATGATCCGTCGCTTGATACATGCACATACATCTATACTTATATTCTAGGATATTCGATGATGTTTACACACATGTTTGGGTAAGAAAGACACATGTTAACCTTGCTGAGCATCTTCTGCTTCGAAACCCGCATACCCTGATTAGTCTTTCCTTTGAAAGCAGGTGAATCTGCAGGGAGTGTTTGTATGACGTCTTTTATAAACTGTAGAGCCGAAAGAGTATATGAGTAATATTTGGTCCATGGCTGACCAGAAATCTTTGGAGGTATTCTGTTTGCATGGTACATGATGGAATACGTTTGGCAAAACTGATTCGTCCCGAGAACCTGGTATTCGTTGTATGGGTCGAACGCTTTTTTGTCTCCTGGTTTTCTTGCATACCAGTGCCCCGATGATCCGAATTCGTGAGAAAATCCGATCGAAGGTACATTTACATCTGTTCTCAGTGTTGTCCTGTCAGAAATTGAGAGACTTGGAAAAAAGGAATTTATAGTTGCAGGGTCTCCCATAAAATCAGCCAAGGGCTGCAGGTACTCATCGGCCCACTCCTGATCGAGTATTTTTATGTATTCTTCTGACGCGACCCATTTCTGAAATTTCTTAACCTTTGCAAAAGTTGGGTACACCTGGTTCGCCAGATTCTTGTAGTCTTCCATTGTATATACTACATCACAAGATTTTAGCAGGTTTGGGATATTATAGCTACAGTGAAGCAAGAACACACTGCCAAAACGAATGAGAGTATCTTGGTGGGTGTTTTAAAATCATTCACGTGTATTTCGAGGGGCTGTTTTATTTCATGAAAAGTTCTGCATAACGGGCAATTTGGGAGACACTTCAGGTAACACGATAAGTGCAAGGATTGTCTGCAGCAGTGGGTCTGTACAGTTGACTCTGTGGTACCCAAAATTTCAAAGCACAATGGGCACTCCATTGTCTAGAGTTTACACACAATAAATAGTTAGAACATGCATCTCCAAATCATCTCATGGGTTGCTTCAGACGAAGGGCAAGAAGGCAGAGAAAGGTACATTATAAATATATTTGGTAGAACTGATCAGGGTGATGCACTTCACGTAAAGGTTCACTACAAGCCGTGTTTTTACCTGAAGTGCAACCAGTTTCCTGCTATATTCTCTGAGAGGTTCAAGCACGAAAAAATCAAAGGTAGGAGATCTGTGTGGGGGTATACACCAGACACACAAACATTTTACAAGGTTACATTTGATTCTTTGAGATCGAGGAGATATGGTGAGATGACACTGAAAAAGATGCCTATATTTGAAGCGAACATTGATCCTGTTCTCCGTTTCATGCACGACAAGTCTATCGCATCAACTGGATGGGTTGAGATACCCGATGGGTTTGTGAATGGGTCGGAGCTTAGGGCTGGGTACATCAAGCCAATTCCGAGATTTGACATTGCACCAATCAGGATCATGTCACTTGATATAGAATGTTATTCTGCAGATGGGAGCTTTCCTGACGCGTCAAAACCTGACGATTGCGTTTTTCAGATTGCAATGACTACACGTACATGGGGTTCTGATTCAATTGATGAATGTCTGCTTTGCATGTCAGAGTTCAAGAATGAAAAGGCTCTCATTGAAGAATTTGGAAGGAAAATGAGACAGATTGATCCTGATGTGGTTACTGGGTGGAATATATTTGGCTTTGATTTGGAATACCTGTACAAACGGATGAATCTTGCAGGGTGTAATCCTCTTGCGCATCACTGGGGAAGGGATCATGATCATCCTGTTACTCTTGTATCAAAGCGGCTTGCGTCGAATGCGCTAGGGAGTAATCTTCTGAATATGGTTCCAATGTTTGGGAGGTATGTGTTTGATCTGTTCCAGGAGGTGAAGCGAGAGCAGAAGTTTGAGAGTTATAGTCTCAACAATGTTTCAAAGGTTCTCCTCTCTGACCAGAAGATTGATATGCCCATCAAGGAAATGTTCAAGAGGTTTGCCAGGTGGAAGGAGTCTGGTGACCCTGAAGAACTCAAGGAGATAGGTGACTATTGTATCAAGGATACCCTGCTACCTCATAGGATCATGGACAGATTGTGCACAATTCCGAATCTTATTGAGATGGCAAAGGCTACATGGGTTCCTTTGAACTATCTCTCTGAGAGGGGTCAGCAAATCAAGGTGTTTTCGCAGATTGCCAAAAAGGCTTCGGAGCTCGGGTTTATGATTCCAACATTTTATAAGAAGGATAGTGACGTTCCAGATGAAAAGTACAAGGGTGCAACAGTTCTTGACGCAGACATTGGGGCTTATTACGACCCTGTGGTTGCGCTCGACTTTGCGAGTTTGTATCCGAGTATCATGATGGCTCACAATCTGTGCTATTCTACAATTCTTCTTGGTGGGGCGAGTCACCCTGACGAAGAGACTGTTGGTGCTGCGAGGTATGTGCAGAATGTGCCCGCTCTTCTTCCAGAGGTTCTCAGAGAACTCAAGCAGTTTCGCAAGCAGGCAAAGAAGGATATGGCTTTGCACAAGGGTACACCACTTGAAGATGTATACAATGCAAAGCAGCTTGCATACAAGGTTTCGATGAATTCAGTCTATGGGTTTACTGGTGCATCAAAGGGGTTCTTGCCGTTGGTAGACATTGCAAGTTCAGTGACGGCCAAGGGGAGAGAGATGATCCAACAGACGAAGGATCTTGTAGAATCTGAATTCGAGGGGGCAAAGGTGCGGTACGGAGATACGGATTCTGTGATGGTTCAGTTTGATGTGGGAAATCTCAAAGGTGATGCGGCTATTAGGAGGTCATGGGAGCTTGGAGAACAAGCTTCACAAAGAGTGCAAAAGATTTTGCGAAGTCCAAATGAGCTTGAGCTTGAGAAGGTGTATTGTCCTTATTTTTTGTACTCGAAAAAGAGGTATGCTGCGAAGAAGTGGACACTCGAATCTGATGGATCTCTCGAATCATCAGTAGACGTAAAGGGTCTTCAATTAGTTAGGAGGGACATATGCCCGTTTGTAAGGGGTGTGTGTAAGCAGGTACTTGATTGTATTCTAGAATCTCAAGATCCTCTACCTGTGATTCAGTTTGTCAGACAGGCAAAGGAGAAACTTTTATCAGGCGAAATTCCATTGTCAGAACTCACTCTTACGAGAAATCTAGCAGCAGAGTACAAGAGTCAGAATCTTGCACATGTGAAGGTTCGGGATAAGATTCGGGAGAGAGAGCCGGGATCTGAACCAAAGTCAGGCGACAGAATCCCGTTCGTTCTTGTAAAGACTGACAAGAAGGAAAAGGCGGCGTATCAGAAGGCTGAGGATCCTTCGTGGGTGGTGGACCATGGGTTAGAGCTGGACTATGAGTACTATTTCAAAAATCATATGAAGAAACCAGTTTCAGATCTCCTCGAACCACTCATAGATCAGAAAGATTTGTGGGGCACATAGTAGTAATGGAAACATGGGTGATTATCTTGATTGTATGTTTGATTATAGCAGCAGTTGTTGGTTACTGGTGGTTTTACATCAGAGAGCAGGATTTTTCTAGCAAACAGGCTATAGAATTGGTAGGCAAGTTATATGGAGACAGTAACCTGACTGTTCTGTATGAATTTGGGCCGTCTTCTTCAGTACGTATATTGAATACAGAGACTCTTGATTGTGTCTTTAAAAAGTGGGAACTCAAATCGCCTGACCTTGTAGAGATTATCGATGTTGCATCGTTCAAAATAACTGATAAACTGACACGAACATCAGATGGCACTGTTTTTGAACTCCTTGAAGGGAGCATATCGAGGTATTGTGATCTGCTAGGCAAAAATGTAACTGTATGATAATATGAAAGAACCTAAGAAGTTTGACAAACGGTTCATTGTAATAGGTTTGATCGTATTGGTTGCTGTAGGAGTAATTATATGGCTTTTTACGAGGCCCAAAGAGGAAGATAAACTCACATTTCCACCAATAATAAGAAAAAGAGACTCAGAGCAAGGGCCTTCCAGCCAACCCCCAGAGTTTCAGCCAGCCCCAACTGGATTCGATGGTCCCTCACCAGGTCCAACTGATTTCGGTGGTCCCTCACCAGCCCCAACTGGATTCGATGGTCCCTCACCATCCCCAATTGATTTCGGCGGTCCCTCACCAGGTCCAATTGATTTCGGCGGTCCCTCACCAACCCCAACTGGATTCGATGGTCCCTCACCATCCCCAATTGATTTCGGCGGTCCCTCACCAGCCCCAACTGGATTCGATGGTCCCTCACCAGCACCAACATGTCCACAATCGTGTGAGGATACTATAAGTTCATTTGAGCAGTCTGGGTCCTCGGGATTTATACACGATTTTAGCGAGTGTGGAGTTTGTACAAATAGATTATATGGAATTAGACCAGAGAATTTTACGAGCGTTGATATTTTCAATTTCCCAACATCGACTGTAATCTGTAAACTTAGAGCTTCAACATCTCAACCCAACGACATTTGTTTTATATATTTTGTAGATAATTCTGGTCAACGTCTTATAATTGATGAGGTGTTCTCTGGTATTGGAGGGAGTGTCGTATTATCTGATAGAAGTTTATACACACATATGTTAGTAAATGAACGTATATTATTAAGGATAAGTGCTGTTATCAATATTGACGAAATAGGATTATTTAGTGTAAATAGGTTTGATGCAGTCGAAACTTTTATAATTCCTGACGGGGAAATTGATATACAAAAATTAGAAATTGGGAATTTAAATGGTAATACGAAGACATCAACTCCAACTGGATTCGATGGTCCCTCACCAGCCCCAACTGGCTTAGACGGTCTCTCACCAGCCCCACTAACTAGGATCAGTTGTGGAAATGCTGGGGACGACATGTCAGATGAAAAACGTAATTACATAACTGTTAGCAACCCCACAGGTGTACCCCCAGGTGGGTACTACACAACAACTGACAACGACTGGTCTGTATGGGATCGTTTTGTGAACACATATAGTGATGCAATAGTAGAAGACGAAGATGACAACAAATATAGTATGAACGAATTTACAACATTTACTGGAACTGACGGTAAGTTATACAAGACATCGCCATCATTCTCAGACACTAATAGCGGTTTTGCAAGGTTTTATTGTCGAAATCCAAACTAAAAACAAAATTCGATCATATAAAAATGAACAAGTACATTGGTATTTCTTGTACATATGGTCTCGCTCGATCTGTTGGTCCAGTGAACAATTTAAAAATTACATCTGGTAAGGAGATGCCTCCTGCGTCCAAGGTGGCGGTTCTTTCGTTTGCAACTATCGCCAGCCCAGTATATCTGCCAATGTATCTCATGAATGATCTGAATCGAGCCTTCTTGTTTGTGAGTGGCGAGAATCCGCTCGATTATGGATATCGTCCAAAGAAAACGGTTTACGACATTGTATTTCTTTGAAGTACTTTGATACGTGGTGAGACTCTTCTTCGATGACCCTTGAAAATTTCTTTTTTACGAGTACTCCTCCCCTGTCTGTGTAATACAGTGTGTCAAGTATGTATCCCTTTTTAGGGAGTTTATATTCAAGAGCTTTTATGCATCTGTCACAGGGTCTCGAGTTTCCGACTGTACCTCCTATATTTGCTCTTATGACGAGCAGGTCCACCTTTTTGAGTTTTCTGTTTCTCTTCAGTACAGGCAGCTTGTTGATTGCGTCGTCTTCTGCATGTACTGTTGGGAATATTCCAGTGCTATAATGGTTTTCGCCATACGTCATGATATTGAAAGGGGCAGTGATGGTTGAACACAACCGCCGCGTGGTTCGATCCAGGGTTCATGCAGCACCTCCTCTTCGAATTCAACGTCGATATCAACGAATCCATTTATAGAATAGACTCGATATATTTCTAGACAATGGAGACTGTGAAGCTCGACGATCGTTTGAATATCAAGGTTTTCGAGGGTGATTTGTACATTGGAAGATCAATCAAGGATGGGTATGGCTGGGATCGTTGGATGATACCTATACTCGAGTCTATCGATCATACTGATAAGGTTATACTTGACATTGGTGCTAACATAGGAGCATGTTCTCTTATGTTTTCATACTATGCTCCAGTGTATGCATATGAGCCATTTCATATAGATGTGTTGCGTGACAACTGTAATCAGGATACGGTTCACAAGATTACGCCTATTGGAAAGGCTCTGTCAGATTCGGTTGAGCACCGTCAGTTTTATTATCACAAGGAAAACTGCGGATCTGGTACATTCAATAAGGATCCCTCTGCATGTGAGCTGGTTGGTGAGTATACATCGTGTACACTTGATTCGGAGGGTATTACTGAACCAGTAAGTCTCATCAAGATTGATGTTCAGGGTGATGATTTGAAGGTTCTCAAGGGTGCAAAGGCTCTTCTGGAGAGAGATCATCCAGTTGTATTTGTTGAATGCGAGACTGTACAGAGTCGGCTAGAGACTGTCGCATACATGTATTCAGTTGGTTATACTGTATGTAGAAGTTGCCCAGAGAATATGCTCTTTTTTGAAAAGGCGTGTTCGCCGAGCATTGAAGTGTGAAAGGCCGCTCTATAGGCAAAGATGAGTGACTCTGAGCAGATGAAGCAGCAGACTGCTATGTGGTGTATGAATGTGCCCAATCACAAAAAGAAGATTGAAAATATGAAGCTTGTTTTTGTGAATGGTCTAGTAAAGTTTGTCCCAAAGTAACTTTTTTAAAAATTCAACTGAAGCAAAAAGGGTGTCTGACGGATACTGAAGACAGTCTCTGGGCAGGTGAACCAGATCCTGCAGAGATGGAGTCTATTATTGAGGATACTCTTCGTAAATTCCCCAGCCCTGTGCTTACATCCATGTACGAGAGGTACCTTAACGGAGAGACTGACCTCTATGACGAGCTTATGGCAAAGGCTCGAGAGCACCTCCTGCAGATTATGACAATAGAACCCAAGGCCCAGGCGGCGTCTTTCAAGTTGCCTGCACCTGAGCCAAAGGCTTCTTTGAAGACTCGGCGTTCTGTTACAGTTGATACTGTTCTCAGCATTCTGAATACTCGTAAGCAGTTGGATTCTAAGATGGATGAGTGCATTAAGCAGAGTGAGGTTTACAGGTATGAAGTGCAAAAGGGTTGTTCAGAGAAGGATGCGTATAAGATTGCTCTGGAGTTTTACACGAACCTCTCCAGGTGTGTAAATTAATTTTTTAAAAATACTCTCAAACAAAAAGGGGTGTATGAGTTTCTTCGAAGTTTGACATTGGTATGGCATACCAGAATGAGATGTTGGTGGAAAAGATATTTTATATTTTACGGGCATGTATAGTGTGCTATATTGTACACATTCTCATGCTACAGAGTATTGAAATACTTCATGATTTCATGCATGCTATTACGCATGTAATGATGAAGCTTTCATTTGTTTTTATGACTGGTTTTGTAACTACTGTAATAGTAGATATAATAACAAAGTAAAATGCTGTTTTTTTAAAAAACTCTCAAACAAAAAGTGGTGTTTTTTCATTACTGAAGTGAGTGATCCCAATGGATCTTGTGGGAAAATGCCGAGGTTCAGTGACATTTTTGTGTGGGAGACTTGCTCTACAAAGAGTGATTCCATATATGTATTTGCCAATTGTCTGCTCATCAAGAGGGTTGATGGATTTGACAAGGGTTCTTTTTTCCAAGAGATTACATTTGATATAAGTGGCATGTTTCTGCTGTTTGGTAGTCATGGACCCTATTGCCTAACGGTGTGAAAATAAAACCCATATAAAGTCAGGATGAGCACGGAAGATTGGATTGTATATATTCTTGGTGAAGATGCACTTTATGTAAGTGACGAACAGATTACGGAATGGAACTAAGTTTGTTTTTTAAAAATTTTCTTCATAGAAAAGTGGTGTATGGGTGTTACTGAAGTGTTCCGAAATGGGTGTTCCAACTGAATTGAAGATAGGCAGGGTCC
>Ga0208723_1000444_pt1 | contig 11093 bp, 12 predicted proteins | sample LakMenEpi31Aug12_FD_150750 | JGI IMG/M metagenome (GOLD analysis project Ga0208723, IMG submission 150750) | Freshwater microbial communities from Lake Mendota, WI - 31AUG2012 deep hole epilimnion (SPAdes) | ecosystem: Environmental > Aquatic > Freshwater > Lake > Epilimnion/Euphotic zone ...
TAAAGCCATCAAATGGAGGCCTCAGAGAAAAAGATCGGTTAAAGCAGCGTTGTCGAACCCAGAGAAGGGATCAAAACCATTTGTCCAGAGTTTCCTTAGAAATCCAGTGAGTCGAAGCTTTCAATTGCTCGAAAGTGCTGAGGGTCTTGCTGGGGATTGCCAGGTCTGAGACTGAAGACCACTGCCATGCCAGCCTGGTCTGCAGCAACAAGTTCGACGATGGCGTCGCTGATGAATAGTACAGACTCTGGTTGGGTCTGCAGGGTTGTGGTGATTTTTCTATAGCTCTCGGGATCATTCTTGGCTCCCGTGCGCGTATCAAACCAATGGCTGAAGACAGGGCTCAGGTCACCTGATTCTGTGTGGCGATACAGAAGTTTTTGCGCCTGCACCGAGCCTGAGGAATACACGGAAAGGCCAATCCCTTCGGCATGCCAGCGTTGCAGGGCCCTGGGTACATCGGCAAACAGGGGGGCGATGAGGTCTCCCTCTTGATAGCCCTCGTCCCAGATTCTTCCCTGGAGATCTTTTAGGGGCGTGATTTTGCGATCGTTTTGGATCAGCCAATCCAGATAGCTGCAGAGGGTGTCCAGCCCATAGCTCCCCTGGACCTCCGTGGAAGGGGCTTCCGAACGCAGAGCCCCAGCGGCGGGGGACGGATCCTGCAGGAGCGCAGCCTGCACTTCCTGCAGCAGTTTGCGGATGGGTTCCTCGGCTTTGTGCCTGCTCAGAAAGGGCAGCAGCTTTGCCCTGGCATAGGGGAAAAGCACCTCACTTACGAAATCGACAGGACAGGTGGTGCCTTCGATATCCAGCACCACTTGGCGGACGGGTGGAGGAATTGTCATGAAGAAGGAGAGGCGTTCTGAAGCAGGGCATCGAGCAGGAGATGGCGCCACTGCTGCTCCAGGAGAAACTCCAGGATTTCCAGATGGCGCTGGGCTTGGGCCAGGGAGGCCCCCCAGGCATACAGCCCATGCCCGGCAATTAGTAGACCGTGGGGAGCCTTCGCCAGATGGGGATGGGCCGCCTCACTGAGCTGCTCCATGTCCTGGTTGTTGGGCAAAACAGGGATGGCGATCTGCCCCGCATGGGATTGGATGCCCTCCAACCCTTTGAGCATTTCCAATCCCCCAACCACCACCTGACCTGTGCGATCCACCTCCAGGCTGGAGAGCAGGGTGGCGGCCTGGGAATGGGTGTGGAGCACGGCGCCTGCATTGGTGCTGGAGAGGATCGCCAGGTGCAGAAGGGTCTCGGCGGAGGCCTTGCCGCTGCCGCGGACCACCTGCCCCTCTTTATCCACCACGATCAGGTCGGCTGGCGCCACGGTCCCTTTGTCCACCCCACTGGGCGCCATTAGCAGCTCCAGCGGTGCCCGAGACAGCACGACGCTGAAGTTCCCTCCCGTGCCATCGCACCACCCACGCTGGCGGATGGCGGCCATCACCCGGCAGAGGGCGAAGGCCTCCTCTTGCGGGTGATCATCTGGCGCCGAAGGGGCTTGGACCATGGCTAAGGGGTGAGCGGCGGACATGGGTGATCACTCAACTCTGGCAGTGGGCACACCAGTGGCTGCTTCGACCCCCCAGGCGATCCAGTCGGATGGGGGATCCACAGCGCCGGCAGGGCTGGCCAGCCCGCCGGTACACCCAGGCCTGTCCTCCATAGTTGCCATTCAGCCCGGAGAGGTGACGAAAATCGCTGAAGGTGGTGCCCCCCGCCTGAATGCTGGCCGTGAGAACCTCAAGCAAGGCCTCTCGCAGCAGGGCGAGCCGCCTCACGCCCAGGCGGTGAGCTGGGGTTTGGGGACGGATCCCGGCGGCAAACAGGCTCTCATCGGCATAAATGTTGCCCACACCGGCCACCAGGGATTGATCGAGTAGGGCCGTTTTGATGGCTCGCCGGCTGGTGGCAAGTTTTTGTCTGAGGTAGGTGGCTGAAAAATCGGCGGCAAAAGGTTCGGGGCCAAGACGCCTTAGAGCCTGCATCACAGCCTCGGGGGCGTGCCCGGCGGGAATCCACCACATCTGGCCGAAGCTGCGCGTATCCACAAACCGCAATTCCTCGCCACTGGAACTCCAGAGCCGCACCCGGGTGTGCGTGCAGGGTTCGGTTGGGCGCTCGATCCAGAGAAATTGGCCTGTCATTCGCAGATGTACGCCCCAATGGCCGGCAGGGCTGCCGTCGCCATGGCGAAGGGCGGCCAGCAAGTATTTGCCACGCCGCTGCCAGCTGGTGATGTGGGTGTCTTGCAACCCCAGGCTGAAGAGGGCTGGATCAGGGGGACTGGCCACCGCCCGCGCCCGGAGCACCTCCACCTTGGCCCACCCCACACCCAGGGTATGGCGCTCAAGCCCCCGACGAACGGTTTCGACTTCGGGGAGCTCAGGCAAGGCCGGTGAAAAGTGGCGGGGTCAGGGCGACTCAGGCCTTCTCGAGCTCGGTTTCGGCGAAATTGTTGGTGTTGATCCCACCTTCTGATCCGCTGTACCCGTTGTAATTCACCTTCTCAAAACGCACCACAACGGGGTAGCGGATTCCGGAAGTGTCGATGGAGGCAACGGTGCCGAGCTCGTTGTACCAGTAGGACTCGGGACGCTTGATGCGCACTTTGTCACCGCGGGAGATGGCCATTGCTCGTGAGCGGGTCAGAGAAGGGTGGAGATGACGATACCGACCTCCCCTGACCCCAAGGCTTCGACGTCACGATTCGTCGTCCATAGCCACCGGCACCGTGGCAGCATCCGCAGGCCCTTGAGTGTTGCTGGTGTCTTCCTCCGCCTCTGCCGACTCCCCGCCCTTTGTCCTGGAGTTGCCGGATCCGGAGCAGGACGACATCAGCACCATGGAATTTGAGGCCCGCCTGGAGGAGGCCTGGGCAGTCTGTGACCGGTTTGACCTGCAGACCGAGATCTGGAGGGGACGCATTCTGCGGGCCGTGCGCGACCGGGAAAAACGCGGGGGCGAGGGCCGGGGACAGGGCTTTATCCAATGGCTGAGGGAACACGAAATCAGCAAGACCCGCGCCTACACCCTCATCCAGCTGGCCGACTCCGCGGACAACCTTCTCGGGGAGGGGCTCCTGGATGACAGCAGTGTCAACCGGTTTTCCAAGCGGGCCTTTCTGGAAACGGCCCAGGCCGGCCCTGAGGTGCAGCAGCTGGTGAGTGAGGCCGCCCAGGCCGGCCAGCAGATCACCCGCCAGCAGGTGCGACGCCTCAGCGATGAGGTGGTGGCGGCCACCAGCCCCCTGCTGCCGGAAGAAATCCGCCAGCGCACCGCGGAGAATCTGCTGCCCCCCCGGGCCGTGGCCCCCCTGGTGCGGGAACTGGCCAAATTGCCCGATGACCAGCAGGAGTCGCTGCGGAAAGAGCTGCGGGAGGAGCCCGAACTGGATCGTGTGAAGGAGGTGACCCTTACGGCCCGTTGGCTGCAGAAGGCCGCCGATGCGGGCCTGGCGGTCAGGGCCCTGCAGCAGGAGGACCTGAACTTTGAAAAAGCCATGCTTGAGGCCCAGCGCCTGGATGCCCTTGGCCTCCTGGCGGATGCGGTGGGGCAAGCTCGCCAGCTGGAGCGGGCCGTGCTCCAACTCCACACCAGTTGGCGGCGGCTTGGGATGCTGCAGGAGCGGCTCTGGCTGGAGAGCGGCAGCAGCACCCCCCACCTGCGCACCCTGCTGCAAGCCCTGCAGACTCTGAGCGGCAGCACCCTCCGGGTGTCCCTCGGGGAGTTGGCTGGGGGGAAACGGGTGCGCTTGCAGCTGGTGGAGGAGGGTGCCGACCAGCTGGAGGCCCCGCCCTTGCCCACCGGTGGGGGAAGCTAAGGTCTGGGGGCACTATGCATGGTGTGAAGTTGCCGGAGGACCCCCTCCTCTCGTCCTTGCAGCGGCACTTCGGTTGGTCGGCCTTCCGCGATGGCCAGAGGCCGGTGGTGGAAGCCCTGCTAGAGGGCCGTGACTGTCTCGCCGTCCTTCCCACGGGGGCGGGTAAGTCGCTTTGCTATCAGCTTCCGGCGCTGGTGAGAGAGGGGCTCACCGTGGTGGTGTCCCCGCTCGTGGCCCTGATGCAGGATCAGGTGCGTCAGTTGCAGCGGCGGGGCATTCCCGCCGCTTGTCTCCATCGAGGCCTGCCCTTTGACGAACAGCGGTCGCTCAGGCGCGCCCTGGAGGAGCGACGCCTTCGCCTCCTCTATCTGGCCCCGGAACGGCTTGAGGTGGAGAGTGCCCGCCAGTTGCTGGAGGATTGCGTCGAATCCGGTGCCCTGGTGGCCCTTGCCGTCGACGAGGCCCACTGCATCAGCGCCTGGGGCCACGACTTCCGGCCCCACTACCGCCGGCTCGGCCACCTGCGGACCCTCTTCCCCGGGGTTCCCTTGGTGGCCCTTTCGGCCACGGCTCCGCCCCAGGTGCGGGCAGACATCATCCGCCTGTTGGGGCTTCGCCAGCCCCTGGTCCAGGTGCGCTCGGCTCGCCGCCTGAACCTCACCTATTCGATGCGGCGGCGTTCAGCCAACCCCCTGGACGAGGTGCTGGAGGCCATTGCCCAGTCCCGCGGAGCCGTCTTGATCTATGCCCGCACCCGGCGTTCCGTGGAGGAGTGGACGGGGCGCTTGCGGGCAGCGGGCGTGGAAGCGATCGCTTATCACGCTGGCATGGATGCCCCGCTCCGGCAGGAGGCACTCGAGCATTTCCAAACCCATCCCAGGCCGGTGTTGGTGGCCACGGTGGCCTTCGGCATGGGTGTTGATCGGGGGGATGTGGGATTGGTGTTGCACCTTCACCTGCCCGCGAGTGCGGAGGGCTATCTGCAGGAATCGGGCCGGGCGGGGCGGGACGGCCATCCTGCCCATTGTTTGCTGCTCTTCACCCCTGCCGACCGGGAGCGCCTGGGATGGGCCATCCGATCAGGCGGAACCGGTGTGCCGGAGGGGGCTGATCCGGGGGGCCAGCGCCTGGTGGTGGCCCAGCGGCAGTTGCGGCGTATGGAAGCCATCGCCGAAGGAGAGGCCTGCAGGGAGCAGGCCCTGCTGCGCGCCGTTGGGGAGGTGGTGGAACCCTGCGGACGTTGTGATGGATGCAGGAGCTCCAGGGCTACCCAGGATTGGTCGCCCCAGGCGGCTGCGCTGCTGGAGGCCATTCAGGAGAAAGGGGGACAGACCTTGAAAAGCCTGGTGGAGCAGCTGGCCGGGGAGAATGACGGAGAGGCTGAGGTCTGGAGCTGGCTCAGCCACAGGCTTGTGCAGGAAGACCTGATCGGCGAGAGCGATGACGGCTTTCAGCGGCAATGGATCAGGAGTTCCGGGCTCCATTTCCTCCGTTCACCCTGGTCCCTGCACTGGCAGGGACCAGGAGCCTTCCGTACTGGAGGACCCGAGCAGGAGGATTCAGGCGCTGCGGCGTGAACAGAAGTCGTTCACCAGCTTGGATTCCCCTGCGGAGACGGGGTCGTTCCAGGTTCCCCATTGGCCGGCCACGTTGGTGGAGTTGATCTTGCGGGCACCGCAGTTGATGGAGGTGTAAAGAGCTTCGCCCTTGGCAGTGAGGGTGGCGGCCACCATGCTGCCGCCCATGGGCTGCCAGCTGGTCCAGTCCACTTTAATGGCGCCATAGGTCCTCCAGTCGCTCTTGCCGGTGGCCGCTTCCTGTACGGGTGTTGTGGCAGGGCGGGGCGCCACGGCCACGGTGGCTGGCTTGGGCTGGGCCGTCACGGCAGGACGGGGCTGGGGTTGGGCGGCTGTGGGTTGGGGTTTGGGTTTGGCGGCCGCGGGCTGGGCGCTGGGGCGCGCGGGAGGGTTGCCCTTCAACTTGAGGGTGCTGCCGGTGTGCACGTTGTTGGGATCGTTGATGGTGTTGAGGGCCACCAGCTGGCTCACGGGCAGGCCATAGCCCCTGGCGATGGCGGAAAGGCTCTCGCCCTTGCGCACCACATGCTCATTGGCCCCTGAGGTGTAGCTGAAGGTGGTCGGTTGCGTCGTTGTGCTTCGGCCGCCCTTCAACTTCAGCACCTGGCCCACCTCCACGTGGTTGGGGTTCTTCAGGCTGTTGAGGGCCATCAGGGTGCTCACCGGCACCCCATGGCGATCGGCAATGGTGGAGAGGGTTTCTCCTTCCCCCACGGTCACCGAGGACGTGGGTCCGCCTTTGCTCGAGGCCCCCCGGCTGCTGCTGATGCCCTGGGGCAGCTTGAGCTGAGTTCCCGCTTCCAGATGGTTGGGGTTCTTGATTTTGTTGATCTCGATCAGCCGTTGCACACTCACGCCCAGGCGATCGGCGATTTCCGAGAGGGTTTCCCCAGGTTGCACCCGCACGGCTCCTGCCATGGAGGGAAGAGGAAGGACCAGGGCGAGGGCCAGGATGGCAGGGGCACAGCGCATGGGACTGGGTCATTCATCGAGCTCGGCGCACGTTAAGGAGCCTTTCCTTTGCAATCCAGTCCCCTGGTGCGGTTTTGGGTCAAATTGGCTGATCAGGACCCCAACAACCGTTTGAGGATGGGGAGTTTGTTTGCGTAGGGCGGGTAACGAAAGGGCAGATCGGGCCAGAAGCTCCGCTCCAGCAGGCTCCGCTGGTGGGAAAAGGTGAGAAAACCGGTGTGGCCGTGGTAGGCCCCCATGCCGCTCTCTCCCACGCCCCCGAAGGGCAACTGGGGTGCCGCCACCTGCAGCACCACGTCGTTGAAGGCCAGGCTCCCGGAGCTGGTGCGGGAGCGCAGCTGCTCCCGGTCGTGGGACCGCTGGCCGAAGAGGTAAAGGGCGAGGGGTTTGGCTCCCGCCTGCACCCGGCGGATGGCCCCCTCCAGATCGGGCACGGTGACGATGGGCAGCAGGGGACCAAAAAGTTCCTCCTGCATCAGGGGATCCTGCTCGGGGTCGTCCACCTTCAGCAGGGTGGGTTCGATCCGGCGTTGCCCCCGGTCGGTGCGACCCCCAAGGAGCACTTGCCCCCGCTCCTGGGCTCCCCTGAGGAGATCCAACAGCCGGTCGAAGTGGGGAAGGCTCACCAGTTGGGCCAGATCTGGGCTGGCGAGGGGGTCGGGGCCATAGAGCCGGCCGATCTCTGTGGCCATGGCGGCCACAAGGGGATCCAGCATCTCCGGGACCACCAACAGATGGTCAGGGGCCACACAGGTTTGCCCCGCATTGAGCCCCTTGCCCCAGACCAGCCGCCGCGCCGTGGTGGCCAGCGGCGCATCGGCGAGCACGATGGCCGGACTCTTTCCCCCCAGCTCGAGGGTGAGAGGCGTGAGGTGCGGGGCGGCTGCGGCCATGATCAGCCGGGCCACCCGGGCTCCGCCCGTGAAGAAGATGTGGTCGAAGCGGTGCTCCAGCAGCTGGGCGGCCACCTGGCCGTCCCCCTGCACGACCTGCACGGTGCTGGCCGGGAAGGCCGCCTGGAGCAGGCGCGCGATCAGGTCGGCGGTGTGGGGTGCCAGCTCCGAGGGCTTGAGCACCGCGGTGTTGCCCGCCGCCAGGGCGCTCACCAAGGGCTGCAGGCAGAGCTGGAACGGATAGTTCCAGGGCCCCACAATCAGCACGCACCCCAGGGGCTCGGGGCGCACCAGGGCCCGGGCGGGCCAACTCCAGAGCGGGAGCCGGATGGCTTGCCCGGCCATCCAGCGTTTCAGGTGGCGTCGGGTGTGGCGGAGCTCCGCCTGCACGCCTGCCCATTCCACGTAAGCTTCCAGCGGCGGCTTGCCCAGGTCCTGGGCAAGAGTCTCCAGCAGGGCCGATTCGGCTCCTGCCAAGAGGCCCTGGAGCCTGTCGAGCTGTTCAAGCCGCCACTGGAGCGGGCGCGTGGTGCCCTCCAGCACGGGCCGGCGCATGGCCTCCACCGAGGGAGAGAGCAGGGGCGGGGGGGCGGACATGGGGTTCATGGGCAGCTTTGCCGGGCCACCAGATGCCGCAGGGCGTTGAGCTCCGGCTCATTGGGCCCTTCGTGGGCAAACAGGAGGGCGGTGGCGAGGGAGCGGTCGCCCTTGGCCAGCAGGCCATCGATGGCCCCTAGCCAGGCCTGGGGACGCCCTTGGAGGGATTGGAGAAGCCCATCGCCTTCCCGCAAACGCCCTGGGGCCGCCCCCACCAGTTGGATGGTGGCGAAGTGGTCGGCGGTGGCCCCAACGGGTCTCAGTCGCACCGTGAAGGCCTGCCTGGGTTTCAGGGGGGGCAGGGGCCAGGCCAAGGGGCCCTCGAGGGCCTCCCCCGCCAGGGATTGCCAGGCCCAGAGAACGGTGGAGCCCCGCTCGATACGCAGCTCGGCAAGGGGCTCCCGCACGAAGAAGGTGGGCCGACTGAGGGGAGTCTGGGCTTGCGGGATGGCATGGGTGATGAGCTTGGTGGAGGGCTCGAGGGAGGGGGCCAACACGCAAACGTCCGGGATGGCCGCCCGGGCGGCCATGGGCAGAACCGCACTGAGCAGCCCTGCCAGGAGGAGCAGGGCTGGTTTAGTAGCGATCGCCACAGTCGAGTCCTGGAACGGCTTCATAGGTTCCTGTTGCAGATCCCTCTTCGGGTCTGCAGAGACCCATTCGCTGGAAGGTACGCCTGATGGGTTGGAGAGAGCTTGAGTGCTGCGCGCCGCTGACCAATCCCCTCGAAGGGCCCTCCAGATGGGAGGGTGCGGGGGAGCTGCCATCGGAGGTGGTGCGGGTGCCGGTGCAGGCCATTCTGTACCTGCAGCCCATGGCGGAAAACGGAGCCAATGATCGCCCCAGGCCCCTGGGCCATGCCCTGCCGTTCGGCTATGTGCGCTACCGGCAGTGATCCAGGGAGCCAGGAGGGTTAAGGAAGCCCTTGACGAGACTTGAACTCGTGACCTCTCCCTTACCAAGGGAGTGCTCTACCACTGAGCTACAAGGGCATGTGGAAAGGTGGGCCGGGTTGGATTTGAACCAACGTAGGCAGAGCCAGCGGATTTACAGTCCGCCCCCATTAACCACTCGGGCACCGACCCGAACCACACCATTCCAACTTACCAGCCGACCCCCCGGCCACCTTGCGGGCCCCCGCCAGGCGCTACCTACGATGGGCCAAGACCCTGTCCCGACGGCTTCGCGGTGTCCCGATGCGCGTGCTCCTGCTCAATGGCCCCAATCTCAATCTGCTGGGCCAGCGGGAGCCGGGGCTCTACGGCACCCTTACCCTGACGGCTATCGAGGTGACCTTGGCCGAGCAGGCTTCCGGCCTGGGGGTGGAGCTGGCCTGCTTTCAGAGCAACCACGAGGGCGCCCTGGTGGACCGGATCCAGACCGCCGGAAGCGGCGAGGTCCGCTGCGACGGCATCCTGATCAACGCCGGGGCCTTCACCCACACCTCGGTGGCCCTGCGTGACGCCCTGCTAGGGGTGGCTATTCCTTTCGTGGAAATGCATCTGAGCAACGTCTACGCCCGCGAACCATTCCGCCATCACTCCTATCTCGCCGACCGGGCGATCGGGGTGGTGAGCGGCTTCGGGCCCGCCAGCTACGGGCTCGCCCTGCAGGGCCTGGTGGGCCACCTGCGGGCTCAGCACGCTTCCGGTGGCTGAGCCGGCCCTGGTGTCCGCCGCCGCCCGGGTGAAGTGGCTGGCGGCCCCCAGCTCCGCCGCATGGTTGGAGCAGGCCCTGGCCCATGCCGATCTGGTGCTGATCGACCACGCCCACTGCGAGCGCAAGGCGGCCGGGGTGGCCCTGCAGCTGATGTTCCGCTACCCCTCCGATGGGGATCTGGCGGCCGTGCTCAGCCCCCTGGCCCGGGAGGAACTGGAGCATTTCGAGAGGGTGCAGGCCCTGCTGCAGCGACGCGGCATCTCCTTGCGGCCCCTGGCGGCCCCGCCCTATGGCGCCTCCCTGGCATCCCTGGTGCGGCGGCAGGAGCCCCAGCGGCGGCTCGACAGCTTCCTGGTGGCGGGGTTGATCGAGGCCCGCAGCCACGAACGGATGGCCCTGTTGGCGGCCCACAGCCCCGATCCGGAGCTGCGGGAGCTTTACGGCGATCTGCTGGCCAGTGAGGCCCGCCATTTTGGCCTCTACTGGGTGCTGGCCGAGCGGGCGGCGCCGCGGACCGCCGTGATGGGGCGGCTGGAGGAGCTGGCGGCGGCGGAGGCGGAGCTGCTGGCGACCCTCTGGTCCGCGCCCCGGTTCCACAGCTGAGCCTCCCCCGACGCTCCGGTACCGCCGCCGGCCATGGCCGAACCTGGGGGCTGACGCTAGAACCCGCCTGATCGGCGCCTCCGTCCCGGGTCCACAGCATGCACGTCGGCACCGATGGCAGCCCCCCCCCCGGCCCGGGCGGCCGAGGGGAGCGCCGCGCCGCCGGTCCCCTGGTACCGCCATCTGGTGGTAGCCGGCAGCGAGCCGGCGCGGCCCTCGGTGCTGGGCCATGGCGCTCTCTGCCTCGCCCAGCTGAGCCTGGGCCTGGTGCTGCTCTCGGCGGTGTTCGGGGCCGTGCGCAGCCATGCCGACGACTTCAAGATGTGCACGGTGGATTCGGGCCAGACGGCCGCCTTCACCCAGGGTCTCACCCGCAGCATCGCCCAGCTGCCCACCCAGGGCGGCAACGATCCGGTGTCCGAGGGTCAGAAGCAACGGCTGCAGTTTCAGATGAATGAGCTGCATCGCGGCCAGATGCTGGCCTGCCGGGTGGGCTCCTTTTTCTTCGCCGGCCGCATTGCGACCCTCTCGCTCAGCACCGCCGCCGGCATACTGGCCCTGGCCTCGCTGGCGATGATCAGCAAGCAGGGTTGGGAGAAGACCCATCCGGTGCTGATCAACATCGGCATCACTACCGGCCTGGTGCTCTACAGCTCCTGGACCTTCAGCCAGCTGTTCGGCCAGACGGCCAACTATGAGCTCTACCGCCGCAAGTATGCGCTCGCCTACGACACGCGCAACAGCGTCGCCAGCGCCGTGGCCAATGGCCAGATGACCCTCAACGGGGACCAGGCCAAGGGATTGGTGCTGAGTCTGCGGAGCCGCAGCGGTATGGCGGAGCTGATCCTGTTCATCGATGGGCGAATGCGGCAGGTCACCAATCCGGAGATCAGCGGCGAGAGCGGCTTCGTGGAAGCGGCCGCTGATCGGTTCGGCCGTCTCGGGGGCTACGGCGCGCCCCCCGCC
>Ga0208723_1000448_pt1 | contig 11028 bp, 8 predicted proteins | sample LakMenEpi31Aug12_FD_150750 | JGI IMG/M metagenome (GOLD analysis project Ga0208723, IMG submission 150750) | Freshwater microbial communities from Lake Mendota, WI - 31AUG2012 deep hole epilimnion (SPAdes) | ecosystem: Environmental > Aquatic > Freshwater > Lake > Epilimnion/Euphotic zone ...
CCCAGACCGACGGCGCTTCCGGCGACGGCCATGATCACGCCTAGTTTGGAGCTCCAGCCATCGGGTTGCTTGGTCGTCATCGTCAGGGGTTAGCGAGGTGTCTAGGAAAGGGCAGGGGGAGTGCAATGCTGAGACGCAGTCCCAGCGAAGGTGGAGGCGGTTGGCGGATGGCGGTTAGCGGTTAGATGAGGGACGAAGCCGGGCTTTGACTGAATCGATAGCCTTTTGGCGGGTGGTGTGTGGCCTAACCGCCAACCGCCAACCGCTACCACCTTATGCCCGTTATCCCCCTATTCTTCTCGCCCTTTCCATTTCCTCTACTCACTTTGCCTCAATGTCGTTTGATTCCCTAGGCCTCGATGCCTCCATTCTCAAAGCCGTGGCCGACCAGGGCTACACCGAGCCGACGCCGATCCAGAAGGCTTCCATTCCGGTCATCATCTCGGGCAAGGATGTCATCGGCGTCGCCCAGACGGGCACCGGCAAGACCGCCGCCTTCACCCTCCCGCTGCTCACCAAGCTGGTCCAGAGCAAGAACAGCACCCACCAGGGTCGCGTCCGCTGCCTGATCCTGGCCCCGACCCGTGAGCTGGTCGTTCAGATCGCCGAGAACGTCGCCGCCTATTCCCGTTATTCCGGCGCGACCGTCGCCACCTGTTACGGCGGCGTCTCCGAACGCCCCCAGATCGCCGCCCTCCGCCGCGGCTGTGACTTCCTTATCGCCACCCCGGGCCGTCTCCTCGACCTCGGCGGCCAGGGCCATGGCGACTTCTCCGCCGTCGAGTATCTCGTCCTGGACGAAGCCGACCGCATGCTCGACATGGGCTTCCTGCCCGCGATCAACACCATCGTCCGCGCGCTCCCGAAGGAACGCCAGACCCTGATGTTCTCCGCCACCCTCTCCCGCGAGATCGAGACCCTCACGAAGCAGTATCAGCGCGAACCCCAGCTCATCGAGGTCGGCCGCCGCTCCAATCCCGCCGAGACCGTCACCCAGCTCCTCTACGAGTGCCCGGGCGCCCTCAAGCAGGTCATGCTGCATCACCTCCTCAAGGACGAAGCCCTGAAGATGGTCCTCGTCTTCGCGCGCACCAAGCACGGCGCCGACCGTATCTGCCGCAAGCTCCAGGGCGAAGACATCAGCTGCGCCGCCATCCACGCCAACCGCTCGCAGAGCCAGCGTCAGCGCGCCCTGCAGGCCTTCAAGAACAACGAGATCCGCGTGCTCGTCGCGACCGACATCGCCTCGCGCGGCATCGACGTCGACGGCATCTCCCACGTCTTCAACTTCGACTTCCCTGACCAGCTCGAAGACTACGTACACCGCATCGGCCGTACCGGCCGCGCCCTCGCCACCGGCACCGCCATCACCTTCGTCACGCGCGAAGACCTCGGCGAGCTCCGCCGCCTCGAGCGTATCGTCGGCAAGCACCTCCACTGCGGCAAGCTGCAGGGCTTCGACTACACCCAGCAGGCTCCGCCCCGCACCCCGGAAGATTTCCAGCGCCACCAGGATCCCCGCGCCGGCGCGCACAATAGCGAACGCGAAGGTCGCCCGCAGGGTGGTCGTCACGGCGGCTTCCGTGCCTCCCAGGGTAATTACCGCCCCTTCGGTCGTCCGGGCACCCGTCGTCAGGGCGGGCCTAAGTAAGCTTAAAGAGGCTCGGAGGCCCAGAGGCCCGGAGGCTCAGAAATTCAGCCCGGTGACCCCGGGCTTTTTTGTGCCTTCCCGCGCGGAGTCCCCTTGCGGCAGGCGTCGCTGCAGAAGCGGACCTCTGCCCAGCAGCGCTCCCACTTCTTCCGCCAACTGAACGGCCTTTGGCAGCTCGGGCAGACTTTGGTCGGCAGGTCGGTTTTCTTCACTCCGCGCATAAGGCCAAGGAGTCAGGACCGACCTGAGGCGCAAACCGAACCTCAGGATTCCTTAGCCGACGATTCAGCCGCTTCGGCCCGTTCGCGTTCGCGGCGGCTGATGCCGCGATCCCAGAGGATGTAGGGCACGATGCTGACTGGCACCGAAAGCAGGATCATGGCGACGAACAGGCCGCTCCCGAGCGGGTTGACCCATTCATGGTAAGCGCAGGTCCCGATGATCACCAGGGTGCCGAGGAAAAGAGAGCCGAGCAGGGCCATGGCCCTTTCGCCTTTGGCTTGTTTGTCGCCATGTTCCGTCACCCAGGCGTCGCCCGCGGGACCGAAGAGCGCGGCGATGAGGCCGATGGTGACGGCCAGGATGCGGGCGATTTTCCCCATGGGAAAATTTCTTGGATGTGAAGCGGAGGCTGGGCAAGGAGATATGGGTGCGTCGCTTGCCAACCGGCTTCTTAGTCTTCCCTTGGCCACGTGGCTCACACCGTCCGCCTCATCCTCGGTGACCAGCTGAACCCGGAGCACTCCTGGTTCGGCAAGAAGGATGCGTCCGTGACCTACGTGCTCATGGAAGTCCGTTCCGAGACTGATTACGTGGTTCATCACGCCCAGAAGGTCATCGCGATCTTCGCCGGGATGCGCCGCATGGCGGAGCTTCTGACCAAGGCCGGGCATCAGGTACGTTACTTCAGGCTGAACGACAAAGACAACCGCCAGAATTTCGCCGCGAACCTGCAACAGGTCTTCGCCGCGACCAAGGCCACCCGCTTCGAGTATCAGGAGCCTGACGAGTTCCGTCTCGATCAGGACCTGCGCGCCTTTGCCAAGGAATGCGGCCTGACGACGGCCTGCGTCAGCTCCGAGCATTTCCTCGACGGCCGTGGCGGCGTGGCGGCCCATTTCCAGAAGGACGCCAAGCGCTGGCTGATGGAGTCCTACTATCGCAAGATGCGCGTGCGCACGCGTCTGCTGATGGACGAAGGCGGCACGCCCGCCGGAGGAGAATGGAATTACGACAAGGAGAACCGGAAGCCTTGGAAGGGAACACCGCCTCCGCCGAAGGCGTGGGACGTCTCACACGACCACTCGGCCATCTGGGCGGAGATCCAAGCCGCCGGGGTGAAGGCGATGGGTTCGCCGTCGGAAAAGGACTTCCCATGGCCGCAGGATCGCAAGGAGGCGCTCAAGCAGCTGGACGCCTTCATCGAACGTGGTCTGCCTGACTTCGGAGATTACGAGGACGCCATGCACACGTCCTCGGATCGCCTCTTCCACTCCCGGCTGTCCTTCGCCTTGAACGTGAAGCTGCTGACGCCGGCGGAAGTCGCCGCCGCCGCGGCCGACGCCCATGCGCGCGATCCGAAGCGGTATCCTTTGGCGGCCACGGAAGGCTTCGTCCGCCAGATCATCGGCTGGCGTGAATATATCCGCGGAGTCTATTGGGCCAAGATGCCTGGTTATGCCGACGCCAATGGGCTAGGGCATACGCTCTCGCTTCCGTCCTGGTTCTGGACCGGCAAGGTGAAGATGAACTGCATGCGCCACTCCGTAGGGCAATCGCTCGAGACGGCTTATGCGCACCATATCCAGCGTCTGATGGTCATCGGGTCGTTCTGCCTTACCGCCGGTGTGGATCCGGCGGAGGTCGAGCGCTGGTATCTCGGGGTCTACATCGACGCCTTCCAGTGGGTCGAGCTCCCGAACGTCATCGGGATGAGCCAGCACGCCGACGGGGGCTTCCTGGCCAGCAAGCCGTATTGTTGCGCCGCGAGCTATGTCTCCAAGATGTCGAACTACTGCGGTGGCTGTCCGTATGATCCCAAGGATCGTACCGGACCGCTGGCCTGTCCGCTCAACGCGCTTTATTGGGACTTCTGGTTGCGCCATCAGGACCGCTTCCTCAACAACCCGCGCATCGGCATGGCCGTTCGTCAGGCCGCGAACATGTCGCCGGCGGAGAAGGCCGCGGTGCGCAAGAAAGCGGCGGAGTTGAGGGAAGGGATCGAGGAACTATGAGGGTAGGGTTGAGCGCCCTCGCTCAACCGCGGCTGACCAAGGGTGGTCAGCCCTACCTTACTTCTTCGCGGCCTTCTTCTTTCCCTTGCCGGCATTGGCGGGCAGCGGGTCGACGCCGGGGAGGGGGAAGTCCGCGTTCGGAACGCGCGCGGCGGTCATCTTGGCTTCTAGTTCCTTCACTACTTCGGGGAATTTCGCGGCGAGGTCCGTCGTCTCGTTCGGGTCGGCGTCTAGGTCGTAGAGCTGGGTCACGATCGGCTTCTTGGCCTGGGCTTTCTTGGCCATGTCGGTGCGGATCGCCTTCCACTTGCCATCCCAGATGGCCTGCTGCGAGCCGTAGCCGGGGAACTCGCGATAGAGCGGGGCGGCGCGCACGCCGTCCGTGCCTTTCAGCGCCGGGAGGAGGCTTTCGCTGCTCAGGCCGGCGGTGCGTTCCAACTTCACGCCCGCGAGGTCGGCGAAGGTGGCCAACCAGTCTTCGAAGCCGGAGATCCGCTGTGAGCGCGTGCCGGCCTTGATGCCGGCGGGCCAGCGGACCACGGTCGGTTCGCGCAGTCCACCTTCGTGGAGCGAGCCTTTGGCGCCGCGCAGGCCGCCGGATGAGGCGAAGTATTTCGTATCGGCGCCACCGGCGTCGTGCGTCGCGCCGTTGTCGCCGGAGAAGACGATGATGGTATTGTCCGCCACCCCGGCCTGCTCGAGCGCGGCGAGGATGCGACCGACTTCCTTGTCGAGGCGCGAGATCATCGCGGCGTAGGTCGTGCGAGGGGTGCGGTTGGGGCTGTAGCCGCCTTTCTGCGGTGCATAGGGAGCGGCTTCCTTGATGACGCCCTCATATTGCTTCAGCTCTTCGGCGGGCACCTGGAGGGCCACGTGGGGGAGCGGGGAGGCGTAGTAGAGGAAGAACGGCTTGTCCTTATGGGCGGAGATGAAGGCCTCGGCTCCCTTGATCGTACGCTCGCTGAGGAAGTCCTTGCCGATGAAAGGCGCGTAGGCCTTGGGGTCCTGCGGGTCGGCATCGGCGGGGAACACGCCATGTCCTGGTACGCCGTCGGGTCCGTTATCGAGCGGAACCTTGACGCCATTATCCTGGATGAAGGGAGGGTAGTGGCTATGCGCGACCCACTGGCTCGTCACGCCGAGGAAGCGGTCGAAGCCCTGCTTGAGAGGGCTGCCCGTCGAATCGAAACTCCCCATGCCCCATTTGCCGAAGGCCCCGGTCGCGTAGCCGGCCTGCTTGAGCGTCGCGGGTAAAGTCGTGATGCCGGCAGGCAGCGGGAACTGCTCGCGGTCGCCGACATCGCCGTTATCGCGGGCCGTCGCCTGGCCCGGATTGCGTCCGGTCATCAGCACCGTGCGCGACGGCGCGCAGACCGCGTTGCCGCAGTAGTGTCGGGTGAGGATCATCCCTTCGCGGGCGAGGCGATCCACGTTGGGCGTACGGATGATCTTCTGTCCGTTGAAGCCGACTTCGCCGTAGCCGAGGTCGTCGGCCAGGATGAAGACGATGTTCGGACGGGACTCCGCGAAGAGGCCGGCGCAAAGCAGGGACAGCAGGAGCAGGGGGGTGCGGCTCATGCGGATTTAATAGGGTTAGGCCTTGGTTATGTCGAGAAACCACGGGGCTGGGTTTGTCGGATTGACATCCCCGCCGGGCTGGGGCTTAACCCAATCTTTCCTCTCTCGGGCTGTAGCGTAGTCTGGTAGCGCGCTTGCATGGGGTGCAAGAGGTCGTGAGTTCGAATCTCACCAGCCCGACCAGAGGAAAAAGAAGCCAAAGCCCCCTGGGGGCCTTTTTTCTATTTCGAGACTTCCGTCGCGGCACCGGCCTTGCCTGGCTTCTGGCCCAGCGACCAATCGGCGGGCTGGCCTTTACGTTGACGGGAGAGCCATTCCAGGGCCGCCGAGGGTTCGGAATCATGGCCGCCTTCGAAGACCGTCACGCGGGCGTTGCCGGAGGCTCGGCGGAAGAGCGTGGCCTTCTGGCGCTCGGGGTCGGCCTGGGTCTCGCCGGCGAGGGCGGCGGGGATCTTCTGCTCGCGGACCATGAAGTCGATGTCGGCGGCGGAGACCTGCCTATCAGGAGTGGCGAGCGCGTTGAAGGCGAGGAGCGAGTGGCTCACCGGCACCGAGCCGGTGTGGCCGTCATGGATGCCCGTATTGATGTCGAGCGGCACGCCCTTGGCGGCGGCAAGATGGAAGAGGGGGGAGCGATGGCGGTATTCGGCCTCGGTCGCCGGTCCGGGTGCGCCGCCGCAGGACTGCTCGATCATCTTTGCGTAATTATTCTTCCGCATCGTGCTCTCGGCGTGCCAGGCGGTGAGGTCGGCGATGGGCACCCAGGCGCTGACGCCGGCCCAGAGGTGAGGTGCGCGGGCGGCCATGACGAGCGACATGTGTCCGCCGCCGGAACCGCCGACGAGGTAGATGCGATTGGGGTCAATGCGGGCGTGCGCCTTGGCATATTCCACCGCATCGAGGATATCCTGCGAGGCCAGGTCCGAGGCGCAGGCTTCGGGCCGGTTGTTGGGACCGCGGAATGCCGGGGCGATCATCACCCAGCCACGATGCTTGGCCAGTCCGACAAGCCCTGGGGCTTGCTCGATGCTTCCGCTCCAGCTGTGCAGGAAGACCAGCAGAGGTACGGCCGGTCCGGCGACGTCCTTCGCGGCGGAGTTGGGTTGGTAGTAGACGACTTTCTGCGACGAACCGTCCTTGGTGCTGGTGACATCAACGGCCATCTTGAACGCCAGCGCCTTCATCTCTTCGGCGGACGGTCGTTTCGCGGGTTCAGCCGCGATGAGTGTCACGCAGGAAAGCAGGGCGGCGAAGGTTTTCATTTGGAAGAGGGCAGGAGGTGGGCCTTGATGAAGTCGCTGTCCGTGGCGTGGACGACGTTCGGGGCGCCAGGGTAGACGAGTTCGCAGCGGACTTGGTTCGCATCGCAGTGTTCCTTGAGCTTCACGCCGAAGTTGGCCGTGTGGGTGGGGTCTTTCTCGTCTTTACCAAGGTTGGGCGGGGTCGTGTAGAACAGCCCGACGGGCGGATCGTCGCGGGTGACGAGTTCGTAAGGGGAGTATTGCTTGATCCAAGGGAGGATCTGTTCGCGTGCCGCGTAGTAGGCGTCAAAGGACGAGACCTTCTTTTTCGCGTCCCAGGTGATGCCGAAGGCGTGGGCGCCGTATTTGCTGTTGGGCGTCCAGGCACGCATCTGATGCGGGTCGAGGGTCGTCTGGGCGCCGCCGACCGCGGCGCAGGTGACGCGCGTCGATTCGCGGGCGATGGGGTCAGCGCTGTTCGGGTCGGCGAGGTCGTCGTGGAACGCGATCCAGAGGCTCGTGCAGGCGCCGGCCGAACCGCCGGCGAGGGCGACCTTGGTCTTATCGAGGTTCCACTCCTTGGCCTTACTGCGGGTGAACTGGAGGGCGCGGGCGGAGTCATACATCGGACCCTTCACCGGCGGGACGAGGCCGTCGGCGGTCGAGTCCTTGATCGTACGGTATTCGATCGAGACGACCGAGATGCCGGCGTCGAGGGCTGGCTTGAGCAGGCTGCGCACGACCGACCGGTCGCCGCCGCTCCAGCCGCCGCCATGGATATAGAAGAGCAGGGGCGTGGGCTTGTCGGACTTCGCGCGCCAGAAGTAGATCCGCTGCATCCTGTGCGGGCCGTAGGAGACGTTCTCATCGGGCTCGACGGGAAGAGGATATTTCCGGAACTCCGGGTCGCCGGCTTTGGGGGCGACCGGTGCCTTGGTCACGGGATCGGCAGCGAAGAGCGATACCGCTCCCAAGGTCAGGGCAACGACGGAAGCGAGCAGGGGGTTCATGCTGCCTTTGAGACAGTCCAAACCCCCTCTGGTTGCGAGGATAACCTTACTTGGCAGGCGCAGTCGGCGGGATTTTGCAGGACTGCCAGGCGAGGAACTTCCATTCGCCCTGCTCAAGCCGCCAGACGGCGAGGAAACTGATGGTGCTTTCGGCGGCATTGCCCTTCACGACCGCCTTCACGTCGAATCGTCCCGCCATCAGGGCGATGCCTGGAGCGGGGAAGGTGAAGCTGCACTCATGAAAATGGTACTTCGTATACTTGGCGGAGCCGTCGAGCAGGGAGTCGATCAACGTGGCCTTCGAATCGATCTGTCCGTTGGAGTGGGTGTAGCGAAGATCGGGCGAGAGTACGGCTTCGAGTTTCTCGCGGGTCGGCGCCAGCATGGCGGCCACGCGGGCGTCGTTGGCCGCGGTTACGCGGGCGAGTTCAGGGTGCTCGGCGGCCGAACACGTGAGGGCGAAGAGGAAGGCGAGGAGGAAGCGGGGCATGGAAGAGTGGATGGCAGATGACAGATGAAAGATGGGGGTTAGGCACTTATCATTCATCCATCATCTTGTTCATTGTTTTACCGCAGTGACAATACTCCGATCACACGCGGTGTCCTGATGGCGGATATCGGTGAAGCCGGCTTCGGTCAGGAGCTCGCGCATTTCGCCGGTGCCGTAGCAACGGCCTTCGGTGACGCTCATCAGGAGGGCGGAGTAGGCCGCCACGGGGGCGGGGCCGGTCTTATCGTCGTTGAGGTGGGCGTCGTGAACGATCAGCAGCCCGCCCTTGGGCAGGGCTTTGGCCGAAGCAGCGAGCAGGAAGCGGACCTTGTCCGTATCCCAGTCGTGCAGGACGTTGGAGAAAAGGTGGACGTCGTAGCCGGCCGGTAGGGCCTCGGTGAACATGTCACCGGCTTTGACGTCGACGCGGTCTTGGAAGCCGCGCTTGGCGATCATCTTGCGTGTGATGCCGTCGACCGGCGCGCGTTCGAAGACCGTGGCGCTCAGCTTGGGGTGATTGGCGACGAGAGCGCAGGCGTAGATGCCGGAGCCCCCGGCGATGTCGAGGAGACGGGTGCGGGCACCGATCGGAGAGGCTTTAGCCATGGCGGGGCCGAGCGTGAAACCACGGGAGTCCATCGCGGCCGTGAAGCTCGTGGCGAATGCGTCAGTGAGCATGGCTTCGCTCCAAGGCTTCTCATCCTTGTAGCTGCCCCAGTTGGCAGGCTTGTCGGTCTTCAGGATGATGACGAAGTCCTTCACCACCGGGCGGTCCTTCAAGGAAGCGTAGTAGGGGCCGAGGAAGGTGGCGGACGTGCTGACGAGATGCTCCTGCCCGAGCGGGGTCACCGAGTAGAGGCCGTCCTTCAACGCCAGGAAGCCGTTGGCGGCGAAGAGCGTCAGCATGACGTCCGTCGGGCGGCGGTGCGTGCCGAGGTCGCGGCAGACCGTGGCGAGGTCGGAGGGCTTGGCCGCGAGCTTCGTGAAGAGGTCGAATTCCGTGATCGCGGCGGCGATGAGGTCGACCGCGTAGAGACCGTCGCGGAAGCGATAGATCTCGAGAGGGTCATGCGCGGGCGCGCGGGTAAGGTCGAGCGGGGCGGACATCTTATCTGAGGGTCTGGATGTAGAGGATGATGGAGTCGACCTGAGCGTCGGTGAGGACGCCGGCGAAGCTGGGCATGGCGAACTCGGACTTCACGAAGGAGGCGTGCTTCTTGGCGTTGGGTTCGAGGATCGATTCGCGGAGGTAAGCCGCGTCCACGACCGTCGAGCCTTTCTTCCCTTTGTCGCTCACGTAGTCGCGCTTCGATCCGAAGAGGCCCTTCCACTTCGGGCCGACGTTGCTCATGGCGGTGTCGGTGACGGAGTGGCAGGCGACGCAGCCGAACATGGTGGCGACGCGCTGGCCCTCCTGGGCGGAGACGACCTCGGCTTTCTTCGCGACCGCGGCCCGAGGAGTGAGGTCCACTTCGATCGGCCCAAAGCCTTCGGCAAGGGGGTCGAATTTCGTGAGCTCGTAGGGCGTCGTGTAGGCGTTCGCCCGCATCTCCGCGCCGGCCGCGGAGGCGAGATCCCAGCCGAGGCGCAGCTGTTCGACGGTCTTGAGGCCGGGGATGCCGATGAAGACGCTCTTGCCGTCCAAACTCACGTAGGCGCTGCTGGCGGTCAGCCAATCATTGCCGGTCTTGCCGTCGGCCTTGTATTGGGCCGAGCCATAGGAAGGGGCCCGCTTGTAGCGCCACGTCGCGAGCGAGTAGCTGTCGGGGTTGGCGGCCTTGGCCGGATCAAGGGCGACGTCGAAGCGCAGCAGGATGCCGCGGTCGGTCGGGATGATCTCGCGCGGGGTGAGCGACGGAGCGCCGGTATAGCGGACGCGTTCGATGCCGGTGAGGGTGTCGAGGGTATTGCCCCAGCCGGCGATCTGGAAGCCGGCGATATAAAGCTGGCCGTCGATGGGATTGACCGAGCCGTTGAGCGGCGGTGTGGCGAAGCCTTTGGCGACGCTGACGACGCTGGCCTGGGGCTTGGCGCCGCGGTGGTTCCAGAGTACGCGCAGGAGGTCCGGCTGGTTGAAGCAGATCTGGATCATCTGGTCGTTGAGCGGCCCCATCTTCGCGTCGACCAGCCAGACCTGCGAGAGGGCGGAGGCATTGACCGCATGTGGAATCCAGGTGAGCGGGGCGGCGATCGGCGCCGGGTAGCTTTCCTTGGGCAGCTTGTCGCTGAGGAAGCCGTAGAACTGGTCGCCCTCGATGATGTGCAGGGGCGTGCTCGGGATATAGTGGCCCTGTTGGTCGCTCGAGACGACGAGGCCGGTGCGCGGATGGACGGAGATGTTCGGCTGGCGGAGGCCATAGCCGAGGCGGGTGGCGGTGCGGCCGTCCGCGGAGAGACGCAGGACGCTGCCGTTGTGCTTGCCGATGGTCGTCGCTTCCTGGCCGCCCTTGGCGATCACGAACTCGCCCTTGGGTCCGAGGCGCAAGGTGCTGGGGAACTCGCGCATGTCGGCCGTCTGCGCGAAGGCATTAGAGAAGAGGTCATGGACGTCGGCCTCGCCGTCGCCGTCCGTGTCGCGGAGGCGCCAGACGCCGTTGCGGTCGAAGACGAAGATCTCGTCGTCGCGGACGGCGCAGGTCATCGGCTCATGCAGGCCGGAGGCGAAGCGGCGCCAGGTGACGTCGGTCGCACCGACCTTCAGACCGCGGGCCAGCCAGACGTCGCCGTCGAGCGTGACGACCACCGCGGTGCCGTCCTTACGGAATTGGATGTCGCCCGTACGGACGGCGCGTTTCCAGGGATTAACAACAGGGAGAACGATATG
>Ga0208723_1000452_pt1 | contig 10989 bp, 8 predicted proteins | sample LakMenEpi31Aug12_FD_150750 | JGI IMG/M metagenome (GOLD analysis project Ga0208723, IMG submission 150750) | Freshwater microbial communities from Lake Mendota, WI - 31AUG2012 deep hole epilimnion (SPAdes) | ecosystem: Environmental > Aquatic > Freshwater > Lake > Epilimnion/Euphotic zone ...
TTCAAGTTAGCAACACGTGTTGTACTTGTTACTATTAATGGAGCTGTACTTGTTGCTACATTTGAAACTAATTGACTTGCTGTTACAGTACCTGCAGTATTAATGTTGCCACCAGTAACATTACCTGTCGCAACAACTAACCCACCTGTAGTCAAGTTACCACCAGTAACATTACCAGTAGCAACTATTAATCCAGCAGTACCTAAATTACCTACGTTTGCATTACCGGTAACACTCAATGCACCAGTAGTTGTCAAATTACCACCTGATACGTTACCTGTAGCAGTTACTCTTGAGTTGGCAATTAAATTTGACACGGTTACGTTGCCACTGAAACTACCAATATTTCCATTTAACTGTAAATTAGATGTAACATAATTTGCATTTAAGTTACCAGTTAAGTTAATATTTGTTACGTTGGCAACTGTTGCCGGCAAGTCAATCCACAATGTCTGCGAGCTTGATGTAATACTAGTGTCTTGTGCTCCATTACTATCACGTCCAATACTTAGTGTACTAGTATGCACTTGCACACACGCAATGTTTGCAGTAACGATAACGTTACCTGTCGGAGAGCTAACTGTTATACCAGCACCTGGAGTCCTATTGACGGAAGCAACTGATGCACCTTCAACACCTGCATATACTTCAGTAAAGTTTTGTTGTACTTTAGTAAACGCAGTTCTTATCGCATCAGCTTGTGGATCGTCGGGGAACGTGCCAAAATCTATATTTCTTTGAGCCATGTCTATATCACCTTATCAAGTATTTATCGTTTTCGGATAAACGAGTAACCAAAAAAAATACCCGACATATGCCGGGTATCTCACGTGTGATTATATTATCACTTAATGCCTGCTAATGATCGCCAATCATGTAACAAATCAGTAGATTCTTGCATAGGATTACCTAATCTACTTGCTTGGCTTGATACTACAGGAATTGTAGATTGACCTGTAGATTTTTTCTTGTTTAATCCACCAGAAATAATGTTAGTCATGAAGTCTATATCGGTCTTGAATGATTCATCATCAAAATCTTTAGAGTTCTCACCTGCATCGTTAGCCCACTCGTTAACTGGCTCTTCATCTTGTGCGGCATCTACTGTAGCTAATGCTTGGTCTTCTGAAGCTTCTGCATTCTCATCTGCTGTAGTTTCGGCTGCACCTGAATCAGGAGCATTATCTTCTGAAACTTCAAATTCTTGTTGGTCTTCTGACTCAACTTCATCTACCATTTCTTTGTCACCTTCAGGGGCACAATCACCTTCGTGAACACCACCGCATGATTCACATGGTGTGTCGTCTGTTTCTTCATGGTCATGTTCTGAATGGTCTTCTTCGTCTTCATAATCACCGTTGTCTTGTCCACCTTCTTCACCGCCAATAGCAACTACATTAGGTTGACTGGAAGCACCGGTTACTTTTCTAATTAAATCCATCATGCCATCATGGTCATCAACTACACCAATTTCGGCTGCGCTTTCATCACCGCCATCTGCTGGTTGCAGAGACATCGGGCTAGATTGGCCTACTTGACCATTATCATCGCCGCCAAATAAACCTAAACCAGCTTGCTTAATAACAGCTAGTAATTGGTCAGCTTCGCTATCTTGTGCAGATACAGTTACTGAATCAGGTTGATTTTGATTACCTTTACTGATAGAAACAGTCATCCCTTCTTGGATTTCTGTATATTCATTCAATAAGTTATTTAACTCGTTGTCCCATGACTCAAACATGCTACCTGTTTCTTCAATTGAAGAATGGTCTGTAAACGTGCGACCACCTACACTAAACTTACCACCTGATGGTGTGCGATTTAATGCGGCTGTAAATGCATTACCTTCATCTACTGCTGGTTCTGCGGCTGAAGCCATACCAGGAACTGTTGCTGGCATTTCAGTCTCTAATACACTGCCCATGCCATAGCATTCGTCTAAGCCTTCTTTGTATCCTTCGTGATACATACGGGCTTCTTCCATATCTTCGTAGTTCTTACCACAATGTGAATGACCTTTTAGACCATGCGATTTACCTGACAATCTAGCAGCCTGCAAGTTTTGTGACAAACCTTCTTTAACCATTTTCTTTTTGCAATCAGCTACCATTTGTTTCAATTCTTTTTGATCGCAATTAGGATGCATTTTGCAAATTTCTGCTACAGATTTTCCGTCTTTGCACATTTTCTTAATATGTGCCATTGATGGTAATTTACTTTTATCAGTCTTTGATTCTGAATCCATATCTTCTTTAACTTTTTTCTTCAAATCATTTTTACCCTTGCCATCTTCTGCATAGTCAGGGATATTGTTTTTGTTTTTGTCTGGCTTCTTGCTTTCAAACGTACCTTGATTGCGGCCGGCACCTAGACCAGCACCCATATCGCCGTCATGTGAGGGCATATCACCTTCTTTTAAACCACGCAACTTAGCAAGAATGGCACCTGCAATACGCTTGCCTTTGTCGCCGCCTCCGGAACTCTTAACAATCTTATCAAAGTTCTTACCTGGCTTGCCAATATCTTTGCCGGCTGCCGCTCTCTTAGCAGAGTATTCATCACCGCCTTCAGCCATTGGTTCACCGCCACCGATAGTAATATCACCTTTTTCAAAGGCTTGTGCCGCCTGTGGATTTTTTGCAGTTGCAACAACTTTACCGGCTGCGTCTTTAACTGCTACAGCACCTGGCATAGGTGCAGTTGTGTATCCAGCTTCAGCTAACATATTCTGGTCAATTGTTTCTATCCAATCTTTAAGACTATGCTTAGTAGTTTTCTTTTTGTCGTATGCTGGTAACTTAACATCTTTACCATGTTTTACACCAAAAGCACTGAAGTCATACTTCTTGACTTCACCTGTTTCGTCTGCATCTTTCTTTGGACGACCGCGACCCTTTTTAGGGGCATCAGATTTAACTTTATTGCCTTCATCGTCTTCGTCATCTTTACGACCATACCCACCTGGTTCAGCGGTGTGCTTGACACCAGTTTTAGTCTTTTCTGTAGCCTCGCTCAACTGGCTCATTTTTGCTAGCATGTCTTTTAAATTCATTTCAATTCTTCCTTTGAATTATTTTCTTGCGCCAGTTGCTGGCATCGGTGGTCGTGTAATTTTACTCATAGGACTTTGTTGTCCTAATTTAGCGTCATCCAAGTATGGCTTGAATGGATCAAACGAATCCTTTGTCTTATCACCTGCATAAGGTATATCAATTTTTGAACCCTTAGCTTGAGTTTGAATACTAGGTAGATATGATTGACTGTAAGCTTTATTAGCTTCTTTGGCACCCGGTTGTTCTTCCATTTCTTCATGTGTAAGAACAGGTGAGTGTTGCATTTCATTTGCATATCCGTCAGCTTCATTGTTAATACTATCATTGAAATCACTAGTGATTACTCTGACCATGTTAACGTTATACCCCAATAATTGAGCAATCTGTTGAATCATTGGTTCTGTTGCTGGATATCTAAAGTCAGCCTTAATAATTGTAATAGACTGATTTGATAGGTTAGGAAAACCGTAAGGGTCTTTCTGTATAGGTGTAGTGACTGGATCGCTAATTTTAATTGGATCAAACTTATTAAGATTGTATTTGAACATATCTATAAAGTTCTTATCCACTTCACCTGCAATCTTGATAGTGTAATTGTATGATTTTACACTTTCGGTTATGTAATGTTTAAGGCTTTTCATTTCTTATTCCTGTATTCAGTATTTATCATTTCTCAACAGTTTTGGGGCTCAACATTTTTAATAGTTCGTTGCGATCCAATACTTTGCCTTCGCCTAGTGGTGTTGATTCTACTTCTTCAGTCTTTTCTGCTGTTTTTTGGTCTAATTGAGCTTTTTTCAACTGTAAATCAAGCATCTTAAGCTTTTTGTTAATCTTTGCTGTCTTAGCTGTGATAGCATGTCCAAGCATACTGCTTGCCGCATTAAAAATCTCACTAGCAAAACGACTATCAACTTGCATTCCCAAGTCAACTAAGTCTTTATAACTGCTTGTAGCCATGGCAGCTAGTTCATCCATTTCACCGTCGGCAGCATCAAGGCCACGAACTAAGGGAAGTGCATTTTCAATCTTTTCTAAATTATTGAGTGCCTCAGTAGTTACTTCATTTGCATGTTCAGGAATAGGTCTAGCCAACTCATCTATTGCATCTTGAGGTAATTCAAAAAGTTCTTGTAATTTTTTGGTCATACAGTATTTAGTTACCTGTTTCTACCATTGTAGAAAAGGTCATCTTCTGTAATGACTCTGAATGTATACCCATATTGTTTGCAATAACCCATTGCGGCTTGCCATTTAGCATGGTTAATAGCAACAATCATTCTATCTTTTGCGTTTGCTACTTTGCTCTCAATGATGCTTTGTTTCTTAGGTTTAATCTCTACAACTTCTGCTATTTGTTTACCGTACTTGTTTTGATATACTACAAAGAAATCAGGAATATAGTTAGTTGCTTTTCCAGTGAAGGGGTGTCTGTAAGGTACAATCAATGATTCACTAGCCCAATATAGTACATTATTATTTGAGTCACAGAACGTCATGAATGTTAACTCCCATCCACTGCGATATCTAGGTTTATTCTTACCTACATATTTTTGAGAATTTTTAGGAGTGAATATACCTTGAGCAAATCTTGCCATATTACAGTACTACGTTTCTTGCCACTGGTATATTTGGTAGGGGAATGATACTAACACCGTACAATGACGTTTTAGACTTAAAACTATTAAGATAGTAATTAAGCACTTGATTCATTTGAAGTTTATTATTTGTACCTTGTATTGCACCCAATATATCTAAGGTAGGTATACCTGTCTCTTGCGATATTCTGAATAAGATGGTAGTGAAATTATCCGCGATATTTTTAGTATCACATACTGAAACAAAATAACCACGTACAATATCATACTCACTAGCATTAACTACTAAATCAAAGGCATAGAAAGAATCAAATATTCTTATTGTTTGGTCTATTGCTGTTCTTGCGTCAAAAATTTGTGCCATAATTATTGTCCTGAGCCTATACCGGTTACTGATGAACCACCTAATTGGCGGCCGGCATACGGGTTATTTCCTATAGTTGAAGGGGAAGATGCGGCGCCAGAAGGTGTTCCTGCTGTACCTGAATATGTTGGACTGGACCCGTATATAGGTGTATTAACAGTTAACGCTCTGCCTGCTGATGCGGCTCCCGATACTAATACTTTACTTATGCCTTGTGTGAGTTCAGCTTTAGCAATTGTTTTTAAATTGCCGTTCTTAAAGGTATTGTACGTTGTTCCTGCTTTTTGTATAGCACCTAAAATATTTCCGTTAGCTAAGTCATTGATAGCACCACCAACACCATCTACTAGTCCATTAGGTCCTAATATAGTACCATTTGATCCAGGTCTTGCGATAGGACTCAATGTTCTGTCATAAGTGCTATCAAGACCAAAGCCAGTTACAATATTACTAGGTGTTTGACCATCTAATGCGCCTTGATTGTATACGACAGTTTCATACTCAACGCCCATAGACATTTCCATCGTACCACCACCTTCAGAATAGCTGTAAGTATCATGTCCGGCACGTGATAAAATAGGATTAATTAATGTATATGCTACAAAATTATGTTGATTAAACCCAAATATTGTAATATTCTTAAAGAACGGTAGCTTTGCAGAATTAGGGCCCGACGGGGTACTAGTCTCACCTATATAGCCCCAATTATCATCACCTGTTATTGAAGGTGAATATTGCGTTCGTGTATTATAGTTAGCAGATGTTGCCCCTGCTTGAGGTTGTCCACCCCTAGACCCTGCAAATACTACTTTTGGTTTTGTTGAGTCTGCATAATAATATGTGAAGTATGCTTGCCATAAATTTCTAATCACATTACTGTTATCGTCATGAAAAGTAATGTCAATAGGATCATACTTAATCTTAGTCTGCACTAATCGTTTTCTATTGTACTGATTCAATTCAGTAGTAGCAAAATTATAGCTAGGTAGTTTAACTGTCTTAACCGCTAATCCAAAATTTGCACCTGTTTCTACGTTAAAAGGATAAGCTTCTCTATTGATGTCAAAATATACATGGAAAAGAAATTTAAGCTTAGGCGAATATGCATACGCATTGGGTCTAAATATTTTAGCCGCGTGTTGTTGGTCACGAAGGTAATCGCCACCGAAAAAAGTTCCGGCGGCGGATTTAAGTTGGGTTTGAAAAAATCCAGCCATGATTTACTAGATTTTAAATCTATTAACCTTGACCAGAACCAATACCCGTGACTGATGAGCCACCCAATGCACGACCTACGCTTGCGCCTACGCCAGATGCCAATGGTGACTGAATTGCATTATCAAAACGCAATGTCATTGCGATTGTTACTGCTTCGTTAGTACCGTAATTCAAAGTATTGTAGTTAGCTGTCTGCAAGAAGCAACCATATAGTTCCCATGTTTCTAGAACTGTGGGCGCTGATGCTCCATTGCCACCGTCTAAGATTTCAATGTTTGTTTGAAACTTGTAATCTTGGCCAGTTGCCGCTGATGCTTGTTCAACAAAGTCCATTTGTTTCTGTAATTGTTGACCAACTAATCTAGATACTGTTCCAGATGCATCATCTCTGACGTTAACTGTCATTGGGTTCCAAGTATGCTTACCTGCTAGATACAATGTTGAGTTGTATATTGGTACTGTGATTTCAGCGAAAGTCACGTTAGGACGTGAGCAATCAATAACTTGTTTTGTCAATTCTACGCTGGATGAGCTAGCACCGAAATTTAAGAAATTTACTCTAAAACGATACTGTAGTTTTGGCATCAACAAGCCTTGGTTTCCACCTGCGTTGTCTGACGCTACGGTCATGTTGAACAATGATTGTGAGGCTGTTGCCATTTTTTTATCTCCTGTTATTAATATTTATCTATATTAGATTGGGTACGTAAGTACCCAATCTCTCTTTATGCACCTGATGACAATTCACCTGTGTTTAAGATACGAACCGGAACATAGATGAATTCAGCTGCCTTAACAGGCTCAACTGCAACATCAATCCACAATTCATTTCTATCAATACGAGCCGGTGTGTTGTTACTTTCGTCACAAACAACCAAGTAATCGTATAGACCACGTTTAGCAACTAAATCAACTAGCAATGTTTCAACAACACCAGCGATTTGATTACGTGTCAATGCATCGTTAGGTTCAAACACGAATGGTCTGCAAGCTAATGTCAATTGACGACGGATATAAGCAATTAGACGAGCTACGTTAGTTCTGTCAAGAGCACTTGAACTATTGAAACTTGTCTTATTACCATAGTTCAACAAACCAATACCTGTGAAGAACACTAACGGGTTGATAAAGTTGATATACAATACATCACGGATACCTAAACGAGTTTTAATTGTCTGGAATTCGCCAGTTGTACGATTCAAATAACCAATGTTTGTAGCATTGTCAATAGTACCTCTACGAGTTCCTGCTGCCGCTAACCATGGGTAAGAAACAGTATCATTACGCAAGAATGTACGTAACATCATATGTGATGCCGGGACAGCAACTAAGTTGCCTGACAAGTCCGGAGCAATACCGCTTGGATAGAACAAACCTAAGTATGTATTACGAGTTACACAACCGTCTTCACCTGTGCTTGTAGCTCCTGCGGCGTTAGTAGCCCATGCTTGAATGTCAGTTGCACTATCAGGTAGACCCATCGGGGTATCACCGATGATGTAACCTGTTTCACCACGATCAGCATTCAATACAACCATGTTAGGTTGCATTTCTGGATAGTAAGGTGATGCCATCAAGTTGAAGAAGTTATCTTCGTCACGAATTGCTAAGTTTGTATCACATGCAGAACGCAATGCTTCTACTACCATAGCACGTTGTGCTTTACGACCCATATATGGACTACCATTAGACTGTAGACCACTTACAGATACCCACGCATCTGTTTCAGTTGGAATAGTTTGATCTGGGAAGCTTGCTGAGTTAAAGTAATTAACACGATATTGCTTAACGTTGTAACCTGAACGGCGTGTGTTAAACAACAACATGCCTGGTGGATACAATGCATCATTAGGTGCATCCAAATCTAAATAGTTGCTTGCTAACAAACTACTGATTGACGGAATAGGATCATCTGCTGGGTTTACTGTACCATTAGTTGCCCAACGAGCATCAGCAAACAATACACCCTGTGAGGTTGTTTGATCTGCATTATCAATTAGTATCCATTGATTAACACCGTTTAAACTCTCCCAGCGACTAATTATTGGGTAGTCATCAAGATTTGCAGTACTAATCCATAAGTCACCGTATACTAACGCTGAACCATCACTTTGTACAGTTGGTGCACTAGGACTAACAATTGGTCCATTAGGATCAGTTGTATTAGCACCTGATGTTGGGAAACCTGAATTATCATAGTTCAATGTACCATAACCTTTCCAAGCACCACCATAATTAACCATGATATCTACTTGGTCAACTACTGAATAGAACCAGTTAGTATTATTAGCTGGAGCGATAGTAGGAGCACCTTCATTTGAGATGTATGTAAAATCTACCCAGTTAGATAACTGTGTGCTATAGTTTGCAGGTGGAGTTCCTGACAAGTGAATCAATCCAGCTACTGCACCAGTAAGGGCGACAATAGTGGTGACAGTTACTATCAAATCGTTAGCCGGTGATGCACCACCCAATTGTGTTCCTAAGAATTTAACAGTATCGCCTACTGCATATCCAGTACCTGCGGCTGCAAATGATGTTGGATTAACACCGTATAGTGCGTTAACAGATAGAATGTTAGGTATTAGACCAGTACCAGATGTACCAGTTTGTACTGTATCTTGGGTCGGGGCAAATCCTAACGATACAGAAGGCCCATACTTACATCCTGGAGTTGGACCTACTGAACCACTAGCAACTGCTAAGAAACCAGCTGCCGCTAAGAAACCATTACTTATACCAGTAGTAGTATTAATATCACTGATAACAATTTCGCCGCCTTCAGTATGTACTAGTTGAATAGCACCATCAGTAGTCACAGATGCCTGTGTAAACGGAATATTTGCCGCAGACCATGCTGTACAAAATCCAGTTGCTGTATATGAAGAATTGAATGTTACCGTATATGCAGATGACAATGTACTAGAACCCGGTAATGATACGTTTACTTGTAAAGTATACGGGCCAGTGAATGTTGGTGTTGAGTCAATACCAGTAACTACAGTAGGACCACTAGCATAACGTTCCCATAGATAAACCGGACTTGATAAAAAGTTTGCACCATACATATATTGTGCGTAAACTGTGTCTGCAGGAATAGCTTGCCCACCTGTAGGATCTAATGCATTGTTAGCGGCTGCATCAGAAACATAGTTAGTAACATTTTTAGAAGACCATGTAGCTGTAGTTGCCTTGTATTGTGACAATACATGATTCATGCCTCCGCCAGCACTACCAACCTTCATCCATATAGAACCTGTAGGGCGAGGGTATGTCTGACTTGAAGACCATAATGGCATCTCTGCCGCTGTTCCCCATGCAAACCCGGGCTGATAGTAGTAACCTACTTCTATACCCAAATCTGCTAATACAGTTCCTGTACCACTAACAATGCTTAAGTAAGGGGGATTATTTAAGTCGGTTGTGTTAGGGTTTGATCCGAACAAGCATAACTTACCGTCACGCACTTCGGCTGATAAATTATCAAAATTTAATGCATTGATAGCTGTAGCTACACCTGCAACTGTGTTGTTTGCTGCCGCAGGTACTGTAATAGTGACACTATAGCCATTATTAACATTAAGAACAAACGAGTCACTTGCAGTCAATGAAGTAGGAACGTTTGTACCAATAATAGTAGGAGTATCCTCTGCCCATGCGGCGGATCCAATAAATGTCCATACATTATCTGTGGTTTTGTAGAAGAACTGTTTACCTGTTGGATTAGAAGGAAGTGTGTCAATTTCAATTGAATTTACTGCATAGTCTCCTATGTTACCAATGCTATTTAACGGGAAACCACCTGATAGTAGAGTTGGATCTGAAATCACGATTGGTGATTGTTGAGTAAATTTACCAGTAGTTGAACTGAACTCAAAGATACCCCATGTACTATTAGTAGTATCTAACCACCAAGTTCCGTCTGTCGGGGCACCTGTTGGGCGACCAGTTTGTCCTACTAAGCTTGCCAAATCAATGTCAGCACGTAGAACATAGCAACGATTAGTAACGCCCAATAGACTGTATGCAGCCAATAGACCATATTCGTTAAGTTCATAACCCTGAATTGGTGTACCATTCGTAGTTGTATAGAAGAACGGTGTTCCATAAAGAGTAACCAAATCACGTTGACTCGTAACTTGATAAAGTTTGTTTGCGTTTGCCGCGGTTGTAGCCTGTGCTACTCCAGTACCAGTAGCGTCAGCTTTATTCTGTGCTGTAGCTAAGATTACTAATGGGACAGAACTGGTTGGGGCTGGTAAGTACTGACTTTGGTCAATTATCGTGACTTCTACGCCTGGTGATGTTAATGCCATTTTATATTTTCCTTTTATGTAGAATTTTGAGGGTTACAACCCTAATGCATAGTATTATTTAGTAAAATAACTAAAAAAGGATGGTTAACGGTGCCTTTAAAGGTTTTTTCAAACTAAATACTCTATGCTAGTATCAAGACCTATATGCTCACATTGTAACAAAAACTTCTGTGCAGTGAATTACAAACGCAACGGAATAACGTACTATAGATCCATGTGTGATGAATGTGGTAGGAAGAAAAATAAACTAAAGCCCAGAAAGGCTAACTGGACTAAAGGTAATTACAAGAAAAAAGCCACATGTGATTTATGTGGCTTTAAAAGTTTGTTCACTTCACAAATAACCGTCTTTCATATTGACGGAAACTTAGAAAATATCAATCAATCTAATCTACGTTCAATCTGTTTAAATTGCGTTGAGGTCGTAAAAAAGAAGGACG
>Ga0208723_1000455_pt1 | contig 10934 bp, 9 predicted proteins | sample LakMenEpi31Aug12_FD_150750 | JGI IMG/M metagenome (GOLD analysis project Ga0208723, IMG submission 150750) | Freshwater microbial communities from Lake Mendota, WI - 31AUG2012 deep hole epilimnion (SPAdes) | ecosystem: Environmental > Aquatic > Freshwater > Lake > Epilimnion/Euphotic zone ...
CATCAATTGATACTGCTTGTCCGCATCATTAACGGGGAATGGTGTAATCTCGGTCTTAGGTTGATCGCGCTCATTGAAAAACATCACAACCTTGCCGGCATTGCGTGCGCCACTCATCTTATTCTCCCAATCCATCATCATCTGCTGCTTCTGCTCTGGCGTTGCCTGCCCGTTGTAGAAGTTGATAATGGTCGATGGGAAAAGACCGTTCGAAATTTGGTTGATATGGAAGATTGAAATCTGCTTGTCTAACTCGATGTAGTTAATCGCGCTCCAGTAGTCAGGGCGTGGGTACACATCCGAACCGGTGTATGTGAAGCACCAATAGATTTGTCGTGGCTCTTGTTCGCGTGTCAAGTAGTTATACTTGGGAATGAACTCAGGCGTGTTGCGTTTCTTTCGTGTGTTGCTCCAATCGTAGCTATGGAAGATTCCTATTTCGCTATCGTCATCCTGATTCACTGCAATGCGGCATTCTTCAAATGGTATTGCGTTTAGCTTGCTAATCACCGTGCGGTCATTGCTCCAAATTACTTCGATGTAGAAACCACCAAACAACTTTAAGTCATGCGCACAGGCATAGGTTAGGCTATCAATTTTAAGTGCATCAAGTTCTGCTTGGTATTGCTCCGACTGAATACCCTTCCCGGCTATCATGTCACCAATGGCAACAACCAAACTACCATGTACGGGTGATTCATGCGCAAGGTCGCGCAGGTATTGTGGAAAGTCGTTTTGGTCACCGTAGTTTACCCAACCTTTGCGGTCTACTTTTTCCGCATCCGACTTAGCAACGTATTCACTAAGCTTCAATGATACTATATTCGATTCGTTATGGTTCATAGATGATGTCATTTGGTATGGTTACTACAGGCACATCAAACCACGTTGTATTCTGATTCAATACAGCATATCCACGCTGGCACAAACCAATAACAAGACCGCTTGTCGGGTCAGTATTGCTTGCAGAATTTTGTCCGTATACTTCATACCTGTATCTGCCTGCTAATGTAAGACCAACTGTGGTGATTTCAAGTTCCGTTATGCGCACGTTTTCATTAACGATGACCGCAACTTGTGCAAGGTCATTGCCCGTTGTGCTATTCTCTTCGTGCGTTAAAATTAAAAGGTAGTTTGTGAAGGCTGTAGCAAAGTATTGCCGTGCTTCGTCAAGTGATAAGAACACTTGTTGGTCTGGTGTATTTGTTTGAAGATAGATCATTGACTTTATTTGAAAAAGGGGCAAGTGTAAACCTGCCCCCTTTAATACAACAAGAACACAACGGAAAACAATCTTAGTAAGCAGGGCTTACCGTAATGCCAGCGAAGTTATCGAAAGGCACAGTAGTGAATGGCTCAAGGTGTACAGCAGGAGCAAGTTCTTCTGCAATTGTAGTCACTTGGTAACCCATCAAATCTGCCTTTTGCGCACCCGATTGAACAGTACCTGCAGTCAGCTGCGAGCCTTCGCCTGCACCAACCAACAAGATTTGGTCATCATTGGTACGAACAAACACAATCATCTTTGCTTTTGCTACGTTCAAGAATTCGTTGCGCATGTCTTGGTTCAACTTACCGAAAGTCCATCCAACTTCTTGAGAGAAAAACAATGTACCTGTTTCAAGGTTTTTGTTTACGGTCTCAATGTATGAACCGCTGTTGCGGAAAGGAACGTAACGATAGATAGTTGCCGTTGGCAATCCATCCACTTCGCCATCAGTACCACCATAGGTGATACCTGTTTCAAAGTCTGCGTAGTTAGCAATCAATACTTCTTTAACACCTCCGATACCTTCAAGGCATCCGAGTGTAAAACCTGTAGTTAATTCACAAGCCATTTTGTATAGTTTTAAAAGGGGGCTGTTACACCCCCTTGATTATTTTAAAGATTATGCTCCCCAGTAGGTGATATCTTCAGCCACCGCGATTTGCGCTCCGAGATAGAATCGTGCGCCATAGCGTACGTTTTGTGAACCATCCAAATTCTGCATGTCCAAGATGAACACTTCGTTCATTTGGTTCTCCTGCCATGTACCGAGCATCAAGTTGCTTGGCTGTGCGAAGATGATGTTGTTTGCAGTCATACCCGGGCAAACGTAGATTTCGTACATTCCTACGAAACGACGATTAACCTCTGGTCCACCTGTCAAGTACCAACCATTGCCATCAGCAATTTGTGCTTGCATGTAAGCTTCCCATGCAGCCTGTCCCATGTAAATTGCAGGCTTTTCAGCAGCACCTTTTACAGCAGCAGGTGCAGTGTTGATTACATCCCAAATGGTCGCGATGATGTTAGTATCGCTCAATGCGCCTGAACCTGCAGATACAGCACCTGAACCACCTGCCTTAATCAAAGTTTCAAAACCATCGTATTGACCTGCAGTTGCGTTAACACCTGACCACATGATGGTCTCGTTAGCTGCAGCAATACCACCAACCAAGCGACCAATGATAGCGTCTTGGATTTGTGTGTTTACACGACCTGACATTACATCAGCAGTAGTCCAGTCAATGAAGAAATCTTTCTTACAGATTTGGCGTTGAACTTGGAACTCTTCCAAAGTCAAGATGCGCTCAGTCAAAGTGATTGTGCCTGTTGGCGTGAAATCACAAGTGCCTGCGGCAAATGTTACAGTGTCATCAATTTTACGTACTACTGATTTGTAAGGTACGTTAGGCTTCATTGTCACGTACTGTGCAGATACGTTTGACAAGAGTGCCTTTGCTACGATTTCACCAGCTAATTCACCTGCATAGGTGGTGGTGAGTGAAGTTGTTGTTGGCATTTTTAAATAAAATTTATGAGGTGAATTAATTTACTTTTTTGAACGGATGCTTTCCATGAAGTCGCTGAATGAGTTACCATTCGATGCAACCACAGGTTGAGCATTCTTTTTAAATTCTTGTGACTTAACTGAAGGTACAGCCGGTGCTTTCTTAACTGAAGCAAGTTCAGTCTTAGCAGCCTGTGCTTCGCTTTTTGCAGTTTCAACCGCAGCGGCAAGCTCAGTCTTTTCGGTTTCAAGTGCTGCGATGCGCTCAGACAATTGACCAATTACGGCAACGAGGTCTTCGCTGCTCATTTCGGTTGATTGCTCTTCGCGCTCGATTTCAGCAATTAGACCATCTTCGCCTACTACTACTTTGGTGACACCATCCTCAAGGAGGTATTCACCCGCAGGAACAGGTACTGGATTGCCTTCAGCATCTTGAGTGTAGATGTCTACGCCCACTACCCATTCGTTAGCTGTAGAATAGATTTTAGTACCATCGCTCAAAGTGCCTTCTACTGCGAACTGCAACTCAGTTGCTGGCTCTGCGGCAGGTGCTTCTTCTTCGAACTTGATACCAACACTTGAAGGGTCAATGCCGTACTTGTTGAATACGGATTTGATTTGTTCTTTGATGTTTGACATTGTTGGATATTTGGCTATTGTAGAAATCAGCCTGTTTTGTTACATCCAACATTTTGTTTTATCTTAGCAGGGTAATTAAATACCTTTATTTATGAAAGCAGCAGACACACTTGCGAAAAAAGTATCAGCACGATTGACCGAGAAGCAATATAAGGCTGTGGTGAAAAGTGCAAAGGCATCTAAGATGAATATAGCCGATTACGTTCGCGCTTGTATTTTGTAGTGGTTATTGTTTTGGTTAAAAAAAGAAGCCCCTCGTTTGGGGCTTTCTTTTTAATTACTCTTTTACCTAAATACTATTCTATGTATTACCACGATGCGAAGTTAATACAAACTTTCGATACCTGTTTCAAGGCTCAACCACTTTCCGCAATTTTCATTCTTGCCACCTGCAGGTAAAAATTCCATGTACGCAAGCACACGTGCATCATCAACAAGACTGGCGTTGTACGTTAGGGTGCGAGTGTCGCTATTCCATGCATTTGTACCACCTACCTGTATATTGATGGTTGAATCTTGTGTTGAATTTTGCCCGATGTTAAGCGTGCTGCCGTAGACATTCATTGCCGTAGGGTTTTCGCGTGGACCATTGTGCAACCTGTACTGCTGCATGTAGCCGCTATACGTTTGACCGAATGAATTAATGAGCTTCTTGTAGTCAAACTTATTCGCATCAATGCCGTTGATGTACACCGTGCTTTTTACACTTGTAGGTGTTGGCTGTTCGATGTCCATTGCAATCGATGTGATGTGCGTTTCGCCTTTAACGGGTACTATAGGATAAGTGATGCGGCAATTCCATACAAACTCCTGCTCGGTTATGCCTGCCAGTTGCAAGAAGTCATCGCGTCTAAACCTTTTCTTTGGCGTTATCGCACCACGGCTTGTCCACTTCACCACAGTATTGCCTTTTGAATCTTTGCTAAGTACACGCGACTTATACTGCACACGCACAATCGGATTCACCATATCATCAGCAATACCATTAACAACAGTCTCGTATGGCTCATACGTGTATTCAATGCGATCAACATTGAAGTAGATATTGCTTTCAACGTAGCGTATCAATTGCCCGGCAAGACCGCTTGGTGCTTCATGCAACACAGCCTTTCTTTCTTGATACAGGTGATAGCCCTTGTCGGTCATACCCTCAAGTGTGTAACCACTTGTGTAAAGCATCATGGCTGCAAAGTTTAGCGGATACAATCCGAACATTTCCGTGTTTTCGCGTCTTTCGACTGAATACGATATCACGTTTTTACCACTTGAAAAATCATTGTTCTCAAAAATGGTGTAGCCTCGGTTGATACGCTGCTGTATCTGCCCGTTATACGCTTCAAATTCGGGGGGTAAGCCAAGTACCTCAAGTGCCTTGTCGATGTTTATCATGTGTTTGGTTTTACGTTACTCAATAACTGGTCAAGCTCAAGCACCAACTCAGCCTCGTAATTCTTAACGCCACTCATCGACACGCCAACTTCATTAAAGAATCCTTCAATGCTATAGCCACGCACCTTGCCTTCTTTGACATCTTCCCACACATGGTCTTCATCCACCTTTGTTCCAATGAACCAAGTGCCATCGGGCAACTCAGGCAATCCAAGTTGTATGGATTTGTCCATCTTGCCTTCTTTCACCCATGACTCAACCACGGTCACACCGGTTACAGGTATTTCGTGTTGCAAGTTGGTCGTGTGTTGCAGATTCTTTTTGAAGAACTGATGTGCAATTGCGCTAACTGTTGCCTTTTCAAAGTAGACATAGTACGGCTCGCCCTTCTCGTCATAGCGCAGTATCTCTTTGTCGGGTATGAGTGCTGGACCATATAGCATTCGCCTTTCCTCATCCACCTTTGCAAGTTGCATCTTGCTCAGCGCAATCCAGTTCTCTTCGATTGCAGGGCTATCTACTAAGCCCATTGCCGTGATGCCTAAACGACCTTCTTCGTCTATTACACACTTAACTACTTTTCTCTTTTCCATGTTACAAATTTAGTTTTTATTATCCGATTCTTGATAGGTCTTCAACCTTTGTCCGCACTTCTTGTTGCGATGCCACATCACCTGCTAATACATAGGCACGTGGTGTTAACTGCTCTGGTCTATCTTGCAGAAATGATGAGGCTAATGGGTTGAACTGCGCAGGTTGAGAGCCTGTGCCGCCACCGCCACCGCCTTCAGGTAAGCTTGGTGTGTTTTGAGCACCACCGCCTCCACCACCACCACTTGCTGACCCACCTTGAAACTGCTGTTGTGCAATTGTCGCTACGTTGGCAAGACCTGAAGCAATAGCTACACCTGCCGCGATGAATGGCTGCGCAGGGAAAAGAATTGTTGCTGGGTTATTTGCTGCAGCAGTAAAGATAGCGTTAGCACCTTTGTATGTATCAACTGTTGCCTGCGCTATGCTCAAAGCTTTTTGTACTTGAAATGCACGCTTTGCACGCTTCTCATCACCTTTGGCAAATGCAGCAACCAGTCCATTGATTGCGCCTAATGCATCCGATGTTGATTGCAATTTTGCATCTTGTACTGCCGCCTCATTTGCCTTTCTTCTTTCTGCCGATTGTTGCTCTTGTGCTTCTAACGCTGCTGTGTATGCGGCATCTATTTCAACAGTGCTTTCACCTGCGGCAATTGCCTTTTCGCGCAAGTCTAAATACTTGTTGTCAATGGCAATGATGTCCTTTTGGTCTTGCGTTAGGTTCGCTGCATCCTGCTCGGCACGCAATCCGGTTATGGCTGCATCGTATTCTTCTTCTGCCTTTAATCTTTTTTGTGCTTCGGCTTCTGCTGCTGCGGTCTTTTGCTTTTCGGCATCTTCAAACTCTTTGAGATTTTCTTCGTACAACTGATTGAGCAGGTCGCTCACTTCTTGTTCAGCCTTTAGCTGTGCATCTGCCGCATCCTTTGCCGCCTTTGCCTTGTCATCTGCTGCCTTTTGTGCGGCTGCTTTTTCCTTTGCATCCTGCGCATTGAGTATACCATCGCGTTGATTGTTTAATGCAACCAATGACTTCTCAGCATCCTTTACAATTTGTTCTTGATTCTTGCGTTCAGCCGCAGGGTCAAATACCTGCTTTACAATAAAGTTGTTTACATCTTCAAATACACCTGACACATTAATCTTTTCAATGCCCAGTCCTAACTTGTTTAGGATATCTATTGATCCATTGACAAAGCCTTCAAAAAACTCAGCAAGCTTGCGCTGTGGAAAGGTGACAAAGTCAAGAAAGGTCTTGAGATATTCAGCATTGCGCTCGGCTGCTTTAATTTGACCCTCTGCCTGTATGCGTGTGGTTTCAACTACTGCCTGTTGTTCAAGTATGGCTGTATCTAACGCCTGCAACTTTAGCGCAGTAATCTCTTTTTCGGTTAAGCCTTGGCGCTTCAATGATTCTTCCTGCGCACCGATTGCATCTACTTGCTCTTTCGCTAATGCAGCACGTTCCTTTTGCACATCCAGTGCTTGCGTTTCCGCATCTGTTACACCATCGATAAGCGACAACAGTTCATCTGCATACACGATAGCCGCTGCAATGGCTGCACCAATTAAGAAGATTGGGTTAGTCAGCAATGCCTTACCAATAGATGCAAATGCACTACCGATTCCTTGAATGCCTTTGGTGATATCACCCGGCTTTATCTGCGTAATGTTTTGAGCAAGTAGCTTTGCACCTTCTGCCGCACCTTCAAAGTCAAGGTTTGCAATACGCGATGTGACAAGTCCAAGTGAACCGCTCACCCTTTCAAATGCACCACCTGCCTGAGTGCCTACTGCTTCGGCTGCATCACCAATCCTATCTTTTAGTTCCCCTGCCGCCTGTGATAACTCACGATACTTCGCGCTGTCGGGTTCGGTATTGGCTAACTGCGCCTGAAGGTCACGCAGCTGCGCCTTCAATGACTTGCTCGATACAACAACCTCTTCTTGTGCAACGGCTACATTGTCAAATGCCTGCGCACCTTTATTAATTGCAGCGTCAGTTGCATTAATTGTAGTGTTTAATTCTTTGAGGTTCTGTTCACTCTCACTGGTGTCGATTACGAAACTCCGAACAATTGGTTCAGCCATTAGTAGATTAGTTTAGATAGTAAATAAATCAGTCCGAAAAACAAGAAGGTGCGCCAAACATATAGCGTTGCATACCATAGCACACGTTGCCACTTACGCAGCGAATGGTTGTGTTGTGGATTTGCTTTGATGCCTAACTGAAGATAGCGCATTGTGTTTTTAATTGAGTCCATTATGCTGTTTTGTTTTGTTGGTATTGCAATGATGTGTTGATGATGAAAGCATCAGGATAAGTGCCGCCTGTGAAAGTGACATTTATGCGATGCTCATCGGGATTCGTTGCTGTGTCTATTCCAAATGTGAACACGTTTGCACCTATTGCACCTATCGTGCTTATGGTTGTGATAGCACTCGCACTTGCAACACCGCCTACCTTCTCCAGTGTAAAGTGTAGAAGCCTTGTTATGCTCGCCCCTGTTGCGTCTTTGATGGTCACGTTAAGCAGACAGCTCCATAACGTATCATCGGGCATGTCTATGTATTCACCTGTGATGCCTTCAATGAAAAGATTCTCCACCTGCCCTGATGTCGTAATGGTTGGATAGCGATGCAAAGCAAATTGCCCAAACTGCGCCCATCCGTCTTCAGTTGTTGCAGGGTTGCCCGCTCTGTAGCCCCCACCCACGTGCATGCCGGGAAGATTTGTCGTAACATTTTTACCTAATAAATTGCTACCATTGACATTCTTTGTCAACTTCAAACGCTCACCAACGGCTAATGTGTTTTGGTTGCCGTTCTCAATCACAACATTGTCACCTGAAATAACCGAATTGATGATAGCCGCATTGCGTGTCTGCGCCTTGTTTTGGCGTGGTGCAGGATTGGTCGAACTGCCTGATGTGGGTGAGTTAGGTCTATCACCCGTTGGCACAAACGCCCAACACACAGCATTAGCTTCATCCCATGTGTAGCCATAACGAGTGCAACAGTCTTGTGTGGCTGCAACAGGGTCACCATTTGCGTCTTCAAATTTCACTTCACCATTTACCTCTATGCCAAATGGCGTAGCGGAGCAGTCCTCGGTATCTTCCAAGAACTTAAGCAGCTTCACCTTTGTACTTTCCACATCACCTACCTTGTAATCGCTTACCTCAATGATTCGCCAATAGCTATCTTGTATCCAAATCTTGTCGCTAAACTGAAATGTGAGAATGTCTTTGAGCGATAGCGCAAACGATGCTTCCATCATGCGTGCTTCAGGTGAATAAAGCGCATTCATGTAGGTGCGCCAATACAGGTTGAACAGGTTGTTGTACGGATTGCCGTTGATAGGATGCGGTGGTACTTCAGGTGCCCAGTTTAAGTCGAAGTTGTCAATCGATGGAAACACTTCGCTGTAGTTATTAAGCACCGGCACATTGGTATTGACAACGGTTGTTGTGCTATCATCATACAACTGCACAGGATAATCTCCTGCTTCATACAAACAACGAGGACCAGGGGCAACGAACTGAACTGAATCATTCAAGAACATCGGCATTACATAGCCATTGCCATTAACAACGCCCGATGGTGTGCTGCGTGTGACAAGTGTAATCTTTTGGTCACCTATTGCAAAGTCACTTGGTGCTGTGTCGGGATTGATAGTGTAACCGACTGCTTCGTAATCACCATAGATGCGCTCCACATTTCTATACACCTTGCTCAAGAAGTCTTCACCTGCCGTATATGTGAACTGAAACTTTGCCTTTTGCAAATCGGTCGTGCTGCCTATGGTGACATCCTTTGAAATGTCAAGCTTACTTGTCCAGTCCAATAGATTGCCGCTGCCCAAGTAGCTATTCTGAGGCACAATGTATATCTTACTTGGCACTGCTCTATCAGCTACAATCGCGCAGTTGTGCATCTTAATCACATCGGTCACAAAGTCGATTTGCTTCATGTCGGGTGCGTTTGCGCTGTAGATAATTGATTGGCTATAGTTCAAGTTCGCAACTTGCAAACCAACTGAGCTGCCTGTATCAAATGCAGCAGTGCCTACACCTTGCTTATAGCAATACCACGTTAGCGTATCACCTGCCTCAAGTAGCTGCGAATCATTAAACGCCCATTGACTTGCGCCCGTAAAGAATTGCACATCGATTATAGGGTAGTTGTTCACCGCATTTTTAATCGCCTGCACAAATATCCTTGCACTCGCACCAGTGATGACCACGTTAAAGTTAAAGTTGAAAAAGTACCTACCGCTTACAGGTGCAGTATAAGTGTAGGTTGCAGGATTGTAGTCACCATTGTTGTCGAATATCTCATTGCCGAATGGTATCGTGTTAAAGGCAACAGGTGTTGATGCACTTAACTCAGCACGAAAAGCAAAGCCACCATTGGTATCACTACCCTGCAAGAAGCGAGAGTTGCACCACGGCATATAGTATTGGCTTAATATGCTTTGTAGCGTGCCGCCTACCAACTCAAAACCTGCTTCACTTATGATGTTGTTGAACAAATACTCCCAACTTATTGCAGGTGTTAGGTCGGCAGCAAACACGGGCGTGTTCGGGTCTTGTAATGTTCGCGTATTGGTTTCACCATTCTCACTCCATCTTTGACCGCGATCTAAAATCGTCCATAAGCGGTCGGCACTTGCATTGGTCACGTTATCATATCCAACCGTTTCATTCAGCGCACTGAGCGCATCCAAATCACTCAGCTTCTTCTCACCAATGTTACGCACAAGGTCTGGCGTTTCAGCATAGAAGGCTAACTCAACCTCGTTAATGCGGTTCTGCTGCTTGTAAATCTTGCGCACACGAACGTAACCTGTCGCAATGGGTAGCGTATCAACGCGAATCTCAGCAGGTAACTTGTAGTGGAAGTAATTCGATGAGCCGGCATCTACGTTAACATCGAACAACGCACCAAGTGCAAGTTGATTTGTGGTGCTATATGGTATTCTAAACTCGCGAGTGAATGCACCTTGCGCTGTGAAGCTGTTAAGGTCTTGAAACTTCCAATTTTGCGAAATGCTTTCGTTTTCAAAAAGGTCTAAGTAGTATTCACCACCAACACCCAACATGAAGTAACCACCTGCGGCAGCGGAATAGTCATCTGCCCATGTGCCTGCAAAGTTCAAACGTGTTTGTCCAACTACAGGTGAATCAAGAGCAGGTGGTGAGTTGAGTGTTTTTACCACGCTATCACCAACCGCATTCATAATCGTAAGGCTATCACCCGTAGTTAGTGCTGCAACTTCGGGTCTGCTTGTCACAATCAAACGCGATAACGCACCAATGCCGACAAATGCAGGGTCATTGCTTATGCTATCAATTTGCTCAAGACTGCCCGTGTTAACTATAAGTTGTACTTCTCCGTTCATGTTATGTCCAGTATGGGTTAGATAGACGCACTCTCAAAGTTACGTTGTACTGCTTGCCATCGCGATTCTTCTTTTCGACAAAGCTTGTGTCTTCTATGTTCACAGGTACTTCAACAGGCGTACCTGCTTCT
>Ga0208723_1000457_pt1 | contig 10910 bp, 6 predicted proteins | sample LakMenEpi31Aug12_FD_150750 | JGI IMG/M metagenome (GOLD analysis project Ga0208723, IMG submission 150750) | Freshwater microbial communities from Lake Mendota, WI - 31AUG2012 deep hole epilimnion (SPAdes) | ecosystem: Environmental > Aquatic > Freshwater > Lake > Epilimnion/Euphotic zone ...
ATTTGTACGATTAACTAAATTATCTTTTCTAATGCTATTAATGGGTACGCCAAACAAGGCATAACTAAGACCTTGAATCAACGTGGTCTTGCCAGTACCGTTACGAGCACCATCGCCACCTAAGTCTAAGTTCTCACCTAGGATAAGTGTAATGTCTTTCTTGTCAAAGTCAACTGCTTGTGTCACGTTGCCAATAGATAGGAAGTTTCGTAATGTAATGTTTTTAATTGTTATCATTTATTTTAATTTTCTAAAAAAACTATCTTTGGCTAATTTTTCTGCCTTTGATGTTTTTTCTATAATGCTTTCTACTTTGAGTTTAACTCTAATCAAACTATGTTGTTCTCTTAAACTACCTATGTAAGAATGATTTTTAGACAACTCAGCTAATGCGATACCCAAATGCTTGTTAACCTTCATCAACGATTCTAAATCTCTGACTTCTTTTGGCATCATAGGTTGTTGTAAATATCCAGAAGAATCTTTTTATCAAAGTTTTTGCTTTCAATGGCATTGATTTGGTCAATAACGATTTGGTCAACTGACTCAAATTTCAATCCGTCACTACTCTGCCCTTGCTCAATCCCTGTACTCTTGATAGGAATTAATGTCATTTCTCTTAGTTTGTGTTCTGGTATCAATGTTTCACGCAAGAAGTTAGCCTCTTCATATGAAATATCAATATCAAGATGAACTCTAACATGACTGTCAATCAAAAGATAGCCTTCTGGGTTCTCTAAGATTTCGCTTAGTTTGTGTACACGATAGATAGGTTGACGAGGCCATGATTTAAACTCAGGTTCATGGTCCCACTCTAGTATCATCATACCACGTGCATCATCACCTGCGTCAGCATAGTTATGTGGGAATGCATTACCTACATACCAGATGTTCTTACGTGATTGTCGTTTATGAAAATGACCACTAAACACCTTCTCAAATCCGGTCATATGATCTTCATTAATTTCTCCATGATCTGGCATCTCTACCATAGCGTTCATGTAGAAGCGAGGTAACTCAAGATGCCCGAACAAATATTTACCCTTCATCTTCTGAAGTTTCTTGTAATCTTCAGATACAAGCCATGGTGCAATTACAACATTACCCTCACTAAAGAAGTCGTTGATAATTTCTACGTTAGCTAGATGTTTGCCCCATTCTACCGAATGTATATCACGGCGATCACGATAATACAAATCGTGATTACCCGGAATAAAGAAGACTCGGGAGAAGGCGGCATTTAATTTCTCTAGTGCTTGTAGACCAAATTGTAGCGTGTGTATGTTAATACTAGCTCTATGGTGATTCCAGTCACCCAAGAAGAAACATGTTTCACATCCTTCTTTCTTAGCAGTCTCAATAAACCAATCTACAAAATTAGAACAGTCTTGATTGTGTTGTAAGCTGTTTGACTTTAATCCAAAGTGAATGTCAGTGAACACAGCGGCTTTTTTGAATAGGTTACTCATACGTTCTATTATAAATTAATAGGGAGTGCAAAAGCAACTCCCTTGGGTTAAAAATATTATTCTTCGTAGGTCATTGATGCACCAGCACCCATACCCTGTCTAGACCAACTTGGGTTAAGACCATTCAACTCTAAGATATCATCACGTATATTTTGATTACGTTTTTCAGTATTGAGTACACGACAGAAACTGTTTGTGATTGCGGCTGTATAGTAAGCGAATGGGTTAGCTGATTTGGATTCGTTAAATCTTAGACCAACATAAGTTAATTGTAGAATTGCACTGTTACGCATTTCGTCATTGTAGGTGTACCCACGCCAATTATATTTCATGGCATATTTTTCACACATCATAATATACATACGGGCAAGCTTGTTTGTGATTTTGCCGTGGTCTTTATTGAAATTGCCTGTTTCCAAGCCACCTTCCCAATGACTTTTCCCTACACAATAGAATGTATTGTTGCTGTCGATTTTATAATGTTGGAATGGTGGGAAGTTAACTTTGACATGAACCATATCATCCACTTCAGCTTTGGTAGTATTATCTTCTAAGTCGGCAAAGATTTCATCTGGATCAGGTTCCTCAAAATCAAAGATATCTTTTGCTGTCTTTTTCTTAACTGTTTTACGGGGTTGTTTTGGTGCGACTGGAACGTGATCCCAAGTCATTACACGAAACATCAAGTCAGTAATTGGAATAGATAGCGGGTCAGTTGTACCCTTAGTCAATCCTTGCTCAATGTCTATTCTAAGTGCTTGTGTCTCACGTGCTTGTTGTATTGTTTCGGGTTTAAATGCAAACTCAAGACTTTCTTCAATAGAATTTTGAGGCATATCTACGATGAAATCGTAGCGATGATATTCAGGTTTTGTGAAGTAGCAATATGAATTTTTGCTTTCGTGTATCTCTTTTAGAATGTCTTTGTTGTTCAAATAATTGACAGGTTTTCTTGGGGCAGGTAATAGGGACATATTTCTCCGTTGTTATGTTGTACTAAGTATAGCATGAATGTTGCTGAAAAGCAACGATTTTATGAGTGAAAGGGTAAAAACAGCACTATATTTATCAGATAAATATAATTAAGGAACCGAACAAATGGCGAATCAGACCAGACAACAAGTAGCAGACCAGCTTAACAAACTCAATAGTCAAGGTGCAAGCGAACAACAAATTATAGATTACGTGAACAGTGCTGGGTTTAAGCCCGATGATTTTAACGTTGATTTGAGTGGGTCATTTAGGCCAATGGTTATAGGCACCGGTACGATTACACAGAACTATACTGCAGCCGAAGCCACAGAAAGTCAGCAGTATTATGAAAATCTAGCGGCATCCTCATCTACTGTTACCCCGGCACCAACAGCAAATATAGTTGCAACTAGCGGCTCAAGTAAAATCACAACAGTGACTACAACTCAAGTTACTAGTTTTCAACAGACCACCGGTGGCGGAACAACTACAGTATATTCTACCCCTAGTACGCCTACAGCGGCTAGTGAAGTATATAAAACACAAGCGGATCAAGCATATACGCTAGCAGAATCATACAGATTAAACCCTAATAGTAAATTTGGAAAATCTGCGTTAGATAGACGACTATCAGAGGGTAAAATAACCCAAGAACAATATAATGAAATTGTTAATTCAACTCCTGAGCAACGTATAACACAGTCAACTGCATACTCTACTCAGTATGAAGAAGCTAGAACTAAAGAGGTTGCGTCTCAGGCTGGTGGCGTACCTGTATTAGAAGTTACCCCCGCACAAAATACTAGTTTAGTTAATGTAGATTATCAAAAGACAACAACAACTTCGTCTACTAAATTGACAGGCGCAGTAGCCGGCACTACTATAACTACTGAAACTATTGATGGGGTAACTTATCAGGTATCTAAAGACGCTAACGGGGCAACAACTTCATACATCAGCCCTGATGGAACTACTATAAACTTAGGGCCTCCGTCTGACTCCGCAAGCCCTCAATTAGTACCAAATACACCGTCAACGGGAACACCGTATGATGATGAAGGCAATTTAAACCCTGGTTGGGGTATTGGTGACAACGGTGACCCTGTTTGGGTTGAAGCAGGGTATATTGACACAACCGGTGAAGTTATCGGTAAACAACAAACAGTACCAAATACACCTTCAACAGGAACTCCATATGATGATGAAGGTAACTTAAATCCAGGATGGGGTCTTGATGAAAACGGAGACCCCGTTTGGGTTGAAGCAGGATATATTGATTCAACTGGTGAAACGATACAGCCTCAGAAAACTATTCCTAATAATAGCATTCAAGGCCCTCCATATGACGATGAAGGCAACTTAATGCCCGGTTGGTCATTAGATGAAGATAATAATCCTGTATGGGTAGGTAACAACGCTGATGGTAGTGTATTTGTAGAACCTGCTACCGTAGCAAGCGCAGAGGCATCTAGAGGATCCTCTCAAGGTTTAACTACGGCAAAATCAAATACTAATGCATCAGCAACTACACAAGACGTTACTAATGCTAAACAGAAAGAGGATTGGCGAGTAAGGTTGAGTCTTGCATCTAGTGCAAATTACCTATATAAAGTACCAAAAGGCTCTGCAGGGATATTAGAACCATTGCAAGCAACAGACGGTGTCATATTCCCGTATACTCCGCAAATACAAGTACAATATAATGCAAACTATGATCCTACTGATTTAACACATAGTAACTATAAAATATTTCAGTATAGAAATAGTGGAGTTGATTCATTCTCTATTACATGTGATTTTACTGCACAAGATACGTATGAAGCAAATTACATATTAGCTGTGATTCATTTTTTCCGTTCAGTAACTAAGATGTTTTATGGTCAAGATCAGAATCCAAAACCCGGAACACCTCCACCATTATGTTATTTGACTGGATTAGGGGCATTTCAATTTGATAATCATCCATTGGCAATTACAAGTTTTAATTATAGTCTACCAGCTGACGTAGACTATATACGTGCGGGGGCAGTAACTGCAGGAGCAGGTGTAAATAGGTCAGCTTCTAATGTGGTTAACAATTCTCCAAATGCGTCAGCAACAAGATTAGGGCCTAATATGATGGCAGGTGGAGTTCAACCCGCCCCGATATTTTCTACACCACCAGGAACAGTAGATCCAACTTATGTTCCTACAAAAATTCAGATGACAATTGGTGCTGTCCCGATAGTAACACGTAATGATATTAGTAATAGATTTAGTCTTAAAGATTATGCAACCGGATCACTGTTGCGTGGATCTAGACATCAAGGCGGAGGAATTTGGTAATGGCAAATAATAGTTTGTACCCGGCAACAAGCCCGTATTATAACACTGACGTAGTAAATGGTAAATTTTTAGATATCATGAACTATCGTCCTATACCTATGTTACCCTCTGACATATATTATGAGATAAAATCTGTATACGAGTATAGACCTGATCTATTGGCTTACGACTTGTATGGCAATCCTAAATTATGGTGGGTGTTTGCAGAAAGAAATCCAAATAGATTGAAAGATCCATACTTTGACTTTGTTACCGGTTTAGGAATATATATTCCTAAAGCAGAAATGTTAAATCAAGTTTTAGGTTTATAAATGACAACACAAGCAGACATACAAACAGCAATTGATGCCTATCAGGCATTAATAAATGAAGCAACTCCAATTATTGAGTCCTTCAAGGCAAGAGCACAAGCTATATTAGATAATCCTGCTGAGAAAGATGCACAAGAAAAAATTGCCGCAATGTCAGCAGAGTACAAAGATGTGCAAAGTAGATTCAACCCTGCCGCTACATCAAATAACAATGCAGTTGTTAACGCATTTAATGAATCATCACCAAGCGACAGGATAGCTACACGTGCGGCAGTTACCGCAGTACAAGATGCGTGGAAGGCCACAGTAGGGATAGCATTATCTTATAAAGATATAAAGAAGCAAGCAGAAGCGGCAGTAGCTTCTGCAAATAATCCAGAAAAAGATACTAGTCCTGCGCCTGCTGATCCAAATGCTCCTGACAGCACTAATACCGAGCAACAAAATAAAACCTATGTTGCATCAGGTTCAGCAGACGATGATTCAGGTACTGTTCAAAGATTTGATGACGGCTCAAGCATACAAACATTTGATGATGGGTCTACTATGGTCACTGATAGTAATGGTGACATTACATCTACACCTGCAGTAAATTCAGGTACTACTACAGCTGGAAAGTCTAGTACTCCGGCAGCTAAGAAAAGCGTACCAAAGCCAGGTAGAAGATTGCAGAACCCATTGGGTGAGTTTTCTAGCTATACCTATCAGTTAACTTTATACATGATTACTCCGGATGCATACGATGCTTTCATTGCTTCGGGTAGAAAAACAATTGATGTAATAACTAGTACAAGCCCAACTGGTCAAACAGGTGGAGCATATATCATTGCTCAAAGTGGTGGAGTAAACAATACCTCAAGCAAAAGAGCGCCTGGCTTTGAACTAGATTATTACATTGATGATTTAAAAATAACATCAAATACAAACGGTAAAGAAACACAAACTGCATCAAACGTTAGTGAGATGAGTTTTAACATATATGAACCATACGGTTTTTCTTTTATTTCTAAATTAAAATTTGCAGGCGAGGCACTACAGAAAAAAAGCAAAACTAAAAATCTTGAAGGATTACAAAATCCTTCAAAACAGTTCTTTATTTTAGGAGTTAGATTTCAAGGTTATGATAAGAATGGTAAAATTGTTGACGGCTCTGAATCATTCTCGGGTGATGTACTTGACCCAAATGCATCTAAGGCTGGTGGAGTATTTCAAACCTTCTATGATATTATGTTAACTGCTATCAAATTTAAAATTGATGGTAGAGCCACTACATATAATATTACAGCGGCATCACTCCCGCCTGCTACAGCAATGGGTATTAAACGCAGTAGAATTGATAAAGGTGCAACTATCGTTGCAAACACTGTTAGAGAAGCTATTGACGGTGATGGTGAAGGTGTAGAGGGATTGCTAACCAAACTTAATAAAACACAACAAGATTACTTGAAAAACAAATCAATTGAGATACCTAATGTATACAAAGTTAGATTCATTGGTAATAAAGAAGAACTTGGATTTAAAGAATTAGAAACAGCAAGTATTGTAAGTAAAGCAGACTTAGATAAGTCTAAGTGGCGCATGTCTAATATAAAAAACATAACAGGAGTAAATGATAGTACTTCTACAGGAGCAAAGCCGGATAGCACAAAACGCCAGATCGTTTTTCCAAGTGACACTCCAATTCTACAAGCAATAAGTCAAATCGTAGCACAGAGTTCTTACTTAGAAGAAGCAATGAAGGTTGTGTATACTGATAGTTTGGAACCAGAGTCTGGCTCTAGTTCAGATGACGAAATCAAACCGGATACTAACAAAACGATTCGTTGGTATAATTTAAGTTCTGAGGTAAAGTGTTTAGGTTGGGATAATAAAGTAGGTGACTTTGCATTTGAAATCACTTATGTGATTCAACCCTATGACACTCCTGTGGTTGTAAGTGCATATACTAACGCCGCCGCAAAGTATTATGGCCCGCACAAGCGATATGAATATTGGTACACAGGTAAAAACTCTGAAATTATTAACTATGAGCAGACATTGAATAATGCATATTTCAACGTAGCATTAGCACCCAATGGTGATGGGGCATCACAAGGTGGCGGAACTGATGTAGCTACTACTCCGGGTAAAAGACAAAATCAATCAAGAGTTGGTAAGTTAGATGTAGGTATGGAAGCGCAGAACTCGTATATGACTAGTTTATTTGATCCAGGCTCATACGCAGAAGCTAAAGTTACGATTTTAGGTGATCCTGATTTCTTGATTCAAGAGTCACCGGGTAGTATTAATGATGTATATAATCAGTTCTATGGCACTGATGGATTTCGTATTAATGCTAACGGAGGTCAAGTTTTTATTGAGATTAATTTCAAAGAAGCACAAGACTATGACAACAAAACTGGTTTATTAAGTATTAATGAATCAATTTTGTTTTGGAAATACCCTAGTGCAATTCTTAAAGATATTGCGTCACGAGGTGGCGGCATTAGCTATATGGTTATCAAAGTAGTCAGCACCTTTAAAGGTGGAAAATTCACTCAAGATTTAAGCTGTAGTATTAATACATTTGGTGGTGAATCTGATAAAGTTCCGGCAGACACAGCCGGCGGTAGAGAGCCGGCTACACAAGCTTCAGTAAGAGCGGTTGATAACGCAATTGATGCAGGATCAGCTACTAATTCTTCGGGATCAACTAATGAGGGTACCGGATTCACATCAAGCCCTGCTACAACTGATGCACAAGTTAATGGTAGTAGTTCAACATCTGATCCTAACCCAATAACACCAACAGCATCTACTACAACCACAGAAGTTACTAGCCCAACCGGTAGTACTCCGCCACCGCAGCCAGCACAACCAGATGCAGTTGGTAGTGGAATTGGTTCTGTGCCAGTTAACAAAGCAGTAGTAGATGATGATGCTACTGGCGGATAATGACAACCAAATAAGGTAAGAGATTATGGCAGAAGACTATTTTAAGCCGAGAGGCAGAACTAAATCAAGTGAACCAGATGCGGGTAGTGCGGTAACACGTGAAGTACCTGTATTTGGTATTGTTAAAGATAACATTGATCCTACTCGTTCAGGAAGACTACGAGTGTATATCTCTGACTTGGGCGGAGATGACCCTGATGATTCTGATAGCTGGTCTACAGTTTCATATATGACTCCTTTCTATGGTCGCACTGACCCGTCGGGTGGCGATACAGGTTACGGCGAGTTTACATCTAACCCTAGTTCATATGGTATGTGGTCTAGTCCACCTGATATCGGAAGTAAGGTTATATGTTTGTTTGTTAACGGTGATCCTAACTATGGCTTTTGGATTGGTTGTGTGCCAGAACCTGAAGCATTATTTATGGTTCCCGCTATAGGTTCTAGTGATAAAGTTATTACCAATGAAGGTGAAGCACAGAGTTACGGTGGTGCAACAAGACTACCTGTAACAAACATGAATAGTAACAATACTAGCATTTCAGATAGTCCTACTTTCTTAAACGAACCTAAGCCAGTACACAGTTATGTTGCTTCTATTCTAAGTCAACAGGGTTTAATTCGTGACCCCATTCGTGGTACTATTAGCACAAGCGCACAACGAGAAAGTCCATCACGTGTGGGATGGGGAGTAAGTTCTCCGGGCAGACCAATCTACGAGGGTGGATTTACTGATGAAACAGTAGCAGATGAAGCCACTAAGAGTGGTACCGGTGGAGAAGGATTAAAAGTTATCGCCCGCAGAGGTGGCCACTCAATTGTAATGGACGATGGTGACTTAACAGGTGCAGACCAGTTAATCAGATTGCGTACTGCACTTGGTCATCAAATATTAATGAGCGATGACGGACAGTGTTTACACATTATTCATAGTAACGGTCAAAGTTGGATTGAGTTGGGTAAAGAGGGAACTATTGATATGTACTCTACTAACTCAGTTAACATTAGAACTCAGGGTGACTTGAACCTGCATGCGGATAACAATATTAACATGCATGCCGCAAAACAGTTAAACATTCAAGCAGAGTCAATCAATATGAACTCTGAAAAAGATACTAATCATAAGATAGGTACTGATTACAGTGTTTATACTAAAGGTAAAGAAACGCATAAAGTTGATGCACAAATGAGTTTTGAATCCGGCAGCGATGCATCGTTTGCAAGTAAAAACATTGCTTATATTAACGGTAGCAAAGTGAACTTGAACACAGGAGCAACCGGCAGCGTACCAAAAGCAGTATCACCGATCCCTATTCAAGCACATACTGATACACTGTTTGATGCAACTAAAGGCTATGCGGCTGCACCTGGCAAACTACTATCTATTGTTAGTAGAGCACCGGCACATGCACCATGGGCCAACGCAGGTCAAGGGGTTGATGTTAAAACTAGCACAAATGCAAGTTCTGAGTTACCTTCACCTCCGTCCCCGGCAGTAGCAAAAACCAATACCGCAGTCAATGGTGCGACTCCTGCGACAGTAACTGCGGCTTCGGCGGCAACAGTTCCGCCTGTTAATGCAGTTAGCACATCATTAGATAAAAACACAACTGCGGCAATGGTTAGTGCTGTGGCAAAATCTGCCGCAGACGGACCTGCAAAACTTGCAGTATCAACTGGCGCAGCCGTAATTCAAACAGCAAACGGGGCTGTGGCTGCAATAGGTAGTCTAGCACAGACCCCGACTCAACTACAAAATGCAGGAATATTGAAACCAGGATCCGCTGCCTTGGTAAACTCATTAGTTCAAGGTGGCGCAAATGTTACCTCTGCAATGACAAACAATTTGTTTACTGGTAAACCGGGAGCAGAAACTCTTTCGGCACTTGTACAAAATACAGGAGCACAAGTTCAAGCACAAGTTGAATTGTTTCAAAAATCTCAAACAGCATTAACAACATCAGGCGTGATGACAGGTAAAGAGGCTCCCGCTGCGATTGCCGGACTTGTAATGGCAGGCTCACAAGTTGGTATCAAAGCAACATTAGATACTGTAAAAAATGTAGCTTCGTCTGCTACTGCTTCAATTTCAGGAGTAACAGGTCCGATAACCGGCGTAGTCGGTAGTGCAACAGGTGCATTAAATAGCGCACTATCAGGTGCATCAGGTGCAACTAATAGTGTATCAAGCGCAGTAGCTGGAGCAATGTCAACTGGTAATTTTGCGGCAACATTAGCAACGACAACAACGGGTGGCTTAGGAGCAATTGCAGGAGCATTATCAAGCGCGGCAAAGAGCGCCGGAGATGGAATTAGTGGATTGTTAGACACTGCAAAAGGTGTTGCAGGATCAGCTTTTGCCGCAGTTACTAGTGCATTCAAACCGTTCAAGGCAGGCGTTCCACAAAACTTAACAGCGATTGCAGAAAAAAATGCTAAAGAATTTGCAGATAAAGCTGCCGGCATAGTACCTGCGGCCGGAGCAGCCGCAGGGTCAGTTGCAGGATCGTTGGGACAAGTCACTAACGCCGCAACAGGCAGTGTAACCGGTGGATTAACCGGTGCATTAAGCTCTGTTGGCAGTGCTGTAGGCAGCACTATATCTGGAGTAGTGAGTGGTGTAACTTCTGCAATATCAGGTGTAACAAAAGGACTAACTACAGCTATGCAAGGTGTAAGCAGTGGTCTTTCTATTATTCCAGGAGGACAGAATGCGGTATCATCAGTGGTTAATAATGCAAAAGGTATCTTGAATTCAGTTCCGGGTACAGGAGCAATAACGGGTTTAATAAACAATGTATCTACCGCTGTTACTAACGGTATATCAGCTGCCGCAAGTTTGACTAGCAGTGCCGCATCATTAACCGGTGTTACTAGCTTAACTAGTGTAGCTAGTCTT
>Ga0208723_1000458_pt1 | contig 10889 bp, 5 predicted proteins | sample LakMenEpi31Aug12_FD_150750 | JGI IMG/M metagenome (GOLD analysis project Ga0208723, IMG submission 150750) | Freshwater microbial communities from Lake Mendota, WI - 31AUG2012 deep hole epilimnion (SPAdes) | ecosystem: Environmental > Aquatic > Freshwater > Lake > Epilimnion/Euphotic zone ...
TTCCTTACGCTATGCGTGAGTTTAAAAAGAAGTTTCCTAACGCTACGGACGATGTGCTTAGGCAGGTTGCCGAGTACTCGCTTAAAGGTTTTGTTACCTATGTTGAGTCATTGCCTGAGGTTAGAAGAACCCTGAACAAGCCGTTTGGTGCTACGACGGAAGTTCCTACGCAGGAAGTCAAGGCTAACAGTGCCTTCGTTGAAACCGCCCTTAAGATGGGCATCACTCCTGAGGCTTTGATGGAAACTGGCATTCCGTCTCTTGGTCATTGGATGGAAATGTCCGAAGCGGAATTCCACACCCTCAAGAACTATAAAAATTACGCAAAAGACCTTGCCGCTATCATCAAGGAACGAAAGGCAGAAGGCTTGTTCATTGATAAAGGTGCTATTCAGCGTGAACTTATCAGCAGAGTACTTGCCAAGAACAACGGAATCACTGGATTGATTGACAACATTGGTCAGAGACAGCGAGAACTGTTCTTCTTGATGGATGAGACGATGGGTGGCGTTAATCTTGCTGAAAAGTTTGCACTGTCCACACACGCAAAGCGTAAACTCAACACAGAGTTTGTAATCAGAACTAGAAAGTTTGTCGGAGAGCAACTTAAACTTGGACGCAACGCTAGTCTTAAGAAGATTAAGGATGCCTTTGACCTACTCGTTGAATCGGGAAGAGACATTCCGTCCGAAGTTTCGGAGGCTATGGCTGTCCTTACAGAGCACGAAAGAAAGGCTGAGTCTATTATCACTCAGGATAATATGGACAGAATTATGGATATTATGGCGGCGTACAGCATCAAGGAACTTGATATGGATACGCTTGAGCAGGTCAGAGCAAAGATTTATGACGAGGCTTCCAAGGGTTTCTATAACCTTGGCTCTCCAGAGTCCATCGCTAGGTCTGTAGAACTGTACGCCACCTATGACGGAGGTAAGAACAAGCGTTACATCGATGTAAAAAAGACAATCAAGGAGAACTTTATCAAGGCTCTTGATGACCTTGAGCGTAAGGGAATGCGTGGTGTCTGGTGGTCTAAGTTAGATACCAGCAGAACAGGCGGTGTAATTACCCTTGGTTCTAACGAGGCTGGCATTCCTAATAAGTTTAGCGTCACCAGTGCTATGAGGTTTGACGGAACTAACTTTCACTTAATCCGTAGAACTCTTACCGATGCTCTTAAGGACTCTGGTCTGTCTGAGGCTGACGCTATGTCTCAGGGCAACGCCGCCAGCGTTGTTGAACTTGTTGACGGAGATGGAAGAACCCTTGACAGAATAGTTCTTGAATACGGAGAGGGTGCAGAAAAACTTAAAGAAAAGAATGACCTGTTCCTGAGAAGGGCTACCTCTATGGTCAATAAACTTGTTCCTGAACTGTCTGTTGCCAATGGCAAGTTCCAGACTGTTGAAGGTGCTGTTAAGGAGTTCCTTCTTAGAAGGGCTGTCAAGGCTAGCGGAAGAACTGAAAAGGATATGTTCAGTGAGCCTTGGACTTCCGCAAGCGGTGTTGGAACTGACACTCAGGTTGACAACAGACAGCAACTCAGAAGACAGACTGGTGGTCAGGGTCTTATTAAGAGTGACGCTGAAATTGAGTCTCTCACAAAGTCTACCTCTAAGTGGGAACTGTACAGAAACGGAGACTACTTCTTGGCTTGGCCTATCTCTGACGAAAGAAAACTTCCATCTGGAAGAAGCATCGCAGAAGAAATTACCTTCCTTAAGGGTCAACTTAAGAATGGTGTTGTTACTGTACCCAAGAAGGGAAGACAGCCTGAGACCACTAGACAGATGACTGTAGACGAAAAGGTTCAGATGAGAACCGACATCGCCAAACTACAGAAGGATGTCTACCTAGACTTGGGCTTCACATTTAAGGTTGATAATAAATATGGTATCGAAATTCTTGATACTACATTCAATAGCATTGAACACAGAGAGCAGACGCTGGCTCAGATGCGTCTTGGAACTACATCCAGCAAGGGATTTGAGTCGTTCCTTAAGAAAACATACCTTAGTTTTGACAAGAAACTGAAGGAACTTAAGGAAACAAATCTTAAGAAAATCGACATTGTACTTTCTGAGAAAGACAAGCGTGGTGCTATTCCTCAGATTAAAGCCCTTCTTCAGGAACTACACGGCTTTGAAGCCACCAAGAAGAAGTTTATTACAAACGAGATGCTGGCTTATAACAAGGCCAACAAACAGAGAGGTACTGGAAAGAAGCAGTCCGTAGACGGAAAGGCGATGCACAGACTTCTTAAGGACAGACTGGACAACTACAGCAGAGCACAGAAGCAAGCGGAAACTCAGTACCTAGCCATCGCTGAACAGATGAGAAAGTATAACCTTCTTGAAAGAAGCGAAGGGTTTACTCCTGAGATGGTAGAAAGTATGGAGTCTAGAATTGCTTTCAGTGACCCTGCCGAACTGTCACAGTATATGATGCCTCCTCCCCCAAAGGGAGTTGCTCTTGCAGATTGGGCTACCAATCTTCGTATGGAGTTTAGAAAGAGACTTGCTGAATTTGAATACAGAGACAGACTGCATCAGCAACTTAACGACAATCTTTACGGACTTGATGATGCGTCTGCCGATGTTGTTGACAAGATTCAGTTCCTTATCAGCAGGTATATGGAAGCCAGAGGCTACAGAAACATTGATGCCTCCTCGTACTTCAGAAGAGGAACAGAAGAAGGTAGCGTTGGTTACACTGACCTTAAGTGGAAAGAACTTAAGGCTGGAGTTCCTGAAAGGGTTTCTGGTTTCGGCAAGGACAAGTCCAAGACAGAACCAGTAGAGAAGCAGGAAAGAAGATACCTTCCCGACAAGGAAGGCATCCTCGACACCCCGCTTCCTGATGACCACAAGACACCAGAAGAACTTATCAAGGAGTTTAAGGACGGCCTTGAAGAGGCGGCTGACCAGTGGTACATCGGTAAGAACAGAGACCAGATGCATCTGGATGATGTCCTTAAGTGGGGCAGACATTCTGCTAACGGAGAAAACTCTACATCTGGTGCTCTGATTAGAGGTCTTAGTAAGGACAAATTTGACGCAACCGAACTGGCTTGGATTAACAATCCTGAAAACAAGAGCCAAGTTGCGGAGTTTCACGGCAGATGGGCTAGCGAAGAGGCTACGCCTACTCAGATTATTTCTGAGATTAAGGATGCGGTTCTTTCAAGCACTGTTGGCAAGGACGGAATCCAACTTAGAGACACTGTAAAGGCACTGAACGAAACCATCAGGAAGATTGGTGTTGTTTCTGACAGGCTTAGAATCAGACACGGAGTTGAGGCTTCGCTTACCCCTAAGGAAATGGAAAATCCTTATGCCGTTAGGACTAGAAGTATGGTCAATGAAGAGGTAGACCCTATCCAGACCTACAGAAAGGATATGCCTAACGACATTGGTAAACTCCAAGAGGAGATTACTAACCTTAGAGCACAGAAGATTTCGCTTGAAGCCAGATACAAAGCCATCCTTAAGAAGGCTTCTGGAAGGTACGCCAGCCCTGAGTTCCGCAAGATGGTTCAGCAGATGCGTGGCGAAGATGTAAGAGAAAGAATCGCCAGAAAGAACACTAGCCAGAGAAGGGCTGAAGAAAAATCTTTGCAAAAGCAGTTGGCTTCTTCCGAGAAGGAACTGTTCAGAATGTACGATGACATCGCAAGGAATATGCGTATGCAGAACCCTGAACTGATTTTTGAAAGTTCCAGAATCGAGGTTCACCCTAACGACCCTCGTACACAGTACCTGTTCTATTCGTTTGGTGCTCTGTCTTGGGACTTCTTTGGCACTAAGTGGCAGATTGACCTTAGCCTTACAACGGCTGGCAAAGAATCTCCCCTTGGCATTTCTGCCCAGAGAGCGGACATTTCACCTACTGACACACCTGTTATTAAGCAGATTAACAAGCAGGAAAGAGCGACAAGACGAAAGATTTACCTAGCGGACTACATCCACTACGCTGTAAACAAGCGTAGATTCCACGAGCGTAATCCTAGCGAGCCTATGTCTCCGATGGATGCCAACTTGTTTAGCGTCTTCTTCAAGCGTGATGTTCAGGGTGGTCTGTTTAGGGACAAGATTGCCAGAATCCCTGTCGAACAGATGCAGATGCAGGAAGCGATGAATCAGGGTATCATTGAGTCGTTCAGAAACCCTGACGAGCGTAGCAGGTTTATCAGGTCGTTCGTTGTCGATGCCCTTGACCTTATCTCCACGGACAAAGCCCTGAGAGAGAAGGCGTTTATGAACCTTAAGGGTATCAACTACGAGCAGTACAAGAAACTTGTCGCTGAGAATCCTAAGTATGTCACCACGGCTCTAGACACCCTTGAAGTTGTTGAAAAGGCAATGTACCTTATCAAGGACGGAAACATCCCTGCTGGTGAGGCTGGAGAAGTTTTTAACAAAAGGGACTTTTTCTCCAGAAAATTCTCGATTGAAGAGAACAACTACATCAAGTCTGTTGAAGACAAGCACAAGATTCCTGCTGGTACTATTAAGAGAATTCTTAGTGGCGAACTTCAGGGCGTTCCTCTCCCCAAGGAAATCCAGAGAATGGTCAGCAAGAACCAACAGCCGTTCCTCACAAGAGCCAACATTGGTTTCGTTCCTGTTGACACGCTGGTTAGAATGCACGGCTTTGACGAAATCTGGAGACAGCATCTTAGCGATGAAGGCTATAACACAGCCCTGTTCGCCCTTGATGGTATGTGGAATGTCAAGAAAGCCTATGAACAGATGCCTCCTCAGGAGCGTATGGCTCTTCAGGCTTCCAGAGTAAACAGACTGCTGTTGGAGAATCGTGCCAACCAGATGCAAGCCGCAAAGGAGATGAAGGAGCGGTACAGAAAGCGTGACAAGGCCGTGCTTGCCCCTGAGTCTATGCCCAACTGGGCTTACGGACAGGAAGACAGCATCGTCAAGGACGAGTTCAAGCGTGTTGATGAAATCCTTAAGACCGCTATGTCGGTTGAGGCTACAATCCAGCGATACAAGGGTGACGCTGTTACCTTTGTAAACAAGAGGCCGTTTGCCCTCGACCAACTGCTTGCTCTGGATGACAAACTTCAGATTGATGGTGCAAAGCGTAACAAGGATAGAACCCTTAGCATTGACTGGGACAACCCTGACAAGCCCCAGTGGAGAGACACAGTTGATGGACGATACTTCATCAAGCGTGAGGTGAACTCAAAGGGTAAGGAAAGTTTCAAGGTGTACTTCAAGGGTCAGACCTTTAAGACAGCCGAAGGTGTGCTTGCTGGTCAGATTGGTGTCACATCTTTTGCCACAGTTGAAAACCTTACACAGGCTCAAGTCGCTATTCGCTTCTTTGAAGACGATGTAAACAGAGTCGTTCTGTCTTCCCGCCTCATTAAGGGTGGCGTTAAGAAGTTTGAGCCTATGGCTGTCGGTGAACAGGTTCTTCCTGTTCAGAATGTGGACAAGATTTTTGCCGTATGGGACGAAGTACCTGCGTTCTCTCAGAGCATCCTAGACCTGTATATGGAGAACAAAGGTACGCCTTTCTTCAGAGAACAGATGGCTGAGAAACTGGCTGGCATTGGTCAGTATGGTGAAACTGTATACATCAAGGAGTGGGAAAAGGGTAGATGGAAGAAGACTGAAATCACTATTACCCCTCGTGAGTCTGGCAGGTTTGCAGAACACTACACAAAGACTACCAGCCCTGATGGACACACTATGTACATCAGAAAGAAGGACACTGTTACACCAGAACCTACAAATCTTGGCTCTGATTCTGCTACTAACAAGGAACAGGCTACTAGCACTCCTGCTACCGAGAAGCAGGACAAGGTAGAGAAGACTGTTTCTGATGCCAGCAAATGGAACATCATTGAAATGGATAAGTCTTCTGCTGGTGACCACGAAGAGTGGAGCATTATCCGAAACAAACTTGGCTACACTATGCTAAGACTTAAGAATCCTGCAACAGGCCGAAGCGTATTTAGGCTTTTCAATCCTGCGTCTGCCTTTATGGCTGAGACACACCACGAGATTGATGCTATGGAACACATCTTAGACAAGGAACTTGAAGGCAAATGAGCGACCAGCAGTCCATCAATAGTATGGTAGAGGAGTTCAAGAAGGCTGGCTGGCTCTTTGCCCTTCTTGGTGGCCTAGGAATGCTTGCTAGGCTTATCCTGACCGATGAGAAGTACCACACTATCAGATGGACTAGGATGGTCATTGCTGGGGCTATAGTAGGCGTTCTTGTGTACTTTGCCCTGTATAACGCAGATATTGACCCATTCTACAAAAGTGTACTATGCTCCATTTCTGGTTCTCTTGCACCAGAACTATTTGACTGGGTACGAAAGAAATTTTTACAAAAAGCCTCTAACTAACTACTACTATGGGTTCATCTAGACGAATGACAATTCCCGCTCTTCCTCCTCCCAATCCTAATGCGGCTGGGTCTACGGCAAGCACATCTAAGTATAATGTGCCTGTTGTTGGAGGATATGACAGCAACAACTATCAGCCGTTCTTTACTCAAGCGGCTATAGGCCCACAGAATGGTCAACCCCAGTCGTTCTTTAATCGATACGGCAGTGTTGGCACTGACCCTGCTCAACAGCCTTGGACACCTAGTTCTGTCGGAGGAATGGGAGGTAACAATGTAATGCAGTTTGCTGGAAGTGCTAGAAACCTGTTTAATCCGCTTGGTATCTAATGGCTAACATTATCGTTCCTGACTCTGGAGAAGGCAGTATCGATAGAGAACTGCTCAGAGATAAGTTTACAGGAAGAAGCAACCTGTTTTTTAATGTACAAAACGCAGGTGGTGTAAGAAGTGCTAGACAGGCTCTTAATTTTAGTCCTGACATTCTTCAGTTAGACCCAGCCGTAAAATACAGAGCCTTTTCTTCGCAGACAGCCGCTGACGATTTTCTTAAAACAGGTCTTATTGCTGGAAGAGGTCATTATGCTAACTCCTTGTTTTTTAATCAGGGAGTTCCTCTTCTAAGTTACGCTCAAACTAGTGTTCCTAATCAAAGATTTTTAATTGCTACTCTTGGCGATAACTGGGGAGATAGAAACGCTAACACTTTTGGTACAAAAGGAAGACAAGGTGGTCTTGGTTTAGATGTAGCAAAAGATGCTACCGCTTTTTCTGTTGAACCTCCTATCAGTATTTCAGCAAATCCGTATACAGAACAAATTGGAGACCTTTCTGCTCCAGATGAAAAAAAGTTCAAAACACTAAAAGAACTTAAAAAATACGCAAAAGGTATTAAAGAAAAGTATATAGGAAGAAATGCTGGAACTGAAAAAGGGCTTCCAAGGCCAGCAGTCCTTCCAGACAGAAGAATTACTGATGCGGATTATTTAGGTACGCATTTGCCAAGACTTCAAGATACGAAAAAAGAACTTTTAAAAATTGGCGATTATCTTTTAAGCCCAGATGTACAGCGTGCTGTAAGGTTAATAAGAGATAAAGAAATTTCCACCAATACTGAACTTAAAAATCCTCTTTTAGATTATTACCAAAAGTTTTTTAGAACAATTGATGATGGACATTTAAGAGGTTATCAAGACCAAGTACACGGAGGCGTATATCCTACACAAATTGCTCCTTACGATGAAATGGCTAGGGATATTTTTGATTCATCTCCAGATAATGTAAAAGCACTTAAAGAGCAACTCAAGGTGTCTATTGACGGATTCCTTGGTTCAACAATTTCAAGAGATAAGATTGTTCCTTTTGACAAAGCGTTAACTTATTTTCCTCAAAACGACAACGCTAAAGGAGCACCAAATCCTTTTGGTAGTTTTACTGACCCTTCACCTGCTGAATTAGCGGCTGTTAAAAAAGGTTTAAAACAGAACCCTAATTATTACAGACACGGATATCCCCAGCACATTGCAGGTATAATTAACAATCATCAATTTCAAACAGGTATTGATGGGTATGCTCTGACTCACAGAACTCAAGACCTTCTAGAACTTCTAGATGAAACTCAAAGGACTTTTGACCCTACAAAATTTGCTACGACTTTTTCATTAGAAGACCTTCCTGACCGAGTTCCATTTCCTGATTTTGCAACAGGTTATGCTGATGATGGTACTCTTGCAGGTACTAATATTCTAGACAAATACGGAAAACCAGTTGTTCCAAACACACCTCAAGAAGGTTTGTACATACAGTCACAATCTCCAGTTCAACCAACTTTAACAACCGCAGAAGGAACACCCCTTTTAAGGCTAACATCTGCCGATGAAGGTGTTTTTAAAACTCCTCAAGGTGTTTTGCATAACCTTAATAATGTTTTTGACCAAACACTAAGTGCTTGGGGAAAACAGACTAAAATTCGAAATTTGGAAATCCCTCGTATGGGTCTTGGTGGAGCGATGTACAGCGAAGTGCTTCCAACTACAAACATTCTTGGTAACTATTTAGACCCAGAAACAAATCAGCCTAGACAGTGGCAGATGCTTTCTCCTTTCATAAATCCCCAAGAAGGAAGCAGACCAGCGGTTATGTTCCAGATTATGGATGATGGGACTTACAAGGTAGTAAAAGAATTCAACAATGACCCTACATCGGAAGGATGGAAACCGATTCCTACTGGAAGTTTAGCACCTGAAAAGCAAAAGGAAGCATATGTAAGATATCTTCAAGAAATGACTCAAGAGGTTGCTAATGGAAGAACTGAACTTATTGGACTTAAGTCTGATATCTTTTCTGAAATTATTCAGGAGTTGCCGCAAAACCTTACACCTTCTCAGGTAGAAGGGGCAATCGGCAGTCTTACGCCTACGCAACTTGAAGGTGTTGCGACCAGACTTATGGCGGCAGGAATCACTCCAGCACAAATTATTGATTCTAAAAAAGGGAATTACGATGCCTATCTTCCTTCTGGCAAGAATTATAGAACTCTTGGTGGACTAGTTGATGAAGCGACAAGAGGTGACCCTAACTATGGAAAGAAAGGGTTCTTAGATTTAAGAGCATACCTTGGAGGCTTCAAGGAAATGGTTACGCCTGAAATCAATGGAGAAGGTATGGTAAAATTCTTTACAGACCCAGAAAAAGCATCTAAGTTTAGCCGTCTTTATTTTAAGAACCCTGAGTTTGCAAATTATGTTAATGCTAGAGCGGGAACTGCTCTTTTAAGAACTGCTGGTAAACTTGGAGAGGTTGCTGGTGTTGCTACTGCTCCTATGATGTCTAGAGAAAGATTGGGTGCTTATGTCCAAGATTATTATGCAAAAACAGGCATTGACCCAAGAGGTACATACAGTATGGGCAAAGATGGAGTTGATGACTTGGCAGGACTTGGTATCTTGTCTGGCGTTGAAAACGCTTTGGATGTTGCCACATTTGGCAACTACGACAGTTGGACTGGAAATGAAGTTCAGATTGCCAGAAAGGAACTTCTGGATAGATATGCCGCAATGGAAGAGGCTATGAAGCCAATTTCTGATTGGCAAAAAGCCAGAGAAAGAAGACAGGCTGGGATTGATAACCCTGTCTACAATGGGCAAACCTTCACAAGAACTACAAAATGAAATGGCTATTCTCATCCCTGTTTTTACTTGGCTGTTCAACGCCACCCAAGCAAGCCCCTGTTATTATTTCTAACAATGAGCAGAAAGATGCGTACATCACGAAGGTCGAAGCAGTCATCTCTGAGTCTGCTTCTGCTCTCACTGCTGTCGCTCCTTCCCTCCCTGCTGGAATCCCTAGAGAAATTGTTGAAGGGCAAATCACGAGACTGAACGGAGTAAGCAAGGCCAGTGTCGAGAAGGTAAAAGAGTTTGAGAGGATGATTAAAGAGAAAGACCAGAAGGCTGTCGAAAAAGATAAACAAAAAGCCGCTAAGGTAGATGCTGAGACGGATAAACTATGGGCAGTAGTGGAAGAACAAAACCTGCAAATAGAGATAGAGCAACAACTGCGAGAGCAAGCAGAACAAGTAGCAATAGAAGAGCGTAAAACCAAAGTAGCATTCCAAGCGTCTTCGGCTTCTCTAGGATTACTTGTATTTGGAATTCTGGTAACTGCATTTAGTCCGTGGAAGAAGGCTGGTGCTACTGTGATTGCTCTTTCGATTATTTCGTTTGGAGCATTGTGGTGGTTGCTCTCTTGACACAACGCAACCTACCAGCAAACTGATGAGGCTTGCTTGGTTCGTGCGTGGTTGCGTTGTACCATTTGGGGCTGTCGCAAGAAAGGGTAACACCGCTACGCACGATAGCGGTGAGTAGCCTTACTCGTACTCGTCTTCTTCTTCTTCCTCGATGTTAAGAGGTCGTTTGAAGATGACAGGCTTAGGGTCTGGCATATACGGAATGGCTCGCTCCGTATTGAAGTCCACAGCCATAGCGGCTTGGTGGAAGTCAATATCGTCACGCACCATAAACGCTTCGACAAGGTCATCGTAGTCATAGATAATACCGCCAGTGGCGGCACACTTGCCGATGATGGCGTTGTCAAGCCATTCACGAGGCTCAAGGAAAATACATCCCTTGAACATCTCCGTGTTCTCCTTCAGGTCAGCCTTTGAAACTTTTCTCATAGGATTTCTTTTTGAATTTGTAGCAAGGACACTTACGAATTGCGAGACCGCTTTTTCTTCTTGCCCATACGACATTTAATTTTCCGTCTGCAAGATACTCGCTTACTTTTCTTTGGCAGACCCTGTGGTTCATTTTGAATTTCTGCGACATCTCTCTGGAAGAAAAGTACCCCGCTGGTACGCATTCTTCCGTTACACGCTTGTAGCGAGTCCTTATCCCATTCAGTTCGTTTAGGAACTGGATTGTTTTGTGTCTCATTCTGAATGGTGGCTGAAAATGAATTTTTCTCCGACTCGATGGGCTTGCCAGACCTTCCAGTTTTTACCC
>Ga0208723_1000464_pt1 | contig 10819 bp, 9 predicted proteins | sample LakMenEpi31Aug12_FD_150750 | JGI IMG/M metagenome (GOLD analysis project Ga0208723, IMG submission 150750) | Freshwater microbial communities from Lake Mendota, WI - 31AUG2012 deep hole epilimnion (SPAdes) | ecosystem: Environmental > Aquatic > Freshwater > Lake > Epilimnion/Euphotic zone ...
TATTTGAAAAATTAATTAGAAAAGGCATACCTGTGCGCAGGTTAGGTAGCGCCGCCATTGATTTGTGCTGGGTAGCAGCCGGTAAATTTGATGGATTTTATGAACATAAATTACAGGCCTGGGATAGCGCTGCAGGTTTTTTAATGGTACAAGAGGCGGGTGGTAAAGTAACCGATTATGCAGGCAATGATTACTCCGTATATCAACCACATTTATTAGCCACCAATGGACATATTCATGACGAGTTACTTGCTATTATCAATGGCGGACCCGTACAATAAAAAATAAAATATGAGCGAACAAAGAACAGAAATCACCACCCTTGGTGAATTTGGATTGATAGAACACCTTACTAAAAATTTTGAAACGCATAACGCATCCACTGTTTTATCAGTGGGTGATGATGCAGCGGTGATAGATCATTTTGGAAAGCAAACTGTGGTAACTACCGATTTATTATTAGAGGGTATTCACTTTGACCTCATGTATACGCCGCTAAAGCACCTGGGCTACAAAGCAGTAATGGTAAACCTTTCGGACGTTTATGCCATGAATGCGCAGCCTACACAAATTACCATTAGTATAGGTATCAGCAACCGTTTTAGCGTAGAAGCCATTACCGAATTTTATGAAGGCGTGCATATTGCTTGCGAAAAACACGGTGTGGATTTAGTAGGCGGTGATACTTCTTCTTCACAAAAAGGATTTGTAATTTCGGTAACAGCGATTGGTGAAGTAGCACCTGATACATTTGTAAAAAGAAGTACCGCAGGTGTGGGCGATTTAATTTGTGTGTCTGGCGATTTAGGTGGAGCCTTTTTAGGATTAACGCTGATGGAAAGAGAAAAAAAGATTTATCTCGAAAACCCAGGCGTACAACCTGATTTAGAAAACGAAAGTTATATTGTTGGCAGGCTTCTAAAACCTGAGGCGCGCAAAGAAATCATTACATTTTTTGCCGAAAACAATATTGTACCAACTGCTATGATGGACGTGAGCGATGGTATTAGTAGCGACGTGTTACACCTTTGTAAACAAAGCGTTGTTGGTTGTAGAATTTACGAAGAAAAGCTTCCTATATCTGACGAATCTAGAAAAGCGGCATTTAAGTTTGGACTAGATCCAACGGTATGCGCACTCAATGGTGGCGAAGATTATGAACTACTCTTTACCCTTAAACAAGAAGACCACGATAAAATTACTTTAAACGAAGACATTAGTGTGATTGGTTATGTGGTTGATGTTAATGAAGGATCAAAACTATTAACCAAGGGTGGTAACACTTTTGACATCACAGCACAGGGTTGGACCGCATTTAAAGAGGCATAATTTTAATTTGAAAATTTTAAATAAAAAGTATGCGCGGTTGTAATGGTTACAAACTCGTTTTATTTATTTGTTGCCTATTTTTTGGTGTGTCAACAATGGCGCAAAAAAAATTAGCAAATGCCCCAAAAATAGCGCCAGCAAAGCTTTTACAAGATTTACAAACCCTGCACAAGGTGCTGGAACAAAACCATCCTAGTATGTATTGGTATACGCCAAAAGACAGTATGGATTTACATTTTTCGCGCGCCTTAGCTTCTGTTAAAGATTCTATGTCGGTGTGGGCATTTAGAACGGTGGTGGCTAGTTATTTAGCAAACATTAAATGTGGTCATACCTCCGTACTTTTTTCTCCAAAGCTTACAAAATTGTATGCAGCATACAAATATCCACAGTTTCCACTTCAATTAAAAGTTTGGAAAGAACCAAGCGGAACTGGTGTCAGAGTTGATGCAGGCTTTAAACAAGGAGATGTCATTGGTGGAAACTTTGATTCTCTGCTTGCAAAACTAATTGTCACAGGGGCTACTAGAAAAGAGGCAATCGAAAGAGCCAAAAGAGCTTTAAGTGAATTTGAAGCCGAAGGAATTGCTACAGCACTTCCTTTTCATAGAGCAGTGTTAAACGATGTAGCTTTTGCTCCAGTTGATGAGTTACAAAAATTTAGTATCTACACAAGTTGGATTGAAAATGAATTTAAAAATGAAATTCCTCAATATAAAGATTCTTCAACTTCCAACTCTGAAGAAGAAAGATCATCATTAGTTCTTGAACTAAATGGAAAGCGAATTGAAATCACCATGCCAAATGGTTTAACCTCTGGTGGAGTTAAGCAAAAGAAACCTCCAGTGGCAAGACACCAAAGAACAACTTTGGGTGCCTTAGATTCTGATGCTGTTCAAAGTCCTATGCAAGGAACTGTCGTAAAGATTGCGGTTAAGAATGGGCAAGCGGTAACTGAGGGCGAACTGCTATTTGTTATTGAAGCCATGAAAATGGAGCAGCCGATTTCTGCTCACAAAGCAGGGGTTGTTGGCGAACTTTCTGTTGAAGTTGGTGCATCTGTTGCTAACGGTGCTGTATTGCTAGAAATTAGAGATCCTTCCTAAACAATTCTTGTGTGACATTTCACATCAGATTGAACAACTTTTGACTATGCACCAATACCCACTCCAGCACTAAACTCAAGCCATGGCAATTAGCTCAATGGACCGCGGAGTTGGATCAGATACTCGCGCAAAGATTGGTCTACGTCATTTAAGAGTAGACAAGTGGTGGGTTCAACCAGCAATTTCAGTTTTTGTTTTAGTTTCTTTTATTATTTATTCCACAATTAGAGCTTTTGAAAATAAGTATTATTTTGCAGAACCTTTAATCTCACCTTTCTATTCCCCATGTCTTGCCACAAGTTGTGTTGAAGGCGCTTCTCACTTAGGTCAACCATTTGGTAGTTGGTGGACATTTTCTCCTGCACTGCTTATATTAATTTTTCCTTTAGGTTTCAGAATGACCTGTTATTACTACCGAAAAACTTATTACCGTGCATTCTGGTTATCTCCACCAGCTTGTGCTGTAGCAGAACCTCACAAGTCTTACTCAGGAGAAACTAAGTCTCCTTTAATTTTACAAAACACACATCGTTACTTTTTTCTTGCAGGTTTAGTGTTCAACGTTTTACTTACCTATGACGCAATTATTTCTTTCAAAAATGCTGAAGGCCAATGGGGACACATGAGTGTGGGCACATTAGTTCTGTTAGCTAACGCATCTTTTCTTTGGTTATATTCACTTTCTTGTCATTCCTGTCGCCACATTCTTGGTGGAAGACTAAAGCATTTCAGTAAACATCCATTGCGTTATAAGACTTGGACAATCATTTCTAAACTAAATGCGCACCATCCAAAATATGCTTGGATCTCATTAATCGGTGTTGCACTATGTGATTTCTATGTGCGCCTTGTAGCAAGTGGTTCAATTACAAATTTCTATTTCTTCTAAAGGGGCATAATGACAGAAATTGAACGTCACGACTTTGATGTTGTGATTGTTGGAGCAGGTGGCGCAGGGTTGCGTGCTGCTATTGAATCTCGTGCCAGTGGTTTAAAGACTGCAATTATTTGTAAATCTCTTTTTGGAAAAGCTCACACTGTAATGGCTGAAGGTGGCATTGCAGCGTCCATGGGAAACGTGAACTCCAATGACAATTGGCAAGTTCATTTCCGTGACACCATGCGTGGTGGAAAGTTTCAAAATCATTGGAGAATGGCAGAACTTCATGCCAAAGAATCTCCTGATCGTGTTTGGGAATTAGAAACTTATGGTGCGCTATTTGATAGAACTCCAGATGGAAAAATCAGCCAAAGAAACTTTGGTGGTCACGAATACCCTCGTCTAGCTCACGTGGGAGATCGCACCGGTTTGGAATTAATTAGAACCTTGCAACAAAAGATTGTTTCCTTGCAACAAGAAGACTTCAAAGAATCAGGCGACTACGAGTCAAGAATTAAAGTTTTTGCTGAATTGACTGTTACAGAAATCCTAAAAACTGACGACAAAGTTTCAGGTGTTCTAGGTTACTGGCGTGAAAATGGAAAATTTGTTTTGTTCCAAGCCCCAGCAGTTGTATTAGCAACTGGTGGAATTGGTAAATCATTCAAAGTTACTTCCAATTCATGGGAAGGAACTGGCGATGGACATGCTTTGGCATTAAAAGCTGGTGGAAATTTAATGCACATGGAATTTGTGCAATTTCATCCAACAGGCATGGTTTGGCCACCAAGTGTTAAAGGAATTTTAGTAACCGAATCTGTACGTGGAGACGGTGGAGTTTTAAAGAACTCTGATGGTAAGAGATTTATGTTTAATTACATTCCTGCAGTCTTCAAAGATAAATATGCAGAGACAGAAGAAGAAGCAGATGGTTGGTATGAAAACCCTGATTCAAATAGAAGACCACCAGAATTGTTACCTCGAGATGAAGTAGCTCGTGCTATTAACTCTGAAGTTAAAGCAGGAAGAGGTTCTCCTCATGGAGGAGTTTTCCTTGATGTTTCAACAAGATTAAAACCTGAAGTTATTAAGAAAAGATTGCCTTCAATGTGGCATCAATTTAAAGAATTAGCAGATGTTGACATCACGAAGCAACCAATGGAAGTTGGACCAACTTGTCATTACGTAATGGGTGGAATTCAAGTAGATCCTGATACAGGTGCAGCAACTGGTGTTACTGGCTTATTTGCAGCCGGTGAAGTAGCAGGTGGCATGCATGGTTCAAATCGTTTAGGTGGAAATTCACTTTCAGATCTTCTAGTGTTTGGTCGTCGTGCCGGAGTTGGCGCCAGTGCTTATGTCAAATCACTTTCAGTTAAACCAAAAGTAACCGAACAAGTCATAGAAAAAGCTCTTAACTCAGCCCTTGCTCCATTTAATGGCAATAGTGGTGAAAATCCATACACCGTTCACCAAGAACTTCAACAAGTTATGAATGATCTTGTGGGAATTATTCGTGATGGCAACGAAATGCGTGAAGCAATAACCAAACTTGAAGGTTTAAAGAAACGTGCCAAGAATGTAACCGTTCAAGGTGAAAGACAATTTAACCCAGGTTGGCATTTGTCCCTTGATCTAGAAAACATGTTGCTAGTCAGTGAATCAATTGCCAAGAGTGCATTAGTTAGAGAAGAATCTCGCGGTGGTCACACCAGAAATGACTTCCCAACCATGGATAAAAACTGGAGAGCAAAACACGTTATTAATTCCTGGAATGGAAGCAGTGTTGAGACCAAAATTGAATCAATTCCACCAATGCCAAAAGAATTAGCGGGATTGTTTGAAAAAGAAGAATTAGGTAAATACTTGTTGCCAGAAGAATTAGCACAACTCGGAATGGGAGCATAACTAATGGGTTATCTAGCGAAATTACGAGTTTGGCGCGGTAATAAAGAAAAGGGCGAATTAGTAAATTACAACGTTGAAGTAAGCGAAGGCGAAGTTCTACTTGATGTAATTCATCGTTTACAAGCAACTGATAGCCCAGATTTAGCTGTGCGCTGGAATTGTAAAGCAGGAAAATGTGGATCTTGCAGCGCTGAAATTAACGGTAAACCAAGTTTGATGTGTATGACTCGTATGAATACTTTTAACGAAGAAGACGAAGTAACAGTAACTCCATTAAGAGCTTTCCCTGTAATTAAAGATTTAGTAACCGATGTTTCCTTTAACTACATAAAAGCTCGCCAAGTTCCAGCATTTAAAGGCCCTGAAAACCTAAAACCAGGTGAATACCGCATGCAACAAGTTGATGTGGAACGAAGTCAAGAATTTAGAAAATGCATCGAATGCTTCCTGTGCCAAGACGTTTGTCACGTGGTGCGTGACCATGAAGAAAACAAAGAAAGCTTTGCCGGACCAAGATTCTTTATTCGCCTTGCAGAATTAGATATGCATCCATTAGATGAATTAGATAGAAAAAAAGAAGCGCAAGAAAAGCATGGTTTAGGAATGTGTAACATCACCAAGTGCTGTACCGAAGTTTGTCCAGAACACATCAAAATCACTGACAATGCAATTATTCCGATGAAAGAACGCGTTGTTGATACTAAATATGATCCATTGGTTTGGTTGGGTAAAACAATTACCCGCCGCAAATAATTAAAACTTAAAAACCAACTTTTTCATAAACACTCTTCAAGGTTGCTGAGGCTACTTTCTCAGCCTTTTGTGCACCCTCACTCATTAGTGAATTAAGTTCTTTTTCATCTCCTAGTAGAGCCAAAGTCTTTTCTCTAAATGGTTTAACAATCTTTTCTACGACTAGTTCACCTGTAAATGTCTTTAAATCCCCGTAACCTTTATTGGCAAATTGTGCTTCAATAGCTGACATTTCTTCATTGGTTACAGCCTTAATTATGTTTAAGAGATTTGAAACTCCTGGCTTATTTGCTGGATCATATTTAATTTCTTTACCACTGTCTGTCATGGCAGTCTTAAATTTCTTCATCACAGCATCTGGTTCATCCATAATAAATACGCAACCTTGGGGAGAAGATTTACTCATTTTGGCAGTTGGGTCTTGTAAATCAAGAATCTTGGCAGATTCTTTAACGATGAATGCTTCAGGAACAACAAATGTTTGACCAAATTGATTATTGAATCTAACTGCTAAATCTCTAGTTAATTCCAAATGTTGTCTTTGATCTTCGCCAACAGGAACACTTTGTGCTTGGTAAAGCAAAATATCTGCTGCTTGCAAGATTGGGTAGGTAAACAAGCCAACTGATGATCTTTCTTGACCACCTTTTTGGGTTTTATCTTTAAATTGTGTCATTCGTCCTGCTTCACCAAAACCAGTAAAACAACTCAATACCCACGCAAGTTGGGGATGTTGTGGAACTTGGCTTTGAACAAAAACTGTACTTTTCTTAGTATCAATACCAACAGCTAATAATTGCGCAAAAGAAGTTAATGTTCTCTTCTTTAAAACTTTAGGATCAAATTCTGCTGTGATCGCATGCAAATCTACAACTGTATAAAAACATTCATGAGTATCTTGCATTTGAACCCATTGACGAAGTGCCCCAAAATAGTTACCAATATGAAATGAATCAGCGGTGGGCTGAATTCCTGATAAAACACTTGGTTTTGCCATAGGACTTATTGTCCACCATGATTGCTAGAACCGGGCTCAATTCGACTAACTCTTACTCGTGAAATTCGTCGCACATCCATGCTCAAGATTTCAAACTCGCATTGTTCAGCGATTACAGATTTGCCAACAGCAGGAAGTGTTCCAAGTTTGGAGATAACAAAACCAGCCACGGTTTCATACGGTCCTTGAGGCAGATGAATATGAGTTGAGTCAGCAAAATCATCAAGGTTCATCAATCCATCTACTTCAACTTCTCCATGAAAATCAAGTTCACTTACTTCACTTTCTGGCTCATCATCTTCATGGCGAATATCGCCAATTAATTCTTCAACCAAATCATCTAAAGTAACAATTCCAGCGGTACCGCCATATTCGTCAGCGACGATCAATAAATGTTGATTACCATTTCGCATTTGAGCAAGGGCACTTAATACTGATGTGGTTCCAGGAATTGATTCCACAGCAATTGCGATATCTCTTAATTGTTTACTTGATTTGCGAGCTTCTAAAGAAAGTAATTGTCTTACATGCACAAATCCCACAACTTCATCTGCCGTTTTATTAATCACTGGATATTTTGTGTGAGGAAGTTTTTCAACAACAAGGGCTGCATCAGGAATTGTTGATTCAGCATCAAGAAATTCAACTTCAGTACGAGGTGTCATCACTTCTTTAATTTCGCGATCATCTGCTTCAAATACGTCGTCAATAAGTGCGCGTTCGTTATCGCTTAGTTCTTCATGTCCGGCAACTAAATCTCTTAAGTCTTCGCCACTTAATTCTTGACGACTAGCACTTGGATCTCCCCCAAGTAATCTCACAATTAGATTTGTGGATCGACTCAACAACCAGATAAATGGTCTGGTAATTCTTGCTAGAAAATCAATTGGGTAAGCCGCAAAAAGTGCCCAGCTTTCAGAATTTTGTAAAGCTAATCTCTTAGGTACAAGCTCACCTAAGACAAGTGAGAAATAAGCAATAAAAAGTGTTATTAAAATAAAGGCAATTACAGAAACTAAAGATTCAGGAAAAACCAGATCTAAAATAGGTGATAAAACTGGAGTTAAACTTGATGCTCCAAAACCTGCGCCAATAAAGCCTGCAACAGTTACACCCACCTGCACCGATGCTAAAAATCTATTTGGGTGATCATGTAATTCTTTTAAGAGTTTTCCACGTCGACCTTTTGTGTCAGCAATTCTTTTAACTTGTGATTCACGAAGTGAAACAAGTGCAATTTCTGCAGCAGCAAAGAATCCACCGACAAGGATGAAAGCTAGGACAATAAGGGCACTAACCCAAGTACTCATATGTTAAAGATGCTACTCAATCAGTTGATTTTGATTAAAGGCTTGAGTCTAATTGGCGCTTAATTCCAGCCAAATAATCCTCAGTTGTTGCCCAAGCGTGATCTTTACTGATCAAGCGAGCCAAGTCCTTGGTCATTAATCCTGATTCAACTGTCTTGATACATGCATCTTCTAGCGTTCTAGCAAAAGCAGTTAATTCTTTATTGTTATCTAACTTACCTCTGTGAACTAAACCGCCAGTCCAAGCAAAAATTGACGCAATTGGATTTGTTGAAGTTGGTTCACCTTTTTGGTGTTTACGGTAATGGCGAGTAACTGTTCCGTGAGCTGCTTCTGATTCAACAGTTTTGCCATCTGGAGTCATTAACACACTTGTCATAAGTCCAAGAGATCCAAAACCTTGAGCAACAGTGTCACTTTGAACATCGCCGTCATAATTCTTACAAGCCCAGACGTAGCCGCCTTCCCACTTCAAGGCAGTTGCAACCATGTCATCGATTAGACGATGTTCATAAGTTAAACCTTTTGATTCAAATTCAGTTTTAAACTCTTTTTCATAAATTTCTTGGAAGATATCTTTGAATCGACCATCGTATGCTTTCAAAATGGTGTTCTTAGTTGACAAATAAACTGGATAATTTCTAATTAATCCATAATTTAATGATGCTCTAGCAAAGTCTTTGATGCTGTCATCAAAGTTATACATTCCCATAGCCACACCGGAACCATTAAAATCTGCTACTTGAAATTCCATTGGTTTAGAACCATCTGCAGGTTGGAAGGTCATTGTTACTTTTCCAGGACCTGGGACTACAAAGTCTGTTGCTTTGTATTGATCTCCATGAGCATGACGGCCAATAACTATTGGCTTAGTCCATGAAGGAACTAGTCGAGGGATATTGCTAATGATGATTGGTTCACGAAAAATTACGCCACCTAAAATGTTTCGAATTGTTCCATTAGGTGATTTCCACATCTTTTTTAAACCAAATTCTTCTACTCTTGCTTCATCTGGAGTGATAGTTGCGCACTTAACGCCTACTCCATGTTTCTTGATTGCATTTGCTGAGTCAATTGTTACTTGATCATCTGTTTTATCACGATTTTCAATACTTAAGTCGTAATATTCAAGGTTGACATCTAAGTAAGGCAAAATTAATTCTTCTTTGATGAATTGCCAAATGATGCGAGTCATTTCATCGCCATCAAGTTCAACTACAGGATTTGCTACTTTAATTTTTGCCATTTTAACCTTTTTCTTTACAGATCTTTAACGTCAGCTTGTTTTGCTCTAACTGCTTCAGCAGCAGTTTTTAATGCAGTTGTTTCTTCTGGAGTTAATTTTGTTTCCACAACTTTATTGATTCCTTTTGAACCAATTTCTGCTTCTACACCTAAATAGACTCCACTGATTCCATATTCGCCATCAACCCATGCACACACTGGCATAACTTGACCTGAATTTGTCGCAACTGCTTTTGCCATTTGTGCAGCAGCAGCTGAAGGTGCATAGTATGCAGAACCAGTTTTTAACAGTGCCACAACTTCTGCGCCACCATTTCTTGTTCTATCTACTAATGCATCAATATCTTCTTTAGACAAAACTTCACTTAACGCTTTACCTTTCACACTTGATTGGCTTGGCACTGGAACCATAGTTTCCCCATGAGATCCAAGAGTTAAAGTCTTAACATCACTTACATTTGATCCTGTTTTTTCTGCAACAAAGTTTGTAAATCTTGCAGTATCAAGCATTCCGGCTTGTCCCATTACTCGGTTTTTTGGAAAACCAGTAGCAAGTTGTGCAAGCGCTGTCATTTCATCTAGTGGATTTGAAACTACAATTACTACTGAATCTGGTGCATGCTTAGCAATATTTTCTGAAACTTGTCGCACAATTTTTGCGTTTGTTTCAATTAAATCCATACGGCTCATACCCGGTTTTCTTGGCAAGCCTGCAGTAATCACAACAATGCTGCAACCTTTGATTGCGTCATAACCTGAACCATCTAATCCGGTAGTTTGGCCAACGATTTTTGTTTCAAAGTTTTGAATTGGTCTGGATTGATTCATATCTAAAGCAAGACCTTCAGCTTTACCTTCAAGAACATCAGTTAGAACGACTGTGTCAAAAATGTCATATTCTGCTAAACGCATGGCGGTGGTTGAACCGTAAAAACCTGCTCCGATTACTGCAACTTTGCCTGATCTGGCCATTTAGATTTCAGATCCTTTCAAATGAAAATTAAGGTAAATATCTATTTCTTCAGTTCAAATTCTAGTCAAATACCAAAACTTGGGGCTAAGAGGGCACAACTATCGAAAGAATTAAAAGGAAAACAGAAAAACTGCCTAAAACCAAAACGTCCACCCATTTAGTTCTTACATACAGCCAACCTAAAGTGAATCTAGGAAGTGACGCACGTAACACTGCTGCCACTGAAACGCCTAGAGAAAAAACTAGAGCACCGACTCGAAAATTTATTTGAGTTGCTAAAACAATTCCAACCAAAGTTATAACCAATGGAATTAAAGT
>Ga0208723_1000473_pt1 | contig 10739 bp, 26 predicted proteins | sample LakMenEpi31Aug12_FD_150750 | JGI IMG/M metagenome (GOLD analysis project Ga0208723, IMG submission 150750) | Freshwater microbial communities from Lake Mendota, WI - 31AUG2012 deep hole epilimnion (SPAdes) | ecosystem: Environmental > Aquatic > Freshwater > Lake > Epilimnion/Euphotic zone ...
AGGTTGGTGAAAGATTTCTGTAGAATCCTACAGAAAACTTTGAACAACTAGGTTGGTGAAAGATTTCTGTAGAATCCTACAGAAATCCTTGAGCAACTAAGATGATTAAAGATTTCTATAGGATTCTATCATTCATCCAACAAATCTTCGGTGATTTCAAAAAAAGTATCATATAGTTCAGCAAGCTTGCCCTGCACATCTCCATCGTGTTCACCGTACTTGTATTCATGCCGCATGATATCCATGATGTCCTTAAGTGCATCCTTATACCGGGCGGCGTTAAGGGTGTAGTTGTATTCTACTTGTTCATCAGGTAGGTTAAACGTTAGTGTTGCTTTCATCTTGTGTTCTGTTTGGTGTTCCTGCTTTGCAATCTGTATAGCCTTCGTTGTAGGCATTAAGTATGTTTTCCATTTCCCGTGTTTGCGCTTTCATCATAAACGCATCCAGTTCAATCCAAGATATGTTAACCGTTTTGCCTTGGAATCTTTTGCGTAGTGACTTGCTAAGTGTCCGCAGGGCGGTTTCTTTTTTAGTTTCACTCATGTATTAAAAATGTTTTTTGAAAATCTATTTCTTGATTGATTCGGTAAATGATGCGATTCACCCGGCTAGATTCCGTGCTGCCTTTTGGCGTATCTGCTAGGTATCTATGCCGTAGCATTCGCAGTTCATCAACACTAAACTGTTGCAGTTGTTTTCTTGTCATGTGCTTTGAGTTTTAGTATTTCACTTTTTACGTGCTGGTAGTAGGCTTTCACAGAGTAGTATTCACCCGTACCTTCAAAGTCATTTACTATGTCGGTAGGTGCATTTACTATGGCTTCATCTACGCAGTACAGCGCAGCGTTCAAAGCTTTGATGTGTATATCAACTAAGTTACCTTCTTGCTTTTCGCCTTCGACTATATCAAAATAGTTCGAGTACAGTTGCCATGCTTTGTCTTTTGCTTTCATTGTTTAGCTTATTGATTAGTTCAATTACTTGTTCTTTGTTATAGTAGTGCTGCATCGAATTGCGCACCTGGTCTTTGAGTTGATCAATGGTCATTGCTTTCATTAGTAGTCGCCTTTAAAGTGATTAAAAAAGTATGCGGGTATTTCGTTGTGCTTAAGCTTCATGCTTACTGCCTTACCACCTGTTGCATTGATTTGATTAGCTACATCATCCATGCTCTTATTCGTACCACCCCAATTAGATTGATTATAGAACATGTACGTATTAGTGGTGTATGCAATCTTTGCATAATCCATGCGAGTTGATGGGTCAAGCAGTACGACCATTGCGTAATCTTGTGAGTAGTTACGCAGCACATCCAAACCACCTGCGCTAAATCCTATGAGTGCGGTTGTCTTCGGGTCTACGTTTGCGATACTGGATAGCTTAGTGCCATATGGTGCTATGTGTATTTCATAGCGTGACCACATCCAAGCGGGAATCTGTTTTTCCATCCATGCCGGGGTAGCATAGTGCATGCCGCCCCATATGATTAGTGTGCAAAGTGCGTTCATGGTTACTTGTAGGTTTGGTCGTAGTATTCAAGCCCACATTTAGTTATCCAATAATCAACACCATTTTCAATTCCATGTTCTCGTTTGAGCCCATGCGCTTCAATTATCTGCTCCTTCTCCATTGCTTTGGCTTGATGGACAATGAAATCATATGGTGTAGAAAAATCTTTATGAAATATGATTGTTGAATGTTTATCCAACGTAATCAATTTTCTCTCTTCAAGTTTGTCTAACAACCATTCTACTGCTGTTTTTTTTTTCATAGTGCTAAAGTATTAAGGTATTCACGCCACATCGGTACACGCTCCTGAAGCTTTGCGATTGCATCGGCATCAAACTCCACTACCTTTTCGTGGATGCGTTCAGCAATGGGTATATCAAACGCCCATTCATCACGTGGTGTTTCTAGGTTTGCATCCGGGTATTCGCGAAGGAATCGTGGCATGTCGTATATCATGTTACGTTCTATGCTCTTTGCCTTCTTTAAAAATACAGGGTCACCTTGTGGATCAATAAGATTTAGTCTGCGCGATAGGCGGTACTTTTCATCGTTAATCATCTCGATGGGTGCGCTTACTAGCACATAGCAAAACGTAGCACGCGGTGCGCCCGTGAGCCAACAATATGCCTGCCCCTGCCAGTAGTAATCTTTGCTTATATCATTCTGCTTTGCATCCATGAAGGTGTGTATGTCCCAACTGCTTTTGATATCAGGCACGTTTACAACCAGTCCTGTTTCATCATCTTTGATAAGTAAATCGGGTGTGCCTTTGATGTACTCATTTACAAACATTTCTTCATTCTTGAATACGATTTCACCGCGTGACCTGCGCCACATGTCAATGGCATCATTCTCTACGGCTAAACCTTTCTCAATGTACTTGTTGCTTATCTCTTTGTAGCGATTGTACTTCTGCTGAATGTAGACTTCAAGCAGTGCGCTCTTTGTGGTTTCGCTAAGTCCTGATTTAGTCCTAGCATCTGTCATCAACTTCCCAAGTTGTGACGCTCTGAATAGTGTGTTGTTCATGTTATATTGATTGATGGTCAAATATACAACTATTCGGAAATTCCGAACTGTTGCTTTTTGTTATTGATTTCGTCAGCTACCTCGGCAAGTATCTCAGGGCTGCAGGCTTTGAAGATTTTGTGAAGCTGTGTGAGGTCGGTTGCCTGCTGGATTAGTTCGCGCACATACGCTACGTCCTGCTCATGCCCCCTGCCTAACGCACCCTTCAACTTAAATGGCTTGTATGTGTCCTTATTCTTGCGGTTAAGGTCACGGCCAAACACTTTACCTAATGACAATGCAGCGTTTTTAAGGCACTCTGCTTTGAGTTTACCAAATGCTAAGTCCATTGCATTAGCTTTTTTGTTATCGGGGTTTAATGCCCATCTATTGCGGTCGCTCCCCGTTACATTATCCGGCACTTTGTCCACCATAATGATGACAGATGCCGCCCCTGTACGCCTTAATTCATATCCACTGATGGGATGTATCACCACTAAATCCATTGATGCCTGCACTTCATTAGCTAATACTGCCCACTTAAAATTCTCAGTGCGCCAATGTCCAAAGAATAATTCATCAAGTGTAGTTTCTACGTGGCTAATGACTAGCGTGCGTGCTTTCTTATCGGGTGTTGATTCAATACCCAGTTCATCAGGTTCTGCATTGAGCATTTGCTGAAACTTCTGCAATGCTTCAAGATTGTCTTTGTGAAAGTTCATGTTATTATTGATTATAGATTAATACTTAGCAAGGCAATCATTTAATTCTTGACAGTAAGAAAGGATTGCGAAGATTACGATAATGGCTACGACGTAGCGAAGGATAGTAGATGCTGTTTTCATGTGTGTATGATTTTGATTGATTAATTGGTTGATTGATTGCATTTTTCGCAACACAACTTAGTCCATTGTGTGTCTTGAATGTATGATTGAAATTTTTCTATTGATACCGCATCTTTGTGTTGATTCGATAATCCGCACAATGTTCGCTTACCATTTATGGTTGCGTGAAATTTATTTTGATTCTTGATGTGTCCCATTATGCAATGTGTTTTTGTTGTTGTTTGATGGGTCAAATGTACTGCAAATAATTGCATATGCCCTGTTAAAAATTGTTAAAATTGCAATTGGTTACAGATTGTAACCACCTTGACTATACCTATAAGGGTATAAATGCAACACAATTACCCTCGTTTATACCTTCAAGGGTACACTACGCCCACGAATAGCTGCCGTAGTTCGGGAATAGTTCGAAGTACATACGCATCATTATGGCATCAGCGTAGTCAGGCGACTTGCCATGCATGCGGGCTATTTCATCTTTGCTTATCACAGCAAGTTTGCCATCGGCTTCGGGTTGCCTGCGGCGTATCATGTCCAGTTCTTGCACTATCACATCCCGGAACTGATTCACTTTGAAGATTACTTTGTTCTGCTCGATTAATTCTGCGAGCTTAAAATAGCATTCTGCCTTTTGGTTGGTGAACCTATCGGGTTGCTTCGCTCTGCCACCATTGAGAAACCCTCGACACTTTAAGCTATCCACTACACCACCACCCACACCATCTTCATCACAGATCACATTGCTTAGTTTGATGCTATGCCTGTCGCATAGTTGGCGAATGGTGGTAACTACGGTTGTGATTGGCTGCTTACGCAGCTCGTGTATCTCCATCAAATGCAAACCATGCCACACGCATATGACGCTACGGTCTTTTCCTAGTCGTGCGATATCTGCACTTATGTATTTATCTCCTTTGCTTTCCTCATCCCGGAAGCAGCGCACTAAATCATCGTACTGGTAAAGGTTGTCTACGCTTTCATCATACTCCCAGTCACCGTGTAACAGCCTTCGTCTATCTATTTCGGGCAAACGTTCTAGTGTTTCAATGTAGCTTTCAGGTAGGTGTGGGTTGTCAGTAGGTAGTGAAGGGATGAATGCAAGATGCTGTGGCAGGTTGTCTGCTTTGTGTGGTGCGTAGAACTCATTGTAAAGCCATCCCTTGGACGGATTGCAAGTGAGTAGCATCTTCGGTGGTAAGTCATATTCGCGTAGCTTAAAACGAATACGCGACTGGAGTATGTCTATCGCTCGTTTGCTAACCTGTGCCGCCTCGTCTACGTAGGCATCTGTTAATTCCAACCCGCCTAGGCTATGGAACTCCGCATCTGAAGGGTATGCAAAAAGGTCTTTGAGTATTATCTCGCTACCATTGCTGAATGTTATAACGTGCGTTTGATTGTTGATGGTGTAGTGTTCATTAGGTGCTAAGCCTAACATGTGCGCTACTTCAAAGAATGTCTTGAGTGTTGTCTTTTTTAACGTATCCAACTTGCTTCGACCTATCAACCCTCGTGTACCAGGATACTTGAACCTGCGGGTTATCTGCCAAGCACAACCAATGAAAGATTTGCTTCCACCTGCTGCACCTCCGAACAGCACCACACGTGCCGGGTGTGAATTACCCAGCACACGCAATGCTTCATTTTGTTTTGGTAGGTATTCAATCATTAAAACGGTAAATCATCTGTGCTTTCCGCTTGTGATTCGTTAGTTTTTTGAATTTCCGATAGTTGTAATGAAAAAAACTTACCGTTTTTGCCCTCAATAACCCATGCACCAAGGCGCATTTCTTTGCCGTTGACTAGCAGATTACCAAAATAATCAGGGTGTTGGGCTGTTTGTTTACGATTGTTTTTGAATAGGCTACCTTGGCCTTCCTTTAGTGTGTAATTACTCATTGTGTTTAATTATTGATTACGTTAATATCTTCGTACATGAGTGATATGGTAATCTTACCACCCAGTTCTGTAGTTTCAACTATATTGAAGTCTAATTGTTGGATACTATGGCCTTCGATGTAACCGATGTATACTTCTGTATCATCGGAATACTGTGCAAGCTTATCCCACAATTCACCTATTGTCATAGCTTATATTCATCTTTGTCGGTTAACAAATGTAATTCCTCAAAGATAAGACGCATTGCAATATTATCGGTCATTGATGGTCGCATACTGCGCTTTGCAGTTAGCACAAACAACTTGCGTAGCAGTTCAATCTCTTGTTGCTTATCGTATTGCTTCATACTTTCATATTTTTAATTCGTTGCTCATACAATGCATCTAGTTCGTCATCAGTAGTGGGTACAATTAATTGCAATCCAAACTCAGCAACAGCCAATCTTATTCCTTCACACGCTTCATAATCTTCCTGTTTAATTAAGCCATATAGAATTTCATTGTATTCATATATATCTGCTCCGTTAGCAATTTCGTTTTTAGTGATATCATATATTTCTTTAACTCTTCGAACCATGTTAATACTCGTTTTGCTGTTCAATCAATTCACGGTAACGCTCCTGCCTGTACTCTGTGAACTGGTAAGGTCTGTTCTTGTATACACGAAAGCGCATGTCATTATCCCATGTAGGCAGGTCATCGTATTCACGCATCAAAGCTATTTCAATCTGTGGTGGATTGCTGCGCTTTGCTTCCTGTGCCGGGGATTCATGTATCTTCAACTTATCTGCTGCCTGTTGGATAGCATCCACAACCTGGGGGTGTTGGAACATTTCGTAGATGTTGTTGTTGCTCTGTTGATCCTTAACCATGCGATTGGTTACAGCATCACGTTTGCTGAAGTACTTGCGTATCCATTCAAAGAATATTTGCCCATCAATTCGGTTATACACGGGCCCATACTCACCCTTCATTGCCATGCGGAAGCAAATGCGGAACTCATCAACACGCAGGTAGTAGTATTCTTCCATAATCAATTCAGCTGTGAGCATTAGTTGCTGTGGGTTCATAGGCTGTTGCAGGTTAAAGTACTGTTGGCATTCATCCATTAACGTGACCAATACACCCAGTGCTACTTGTTCGCCTTTTTGCTTTTTAATTTCACTAAGTGCCGGGGATGTCTTCGATGCCAAGACTTGATGCAAGGCTGCTTCGGTACTGCTTGCGGAATTGTTCAAGCTCACTATTTCTTTTCTCTCGTTCATTTTGATTTGGTTTATTGTTTTCAAATTTAGAATTATTGTTCATCCAGTTGCGGACTGCCGCTTCCCAATTTTTCATTTTGTTTTTGCCTACCATCCATCCATTGCTTTCGTAATGGTTGAAGAATGCCTTTGATTCGGTTACTACTTTGGCATCATTCCACACGTTCCCGGCTAATGAATTTCTTTCTTTCATAAAATTTAAAATTTCATCATACGCAGGAGCACGAAAGTGCGACCTTGAAACCTTAGCATTTACATTTTCATTAGCATTAACATTAACATTCTCATTTACATTTACATTAGCTTCAACCTTGCTTACATCTTGCTTCGGTTTTGCTTCCTGTTTGCTTATGACTTGCTTTACTTTTGGTTTGTTTCCGTTCTCGTATCGCTTTTGGTTTGCATCAAGTTGTGGCTTGATTAAAGTGAACACGGTCTTAGCCACACCCTTCAACTCAACCTCGTTAAAGTTCAATGCGTATTCAAAGATGGCAGAATAAACTTGTGCCTGTGTATCGGCATCGAGTTCCTTAATCGCTTCGTAAAACGATCTATAAAAGACTGTGGATTCTCTCATAAGAATAAACCCACCACTACACACAAAGGACTATCCGCGCACGAAAGTGCTATGGCAATGCGGTAATGGTGGGATTTAAAATGTTTTTCATATACGGATAGTCAATGCGAAGATAGTCAAACTATCTCTACTTCCAAATAATTGTAGCGATTATAAAACCTACGATAGCACCAACAGCCAGTATCAAAAACATCTTGCTGTTGCTTGTGTCGCATTCGGGTTCTTCATATTTCATTGCTCTAAATAAGTTTTAATTGTTTGTGTGAATTCTTCAAATGACCTGCACACCTTGACTGCATATCCTGCATTGATAAGCTGTGCGTGAACGATTTTTTGTGTGTCCGATAGTTTACCCTTTTCGGTTTTCATTTCAATAAATAGCGCGTGGTGTGGCCCGTTGCTCATGCATATCATTAAATCAGGCATACCGGGCATGGCTCCTTCTGCTTTCAATAGGTTCCATCTACGCGCTCTTTGTAAAGGTGTACCGCCTATGTACACACCATTGGGAAAGGAAGCAATTAAAACGCGGGGGAATGAGTAGCGAAACCATTCAACACAGCGTTGTTGTATCTTACTTTCTTCATGCTTCATGTAACATCATTTTAAAGGTGTACCAAAATAAGCCCACATAGTCGTATTGTGCATCAATAGATACTGCGGGCAGCGTGTCACGTAGTTCACCGTACTCCCAATGTCCTAATGGCTGCACTTCATAATCACATTGTGTCGTTGTTTTGCTGTACTGGATGCTAGTTAATGGCACAGGTTCGGTAAATTTCACAACGTAGGAGTAGTTGTGATTGATAGTGACTAGGTAAAACATACGTGCAGGTGAATAGATGCGCTTTGGTTTTTCAGTTTCCCGAAAGTGACCACCTACATTGTACTCATTTGCGCTCATTAGTTCATCAGTATTCGCATCATAGAAGTCCAACTCTTGCTTTATGTGCCTCCACCTAGTAGATGCCAACCGATTGTTGAAGATTACCATCATCCATTCATGTACGGTCTTTTCAGGTACGCCTAAATCAACTTGAATCTGTTTGATTGAATGCTTATTCAATGCTTTGCGCAGGTAGTTAACCTGTCTTTGTGTGGGTAGCTTATTCATCACCTTCATGTTTTATGTTTATTGAATTGATTAACTCGCATACCGGGACATCCATTGCCTTACTCATGTTGATCAGTTGTGATAGTTGTATCACTCGCACATCACGCATCCAGTTGTAAAACGTCCTTTCGTTTACGGGTGTGTTGTTTCTTTGCATCGCACGCAGGAGGGCAGCCTTACTGCCCACCGTGCGTACAACTAGTTCATTGAATCTTTGCTGCTTCATGAAATCGGTTTAAGTTGTGGATTAGCCATGTAGAATATTTCGCGGTGTATCTCACTAAACTTGTGCTGAAACACGGCCGCATCAATAGCTTCATACAAACGCTCACGCATGTCCTTTTCTAAGCGTGCTGATACTTCTTCGGCCTCTTCATACTTGCAGGTGTCTACATTAGCGTAGACGCTATTCATGCGAATCTGAATAAGCACTAATTGCTCTGTGATACAGCAATAGTTTTTTTGATAAGTGCCACATATGTAGTAATGTGGTAGGCTTACATTAGTAGTCCCCACTACCGTAGGGGCTACTTGTTGTACTTCGATTGTCTTTGTCATGTTAATTGATTATTTGATTTTAAAAAAGTTATCGCTACAAGCTTCATTGATGGCAAGTTCAAGTTCATCTTGCAATGCCTTGTTATTTGATTCATCAATGCATTCTGTGATGTTTAGTTTACCACAGTAGATGGTGTATTCAACATCACTAACTGAAAACTCAGATGGATTTTCATAGTCAGATTCACGGTAGTAAGCGTTATAACTTACTTCGATTTCTAGTAGTGCAGGAATGATACTGCTTTCGTGTTCAAATTTGAAATACATAGTGCTTATTGTTTTGTGTTATCTTTGTTTGACCCTGCAAATATATACAGGATTACTTAGACTGCAAATAATTTCATAAATTTTTTTGGATAATTGTGTAAGTAGTGAAATATCAAGGCATTACAATTCGTGGATAAACAAGGCAACAGGGTTGACACACGATAAAACACGGGCAAAAGACCTCGTGCATGAAGTCCTTACCCGGTTACTGGATAGGCCTGAACAGGATGTAGTAGATATTGTTTGCCGTGGTAAGGTAAGGCAGTATGTAGACAGGGCTTTATGGCTATCATGGCACAGCAATAGAAGTGACTACGCTATGCGCTACCGTAAATACTACGAGCTTATAACAGATAAGGGTGTAGATGATACCAAACAAGATGAGACATGGCTAGGTTCCTTTGTAGATGGTGAGTTTTTATTCAATGCTATTGATCGCTTGAATGAACACGATGCCATATTACTGCGTCTATACTCCAAACCTGATTTTAACTACCAAAAACTAAGCGCAGAAACAGGTATACCAAATGCCTATCTTCGTTTATCAATACACAGAGCATTAAAACGAATACGCACATATGTTCAACTTCAACGTACCACCAGCAATCCAACGCGAGAGGCTTGAGATTTGCAAGAAATGTAAATGGTTTAATAGTCAATGGTCAACCTGTGGTACACCTTTGATAGGTGGCACGGTTATGCCTGAAGAAAACGAGCTTACCTATTACAAAGAAAAGATAAAGCTTTGCGGGTGCTTTATGCATCACAAGGTAAAGTATAGGTTTACTTCATGCCCGGCACGTAAGTGGAACGCATTAGACTGGAGTGAAACCGAAATACAAAAACTAGATGAATTTATTCAGCGCATAAACGGTGCGCCGAAGATAAGCCAAGAAGATACGGCCCTACTTTACTACTGGCTAGGTAAGGTCACAAAGAAACATGAGCAGCCAAGTCAATGCGCTTCATGTATACGTGACCTGATTAGTGAGTTCAGAAGGCAGCTAGGTAAACTTAACGAACATAAACAAGGAAAACAGTAACATTATGCCATTACCAACACCAAACACAGACGAATCAAAGAGCGCGTTCATAGCACGCTGCATGAGTGATGCAAAGACGAAAGCAGAATACCCGGATACCCAGCAACGTATTTCGGTCTGTATCGTCCAATACGATAAGAAGTAATTGTTTTAAACAAATCTTTACAACATGCCATTTGAAAAAGGAATATCAGGCAACCCAAACGGAAGGCCCGTTGGTGCCGTAAGCGATAAGGTCAAAATGTGGAATGAGTTAGGCGAATGGTTTACCCAACAAGGTGCAGCCAAATGCATGCGGATTATGAATGATATGGAGGATGAGGAGTATATTAAGCATTATACTGCGCTACTTGAATACTTTAAGCCTAAACAGGCACGCATAACGCATAGTGGTGATGAAAAAGCACCGGTTATCATTCAGGTGCATGCAGATCTGTAGAATTCCACAGAAAAGGATGAGCAACTAGGATGGTCAAAGATTTCTGTAGAATCCTATAGAAATCCTTGAGCAACCAAGATGATGAAAGATTTCTGTAGAATCCTATAGAAATCCTTGAGCAACTAAGATGATGAAAGATTTCTGTAGGATTCTACAGAAAACTTTGAGCAACTAAGATGATGAAAGATTTCTGTAGGATTCTACAGAAAAAGT
>Ga0208723_1000481_pt1 | contig 10686 bp, 16 predicted proteins | sample LakMenEpi31Aug12_FD_150750 | JGI IMG/M metagenome (GOLD analysis project Ga0208723, IMG submission 150750) | Freshwater microbial communities from Lake Mendota, WI - 31AUG2012 deep hole epilimnion (SPAdes) | ecosystem: Environmental > Aquatic > Freshwater > Lake > Epilimnion/Euphotic zone ...
GGTCACCTGTTTTGTACGGTGTTTTACCTAATTTAACTTCATCGATTGTTGGCATGACAATCTTTAATTGATTACTATTAATTAAATCGGAATAAACGTCGTTTAAAATATCATAAACAGTTTTAGCTCTTGCAAGGGCTAAAGAACCTTTTTGTTTAAAGTTTGCGGGGTTTGTGACTTGGGATTCACCTGCGATAATTTTAGCTGTAAAGTTAGCAAAATCCTGACTGTTTATAAAATCAACAACCGCTTGTTTATCTTGTTCGATGGCCTGTTTAATTTTACCACTATCATCTTGGTATTTTCCTAAATCAAATAAAGAACCATAGTTCTTTGGCTTAAATGTTTCAGTAGTATTTAATGATGGTTGTGATTGGGCTTGTTCTTTTAATACCTTTTTAACAATTCTTTTTAAATCGGCTTCAGTGATACTAACAACTTTTTTCATATAAAATTATTTTAACTATAAATACTACAAATCAACTAAAGTTTAACCATGTTGTAACAATATATTTATCGGATGGTTCAGGAACCATTATGTAACTCAGGAACTGATTTAAAATCTTTAATTAAATTATAATAGAATTATTTAGAAAATACTTTTTCTTTTACGTATACTAAATAATTCAAATTAATACTCAAATAATACTTTACCTATTTATTTAATAAATATTAAGTATCCACTTATACTAATTACTGACTAAATTTAATTTATGGGACAATCAATAGAAGACAAATCACGTATCTACAATCAACTTATGTACGAATACGACCAACTAAGCAATAAGATTGCAGATATTAAATCAGAGAACTTTGAGTTGTCACCAAAAAATGAGAAAGATATTTTTGAACTTAAAAAAATTCAAAATGATATCATGCTCAGGATTCAAAGAATGATGTAATCAGTCTTTCTGACCATTCATTATTACTTCATCAATTCTTTTCTGAGGTTGTTTTTCATAACCCCATGTTTCTTTAATTCCATTTCTAATCACGCCATCAACTCTACCTTTATGGTGATAAACATCATCATGGGTTTCTTTAATTCCATTTTGAATAACATCTTCTACAACACAAGAACCATCAATTTGTAATGAGCTGTTGGTTAGTTTTACACCCTGTTCAATTACGTCATCAACCTCATTATTTTGTTTTGGAGATTCAAGTTGATGGACCATTTTACCTTTCATTTCTATGGAACCCAAATATCCACCACATTTAGTTTCTTTAACACCTTCAGAAATAATTCTATCAACTTTAGTTTCATCAAATAAAACACCACCTTCAGTGCGTTTAACTCCATTCTCAATAACATCATCAATTAGTTTAGGAATATTCACGGTGTTATTTGATTCCATCCATTCAAGAGTTGATAAAAGGTCACCATCGGCACCAGGTGATTTGGTTTCTTTAATCCCATTTTGAATGATATCGTCAAATCTCTCATCACCATCTAACCAATCACCATATTCGGTGTGTTTAACCCCATGTTCAATGGTCCTAAACATATCATAATGTTGATTAAAACCACCTTTCTTGGTTTCTTTAATACCATTTTCAATTACCTTTTCCGATTTATGGTTTTGTTTGAAGTAATTACGGTAACTGTCATCTGTTTTGACTTCCTTTATCCCATTTTGAATGGCGTCTTCAACCTTTGTACCTAAAAGTATCGGTTCGTGCCAACTTGTATACTTCACTCCAGTTTGAATGGTATCTTCAACATACTTCCATTTTGGATTCATTGTTTGACAGGTGTACTTCACCCCATTTTGAATGGTGTCTTCAGCATCGGTATTCATTGAATCCCCGTTTCTTCGGGTGTGCCTTACCCCATTTTGAATGGTATTTTCAACAACGGGAACAACACCCATTTGCCGGTAAATGGTCTCTTTCACCCCATTTTGAATGGTTTCTTCAACTCCCGACATAAACTTTGTAAACGTTGGTGAGGTATTTTTTACCCCATTTATAATGGTATCTTTAACTTGGTGGGACTCATCCCGTGTATTTGACCCGGTGTAGTTCACCCCAGTTATAATAGTTTCTTCAACCCATTTGGTTATATAGTGTTGGTTTTCAACAACATCCAATGACAAATATTTAAAAACGTCTTTGAAAAAATTATAATTATACCACAAAGTACCATCTTTAGTTAATTCAATTACCCATTTTTTATCATCAGTGAAAATTAACCAAGTACTATTATTGTGGATGTATTTATCAACACCGTCACAATTATATTCAATTAGTTCACGTACAATTTTATAGTTTGAATCCATAGAACAAAGATAAAAAATATTTTTTATATATTCAAACTTTTTTGTATCTTTGTATTGTTATGGCAGACCAAGAATTAATATATGATTTTATAAACAGGTTTAGTGACTCTAACATGTTTTCAGATAATATAAAATTTGATTATCAATTATCATTTAGTGAAAGATTTGTATCAATTTATTGTCATGTGAAATTTAATTACGAAAAAATAATTACAAACAATGATTATATAGATTCACACGATATTAAAGACCATATCTATAAAATTGCAAAAAATATTAAAAACTATGGTTTTTTAAATGATAATGAAAAAGTGTACTCAAGAGTATTTTTTGAATCTAATGATGAAGAAATTTGGAATAAAAAAGTTCTTGAGAAAATAATAAAACCACGTATTCGTGAAATTGGTGATGGTTCAATTCATGGTATTTCATTTAAACGTGCAACTAATGATTTATATCCAAGAATTAAAATTATTTTTAAAACTTCATCAAGACAACGTAATGTCCGTAAATACGTTGTAACCAGTAATATTAGAGAAATGCTTACTAAAGAATTTAATTTACATCCAAATATTAGTGTAAACTATTAATTTAAAACTTATCTTTTGTATACGGTAGGTATTTATTGTTAATGAAATTAATCATTACTGAATCTCAATATAAAAAAATACTCAAGGAATCTGAGCGTCAAAATGACGTTGGTGAAATGATTACTGAGTTCATTAATGATAATTTTGGTGAATATAACACTTATTATAATAACACATTTGATGAAATAACATTAGATGTATCCATAGAATATCATGTAGAAAAAAGTGCTGTTTGGGAATCTAATCGGGGTTCTTCAAAATATGAGGGTACCGTTTATATTATTGTTGATAGATTATTGGTAGGTTTAAAAGATGTAGATACATGGGAAAGAATGTATGGATATGATGATGTCCCTGATTATATTTGGGATGGTTTAAAAGAAATAATTTGGGAACAGGTAAGAAAATATTTTGAAGCGGATATTGATTTTGATATTGAGTTTAACGAAAAAAATATAAATGAATCAGTTTTAAATGAATCAACATTACCTGAAGGACTTTCAGACTTATTATTTGATGTTATTGATGACTATAAGAGTAGTTGTGACTTCTTTGAAGACTCATTGGAGTACGTTGAATCCATTATTGATTACACAATATCAAGAGCTGTGTCACAGGAAATAATAGAACCGACATCAGATGAGTACATTGATAGTTTATATGATGAGTTATTTGACAAATATAGTGAAACTTTGATGGGTGAATATGAAGCAATTTGTGAAAATAATGATTAAACATATACTTTTAAATTAAAAAAACTACATTTATATTATGAATAACGAACAAAAAGCCCAAAGATATAATTATTTAATGTCACAATTTGACGTTCTAAGAAACAAAATTGCGGATATTAAGATTACACAAGTGAATCTTACTGAAGAACAAGAAAGAAATATTAAAGTACTTCAGTCAAAACAACAGTTAATTATGCAGGATATTAATAGATTAATGAAATAAAAATCATTAATCTTTTACAATATAGTCAAAATCAACATTTAGACCATATTTGTAACACAAACTTCCTAAATCACCTTCAAATTCTTCAAAAATATATTCTGGTATATCATACCAGTCTGCGTCCTCAACCAAAATATTCCTATTTTGGTCCAAAATATTAAGTTTTTCTATTGTTAGATAGACAGTACCTTTATATTCAGTACTTAATACGTCATCATCATCGTAAGATTCTTCTTTTTCTAAAATTGTGTGTTCTTTATTTACACTGTATTCTATGTAAATTCTTTGGTAGTCATCTGAATTACTGTCCAAATAAACTGTATCGGGACTGTAAACACTGTGGTCAGGTAGTAAGAACGTTAATAATTCCATTAAAATGTCTTTTTCATCAGAAATTTCATTAGTATTTTCTGATAATAAAGTTCGTATTCGTGATAAATCACTAATTATATCCACAATTTCTTTTATTAAGATTTTATATTTCTTGGTTTAGACTCCAACATTCGCATTTCAAATGTCATTGGGTCTTTGTTTACCATTTTAATAGGGTTTGGCTTAGCCAAAGAATATAGTTTTGATAATCGTTTCATCATTTTTTCACTTACAAATTTAAACTTTTTCTCTTGAAATTCAAAATATTTCAAAGGATTATTTTTAAATCTTAATATTTCAGTTTCATACGCATCCAAGAATTTTTGTTTTTCTTCTGACACACCGAATAATGTCTCAAAGAAATTATTCTTTAATATTCTTAAAGCTCTCATTAAAATGTTTTTTGATAATTCAAAATAAAGAACATTAAAAAATATTTCAATTTTCTTATCAATGTCTACAGGAACATCATAAGTTGAATTTTTAGATATAAAATTATCCATAGCTTCAGGTTTTTCTTTTAATGCTGATATCATACCATTAACACTAAAATCATTAATTTTTTTAAGTGTTTGATATGTTCTATTACTTGAAATAAAATTTAAAAAATCTTCTCTTGTAATATTTCCTTGTTGCATTAATGAATATATTTCAGACGGTCTAACTAAGTTTTCAATGGTTGTTATAAAATATAAGAAATAAATAAATTCATCAACTTCATGAATACCTGTTCGTACACTTGAATATGCAGAATATGACGCTCTGTTTTTAAGTTTTTCAGTTGGTTTTTTGTAACCGTCGTAAGCATGTTTTAACTCGTGGGCTAATGATGATACTATCATTACCTGATTATCCATCAAAGTTTTAATTATATCCTTATTTGTTATTTCAGGTATTGATGTTGGAATTGCAAGTGTGATTGAAAGAGTTGTGGTATTATTTGTAACATTTACTAAATCAAATAAATCATTTAATTGTGCCTCGCCTTGATGACCCATACCCATAATTAAAACGCCGGAATGCGATGGATTTTCAGCAATGTCATATCCTTCAAATTCAAATTCAATTTTAATATTCTCAAAGTTTTTGAAATCGGAAAAGGAATATTTCCCGTCTTTATTTTTAAACAATAAATTAAAATTAGAATTTCCTGTAATAGTTTTTCTTTTTAATCTTGTTATCAAATCAAGATATAACCTTTTGGCAGAATCGGCAATTCCACTTGGTACCCCAACCTCTTCCTTAAGTATTCTTTTTATTAAGTCACGCATAATATATTCATAAATATAAGTTACTTGTGATTTGGTGTATATTCTTATTTTAAGAAATGTAAAACAAGTACTAATAATAATGATACTACAGAATACCAAATACCATAACCGAATAAGATTTTTATTTCACCACCAAATGTAATTGCTGGCATCTTTCTCAATGTTAATAACCTATATAAACAAAAAGACAAAAACAATGATATCAATTCAAACATAATACAAAGATACGTATATTTATACTAAAAAACAAATCATGAAATCAATTAAAGAATCAATCAGAAAACATATTGCCATAATGGAGGATGCACATAAGCCTGAGTTATCACTTTATAAAGCAATTAATAAATACTTTAAGGAATTTGGACATGAACGTGGTATGAATGTTTTAGAAAAAATATTAATGGACATCTCAAAAAAACACGGACCATCACAAGTTACAGATAAAAGTGTTGGACCAAAATCTATTGGTGGTGTTACAATCCATGAAATGATGAATGAAGAAGATGAAAGTGTTGAGGATATTGGTGATTCTTTACTCAACTCTGAAAAATTTGAAGAAATTTTAAACACAACATACTCATCTGATTTTTCGGATGAGTTTGAATATGCTGATAATATTATTTATTATTTAATTTCTGACTATGTGGATACTGAAATTGAAGAAGAATTGATTGACTACATAAAAGATGTGTATGGTTACCAATTACTGGACTTGTATAGAAGCGGAAACGATGATGACGATGATGGTGATGACGACCTAGAATATTTTATATAACCATTTGAACCCCTTCCCACCCGAAGGGGTTTTTTGTTCCATATAAAGTTCATCGTGATTCTTTTTAATTTGTTTCTTGTAATGGTCAAGTGTCATGTCCTCCCAAGTTTTTACCTTCACGGGTTTATCATCATATTCAATGTGATGTGAGAACATGTCAAATAAACTCAATAGGGACCATCTGACGAACTCGTAGACACAAATGATGGTAAGTACTTGGATAACAGTTAAAAGTAGAAGAGACATCAAATAAATGATACAAAAACTTTTCCAAAAAATCCATATAAGTTCTATATAGAAGTTATATAAAAATAAATAATATATAATAGTATTAATATTATTAATATATATTATATTATAATAAGATAATAATTATCAAACCTCTGGTAAAAAGTCCAAAGAATTAAAAAAAAGTTTGAAGTATTTATATATAATGAAATTTTTAAGCACCTTAAAGGATATTATTACTGAAGCCCAGTTTGGACCTGACTACACAATGTCAAGTACAATCAGACCTTTACTTAGAAAAATATATTCAGGTGATGGGTATCAGATTCCACAAGGAACACAATGGTCAACAGTACAAACGGTATATCCTGAATTTAGTGATGTATGTCAAACTAAAGAAGGTATTATTGGTCCAAAAGAATTATCACATCCTGGTGAGGAACAATACAACTGGTCCATCGTAAATAGATTTGATACAAATTCAGCCGTTCATAATAAGATTAAAGAAATACACGCACAATCAGGTGATAAAGGAAATGTATACACTTGGGTAACCAATAACGCTGTGGACCTATTTACACCAAACGGTAAATACATTAATGACTTGGTAAGAGAAAACTTAAGAACTTACATCAGAGGTGAAGCTCGTGAAAGACAAGCCATTAATATCTTAAGTGATAAGTTACCAAACATAACATTACAAAAGTTTTGTTCAGGAGCAAAAGAAGATTTCTCTAAAGGTAAGGACCTTATTGTTACACTTCCTAACGGTTCATCTTTTTCCACACAAGTAAAACCATTTGACACAAAGATGTCAAGAAGATGGACAGACCCTGAAGGAACGGTGTATTACAAAATAAAATCAACATCGTACAACCCATCACAATACAAACCGAAAGACGTTCAAGTTATTATGTTTGTTGATGAAGAACAGTTCATAATTTTTGCAAATGAAAAAAATAGAATTGTTAAAGACGGTAGAGATTACGCTAGATTTTATGAGGAACCATTGATTACAAATTTTGATTTTGGAATTAAAAAAGATACTGGTTCATCACAAATTAAGAAAGTAAAACAACATTTTTCTTATGGTACCAATAAAGAAAAAGAAATTGAAAGATTGGAACTAAAGAAACGTGAAATAGAAAAATTGATAGAAAAATTGTCAAAAACGAAAAACAAATAAAATTGATATATTTATATAGAAAACACAAGTATGAAAACAATAAGATTATCTGAATCGCAATTAGTTGACCTAATTAATAAGGTGGTAACTGAAAACCAATTTGTCGGAGCACAAGGAATGTCACCTATGCCTGAGGCGACTGCAACCGAAGAACCAAAGAAAGAATCTAAGCCAAAAGCAGAAAAACCTGTCGCACAAAAACTATATGACAGTTTGGTTAAAGCTAAAACTGAATTTGAAAAACATTATCATAACATTGACTACTCTAAGAATCCAACAATTAAAACTAAGTACACAAACTTAATTAAGTCAGTTGAAGCATTACACGCAGAACTTGGAAAACATCCACAGGTTAACAAACTTTAATAACACTATTTAAAAATTAATTAATCCCTCATCTAACAAGGTGGGGGATTTTTTGTTTACACAATAAATTAATTTGTTTATCTATTGTCCATGATTACAAACACTTTGATGTTGGACATTATTCATGACTTCCAAGAAACTCCAAAATATAAATTTTCTATTATAGAACTAAATGAATTTGAGGACATGAATCAGAAATGTATGTGGTTGTCTTTGAAACTTGAAGGTTGGGAATATCAAGAGGGAATGAATTTACAAATAGTGAAACAAGAGATTAAAAAAAGAATATCCAACCTGTTGGGGTTGGATAGACTGATATTATACTTTAATATTAATATTGATTGTATTTAAAATTATTCAGGTATTTGTTGGTCAATTTTTCTTGCGGTATTTTCACGACCTTTGAATCTTTCAATTACTGACATCATACCTTTTGAAGTAGTTCCCCACACATCTAACTCACCTTTCTTACCGTCTCTTGTTCTACATCCTGCGATTTCATTAAATGATTTACCATCTCTTAAACTTTGAACAATACAATTGTAATAACCGTTCTTTAATGTTTTAATTGTTGCATCAACACCGTATTCAGGTTTTGAATAATGTTTAACACCAACTGTGTTAAAGTTTTTACTTTCACGGTCCAAAGAATAATTGAAAGTAGTATTTAATGGATTGTTAGCTGCGGTTACTTTTTTCTTATTCATACCTTCGGTTCCCATTTCAGCAATTCTCCATAATTTTAAAAAGTCAATATTGTGTTTTGATGTTGGAGCACCAATACCAAATAATATCGCTTTATAAAAATCATCATCATTTTTTACTGTTGAATATAATTTTAATTTTTCTTCCTGTGATAATTCTTCTGGCTTTTCATCAGGTGTGACAAATGATGAACTTACCTCAGATGAATCACCCGTGTCCAATAAGTCATCAAACGCTCCTGATAACTTTGTTTTGACACCTTGTACTTTACCGTAAAGGTAATCTTTGATGTCATCTAACATATCTTCTTGAACCTCTTGTTCAGTCATTAATGACTTCATTTTATTAAGTTGTTCGTTTAATTTTTTGTTTTCCATAATAGTGTTAAACATAAATATCCTATTTCTTAATAAATGATATTTATTATCATGGAAATAACACGCATAGGATACCAAAAGGCTTTGAATGCTTTTCTACCAAGAAAGTATACCTTTGTTGAGCGTGTTGAAATTACAAGAGGTCCTGGTATTAAAATGGGTATGTTTATTTGTAATCTAAACGTAATAACCAAAGAAGGTTTTTATTTTAAAATTAAGGGTGAATGTAAAGACAGATTTAATGTTGGTGATACAATAGGTTTTTGGCCATTTATACAATGTTATGGTAAAAATTATGATATTATTGGTCTTGAAAAAGATGTTCAAAAAATTTACACTGAATTAACAGGATACAAATCAATTGCAAGGGATATTACATTAAAGTTTGAACTTAGATAAAATTGGTGTTAATTAAAAAACCAACACACCCCATAGACCTAAATCTTTCAGCGTAGTTTGTAATTGCGTCGTGATACCACTCTTCACCAAAATGATTATACTCCTTAAAAATTCTCCATGTACTTCCTTTAGTTAAAGGACCAATTCCAACAAAATTACCTTCACGAGTAATGTAATGGTCAATGTATTTGGCATAGATTGTAAGATTTAAAGCCGTACCTAAATCAGTGTCCTCCAAAGTAATTTTCATTGGTTCTTGTTTAATTTTAATTATTAAATCATCATAATCATTATCATGATTGATATCTGTAATTCCTTTTATTTCATCAAACAATCCATTTATAAAATCATCTGTAATGTAAAAAGGTTCTAATTTTTTATTTTTGTCATAAATGTTTATAGTAACATGCCCCTCAATTCCAAGATATTTTAAATAAGGTTTTACTTCGTCATATAATGAATCTTCTAAACACCTACGAGAAAATGAATCATCATTAGGATTGTGAATTTTGAAATCAAAAAATAAGGAATCTGCCCAAGTATTTCTAATTCTATCTAATTTAAATTCAAAATTATCTACTTTAAATTCTTCATCCATTAGGATGTCCTCAATTTCATTTATTTTATTATTGTCCATTGTTTATAAATACCTACACATTTTATATATTTAATGATATTTATAAAAGAAAAAAGTATGAAAAATTTATTTGAATTATCAGAAGAAGAAAAAAATAAGATTCGTGGTTTACATGAATCATATAAAAGTAAGCCAGGAACTTCGTTAATTTGGGAACAAACTGAAAATGTCGCTCTAGAAAAACTTAATGAAAAAATTAATTCAATTATATTATCTAAGACAGATTCTTATGCTAGTAACGTTAATGTTCAATTAGATTTTGAGGGTACACCCCAAGAACCTAACTTTTATCTATCATTTTATTTGAACTCAGACCCTGACAATAAAAAACAAATATTTATTCCAACCGAAGACCCTTCAGATTTAAAAGGATTGACCTTTGATGTTACAAAATTATCAGATTTTTATTCTGAAATTTTTATAGACCCTGACCTTAAAAAAATCTATGATACTAATATAGATGTTAAAAATCAAATGGATAACAAAATCATTAAGTTAGAAATTGTACCAACTAATAATCCAGCTTTGAACGTAACAATAG
>Ga0208723_1000486_pt1 | contig 10637 bp, 11 predicted proteins | sample LakMenEpi31Aug12_FD_150750 | JGI IMG/M metagenome (GOLD analysis project Ga0208723, IMG submission 150750) | Freshwater microbial communities from Lake Mendota, WI - 31AUG2012 deep hole epilimnion (SPAdes) | ecosystem: Environmental > Aquatic > Freshwater > Lake > Epilimnion/Euphotic zone ...
ATGAGGATGGTGAGGAGTATGAGGGTGAAGACGAGTTCGCGGACCTCCAGGCCGAGGCTGATCTGGCCAACGCGCAGCAGCGCATCGCCGCTGATAAGGCTCGCGTGACCGCTGCCCGGGCTGCAAAGGCGGCCGCGGCCGCCTCCACGATGGCGGCGCCGGCCGTCGTCGCTCCGGGCGCCGCGCCCATCACGACCGTGTCCAAGTATGCGGAGGATGAGTTCGTCGGCTACAGCTCGATGTACTAGGTCCTGGACCTGGGGCACGGGTCCTACGGACCCGCTAGAACTCCTCATCGAACCGCACAGAGTCACCAGCCTCGACCATTCGCTTTGAATAGTCCCCGACTCGTTTCTCGAAAAAATTCGTCTTTCCCTCGAGTGAGATGGTCTCCATCCACGCAAAGGGGTTTTCGGCCCCGTAGATGGGCTGGTGCCCGAGCTGCTTCAGCAGCCGGTCAGCCACGTACCTAATGTACTGTTTCATTTGTTCGGCATCCATGCCTATCAGCTTGCATGGAAGCGCCTCCGTAATGAAACTCTCCTCGATGGCCACGGCCCCCCTCACGATATCTGCCACGGGTGCGGACTTGTCCTCCAAGTGGTGATACAGAGCCACCGCAAACTCCAGGTGCAGTCCCTCGTCACGGCTGATCAGCTCGTTGCTGAAACACAGGCCAGGCAAAACGCCCCGCTTCTTGAGCCAAAAGATGGAACAGAAAGATCCCGAGAAGAATATACCCTCCATGCAGGCGAACGCCACAAGGCGCTGTGCAAAACTCTTGGCCCCGGTCCCCGTGGGCCCACTCCCCATCCATTCCAGAGCCCATTCCGCCTTGCGTTTCACGGCGGGCACAGTCTCTATGGCGCGGAAGAGCGAATCCTTTTCAGCCTTGTCCTCGACCAACTTGTCAATCATGAGGCTGTACGTCTCACCGTGGATCGACTCGTTGAAAGACTGATACGCGTAGAACGCCCTGGCCTCGGCAATCTGCACCTCGGTCCCAAAGTTCAGATTTATGTTTTCCATGACGATACCGTCGCTGGCCGCAAAGAATGCGAGGACCATCTTGATGAAGTGGCGCTCTGGGTCTGTGAGGGCCGACCAATCCGTGACGTCAGCCCCTAGGTCGATCTCCTCGGCCGTCCAGAAGGACCCGACCGCCTTCTTGTACAGTGCCCATAGGTCCGGATACTTGATGGGGAATACGGTGAATCGACTATTTGTGGGAACGAGGATCGGGTCCGCCATACTCTAATTGGGGTTTTATTCTTTAGGCGCGGCAGTACACTTTAGTCATTACTCTAGACAATACATAAGTATGGACTGGACCCTCCAGAAATTGATGGTACTTATGGCAATAAACACAACTGCCGCGAGTATAAATCACGTCCATCGTAACCATGATCTAGGAATAGGGGCCCGTCTCGTGCTATTCCTACACCATCTTGTTATTATGATAATTATTATAGGAGCATTCTTAACTACTGATAGGTTTATTAGGTACCATCTTTTACTCGCGACGGGGGTGTTCGTCTTGTGGTTCTGTATCGATGGATGTTTTCTCACATTTGCCGAAAAAGAACTCGTTGACTATTCACCAAGTGATACGGCGGCCCTGCACGGAACATATATAAACGGCGCTATGCACCAGTTACTCATTACGCTTCCGCTAATTTTCTACGATTTTTATAAACTTCTAGTGTAGGGATGGCCACCGTGAGTGGATTTTACGCCATCAAGGATGAGATGACGGCGACGTTCTACGTGACGACGACGCTTCCACCCGAGCTCAAGACGGGTGCCCAGCTCTTGAATCTTCCAGGCATCATAGGAAACGCTCTGGTGACGACCGTTCTGCCATTTCGGGGATCCCATCAGACATATGGCGCCTATAACGGAAGTTTTGATTTCCAGGCGGACAAGGCCCAGACCATCCAAGGGATCGTGCCCGTCTCGACCGTGACGCTGTCATCGGCGCCCTTCTCGAACGCGCCACCCGTGTACTCGATGGACGGCACGTACTTTGTTTCGAATTATAAAGTGTATTTCTACGCGACGACCCCCTTCCCACCGGGACTCAAAAAGGGGTGGCTCCTCACGAATCTCCCGGGCGTGGCGCCGGTCCTACAGGTCCGGGCGTTCCAGTCCGTGCCCGGTATTTGGCCACGACCCAAATATCCAGGTGACCCGACGCCCGTCACGAAGTACATGGGGACCATCATCACTTCACCCGTGCCGCCCCTCGCCCCCCTGCCTACAAACTCGCCACCCGGTGGCACACGGGTCCAAAACCAGGCCATCCTCGCCGCACCGGTCACGACCGTCGGATTCATCCCCCAGCCCCTGAATCTCGCACCCCCCCAGATTCTCACCTTGCCGCCGCTCGACGACGACAACTTTCCCAGATTTCCAGTGGATCTCAGGGACCTCGATGCGGAACCACCGGGTCACGTCATGCTCAACGACAATAATCTGACGGAGAAGAGTCGGCTTGGTTTCAGTGCGGGTGGCGTCCTGGCACTCGACGCCATCGGGCCTCAGGAGAAACTCATCGCGGACACGACCGACTTTACACAGGGTGCGTGGACACCATCTTACAAGCAATATTCACTGTCCGTCGTGTATCAACAGCGCGTCCCCGTGCCTGGCACAACCTTCATCCGACGCACGGAACCGGGTGTCGCGGTGGTCGAACTCCGACCAACAGAACTCGGCGATCTCTTTTCAAACATGCACCTGCAGGTGACCCTACCAGCCCTGAGCGCGGGCTCTGCCTACACGAACCAGATTGGCCGGGCCCTCATTGAAAAGGTGGAGTTTATCGTAAACGAGACTGTCATAGAAACCATATATGATGATTGGCTCGTGATCAGAGATCAGACATTCCTCGACTATGACGAACAGGTTGGAATGCTGAACCTCGTGAATGGTGGCCAGGCGAATCAGAACCTGACACCCTCAACGCCCCTCAACCTCCTCATCCCGCTGGAATTCTTCTTTTGTCGCCGGCACAGTCACGAGAACAAGGCGCGTGAGAGGCTCCGCCGCCCCTACTTTCCAGTATGCGCCATGTGGGCCCAGAAGATTTACATCCGCTTCACGTTCAGGCCGCAGACCTGGTTCACAAACGCACCGGGCACCATTGACCTCATCAATCCGTACATCGTCCTAGAGTCCGTGCGTCTCACGGATGCCGAGCGCCTGTACTATCGCAACCAGCCCCTGCGCTACATCGTTCCGACAATAAAGAAAGAGTCCACGGCCGAGTACAATCAGGGGGCTGTGACAGCCACGCTCACCGCCAACTTCCCCGTGCAGCTCTTGGCTTGGTTCATCCGCAACAAAAATTATGAAGGGACCCAAAATTCCAACTTTTACGACGTGCGTTATCTGTACGGGTACGCGTCACAGTACATCACGGCTGCAGTTCCCCTGTCATTCCCGACTGGTCAGGCTCAGTACATCGACTCGATCGAGACCGTGAAGATTACCATGAATAACGTCGACATCCTTGACACGTTCGCCAACGGCACGTATTGCTCGTTCATTCAGCCCATGGAGCACGGTCTGTCCGTGCCCCAAAAGAATATCTATCTGTATTCATTCGGTCTAAATGTGACTGAATACAACCAGGGTGGTTACATTGATTTTTCAAAGTTGAATTCTCAAACGTCAAACCTGACGCTCAAGTTTTTGCCAGAGCTTGCGGCGACCATCACACAGTACGCGTTGTATCTGTTCTATTATGGATACTCGGTTCTGGAGTTCCAGGGTGGCTTTGCTCGTATGGCTTATTTGTAGTCATGTAGTCTATGATGCCATTGGTCAAGCACCACTTGATGAAGTTGAGCTGGGCGACGGTCGTCGTCAGGCCCTGAAACTGTATGCGCTCGGTCCGACAAAAGGGATCGAAGAGCTTTTTCGAGTATCCGTCGAGACTCGACTTGTAGGCCACGTGGACGGTGAACGCACGCCCGGCCGGAGTCGTGTACGTGACGTGTCTATTCTTGGCGTAATTGGTGATGAACCACTCCAAATTACGCAAAGAAATACCTTGACTTTTAGTCGTGAGGATGTCGTGCAGCCGTCGGGCGTTGACCGGGTCCTCGTAGAAGCGCGTGAGGGACTCGAGCAACAAGTCCGACTTGCTCATTAATTTAGAAGAACTCTAAATGTTTAACTGTCTTGACCTTTTCACACGCAGGGCATCCTGCCAAGTACATGGGCGGGAGGGTGTGCGTGTGCTGCGGGCCCTGTGGAACATCGGCCTCGAGGGGGCGCATCGCGATGACCGGCTTTTGATCCTGATGCATCTTGCAGTACCCGTCTATCCGCGCGTGACGTGTACACCGCGTGCCCTTGCCCACCAGGCCCAGACATTGGTCCGTCTTGACCTCCATACAAGCCACATCCTTCATGAGCTTTTCAAATGGTAGCCGGTACGTTCGGGACACGTGCTGCACGACGTTGCTCAGACGCTCGCTCACGCGCCTATTGACCTCATTCTCGAGAATGGCCATGATCTGTTGCTCCATGTGGTGGCGCCTTGATTACTTGGCGATGGGCTTCTTAAAATACGCATCGAGTGTGCGCATCTTGGGATCGAATGTGCCCTTTTTGTTCCCGGCCGTGGCCGCCGCAAAGATCGTCCTTTCGGGGTCCGAACCGACCAGAGGCTCCAAGAGATCACACACGGGCTTTTTGAGCTGGTTCGTGAAATAGTACTGGTAGTCGAGCGGGACGCCCTGTTCCCTGACCCACGTGGGATCTTCAGCCTTTTCCGTTAGCTTGCCGTTTCTGGGCATCAGAGCCACCACAAAAGGGACACGATCACCCTGCTGTGGCTCCGAGCCGGGTGAGCGCGCCTTGATCTTGTCACGGACCGCCACGTGAGGCATCGCCACCTTGTATTCACTGGCGAGCTGCTTGCTCATCATGAGCTTCTCCATGGGAATCTTACCCGCCACGAGGTCAGCCGACGCCTCGCGTGCAAACTGTATGACTGGCCGTGGATCATCGGAGTCGAGGATCATTCCAAGCAGGCTCTTGAGAGTCTCGCGGACGTACGGACAGCTGTCACGCCGGACCACCTGCAGCCCCTTGACGTCAATCTTTTTGAACTTGACGAGACGGGTCCCATCCTCTTTCAGGACGGGTCTCCCATCCCTGTCCGACACCCCTTCATACATCTTGGCCGCGTAGCGCTTTTTCGAGTACAAAAAGTACGGACAGTAAACCTTCTCGAGTTCCAGATCGTTCGGGGCCTTGAAGAGCTTCGTGCACGCCTCGGCCGCAATCTCACCCTGGATCCACGAGTAGTCTATCGCATCCTGACCCTTCCGGCCCTGTACGTCAAACTCGACCATCACGGAGTCGGTATCCCCATACCTCACATTGGCTCCCGGGAAGTTCGCCTCTACGTAGTTCTTCGTCTCTTCGATCATCTGCCGGCCTCGCATGGTGACGGTCGACGCGATCGGCACGCACGGGAGCATACCCTTGGACGCGCCCGTGAATCCGTAGATGCTGTTCATGCTAATCTTATAGGCGAGCTGCTGGCCGTTGTAGACCGCCTCCATGGGTGTGCCCTCGGCCGCGGCCATGAGCTTCTTGGCCTTTTTGCGGAAAGCCTTGAGGTCAGTCAGAATCGTGGGGAGGAGGGACGTGACCCCTTGGGCAAACTTGTGGGGCCCGAACGTCTCGTACTCGACGCCGGGAAGGTTGTCGTACTTTGGGTCCATGACGAGCGTCGAATAGCACAGGTTGTGAGCGACCATGATGCTCGGATACAGGCTCGCAAAGTCGAGGGCCGTGATGGGGCCGTAATACGCACCCGTCTGTGCGTCAAGGACGGTCGCACCCTCGTACTTGTCGTCGGCGCTCGGTCCCTGCCGCCTGAATGTCGGGATCAGGAACCCGAGCTGTCGGGCCTTGTAGGCCATCTGGCTAAACACCTTGATCTGCTGACCGCGCTCACTCAGAAATGCCAAAGGGACCCAGCACGCCTTGGCCATCTCAACGAGGTTCTGTATCTGGCAAACCTTGGCCATGATGGCGTGCGGCAACTCCGTGTCCTTCAGACAGTACTGTGCGACCTCACCTAGGCGTGCCGGGTCACCCTCGGCAAAACGGCTGAAAATCTCCTTGACTGGCATATCATTCTTCTGATCGTTCAGAAAGTGCTTGGACACGTTGTTCAGCGAGTATGATTCGAGCTTGTGCTCGCGCTTAATGTCCTGGAAGAGGTCGAATACGTACCGGCCAATCATCGGCACCATCTTCAGCTCGTTGTTACCGAGGGCGCTGCTCGAGAGATTCTTGATGACGAGCTCGGACGGCACGTCAGACCTGCGGCCCCAGAGCGTCTCGACCCCGTTGCGCGTCGCGCGCTTGTACAGGTATTCGAGATCGAACCCGAAGATGTTCCAGCCGGTGATGATATCCGGGTCCGTCTCAGCGAGGTACTCACCGAAGCGCTCGATGAGTTCCCGCTCCGACCCAAAGCTTTCACAGTCAGCCCCGTCCGTCTGCTTCAGACACAGGCACTTGCGCAGAATCGGAGATTCTGACCGACCAAACTCCTGCGTCGTCATGCCAATCTGAAATACGACGTCACCGGCGTTGGTCGGGTTGGGGAAGGCTCCGGTACTCGAGTAACACTCCAGGTCAAAGGACATGATCTTAAGAGGGGCGATCCCGTCACGATCGGTCACGGGAACGAACTTTTCAGTCTGGATATTGAGGTCACAGCGGGTGTCCATCTCCTCGGCGTCGTGCTCGACCTCTATCCAGCCAGTGCTCGTGCATCCCGAGACGTGCATGAAGCGCAGGACCGGGTCTATGTTCGCCTCGTAGACGCGCCAGTGATCGCGCTCGAGGACCCACGCGGCGCTACGTAGAGCCTTGTGCGTCTTGAACGTAAACTTGTAAAATCGAGACTTTTCACCATTTTGGAATCCCCAAAGATCCTTGGCCAGGACCGTCTCTATGCGCGCGTGTCGAACCTCTGGGGTCCGGTAGCCAGTCTTGGCGAAAAAGTACGGCTCGAAGAATGTGGATGCGGCGACGGATCTCCCGTCAGCCGTGCGTCCATAGGCCCTCACGACGTACTTGTCGTCTTCAGTATCGTGGCCCTCCCAGGCAACCGCCTGGAATACCACCTTTTTCATCTATTTATAGAGAGTCTTGAAACTATAAGCCAGGACCAAGAGTACTATGGTCCATCCAACCAGGTGATCGACCCGGGACATGGCCCCAATCTGACTCTCGGACATTTTGTTAAAATCAGCCTGGTACTGCTGCGGCTTGAACGGCAGCCATATGTACCGGCCAAAGGGTACGATGGTCGGACCGAGCTTGTCGCGGCAATCGTACATATAGTCGTACCACGCCATGGCTAGGTACGGGAACCAAAGCAGAAAGAAAAGAACAAAATAGTTCTTGGCGGGGGCGAACCAATAGCCACCCGCAAGTGCTGCTGAGAAAATCACGCACTTGATGTTGAACGTGAAAGGAGCTCCTGGAAAGATGCCACCCGCCATATTATTGGACCAGCTTAAAATCCGGGTGGCATGTCCACGACAGTGGGAGCGGCGCCCGCCTCCTCGTCCTCGTAGCGGCTGCGGCGGCGGCGGCGGAGGATGAAACCCTCATCGTCCTCGAACTCCTCCTCATCGTCATCCGGCGGGGGTGGGCGGCGATTGCGGCGGCGGCGGCCAAACTCCTCTTCACCCTCAAACATCGACGCACGGCCGATCGGCACGTAGCGCCAGATCAGTGTGCTCAGCACCATAAAGACCAGGGCATGCACGGCCAGGCCGCCCACCTTGGGCAGACCCTCGGCCGTGGCGATCCAGCCGCCCAGCACGGCGCGGACCGCCTGGAAGGCCACGGGGGCCGCCAGCAGCATGAAGAGCAGGGCCATCAGGATCTTCTTGGGGCAGACGAACATTTATATTAGGTTTGGATTATTTTTTCCATCACCAATTCACCAGTCCCTTCTGGAAACTCGCACAATTTCAGACGCATGTCGATTCTCTGGGACCGTGACGGTCGACTCAAGTGGCCGCGGATGGCCTCGCATGTTCGCCTGTAGAGTTCGGATCTTTTCCATAGGCGCCAGCTCACGAGGGTCGGACGATCCATCATGTAAAACCCTGTATTCTTTTCAACAAAGTCAAAGTAACTGTTCCATCGGGGCCATGTATTCGCGAGATAGGGTCGGCACTTGGGTAGAAATACGACGCGGAACCACACATCTACGAACGCTTGGAGAGGTGCGCGGCGAAGGCCTCCCTGGAAGATGTACCAAATGTGATTCAGATCGAGGTTCGGCATGCATGCAAAGGGTCGAGATGTGTTCATAATATCGAACACCCGTGATATGACGTGAGTAAACACAACATAGTCATCTAGAGCGACACTCGAAGCATCGAGGGCCGCGATATCGTGTATGGGCTTATCATCCTTTGGTTTGCGTTCGATGACGTACACTTCACTATCACATGGATTTTTTCGGGCCAAGTGTGCTCCGAGTTTTTCCTTGGCCTTGGACGGGTACTTGTGCTGAAAGACCTTGGCACATTTGGGACACGTCTCCATTAGGACGTTCCAAGAAAATAAATTTCCCCGAAGCCTCCGCTGCCTGGAGGTCGTGGATGACCTGGGGAAGTCCGAGCTCCGGACCGAGCGCTATGGCCTTTTCAGCCGGACTGAGCGTCGCGAGCCATTCACGAAAGTGGTCCGGGCACCTGTCTCCAAAGCACGAGTCGGACTCTTCCTGACACCAATCGATCATGCACTTCATTCGTACTGAGAATAGGGCTGAAGTTTTTAAGGACGACTTCCTTCTTTTTTCTTAAGACCCCCTTGGGTTCTCACCTCCCAACTTTTCTTGAAAAAAAACAATTGTTAAATTTTGTTTAAAGTTTCTGAAGTTCGAGAAAAATTAGATTTTTGTTTCTGGGTAAGTTTGGACTCGGGCACACAGTCGTCCCTACTGGAAAACCACGCGGCGCCAACGTGTGCACGCCACGGGATTTGGATTCGGTCGAGAGCCTTGCGGCACAGTATGCACGGGAGGGACGTGCCCGGTTGTCCGTCCCTCCGGAGCCGCGTGACGATAATCTCACCGTACTTGCGATAGGTCCATGTTGAGAATTGGGCAGGAGAATTCCCACGCCGCCGCGAGATTTCTCGCAGACGCGAGAGCATCCTGCGCTCCGCACAGCACGTACAGTTATTGACTATGCTTAGGGCACCTGCCCAACACGCAATGTACATGACTTTTTAGGCCCTCTAGTGTTTATCAGTTGAGGCCCGTCGAACCGAAACCGGAGCCCCCTCGGCCCGTGAGCGCGGTGCACTCACTGGGCACCTCGATAACCTCGGGAGTGACGCACTGTTCAAGGATCAGTTGGGCGATCCGGTACCCCGGTCGAATCACGAACGGTTGGGTCGGGTCCAAGTTCTGGAGGACCACCTTGATCTCACCCGTATAGTCCGGGTCGATGACGCCCGCGAGGGTATCGAGTCCGTGCTTCACGGCCAGTCCAGAACGAGGTGCAATACGTCCGTAGCATCCTGGGGGGAGAGAGACGGAGATGCCGGTCGAGACGACGACCCGACGGCCCGGTAGCACAACGTAGTTGTCAATACTGAAGAGATCGTAGCCAGCGGCACCAGGTGTGGCGCGCGCAGGGAGAGTTGCATGAGGAACCAACTTGGTGACATTGAGGGCCATTCTGGTTTTTTAGCACGCATCAGCTTTAAAAGGACGCCCCCTTAAAATTGAAAATGGCGTTCAAGTCCCTCGTGCTCGACATCGACGGCGTCCTCATCCGTGATCGCCGCCTGCTCGCCCACGTCCGGCACAACTGTATTCGCTATGTGGCCAAGAAGTTGCCCGAGTGCAAGGACCCAGCCTATACGAACAAGCTCCTGTACTCCACGGCCGGTCACACGGCTCGGGGCCTACAGAACAGCTTCGGAATCGACACGAGCGATTTCAACAAGGAGGTGTATGACCGGCCTGTACTCGACCGCCTGTGGGAGGTGCTGAGCAGCACACAGTTTCAACAAGAGGCCAAAGATATTCACGAACTGACCAAGAATGGGTGGCGCGTGACCCTATTCACAAACGCGCCTATCGAGTGGGCCGGGGAGGTGGCCCATGCCATAAGTGATCAGGTTTACGTGGTGTGCCCGGGTAGTAACATAGTCGAGTCACCGATCAAGCCCGAGGCGACCGCCTATACGAACTTTGCCAAACACCATACGCACATATTCGTTGACGACTCGCTCACAAACCTGACGACGGCCCGGTGGCTGCCAAACTGGCACCCGGTCCACTTCAATCCGGGGCGGGCCGACCCAGTGGATTGGTGCCCGACCGTCGGCTCGATCTGGGAGGTGTGCCTCATGGCCAACTCGGCCGACTATGAAATTAATAATTGGCAATAAGTAGATGGGCTGCTTGTTCCGACCCAGGCCCATCCTCTACGTGGTCCTACCATACTTTAACTTTTGTGGGTTCAAGCGCCGCCGAGAACTTTTTATAAAATTTGTAGATTGGCTCAAGTGGAGGTGCGGCATCCGCGTCGTCGTGAGCGAGGCCATCGGCCCTTGTCCCCTGC
>Ga0208723_1000488_pt1 | contig 10626 bp, 10 predicted proteins | sample LakMenEpi31Aug12_FD_150750 | JGI IMG/M metagenome (GOLD analysis project Ga0208723, IMG submission 150750) | Freshwater microbial communities from Lake Mendota, WI - 31AUG2012 deep hole epilimnion (SPAdes) | ecosystem: Environmental > Aquatic > Freshwater > Lake > Epilimnion/Euphotic zone ...
GGGTATCGGCAATATCAAGGTTGCGCATAGTGAGTTGTCCAATGCGATCTACTGGGCCAAATGCAGCGTTTTCGGTGCGCTCCATTGAAAGCTTTTCAGGGTGATAACTAAGTCCTGGGCCAGTTGTATTGATGATCGAATAATCATCTCCGCGACGCATGCGAATAGTTACTTCACCTGTTACCGCAGATGCAACCCAACGCATCAGTGATTCGCGAAGCATCAATGCTTGAGGATCAAACCAGCGACCTTCATACAAAAGGCGACCAAGACGGCGACCTTCTGCGTGGTAATTAGCAATTGTGTCTTCGTTGTGAATTGCACTGATTAAACGCTCGTATGCAATAAAGAGCAGCGCCATTCCTGGAGCTTCATAAATTCCGCGACTCTTTGCTTCAATAATTCTGTTTTCAATCTGATCAGCCATTCCCAAGCCATGACGCCCGCCAACTGCATTGGCTTCCTTCATTAAATCAACAACATCATCAAAAGTCTTGCCGTTAATTGAAACAGGGCGACCCTGATTAAAAGTGATTTTTACATCTTCGGTATCAATCTTTACTGCTGGATCCCAGAATCGAACGCCCATGATTGGCTGAACCAATTCGACAGATGTATCTAGGTTTTCAAGGCTCTTTGCTTCGTGCGTAGCACCCAAGATGTTTGCATCAGTTGAATACGCCTTTTCAGTGCTGTCACGGTATGGAAGACCATGCGCAACTAACCATTCAGACATTTCCTTGCGTCCACCAAGTTCGGTTACGAAATCTTGATCAAGCCAAGGCTTATAAATTCTTAGGTTGGGATTAGCAAGAAGCCCGTAACGGTAAAAACGTTCGATGTCATTACCTTTATAAGTAGATCCATCGCCCCAGATTTCAACGGAATCCTGATGCATCGCGCGCACCAACATGGTTCCGGTAACTGCGCGACCCAAAGGTGTGGTGTTGAAGTACTGCTTTCCGCCTGAACGGATATGAAAAGCTCCGCAAGCTATCGCTGCAAGACCTTCTTCAACTAGTGCATTTTTGCAATCAACAAGGCGTGAAATCTCTGCGCCGTATTCCTTTGCACGACCTGGAACTGAATCAATATCTGGCTCGTCATACTGGCCAAGATCTGCGGTGTAGGTGCAAGGAACTGCGCCCTTGTCGCGCATCCAGGCAACTGCCACTGATGTGTCGAGACCGCCAGAAAATGCGATACCAACCTTTTCACCAACTGGAAGAGATGCAAGGACCTTAGACATGTCCTAAGTCTAACGGATGTTAAGCGTCGAAAGTTTCTTCTCTAAAGCAGGCTTCACACCCCATTGAGCGGTAATTTCTAGGTATCTATCGATATCTAACTGCTCTGGCTTTGCATCAGTCTTTACTGCGCGGATCATCAAGTTACGAGGCGTGTGTTCTCCCCCAATGAATTCAATAACTTCAACGCGATAACCAGCAAGTCTTAGCAGCTGCGCTCTGAATGAATCAGTAAGTAGATCACCAAGACGTTCTTTCATTAAACCAAACTTTGTTAGCGCTCCCCAAGGTTCAGGTGCTGCATCAATCTGCTTTTGAATATCGTGATGACAGCAAGGTGCGATTAATAAAAGCTTTGATCCCCCGTTTACTGCCCAGGCAATGGCATCATCAGTTGCGGTATCACACGCGTGCAGAGCGATAGCAACATCTGCCATTTCAGCTGTTGTCTTTGAAATCTCTTCAGCCTTGAATGAAATACTTTTAGTTATGCCAAGTTTTTGGGCAATTGAATTGTTGCGATCTCTAGATTCAGTGCGAACATCAATGCCTGTGACAATGACTGGTATTCCAGAGTTCATCAGAAATTGATGTGCAGCAAAAGTTAGATATGCATGGCCACAACCAAGGTCAGTTATTCGAAGCGGCTGTGTTGGCGTTGGCTTATGAATCTGCCCTGCGTCGATAGCTGCGTTGAGTGCCGGGGATAGCAAGCGCAAGAACTCTTCAACCTGCTTGTACTTATCCTGACGTGAAGGCTTAATAACGCCTTTTGCATCAGCGATTCCAACTTCGCGCAAGAACGGATCATTGGAATCAAGCAATCTGTCTTTCTTCTTATCGTGCGCCAGATTCTGTTCAGATTGACGTTTTTCGGTGTGCACTTGGGCATCCCCGCTCTTTGTCACTCTTATGGAATAAATCTGGCTGGTGCTTTCGACCATAATGTTTGCGTATCCACTATCTAGAAGTTGATCTACTTCAAGTGCCGTAGGCAAGAGATTTTTTGTAGTTGTTGCACGTCCATCATTTTGCATCAACTGAAGGTGCAGGACACCCTTTAATTCAACAAGGCGAATATCCACTCGTTCAAATTCAACGCTCATATTTCTGCGGCGTCCAGACAAAACGGCACGCACAAAAGTTGATGTATCTAGAATCTTCGAGGCAGCCTCTTGGAAAGCCTCTTCGCGAGTAATTGGCATTTAATCAGCGAGGTGCAATTACCGCTGTGCCTTTTTCATGATCCAGAATAGTTAAGACGTGGTTCGGCAGAGCCTTGGCAAAATCTTCGGCCAGCTTGCGCTCTCCGTCACGGTTCACATCATCAATTATTACTATGGCCTTTGCTGACAACTTATCTTTAAACTCTTTTAGCGCAGGATATCTAGCCTCTGGATTGTTATGTCCTGGCGGACCATCCACAATAAGCAAATCAATCTTTTTCAAATCTTTAAGTGTTGAAACGTCATACCATTCTGAACCATTTGCATATGGACGTAATGGAGCGATGCGAATTTCAACGCCCCGTACTTTGTGTTCTTTCAGAAGTTCGCGAGTTTTTCCACCGAATTCTTCTGAGTTGTCCAGACTCACAACTTTGCGAGCTCCAGACTTAGCTGTTACTAATGTCGAGACACCAGATCCAAGTTCTACAACAAGAGAAGGCTTGCTTTTCTTAACCGTTTCAGAAATAAGAAGTAAAAGATCAGGAGAGGCTGCCCAACTGCGCGTGGATGGGATTGCATATTTAAACTGCAACAAATTACTAAGCTGAATAAATGCTTCAGTTTGTCTATACACAATCATTGAATTCTTTTTGCTCTCAGCGGCGGCCTTGTGAATCTCCCTGGATATCCGTTCACTCTTCTTTGAAACTTTATCGTGAAGGGCTCGGAGGGAACGAATGCAATAAAGGGTTCCAAGCAGAATAAGGAATAAAAGGGCTAAATAGAGGAGATTCATGTACTGAGTGTAACGGCATGAACAAACGTTATAAAAGAGAAACATACGAGGGTTACTTACATCCTTTTTACATTGTCCAGCGATTGGCAATTCCGTAGCCTGACACCATGACAGCCTCACCGTGGTGGAAGCAAGCAACTATCTACCAAATCTATCCGCGGTCCTTTTTTGACAGCAACGGCGATGGTGAAGGTGATTTGCAAGGAATTATCTCCAAGCTGCAATATGTTCAAGAACTTGGCGTTGATGCAATCTGGTTGAGCCCCTTCTACACATCTCCAAATAAAGATGGCGGGTATGACGTTGCTGATCCGCGTGATGTTGATCCTAGATTTGGAAACCTAGCTGATGCCAAAAATCTTATTGATGTCGCACATTCTTTGGGCTTAAAAGTAATTGTCGATGTTGTTCCTAACCATTTTTCAGATCAACATATTTGGTTCCAACAAGCGCTAAAAGCCGGAAGAGGTTCGCCAGAACGTGCGCGCTTTCATTTCCATGAACCAAATGCTGACGGAACTCCACCTAACAATTGGATCTCACTTTTTGGCGGACCCTCGTGGACGCAAGTAGAAGATGGCCAATATTACCTGCACCTCTTTGATTCCTCACAGCCTGATTTGAATTGGGACAATCCTGAAGTTGTCAGCGATTACGAAATTACTTTGCGTTTTTGGTTAGATCTTGGAGTTGATGGTTTTCGTATTGATGTTGCTCATGGACTAGTTAAAGAGAATCTATTAACAAACCATCCTGATCCACAGGGTATCAGTGATGCATTGCGCCTAGATGTTTCCATGGATCCAGAAATTAGGTATGCCCTTCTTCCAACGGTTCCTTATTTTGATCGTCAAGGTGTCCATGAAATTTATCGTCAATGGCGCAAACTCTTTGATTCATATAAAGATCGCGAAATCATGGCTGTTGCCGAGGCCTGGGTTCATCCTCCAGTTAATGCAACTCGATATGTTCGAAGTGATGAATTGCATCAAGTCTTTAACTTTGATTTATTGGATGCGCCTTTTAAAGTTGATTTTCTCTATGGAGTCGTGACCCGCTCAATTGAGCTCATGGATTCTGTTGGAGCACTTCCTACTTGGGCCTTAAGTAATCATGATTCTCCACGTGTTGCTTCACGAATCGGCGAAATTCAGGCACGTGCACTTGCACTTTTCGTTTTGGCACTGCCTGGTTCTTGTTATGTATTTGCTGGACAGGAATTAGGTTTACCTGATGGAGAAATTCCAGATAGTTCCCGGCAGGATCCAATTTATTTCAGAACTAAAGGCGCACAAAAAGGTCGCGATGGTGCCCGTGTGCCACTTCCTTGGAGCGGTGAGACAGCTCCTTTTGGATTTACAAGTGGAACACCGTGGTTGCCATTAACCGACAAATGGAAAGAATTGACTGTCGAAAAGCAAAATGCTGATCCAAAGAGCACGCTTAACCTCTATCGCACCGCTTTGAAGCTACGTACCGATCATCTAATCGATCAGGGATCAATCACCTGGCTTGAATCACCCATCCATGGATTAAAGAGTGATTCACTGCTGGCGGTTCGTCGTGGCAATGTTTCGATTTATATGAATTTGTCTGATTCTGCGGTTGAGGTAGAAATCAGTGGCAAGTTACTGATCGTGAGCGCAGGAACAGTTGATGCACGTGATGGAAAGTTAACAATTCCGGCCATTTCAACCATCTGGGTGCATCACTAACTGGCACAATACCGCCATGGAATCTACGACTACTTGGCTATTAACCATTGGAATTCTCTCTCTTGTAATTCTCTTTGACTTAACTCTTGCGATTGTTCGTCGCAACAAAGAGACCACAATGACCGAGGCGGGAATCTGGACATTTATCTATGTGTCGGCGGCGATTGGTTTTGGAATCATGCTGCCAGGCTGGACCTCAGACCCAAATGCACAAAAAGAGTTCTTTGCTGGCTGGCTAACTGAGTATGCACTGTCAGTAGATAACATCTTCGTGTTTGTCATCATCCTGAGCAGATTGAAAGTGGATAGGACCAAGCAACAACTAGTTCTGCTATTGGGAATCATCATTGCCTTATTGCTAAGAGGTGGCTTTATCGCTGCAGGTAGCGCGATTATCGAAAAATTCTCAGGTGCATTCTTTGTCTTTGGCGCATTCCTTGTCTTCACCGCTTATCGACTTCTAGTCGAAGATAAGGGCGAGGAAGAATGGAAAGAAGATCGCATGATCACCTTCTTGCGTTCCAAAGGTGCGACAACCTTTGTAATTGCATTAGTTTCTTTAGGTTTCACTGACCTCGTCTTTGCTCTAGATTCAATTCCAGCAATCTTTGGAATCACCCGTGATCCATACATCGTTGTTTGCGCCAACATCTTTGCTTTGATGGGACTTCGTCAGTTGTACTTCTTGTTGCAAGGCTTATTGCAGCGCTTGGTCTACTTGTCCAAGGGGCTTTCCTTCATCCTGGCCTTCATCGGATTTAAGATGTTTATCGAAGCTTTCCATGGCATTGGAATTCATGAAATTGCTGGATTTAAACTTCCACACGTGCCAATCGAAGTTAGTCTCTTCGTGATTGTTTCAGCGCTCACAGTGACAGCTGTAGCTAGTCTTACGGCAACACGTAAAGATGGAAGCGAGATCGTTTAGATCTCTGTTTTCATCTTTCGTACTGTTGAACGATCGTAATCCTTAGATTTCTCATGAATCTTTCGGATCTGTAGAGCGAAAGCTTTAATTGCGGTATCAAAAGCAGCTAAGTCATTGAACTCTGCAGCTTCTGCTCTAATCAGAGGCCCTGAACCATGCGAAGTAAGAACTACTTTGTGCTTGTGCTTGCCTTGATGAGGGTTTGCCTCGTGTAAAACTTCAACCTCGACGCGATCGATAACGACACTAAATCGCTCCATGCTGTTGAGTTTCTCAATTGCGATATCTTTGAAATCTTCGGCTAAATCTGCGTTGCGTGTATGAATTTGTATCTTCATACTAAAAGGGTAGTACTAATACCACCGCTGTTGCTATAGCTGCTAGCAGAAAAGATTTACCAAGAATGGCAAGCGCGGTCTTACGGTCTGCGGCTCTATCTTCCTTGCTTGATACTCGCTTGATATCGCCCATCTTGCCCACATTAAATGTTCCAGCAAAACCATAGGCCAGGCAGAACTTAGAACGTGATTGAACAAATCCAACTGATGCAACCATTAATGGAAAGAAAATTCCTAGACGCACTTCAGTAGGTGTATCAACCGTATTGAATGCAAACAATGTTGAGATTGTGAAAAATAAACCAACAAGTGCAACTAATTGCCTCTTACGAACTTCACCCTTGCCAATATTGCAGGTGCCCGGAATGTATTGAATATCAGGCATCTTCAAACTCATCTTCATCGACCCAGGTATCGGCTACTGATTCGTCCTGATGCTCAACCCATGACAAGAATGATGCCACTGCGCGAAAGGCGAGCACAGTTACAGTCAAGGCTGCAAAGGTGCGACGAATGGCTTTCAACATGGGATAAAAATACTCGCTCTTGCTTAAAAAATCTCTATAGAGCGGCCAGTGCCTGCTCTATATCCTGCCAAATATCATCAACATGCTCGCATCCGACTGAAAGCCTGATCAACTGCTCTGGAACTGATGGACTTTCTCCAGCCCAACGACGACGGCGCTCCCACAGTGATTCAACCCCACCAAGGCTTGTTGCATGTGCGATCAAACGTGATGATTCACAAACTTTCTCAGCCTTTTCTGCATTTCCATCAATTTCAAAAGATATGACAGCACCAAAACCTGGGTAGCGAACTTTGGTGATCTTTGCATGACTTTGTAATCGAGTAACCAGCGTCTTTGCATTGGCTTCAGCTGCTCTAAACCGAACCGGAAATGTACGAATTCCTCGAAGTGCAAGCCAGGCCTCAAAAGGTCCCGGGATCGCACCGTTGAATCGACGTGATTCCTCTAAGCGCTTAAACAAGGCGGCATCGGTTGTTGATAAGGAACCAAGAACTACATCGCTATGACCAGCTAAAAACTTTGTTACCGAATGCATAACAATGTCCGCACCCATCGACAATGGCTTTTGGACTAATGGTGTTGCAAAGGTGTTGTCTACACCGACTCCAATATTTTGTTTCTTGGCAGCTGAAATTAGCGCAGCAAGATCTGCGATATCAAGGCAAGGATTAGTTGGTGACTCTAGCCACAACAATGCTGCGCCTTTGATTGCGCCAATTACTTCTTCAGTATTTGTGATGTCTACAAAACGAACTTCGAGTCGGCCCGATGCTTGATGCTGGTTAAGCAATCCCATGGTTCCGCTATAACCCTGATTTGATGCGACCACTGGAGCGCCAATTGGCAAAACAGAAAAGACTGCACTAATTGCTGCCATGCCTGAAGAAAACGAAAGTGTTTGTCCGCCTTCAAGTTCTGAAATTGCAGACTCTAAAGCGCTCCAACTTTCATTGCCGTAACGGCCATAACCAATTGGACCGCCTGCGTGATATGTCGAAGAAAAAACAATTGGAGGATTCAAGGAAGCATCGGGTGCAACTTCAGGACGGCCTGCGGTAATTGCCGATGTTTCTGGGTGAAAACTCATGTCCTCAGTCTAATTGTTAGAAAGGATTGCCATGGCCGCATTATGGCCAGGAATCCCACTGACTCCCCCGCCTCGAACCGCTCCCGCTCCGCATATAAAGATTCGTGGGTCATCGGTTTCAACGCCCCACGACTCTTCAGTTCCATCCTCGCGAAATGGCATAGATAAATCCTTATGGAAAATGTTTCCGCGTGGCAGCGCGATTGCCTCTTCAATATCGAGCGGAGTTTTAACTTCGATAGCCGCGATCACATCTTCGATTGGTTCAGCTAGGTAATCATTGAGTGACACCAAAGCAGATTTTAGTGCTGCATCTCGGGCAGCATCGTTGTCTCCATCAAAGAGCGAGGCTGGTGTATGCAGACCAAACAAAGTCAGAGTTTGATAGCCAGCATCTTGTAACTCTTGTCCCAAGATTGAAGGATCGGTCAATGTGTGGCAGTACATCTCGATCGGCATCTTTTGTGGCATCACACCATTTTTAGCATCTTTAAAAACTGATTCAAACTGAGTAAAGCTCTCGTTAGCATGAAATGTTCCGGCAAATGCAAGTTTAGGATCAATGCCAGATTTAAGTTTTGGAAGTCGCTTTAACAAAATATTTATCTTCATCTGCGATCCGTCAAGACTCTTTGGCGCAGCTTTGCCTCGCAGCTTTGCCAATACACCAGGTGCGGCATTTGAAAGCAGATACTCACCTAAAACAGTTTCACCATTTTCTAATGTGACTGATACACCAGTAGATGAAGATTCGACCTTAATCGCCTTGGAATTTAGTGAAATATCAACCCCACTTTCGGTAGCTACACGAACTAGTTCTTTGACCAAAGCACCCATTCCGCCTTTAGGAACTTTCCACTCCCCTGTTCCATTTCCAATCAAGTGATACAAAAAGCAGATATTTGCTTGTAAATCAAAGGCTGAAGCAAAAGTACCAATAAGTGCATCTGTCAGGACGACACCACGAACTACATCGTTTTGAAATCTTTCGTTAATTACTTTGCCAATTGGCGCTTCAATCAAGTATTGCCACGTTGAATCTAGATCGATGTGCTGCCTTAGTTCGCTTCGAGTTTTAAGTGGTTGCAGCATTGTTGGCGCAATCCTTTCGGCGAACTCTGCAATCTCTGCATAAAAAGCTTGCCAGGCCGCTGCCTCTCTACCTGAAGGATCTAATTCGTTAAAGGAATCTTCGGTTTTTGAATCCCAGATTCTTGAAACATACAGGCCTTTGTTTTCTCCATAAGGTGTATAGCTAGAAACCTCACGAGATATGCATTCGAATGACAACCCCAAATCACTGATGATCTTGTCTGGCAGGAGTGCGATTAAATAAGAGTACCTAGACAAATTTGCATCAAATTGAGGGAAAGTCCGAACGCTTTGTGAGGCGCCACCGATTTCAGCGTTGGCTTCAAGGATTCTCACTGATTTGCCCGCTCGGGCTAGATAGGTGGCAGCAACTAAACCGTTGTGGCCCCCGCCGACGATTACTACATCATATTTCTTACTGGGCATTTAAATTGCTCGCGCGATGCGGTGAACTGCTTCAGTGATAATTGTCGGACTAGTTGCAAAATTAAAACGTACATACTGTGAAGATTGTTTGCCATATATATGTCCAGCATTAAAGGCAACCCGACCTTTTTCAATAAGTACTGCAGATGGATCTGCACCTAAATTTAGGGCCTCTAGATCTAGCCAAGCAAGATAACTGTTATCAGGAATGTGATATCTCACTGAAGGTAGTTGTGAATTCAATAAATCCTTCAACATAAAGCGATTGTGATCTAGATTTTCCATTACAGAATCAAGCCAAATCTCACCTTCTGCAAAGGCAACTGCTGTTGCAAATGCGCCCAATAAAGATGCACGGTAGTGAACCGCCATAGGCATCGTGGCTAAACGATTATTGATTGCCTCATTTTGGGACACAATAATTGCGCATTTCAGTCCTGCAATATTCCAACCCTTAGACGCTGCGGTTACGGTCACTGAAACTGATTCGGCATCTGATCCCAGGCTTAAGATCGGAACAAAGGTCTGTCCTTTGAAAGTCAGTGGGGCATGGATCTCATCGCTGATGACAAGGACGTCATAACGCTTAGCTAAAGCAACGATTCGAAGTAGTTCTTCCTTGGTGTAGATACGTCCTAAAGGGTTATGTGGGCTACACAAAATGTGAACTTTTAGACCTGCTGCATAAGCTTTTTCAATGCCATCCCAGTTCAGCTCCCATGGATTGGCTGACTCATCCCCAGTTCTTTCAAATGGAACATCGACTAGGTTTAGTTTGGTTTCATTAATCCAGTTGTAAAAATTTTGGTACACCGGAGAACTCAAAAGAATTGAATCTCCAGGATTAGTAAAGACGCGCAAGACCTCAACTACTGCAACTCCCACATCGGTTGCAGCTCGTACCTGTAATGGGTCAACCTGCCAATTCCAACGATGCCCTGCAAAGTGGGCGAAGCCTTTACCGAGTTCAGGGATTGAGCCCAAGTAACCAAGATCGGATTTGGCAACCATTTCAGTTAACAGGTCACGAATGGGTTGTGCAACAGGAAAGTCCATCTCGGCAACTGGCAAGGGAAGAACATCTTTAGGAAATGCACGCCACTTTTCTCTTCGATGTGTCTGAAGTTCTGACAAGTTTGGCGCAGATACCGAATGATCGCTCATGCCCACAAGGCTACCTCAGAGAACTTGTTCTTCGGGTGCAAGTCGTCTGGTGGAATTTCTAACCACGAGCGTCGTTGGTAAAACAAGTGAAGGCGGATCGGCAACAGGCTTACGTAATCTCTCCATGATTGATC
>Ga0208723_1000503_pt1 | contig 10365 bp, 8 predicted proteins | sample LakMenEpi31Aug12_FD_150750 | JGI IMG/M metagenome (GOLD analysis project Ga0208723, IMG submission 150750) | Freshwater microbial communities from Lake Mendota, WI - 31AUG2012 deep hole epilimnion (SPAdes) | ecosystem: Environmental > Aquatic > Freshwater > Lake > Epilimnion/Euphotic zone ...
CCGCGGGAGCCTGGAGCCGGCTGCCGAAGGCTGAATGGCTCAGGCCCCGGTGGCCGTCATCTGACACCCGAAGATGTCTCCCACGTTTGCACCTTTGCACAGGCCGCAGGCCGATTTGCACTTTTGCACTTAAGACAGCACGCGGTGCTGTCCCTGCCTTAGAAGCGGAAACTGGAACTGACTTCGAAGACGGCAGCGACGATCGCGAAGGCGATGAAAGCGACGAACGAGAAGGCGGCGACGAGGACCGAAGCGGAGATCGTCTGCGAGACCGTGCCGAGCCAGCGGTCGAGCTCGGCGCGGTAGGAGCGGGAGATGTCGCGGAGGCCGGGGGCCAGGTTGCCGGTCTGTTCGGCGACGGCGACGCGGTCGAGGAGCAGGCGCGGGAAGTAACCCGTGCGCGCCAGGGCCTTCGAGAGGCTGTCGCCTTCGAGCACGCGGTCGGTCGCTTCGCGGAGCTGCTGGCGAAGGGCGCGGTTGGGCGCGGTCTTCTCGGCGAGGCGGAGGGCTTCGGCGGTCGTGATGCCGTTCTCGAGGAGGACCGCGAGCGTGTGGCAGAAGTTGAGGACCGAGACACGCATCACGAACGAGCCGGCGAGCGGGATCTTCAGCAGCAGCGCGTCGGAGGCCAGACGGCCGGCCTCACTCTTACGCCAGCGCGCGATACCGATCGCCGTGATGACGCCGAGCACGAGGAGGATGGGGCCCACGACGACGAAGACGTCGGCGAAGGTCATCAGCAGCTTCGTGGACAAAGGCAGTTTACCGCCGAGCGAAGTCAGGAGCGTCTGGAGGCGCGGCAACAGGAAGAGCACGAAGAAGATCACCACGCCGACGGCGACCACGCAGATGAAGAGCGGGTAGGCCATCGCGCTGATGAGCTTACGTTTGAATTCCTTCTGCTCCGTGAAGTGGGTGATCAGGCGCTCCAGGACGTCGCGGATATTGCCGGTCGCTTCGCCGGCGGCGATGAGGTTGAGCGTCTGGCCGTCGAAGACCTGCGGGTAGGCGCCCATCGCGACGGAGAGGCTCTGGCCTTCGCCGAGTTTGGACCAGATGCCGGCGCAGAGGGCGCGCAGGCGGGATTTCTGGAGGCGGAGGGCGAGGAGACGAAGCGCTTCGCCGGCGGACATCCCGGAGCGGACCAGGTCGGCCATCGACTCGAGGAAAGGCAGGCATTCCGCTTCGGTCGGGATGAGGTCCTTGTCGGCGGGGCCGCCTTCGCGGGCGGATTCCTTGGCGCGGACGGCGGCGCCGGATTCCTCGACCTTCACCGGCTTGAGACCGCGGGCCTGGAGCTTACGGAGCGCGTCGCGGCGCAGCGGGGCCTCGATGGTGCCTTCGGTCACGGCGCCGGCGGCGTCGCGCGCGGTGTAATTGAAGACGGCCATCGCGGCGTTACTCGTTCGAGCTCAGGTTGCGGACGAGCTCGTCGATGGTCGTGAGACCCGCGGCGACCTTGAGCCAGCCCGACTTGGCGAGGGGGCGCATCCCGAGGGCGATCGCCTTCTCGGTCAGGTCGCGGTTGGAGATGCGGGTGATGATCAGGTCGTGGAGCGGCTTCGGGTGGAAGATCTCGAAGACCCCGACGCGGCCGCGGTAACCCGTGCCGCGGCACTTGCGGCAGCCCACGGCCTCCTTGAGGGAAGTCACGTCCTTCAGGAACGATTCATCCATGCCGAGCGTCTCGAGGGCCGGCAGCAGCTTCGCGCGGTCGACCGGGACCGTCTTGGCGCAGTCGGCGCAGAGGCGGCGGACGAGGCGCTGGGCGATGACCAGTTCGACGGCGGAGCCGACGAGGAACGGTTCGACGCCCATGTCGATGAGGCGGGTGATCGCGCCCGGGGCGTCGTTGGTGTGGAGGGTCGAGAAGACCAAGTGGCCCGTGAGCGAGGCGCGGATAGAGATCTCGGCCGTCTCCAAGTCGCGGATTTCCCCGACCATGATCACATCGGGGTCCTGACGGAGCGTGCTGCGGAGGGCGCCGGCGAAGGTCAGGCCGATCTCGGCGCGCGTCTGCACCTGGTTGGCGCCGGGCACTTCGTATTCGATCGGATCTTCGATCGTCACGATGCGGATGTCGGGCGAGTTGATCGCCTGGAGGAAGGCGTTGAGCGTGGTCGACTTACCGGAGCCCGTCGGTCCCGTCACGAGGATGATGCCGTGCGGGTAGTCGAGGACCTTGCGGACGGCGGCCTGCTCTTCGGCGTTCATGCCGATGCGGTCCATGTTGTAGGCCTCCTTGCGCTGATTGAGGAGACGCAGCGAGACCGACTCCGCGTAGATCGTCGGGATCGTCGAGACGCGGATATCGAGGACGTTCTTGCCGTCGCGGAAATTGATGCGGCCGTCCTGCGGGAGGCGGCGTTCCGAGATGTTGAGGCGCGCCATGATCTTCAGGCGCGAGATGATCGCGTCCTGGAAGCGGGCGAGGTTGTCGGGCAGCGGGATGGCGATGAGGATGCCGTCGACGCGGTAGCGGATGCGCAGGTTGGTCTCCTGCGGCTCGAAGTGGACGTCCGTCGCGCCTTCGGCGACGGCCTGGGTGAGGACTTCGGTGACGAAGCGGACGACCGCGGCGTCTTGGTCGGCCTCATCGGAAGCGGCGACTTCCGTGGCGGGCAGGTCATCGCCTTCGTCTTCGAGGCTGCCGGAGCCCACGCCGTAATTCTCGTTGATGAGCGCGGCCACGCGTTCAGGCGGGGCGAGATACCACTGCGGGCGGCGGGCGGCGAACGTCGCGACCCAGTCGGCCGTATCGGTGTCAGGCGGCAGGGCCGTGACGAGGCGGAGGCGGCCTTCTTCGCCGCCGGGGAGGAGCGTCGGGACGACCTGCGCTTCGGAAGCGATGCGCGCGGGCAGGATCTTCATCCCGTCCGGATCGATGGCCGGCTCGTCGAGGACTTCGAGGCCCGTGAGACGGGAAAGTTCGGCGAGGAGCGCGGCCTCGTCGAGGCCGAGGGCCTGGGCGAGGAACTTGAAGCGCGCTTCGCGCGGCGTCTCCGCGAACGAGGCGCGGGCCTCTTCGGTCAGGCGCTCGGCGAGGGCCGAGGGCAGTCCGTGCCGGTCGACGGTCAGCATGTCACTTCTTCTCGGGAGCGGCGGGGATCTTGCCGGGGACGTTGTCGAGGGCCTTCTTCGCCTCGGGTCCGATCGCGCTGCTCGTGGCGCGGCTGAGGGCGTCGAGGTTGTCGACCGCGGAGCCATTGAGCACGTAGGGACGGAGGAAGATGATCAGCTCCTGCTTCTCCTCGAGGTCGGTCGAGGAACCGAAGAGGTCGCCCAGGAACGGGATGGGGCCGAGGCGCGAGGTGGACTTCGTGGTGATGGTGCGCTGGAGGCCGCCGAGGACGACGATCTCGCCGCTCATCGCGCTCACGAAGGAGTCCGTCGTGCGCCGGCCGATGATGGGCTGGTCATTGCCGTCGAGGCGCACGCTGCCGAGGATGTCTTCGACCGACTGGGACACCTGGAGCTGCACGGCGCCGTCCTTGCCGATGAGCGGCAGGACCTTGAGCTGGATGCCGATGTCGCGCTGCGAGACCTGCGAGGTCACCTGGCCCGTCTGCGGGGCGATGGTCGCGCCGGTGATGACGGGGCGGGATTCGCCGACGAAGATCGTGGCCTCCTTGTTGTGGGTGGTCGTGACCGCGGGAACCGAAAGCACCTTCAGGTCGCTCTTGCGCGGCGTGGTGGTGAGGCCGATCGTGGCGCTCAGGTCGTTGGTCGTCGTGTTGAACAAGCCCTGCGAGGCGAGGACCTGGGTGTTGTTCGGGGCCAGCGTGGCGTTGGTCGTGGCGGGGGCGCCGTTGACGCCGAAGCCCGCGCCGGTGCCGCCGATGCCGATGAGCTTGCCGTTGCTGACGGTCAGGCCGAGCGTGTTGAAGCCGTTGGTCTCGTTGTCGGAGAGCTTCACTTCGACGATCACGACTTCGATGCGGACCTGCGGGAGGACGATGTCGACCTTGTCGACCAGCTCATGGAGGAGGCGAAGGTCGTCGTTGGTGCCGGAGACCACGACGGAGTTGCTACGGACGTCGGGCAGCACCGTGAGGCTGCTGCTGAACTCGTCGGCGCCCATCTGCGGGGCGCCGGGAGCGGCGGCGGCCGTCGGGGCCGGGGTCGGTGCGCGGTTGAGCGTGGTGTTGCTGCGGACCGAGTTGCCGGCGCGGGCGGCGGCGGTGGTCTGGCCCGTGACGAGCGAAGTGACGAGCGTCGCGACCTGCTGGGCGTCGGCGTGGCGCAGGAAGATCACGTCCGTCTTCGTGTTCGGGTTGGATTTCTGGTCGAGCGTGTCGATCAGCTTGTCGAAGAATTCATGCTGGTCGGCCGAGCCCATGAGGAGCACGCGGTTGGTGCGCTCGTCGGCGAGGAAGGTCGTGCCGGTGCTGAGACGGAAGGGCGCGCCGCCGGAGACCGTGGCGGGCGAGCGGAGCATCGAGGTCAGCTTGTTGACCATGTCGGTCGCCATCGCGTTCTTCAGCACGTAGCTCTTGGTCACGACCAGGTCGAGCTGCGGCCTGTCGATCTGCATGGTCAGCGTCTCGATCTTCTGGAGGTTGGAGATCGAGTCGGTGATCAGCAGGGCGTTGTTGCGGCCGAAGTAGACGGGCGGCGAGGCCAGGGTCGTGTTGAGGCTCGAGGCGATCTGGGCGACGAGCTCCTGGGCGTTGGCGTGCTTGAGGGTGAAGATCTTGGAGGCGATGCGGCCGCTGGGCGGTAGCGCGAGGACGGAGCCCGTGATGAGCTGCGGCGACTCGGCCTTGGCGACGAGGTTGGGGACGACCTTCAGGAACTTGTCGCCCTGCTGGATCACGGCGATGCCGTTGAGGTTGAGCAAGGTCTCGAGGGCGAGGAGCGCTTCGTCGCGGGTGATCGAAGCCGGCAATGACAGCGTATAGACGCTGGCCGGGAGGGCCGCTGGCCGGAGGATGGACTTGCCGGTCCAGCGCTGCATCAGGTCGAGAACCTGGGCGACGGTCTCATCGCGGAGGATGACCGGACCGATCTGGTCGGAGCCGCTGAGGCCCGGAAGCGGGACCGCGGCGATGACACCCGGGACGACGGCGGGCGCAGCCGGAGCAGCGGGGGCGGCGGCCGGAGCGGCCTGACCGAAGCCCGCGATGGGGGCGGAGGCAGCAGCCAGCAACAGGCAGAACATAGGCAGAGAAGCCCGCCGTTGACGAGGGGTGGAATGAGCGCGGATCACTTGGGTAAGAAGGGGTACGCCTTGATAACACCAAACGGGAGGAATAGTTCGACGAAAAATCGGTCTTTGAGAGGTTTTTTCGGGGGTTAAGCCCTCCGCTGGCAGGGAGATACCCTATGAGTAGTGAACATAGTTTCACCTTTTACTTGCCTCCCCTCTCAGGTTGGGGCAAAAGGGCTGTATTGTTGTTATGCGTGAAGACATCCCCGACTGGCTGGGCAAGCCGCCTCTCCGTGGAACGGACCAATGGGAAGTCTGGCTGACCAAGTGGCGGCGCTACGCCAAGGTCGAGCTACGGGACGCGGCGGCGGACGACCCGGAATATGATTTCGGGCTGCTGACGCCCGAGGAGCGCTGGCGGGTGGCCTTGGCCCTCCAGGTCAAAGCCCAGATCGAAGCCGGGCGCCTGAACGCCCCCGTGCCCATGTCGTTGGCCCTCGGTCGCAAGGTCAGCGACCTCGACCATGCCGGCGTCGTGGCGTGGCAGGTCGGCCGCTCGGTCGTCTCGCCGATTCCCGACGCCGCCTTCACCGCCGCGCTCGAATGGAGCAACGCGCGGGAGAATCCGCGGCGCCGCCGGATCTCGCATGCCATCCGCTATGGCTTCATCGCAGGACTCGGCGGCGAGGCCGCCGCACCCGCCTGGTCTTCGCCGGACTACGTCGCGGCCTATGAAGCCTCGTGGGAGCTCGGCAACGCGCTCGCCATCGAGACGGACCCGCGGGGATAGGTTGCGGAAAGCCCGCCCACGGGCAGAGTGTGCTTTCATCGCATTATGGATACCATCGCCGTCGTCCTCCTCCTGATCGTCATCGCCTTCCAGGCCTACGTCTCCTTCTTCAAGTCCGCCGGCCCCGTCGGGGACGATAAGTCCAGCGCGCTCCTGCTCGAGGACCTACGTCGCCAGCTCGACGAGGCCAAAGCCACGGCCGAACGCGAGCGGACCGCGAAGGGAGACGCCCAGTCGCGCGCTTCCGCCGCGGAGGCCGCCCGCCAGGCGGCGCATCAGCAGCTGACCGAAGCCCAGCAGGCGAACGAACGGGCCGTCACGCAGCTCCGCGCGGACCACACCAAGGCGCTGGCTGAGGCGGAAGCGCGCTACAACAAGGCGCTGGCCGACCTGCGGATCACCTTCGAGAAGACCAGCACGGACGTCCTCAAGGGCATGGCGCCCGACGTGACCAAGGAGGTCTCCACCCGCGTGGAGCCGCTGATCGCGCAGATCAACACCGCGCTGGAGAGCTACCGCAACGCCATGCAGCAAGGCTTGACGGGACAGGGCGAGGCCATCGCGGCGGTCAACGCGCAGATGAAGCAGATCGGCGAAGCGACCAACCTGCTGGCGGCGAGCACCAACGATTTCACCTCCGTGCTCAAGTCCTCACAGCACCGCGGCAAGTGGGGCGAACAGACGCTGCGTCGCGTCGTCGAAGCAGCCGGGCTCAGCGGGCTCTGTGATTTCACCGAACAGTCTTCGCAGGACGACACCCGCCCGGACCTGATCATCAACCTACCGGAGAACCGCTGCGTGATCATCGACTCCAAGGTGCCTGAATTCGACGTCGCCCTGGCGAATCAGGCCGCCCCCAATCGCAAGGAACTCGTCAAGGCGCACGCCACCAAGCTCCGCGCCACGATCAAAGCGCTGGCCGCCCGCAATTATCCGGCCGCCCAGGCCAAGGCCGAGCGCAAGGCCTTCGACAAAGTCATCCTCTTCCTGCCGGCCGAATCGCTCCTGAGCACGGCGCTCGAAGGCGACAACGACCTCATCATCGACGCGGGCAACGAAGGCATCCTGCTCGCCACGCCGGCGACGCTGATGGGCTTCCTTTCGGCCATCAACCTGACCTGGCAGCAACACAAGCAGGCCGCCAACTCGACGCAGATCGCGAACGAGTCCGCCATCCTCTATGAACGCGTCGTGACGTTCATGACCCACTTCACCAAGGCTCGCCGCGGCCTGGCCTCGGCGGTGGATGCTTTCAACAGCGCGATCGGCAGCTACGAGGACCGACTTCGTCCGCAAGGGAAGGAAGTACTCGCCCTCGGGGTGGCTCAAGGCTCCGAAGCCTTGGAGAAGATCGAGAAGATCACCGGTGGCGTCCGCAAGCCGGACGGCGTCGAGGAGGACGAAGCCCCGTCGGTCTGAAAACGGAATCCTGCTGGTGGAGCCGATGAGGTTCGAACTCACGGCCTCGTCATTGCGAACGACGCGCTCTACCAACTGAGCTACGGCCCCAAACAGCAGGAAGTTAAGGCAAGCCGTCCCGACGGGGGCGGTCAAGGTTTAGATGCCTGTCGCCTTGCCTCGGACCGGAATGGCCGTAGATTCCACGCTCCTTAACACCATGCGCGTAGCCAAAGAAACCGTCGTCGCCATCGAATACACCCTGAAGGACGACCAGGGCAACATCATCGACGCCTCGGGCGATCGCGGCCCGATGGAGTATCTCCACGGCGCGCAGAACATCATCCCCGGCCTCGAGCAGGGCGTCGACGGACTCGTCGCCGGCGACACCAAGAACGTGCTCGTCCCGCCGCAGCTCGGTTACGGCGAATACAGCGACAAGCTGCTCCAGCTCGTCCCGCTCAGCGCCTTCGGCGCCAACACCCCGCAGGTCGGCATGCGCTTCCACGCCGAGACCAACCTCGGCATGCGCGTGCTCACGATCAAGAAGATCGAGGGCGAAGAAGTCACCCTCGACGGCAACCATGAGCTCGCCGGCAAGACCCTCCACTTCGACATCAAGGTGGTCTCCGTCCGCGCGGCTGAGCCGACCGAACTCGCCCACGGCCATCCGCACCAGTCCGGTGGTTGCTGCGGCGGCGGCGGTTGCGGCTCCGGCGAAGCTTCCGGCGGCGGCTGCTGCTCGACCGAAGAAGGCTCCGAAGGCGGTTGCTGCTCCACCGAAGAACCGGCCGCCCAGAAGCAGGGTGGCTGCGGCTCCGGTGGCTGCGGTTGCTCGTAAGCCTGGACTCCGATGTCGCGACAAGGCCGCCCGACCGGGCGGCCTTTTTCGTATCCTGCGGGCCGAGTATAATGACCCTTCGTTTTTATTTTATATATACATTGAAGACGATGGGGCGGAGCCCATTCAAGGAGACACATGAGATCCTTCGTCCTCCTGCTCCTCGCCACCACCTGTGCTTTCGCCATCCCCAGCCAGCGGGATGCCCTGCTCTCCGCGAAGCGGGAAGCCCAGAACGCCTATACGGCCGCCCAGCGGGCCAAGGACAAGGCTCAGTTCATAGCCGCGGCGAACGGCTTTCAAGCCGTCGGGCAGAAAGTCGCCGCGGCGAACCGTGCCTTGGTTCGGCGAATCGAACAGAATGGCAGCCGCAGGGTGGAGAAAGACCACCTCCGCCCGCTGAACACGTCGATTGAAAGCCTAGGTAACTTCATCCTGCCGACCGAACTCAGCCCGGAGTCCATCCGCTCGGTCGACCGCTATATCCGCGAGATCGACCAGGCCATCGAAGCGCACCACGCCGCCAGCCTGAACATCCGCTGAGCGCGGTGGAGCCGCGAGGGGGCGCTTACGCGAATTAGTTGACCCGTTGACCGGTGGGCCGGTTGGCCAGAGATACAAATAAGAGGACCGGAGGCTTGGTTGGCCAGAGGGCGCGTGAGGGGGCATACCGTCGCGAGGGCACGGGGGTCTTGGGTTGCCCCGGCAGGAAGGCCACGCAGGCTGAGGCACACCCCCGCGCATGCGCCCTGACTCCGTCCATGCCCGCGACCTGACGCCCGGCCAGACGCGCGTGTCGCTTGCGATCGTGGCGGTGCTGTTCTTCATCTTCGGCTTCGTCTCGTGGGCGAACGCGATCCTGATCCCCTACTTCAAGATCGGCTGCGAGCTGACGCACTTCGAAGCCTACCTGGTCACGTTCGCGTTCTATATCTCCTACCTCGTGTTCTCGTGGCCGGCCGCGGGGCTGCTCCGCCGGACCGGCTTCAAGCGTGGGATGATGATCGGCTTCTGGGTGATGTCGCTCGGCGCGCTGCTCTTCATCCCCGCGGCTTACGCGCGCGCCTACCCGGTCTTCCTCGGCGGATTGTTCACGCTCGGCGCCGGTCTCGCGATCCTGCAGACCGCCGCCAATCCCTACGTCACCGTGCTCGGTCCGCAGGCCTCGGCGGCGCGACGCTTCAGCCTGATGGGCATCGGCAACAAAGGCGCCGGCATCCTCGCGCCGATCCTCTTCGCCGCCGTCGTGCTGCGCGTCACGGACACCGCGCTCTTCGCAGCGCTGCCGACGATGGAGTCCGCGGCGAAAGCCGCCGCCCTCGACGAACTGATCCGCCGGGTGGTGATGCCTTACGCCTGCGTCGCGGCCGTGCTGGCCGTGCTCGGCCTGCTGGTGCGCTGGTCGCCCCTGCCGGAGATCGACACCGACCACGAGACCGACGACGTCGCGGAAGCCAACGCGGGGAAGACCAGCGTATTCCAGTTTCCGCAACTCGTGCTCGGCGCCTTCGGCATCTTCCTGCACGTCGGCACGCAGACCGTGGCCGTCGATACCATCATCGGCTACGCGGACACCATGGGCATCCCGCTCGCCGCGGCGAAGATCCTGCCTGGGTGCGTGCTGGCCGCGATGATCGTGGGCTATGTCCTCGGGCTGGCGTTGATTCCGCGTTGGGTCTCGCAGGTCACGGCCTTGCGCGCGTGCACGGTGCTCGGCGTCGTCGGCACGCTCGGCGTGCTCTTCGCGCCGGGCCAGCTGACGTTCCTCGGGCTGACCGCCGATGTCTCGCTCTGGTGCATCACGCTCCTCGGCCTCTCGAACTCGCTGACCTGGGCAGGTATCTGGCCGCTCGCGCTGGACGGCCTCGGCCGCTTCACCAAGACCGGCGCCTCGCTCATGATCATGGGCCTGTGCGGCAACGCGCTCATCCCGCTGGCTTACGGATGGCTGGCGGACGGATATGGTGAACGCGCCGGATATTGGGTCCTGCTGCCTTGTTATCTGTATCTCACTTACTACGCCGTGACGGGATTTAAGAAGCGGGAGTGGTGAAGGCGTTGCGCGGCGTAAGCGCCGCGAGGGGGCACGCGGCAGAGCCGCGAGGGGGCACGCTGGCACGGTGACACGTGGGCTAGGGAGCCAACAACGAGAGGCCAGGAGGCCCAGAGGCTCGGTGGACCAGAACG
>Ga0208723_1000506_pt1 | contig 10350 bp, 19 predicted proteins | sample LakMenEpi31Aug12_FD_150750 | JGI IMG/M metagenome (GOLD analysis project Ga0208723, IMG submission 150750) | Freshwater microbial communities from Lake Mendota, WI - 31AUG2012 deep hole epilimnion (SPAdes) | ecosystem: Environmental > Aquatic > Freshwater > Lake > Epilimnion/Euphotic zone ...
ATGATATTGTATTAGTACAAGTGGTTAGTCCGAATTTAGGAAATTATAATGTTATTGCTAACCCTAATTCAGGTATAGGTGGTTTCTATTTGACTTTACAAAACATCAGTGGTTTCCCGATAAGTGCAGAAGCAGTTACTATTAGATTTATGGTTATCAAGGCACCTAATGCTTAATTAAATTAGATAGCCATAAAAAAAGCCCCTCACTTGGGGCTTTTTTGTTTTCGTGTAGTGACTTTTAGTTGTGATAGCATGTGTTCACTATACTTGAAATAACACATTGCGGGCACTTCAATGAAAGGGTCTTCTACATAGAAAGGACAACCGTTCTTCCATTTGCCATTATCTTTAAAATACTTCAGTTCAATCAAATCCTCATGACTAGTAGGATCAAATTCACGGCGTGGATTAAATGATCGGCGAAATGTTTGAAGGTTCATCTTATTCCTTTGTCATATTTGAGGCTTCTTTGATTACCGCATACACTTCTTCAAGTGTTTGACACATAATCTTGGCTGACTTCCAATCGTCTTCTGAGTTACGACCGGACACTTCAACCATAAAGCCATTATCGTAAATGTTGACAGTCAAGCTGTCACCGCATTTTGCGAGTTTATCTGAGAGTTTCATATTAAGATTGGGGCCGAAGCCCCTTTAATTATTCTGATACTGCGGCGAGTACTTGTTCGGCTGTGACAGCCTTTGTCTTACCGCGAGCCTTGATAGACTCAATACTAGGCTTAGATGCCTTAACTTTTACGGTACCTTTGCTTGCTTCTTTTGTCTTGTCAGACAATGTATCAGCAATAGTTGCCTGATCACCAGCAGATTGAAATTCTGCATGTTTTGCCATATATTCAAGTGCTTGAACCTTTGTCATCTCACTCGGCAATTCAATAAAGTCAACGCGGGATGCGCCACCTTTAGTAAACTGTTTGATACGGCGAACCATGTCATCAGTGAAACGAACCTTAGCATTACCATTGTGCGTAGTAATACCAGCGACTTTGAAAGTTTGATTAGAATTAGCCATTGTGTTTCCTTTAAAAAAGCTAAGTTTAAAAAATGTGCCGATATCACTCAGCACTGTATAATGATAACACGAACGGACATTATTGTCAACCATTGTGTTACCCATTATTTGATTATAGCCCTGTGATTTCTACAGTAACTTCTTTGTGACCAGTTTTGCTTTGAATGAATTTCATTCCTTGATGACCTGCAAGTGCGTCCTTGATAATTGAAGTCACATCATGTCCTACACCGTCACGCTTAGTTGCCGGCTCAAGGAATTTTCCAATGAACGGACGAGTAACTGTTTTGAGTTCGCCGGTAGCGAGTTTTGATTGGATGAGCAACAGACCGTTTTCTACGATTGCAGTTTCCAGTTTACGTTGATATTTTGCTTTTGACATAAAGTCCTTTACGAAAGTTAAAAATTAAATTATACTACTAAACACAATAATTGTCAACCAATTATTTACCCAAATTATACTGCATTTGCCGATTCACTAATTAGCAACCGACCGTACAATGATTTAGCCATTTGTATTGCTTGGAAAGGATTGTCAGCATTCACAATTGTGCGGCCGAAACCCGCACCCGGCTCATCTTTGTATTTTACGAGTACCCAATATTGATTCATTTTATTTCTCCAGAGTGTAGGGTTTGTCCCAAGAACCAATGTTCACATCAACATACCAACCCACATCAAAGTAGTCAGTTTGGACGTCCGAGTTATCGTGGTTGCCACTGTTCATTGCTTTGAATACTTCTTTCAGGAAAGAAAGAGCCTTACCCGAATAGTGTTCCTGATACCAGTAGGGGTTAACATCCAGAGCCTTGTTAGTACGGATGTAATCAATTTTATTTTGATCCATTTTGTTGCCGTAGTGTTTGTCGGCATCGGTCTTGATATAGTTTTCAATAAAGTCAACAGAACCCGACTTAATGTTCAGAACAAACGTAGAGTGGTTGCGAACAGCAAGTGAGCCCTTGACACCATACTTTTTCAGTATAGCTTTGATAGCTGGGGCACGTTCTTGTTTGCGTTCTTGATTGAAGTAAGCCATTTCGTTTCCTTTTCTTTACTGTCTAAGATTCTATTATAGCAGAATACCCATTTATTGTCAAATTTAGGCAAACATTTTGGAGCCTTCTGACATGATAACACGGTATGCATCAATGGTTTTTTGGGGCTGGGCAAGAGGATTCTTTTGGATAAATTTCATTGTTTCCAAGAAACCCATACCCAAGAATTTTGACTCTTTTTCAATGTGTTTGATTGCGGTTGCGACTTGCATTTTTTGTCCTTTAGTTAACTGTCTATGTATGTATTATATACCCAAACCCATTTATTGTCAACCTTTTTAGGCGAACAAATCACCATACATTTCTTCTTCTACAGAGTCAAAATCATTGCGGATCCACTCAATAGTGTAGCCGGTCAGTGCGTATTCATCAGCCATAACCTGCAATTTGCGCAGGGCCTGATCGGAAGTCAGACCCTCATTTGCCATCAGGCTCAGGTTGCTACAGTGAGCAAAATTGTTGCTGTCTTTGCGGGCACTAACTTGTACAAATTGCTTGGTCATTTTGAGTCCTTTAGTTAACTGTCTATGTAATGATTATATACCCAAACCCATTTATTGTCAACCTTTGGCAAAAACGCTAGAACTGTATCATGATGCATTGTTGCAAAAAGAATCGGTCCTAGCGTTCCTATGGCACTAAAATGAGTACTTTAGTTCGCCAAAAAGTAGTACTACAGTATTAACTATTGACTGTAATAAAGGGGGTAAAATCTTCATCGGGTTTTTCGGCATCTTCCAACACCTCATAAACCCAAGAAACCGGTACGTCAAGTACTGCGGAGATCGTTGAAGGGTGGGTACCCTGCTCCAACATCAATTCAATATCCATATACAATTCGTTTACTTTGCTCATTTTGAATTACTCACATTAGATTTAAACAAGAAGCCGCACAGTACGGTTAGTCCCCATGCCTGCAACCAGGTCACTTCACTAACACCTGCAACAGCACCAACCAAACAACCGTTCCACAACATGTACACCGGCCAACTCAGCAAGAAACTGAGTAACAACAGACTAGCGATTCCAAGAACGATTGCACCAACTGCAATTACAACTTTTTCCATGATTTTTCCTTGAAGTTAAAATTAAGCCGCTTGCAACATGTTAGCGGGCACTCTCCAGCTACCACCAAATGCTTTGCCGTTTTCACGGACAATGATAAATTTACGATTGACTTTTTCAACAGTACCTAGCACAATGTGACCAGATCGGGAATTAGTGAACTTCACTTGTGAACCTGCACGGAATGTAAACTTGGCTTTTGTAGCAAGTTGACTGCGGGCAAACTTGATAGCGTCCCCGATAGAATTCAGGTCTTCATTAGAGAAAGTGCCTGCGATGATAGCACGATTGATTTCTTGCAATGTCATTTCTAGTCCTTTATTTAACTGTCTAAGATTCTATTATATACCCGAACTGATTTATTGTCAAGTATTAAAAAGCACGATACAAGCCCAAACCACAGATCAACATAGAAACAACGTTGACCACAACTTGTGCTGTATTGCGAACACGGTAAGCCCAAGTGAAAAACAATATAGTTCCAAAAGTGAATGCTATAATGTTATATGGGTCCATGTTACCTATTGCGTTGAGCGAGTGACCCAACACAATAAAAAACACACCTGCCCACTGAAGTATATCGTTTGTTTTATTCATAAATGAATTATACTACAATGTCCATTTATCGTCAACCTTTTCTGTTTTTGCTAGATGTATGTCAGTATGCGTTCCTGAAAAAAGTATCGGTCCTAGCGTCCCAGAACCGATAAATTGAATACTTGTGTATTAAAAATGTGTACTGTTAAGTACACATTTTAGTGTCAAAAAGCACCGTAATAGTCATAGCTCTTAGTCTTGACCTTAGTCAGTGTCAGACGAGTACCTTTGTCCTCAAAGACAAACTTACCTGCTTGAGCATCAACCGAGACCAATGCATTAGCATTGAACTCCATGCATTCCCAATCTTGGTCACCTTCAGGGTCAATATCAAAAGAGATTTCAACACCTTTTGGTTGTAGTGGGTTGCCGTTGAAGACTGCAGGGTTAACATCACCCTTGACCAACTCACCGTTGTGTACAACTTCAACATCGTACTTTGAGCCACCGTCAAACTCAGGCTTAGCGTTCAACATACGCAATGCTTCCTGAGGAGATTCATCATAGCGATTCATTTCTTCAACCAATGCCTTCAGCATGTCAAAATTGAACTCAGCAAACAGGCTAGAGATATTCACAATCTTGTCAATCTGGCTAGTGTTCTTCAAGTTGTCCTGGCAGTATTCACGAATGAACTCAGCGTCCAGACCTTTAAAGTCAAGCATGTAGAAGATACGACCAGGACGATTACGCATGTGATAGTCAACACGGTACTTGTCGTTGGTTGTCAACATGAACAACTTTTTAGAAGGGAACACTCCATCAAGCAATGTCAAGATAGCTTCCTGTTCATCACGGTCATATGTCTTTTCAAATTCATCAAACAAGATAGCACATGGCTGTGTAATTGTTTGAATAAAGCTATTGAACTTGTCACCGTGCCATGGAGCATTGATAACAATAGTAGGGACACCTTGCTTTGCCAATTCAATAGCAATGTTCTTTGTCAACAATGTTTTACCAGAACCTTTTTCTCCGGCAAGCATAACGCCGGTTGCCGCAGGACGATCCATGAAAGTACGAATCACCCGATCCGTGTTCTTCAAACAGTCACCATACACTTTAGAAAGTGGTGTGAAGCTGTCAATGTGTTCTAGATACAATGGACCTCCCATTGGCATCTCTTTAACAGTGTAGTTACCCGGCGGCAACATTTCACGAACATCCATAGATTCATCAGAAGCTACAGTGAAGGCGTTACCATTTTTAATAAAACGAGTCATAAATTTCTTTCAAACAATTTAGCGAGTTAGAGCTTGTATTATACAATGGATTCAAGTTATTGAATAGTAGTTTTGGCTAAGTTGCCTGATAAACAATTGTGTTGTCTGAGCTTTTTGCATTCTTAGAAGTTACTTGATTGCTTTGTCGTTTGCTACTAGTTACTGCAAGTGTATCAATTTTATTGAAGTTAAACTCAGTGTGATACTTTAATACATCATCGTTCATGTCACGGTTGCGGACCTTACCAACGTTCCAACAACTTACACCCTTAGGGTTGAGTTGTTCAATACCCAGTTTAATGATTTCTCGCAAAAAGCCATCAGCCCAATCTTGGTACACAGGGGTATGGGTGATTGATTGTGTATCCTCATGTGCATAGACTTCTAAGTCAAAGTAGGGAGGGCTAGTCAATACTAGATCCGCTTTGGGTAGATTATACTTTTTCATGTTCCTAGCATCATCGCAAATCAAAGTAACCTTGTGCTGAATACCTAGAAAATTAACAATTTGCATCAAGTTATTGTAGGTAGTAGTGTTAGGCTCAAATGCAATATAATGTGCACCATACGATACTGCACCCAACATTCTTCCTCCCCATCCTGCACAAGGATCAAGAACCACTTCTGGTTTATACTTGATACATGCAAGCTTCATCATTTGAGGACGATACATTGTATTTTTTGTTAATCCACAACAGAAATAAATGCCTCGCTTTAATTCACTCATATAGGGAGTACTATGGCTCTTGCGATTCCAACGTAGAATTTTTTCTAGGTTTGCTTGAGTCCATAAACTCTTGTAGCTTGTGCCGGTTGCACTTTCAATATCGTAAAAATTAGGGCAATAATGTTCGCTTAGTTTCATTCCTAAACGGCTAGTAGAGTTGATACTACTTTCAGTAGTTGACCACTTACATAATTTCTTCCAGTCTTCTTTCATTTCTTCATCAGTGTAATGATAATAGAAACTAGTTTGTTCAAGTTCTTTTGCTAGACTAGGTACTGCGGCGTCAAAATCTATATTACTCAAGTTTCTAGTTGAATTACGTTTGTTTAAAATGTCTGCTAGTATTACCATTGATCTATACTCTTTACCCAAGGTTCGTTTATAAAGTTATGCCACGAGACAGTATCAGTCATAAACATCCAATCATCATTTCCACCATCTTTTCCTGCTTGCTGTCTACCAAAGTATTTTCTATCAGTATCACTTTTGGATACTTCATTAGTAAAGTCTTCTTTAGTAAACCACACTGCATACGGATTACAGTCAATGTTAACGCCAATAACAATAGCACGTTGCCAATCTTTAATAATAGAAAAATGATTGAATGAAAAAACATCAGTTAATGTAGTTCCGTCGTATTTTGCATTGCGATGTGCGGCACCAAATTTAATTTCAACTAATATATCATTTATGATCCTATCATGACCTGCATTAGACTTTTTAGCTTTACCTACTTTATGTCCACGTTTAGTCATCATAATCTCAACAAATAATTCTCCATACTTACCTTTAACTTTGTTGTTGATATCAACATACCCTTTTAAAGGAGTAGCTAACCACGGATCTATTTGTGGTTTTAAAAACTCTAAGAGTTCTTTACTTTCTAATATTTCTTTACTTAATGCCGGTGTTAATTTCATATCAGTATTATATATTAAAAAGTACACAGGGTAAAAAGAAAAGGGCAATTGCCCTTTTCTTTATTTCATGCTGTTAGCACGAACTTCCTCAAAGGTGTAATCTTTGTGCAAGTTACCATTCCAATATACAGGAACTAATGCATCAGTCCAACCATAGTCAGCCCATTGCTTAGGCATGTCAACGCTGGATACAAATTCTCCAGTACCATTAGTCCAAAGAGTAACACGACCTTTTTTGGACACTTTGCCTGAGTCGGTGATTGGGTCTTTAAACACATCAACCCATTCACCGTTGATTTCAGCGGCTGAACACTTCATAGCAAACTGTTGGGTATCACGGTCAAGTTGTTGCAACAATGCACCACCCATACCGAATGCAAGGTTATCAATGCTCCAACCATTCAAGTCAACTACAACACCTAGGATGCTACGGACGCTCAACTGGTTGATACCGTCACCCCAAAGCAAACGAACGTTGTTCAATACTTTGTATCCTTTAGCGTTCGTAGTGTAGCCAAAGCCTTCGCCAAGAATTCGCATCATCTTTGGCAACACTTCAACTGGATCACCACTGTCTGGACGAATAACAACTGTAGCGCCACTGTCAACAACTTGTTGTTTCAAGTCACCAGTACTCCACATGCGGCATGCTTCGTAAATATCGTAACTGTCAGATACAACTGCCAACAATGCACCTGGCTTGCCGAATTGTGTAACCATGTTGCTGTAGGCTTTTACTTCACCTGCACGACCCCAACTGGTGATTGTACTATGCTCTGCGGCTGGGATTGAAAAACCAGCGATACCAGCATTGTAGTATTCACGAGCAAACAAAACACCAGTAATAGTGTCGGTACCCATGAAGTTGACAAGGTGTGCGGCACTGCCAATACCAGCAGACTCCATAGAAGATACGCCACGAGCACCGAAGTCATGAAGCTTAAAGTCAATAGTTGTAGGGTCACCTGATTTCTCCAAATAGTTTGTAATGAGATTCTTAATCATTTTGCTTTGGGTAGCAACAGTAGTACCGTACCACACTGCACGTAGCAATGCAGTCTCAAGCCACGTAGTCAACCAATAACATTCTGGATCGGTATTTTCAATTGTAGCGAGTACGTTTTTGACAGGGACAATAGTTCCTTCAGGGACTGCTCGGATAACAATGGGCAAGAATCCTTGGTGCTTGTCAAGAATGTGTTGCCATCCTGCTCGGTTGAAGGGCTCACCGTGTAGGGTAAGGATTTCTTCAGCAATGTCAATGTCTGATTGAGTGAGTGGGTTGAGAAGGTATTCCTTGATAAAAGCCTGTAGTCCGAAGAATACAGTTCTATCGTAACGCCCACCGCGTGATTCAATATATGAATATACACCTGTGGTTCCTGCTGGGTATTGTTTGAACATTGACACTTTGTAGCTGTCTGTATTCAAAATAAGATTTTTTGCGAGTTTCATAATAAAGTTCCTTTATTTAAATTGCCTGGAGTCTATCTCTAGGACTTGTCTATAGTATAACACAGACCTATTTCTGCGTCAACTAATTCTTTGGCTAAATTCTACCAATGTTACTGTACCGCCTTCTAGGGCAATTCGGCCGGCAAATACGTCAATCATGTCAACGATAGTTTCCTTTTCGCCGCCGGCAAGTCCACACCCGATATAAGGCAAGCCAAATCTTTTGCCCGGATAGACAAAAGCCAACTTTTCCAAAATCAATTGAAAGGCAATGTACTCAAACACATCAGTGCCCTGACTCATATTGTATTGAGTGTAGGCGTTGATGATGTGAAATTTACAATTTGCCAAACGATTGCTTGATGGGGCCACAGTCCAATTACCTAGCTTAGTGTAGTCCCCACATACTGTCATAGAATCTACATCAGCCGCTTGTGGATAGCGTTCACGAATCTCACGAGCAATGCCACCGCCCATGGTGTTGAAACAATTACAGCCTTGTACTACAATATCAAACTCACCTGCTTCTGCTAGGTCAAGTAGATTACCTTTTGTATGTTTTAGTTTAGTCTTTGGGAAGTCAATTGGATTGTCTGTGTTTGTATAGTGTCTCATATCAAGCTCCGAGAAAGTGTTGTAAAATTTCGTAGTGGTCTTCAAAAGTTTCCTCTGACTTGACCTCTGCGATAGGAACCCAACGTGCCTTTTCAGCATCGTCATTGCCTTTTACCTTAGGCAGTTCACCGTCGGGTAATTCAATGTGAAACGCATGTGTAATGATACGACCACGTGGACTACGGTCAATAGCATCAAAGACCTTGCTACGCTTGATACTACCACGCAACACGGGTGCGGGTACTTTAATCATTGTTTCTTCACGTAGTTCACGGATAGCCGCATCCTCTACGCTCTTGTCAGTGTTAGCATTGACGTAACCTCCGGGCAGTGCCCACAAGCCTTTGCCTGGTTCAGCGCGGCGTTTAATCATCAATACATGCCCTGATTGAATTACAACAGAATCGGCAGTAGAGAAGATTGGGGGATAGGGCAATGATGCATATTGTTTTTTGTAGTTAGCCACAAACTCACGTTCACGGATAATTTGCTCATACTCAGGGGTGTTCTTAAATTGCATCAAGAAATCAAAAGTAGTTTCTGGAACAACACCTTGAATAAATTTCATGTTAACATCACGCTTGAAATACAGGTCACGAATATTGACCGCGCTCAAGAATTCAATGAGTTCTACATTCTCATAACCCCATTGAGGGAACATATCAAGGTAGAAACTTGAATCATCTTTCTTGTGACCGATGATACCTACACCAGCGCCACCGAGCACACGATACTTACTTACGATGCCTTGAACACGCACTGCCCAAGCTTGGTCGTTGTAAATTGTGTCAATGTTTTCTTCAACATAAACATGCATGTTAAGACCGCGGGTAGCGTTCTTAATCATTACTGCACGTTCGGCACTTGTGAAGGGGTTTTTGTAAGTTCTAGGTTGTTTGCCAGAACCTGTGATGATGACCAATTGGTCAGTCAATGCTGTGGCACGTTTGATAATCTCAAGGTGAGCATTGTGAAGAGGTTGAAAGCGTCCAATTAGGACAAGTGTATCATACTTTTTTGACATATTAGTAACCTCGAACCAATTTGAATGCTGTAAGAGTATCATTGATATTCATACAATGTACGTCACAATGATGGATCAATTTCTGTGCTTTTTTCAGGTACTCAGTGTGAGCATGTCCGGTCCAGTCATCCTTTTTGTTTTTAAATTCATAGTGCCAGCCGCAACCATCTGTGTGGTTCTGATTGCAAAGCATACTATGCAACTCTTTGGCAAGTTGGTGATCAGGTGATTCAAGTTTAGCCTCAATCAATTGGGCTTGCAAGTTTTTTAGACCTTGCTCATGTTCTTTGATTTTTTCTTCGATGGCGAAGAGAGTTAATTTTGACATTGAAAAATCCTTTCAATAATGTCTGCTCGGAGTCTATCTCGTTGCTTGTATCTTTATTTATCTGTATTATATCAGACTTTACTTTTTCTGTCAAACTTTAATTGCCAAAAAAGTCTCCAAAGTCTTGATTGTTTTGTCCTATGCAGGCTTTGTGTTCCTGTCATAAACTTGTTACCGATCAACTGACAGAATGGTTTTGCTTTGGGCTGACCCTTCAGTAATTTCTCACTGATGCGTTCGTATGTGGTCATTTTGTAGTTCATGTTAGTATTATATACCCAAACCGATTTATTGTCAAGCCAC
>Ga0208723_1000511_pt1 | contig 10274 bp, 13 predicted proteins | sample LakMenEpi31Aug12_FD_150750 | JGI IMG/M metagenome (GOLD analysis project Ga0208723, IMG submission 150750) | Freshwater microbial communities from Lake Mendota, WI - 31AUG2012 deep hole epilimnion (SPAdes) | ecosystem: Environmental > Aquatic > Freshwater > Lake > Epilimnion/Euphotic zone ...
CTGGCCGCTGCGGGGGCGATGGGCTGGTGCCACGAACCAGCTCGGCGCCGGAGAACAGCGGCAGCAGGTGCTGCTGCACCAGGGAGCGGAAGGGGGTGGGCTCCATGGGTAGCTCGCGGCGGCCAAGGGAGACCTCCAGATTGGCCCACCCTCAGCCCGCCGCCGGGCCACCAGCCTGCACCAGCGCCACCGCTAAACCAGGCACTTTCTGGAAGGCGGCATCGCCCGTGACCATCACGGCCGTGGGGCCGAGCTGCAGGCAGCAGGCGGCCTGCAGGGCATCGGGTGTGCGCAGGAGGTGATCCGCCCGCAGCAGTGTGGCCTGCTCCACCACCGCGGCCGTGAGCTCCACCCATTGCAGATCCGGACGCGAGAAGAAGCCCTCGAACCGCTCCAGGGCGGTGGGATCGAGGCGGCGTAGGGGCCCCACGCGGCATTCGAGCCAGCTCAGGCGGCTGATTGCCAGACGGAGGTCGCCCCCGGAGGCGTGCGCCGTGGCCGCCAGCTGCCGGAGTTGACGCTTCACCGCCTCCGCCCACACCGCTTCGCCTTCCACCGCGTAGATCACGGCGCTCGCATCGAGGAAGGCGATCGCCAGTCGCGCTGTTCGTTGAGGTCGGCATCGATGGCATCGCGGCTTCGGCCGACCGCGGCCGCGGGTAACTCCAGCAACCACTCCAGGCAGGAGGGGCCGGCCGGATCCGGCTGGGCCGCCGAACGCTGCAGACGCTGGTAGTCGTCAGCGCTGAGCACCACGGCGGCAGGCCGGTTGCGCTTGAGCAGATGCACCGGACCGGCCCGCAAGGCTTCCTCCACCGCCGCGATGCCGCGCCGCTTGAGCTCTGCGGAGCGGAGCACGTTGAGCGGTGGCTCGCCCATGGGATAGGCCAAGGTTGCAGACCCAGCCTAGGACCAGAGTGGTGGATCTCGTACTGAAAACAGTACTGACGATCGACGGCGCTCCCCAGAGTGATCACGCCCTGCCGGTGCTGGTGCGCGCTGCGCTCGTTGGCAACGGCCGCCTGGGCCGGCTGCGGATCGTGCTGTCGCCCTCCCGATTATCCACCGCCACGACAAGGCCCGGCGCCTTTGTGTGATCCCGCACCTCGACCATCCCACCGCTCTTGCAGATACTGCGGTTGCTGCGAGTATTTCGATTACCTTTCAGGTGGCCTCTCGCCCGTTGCCAATGGCCTTCGCGCTCCCCAGCTCCATGGAGCCCGTGGTTCCCACAGCCGAGGCAGCTGAGGCCGCAGGAGCAAGCCTGCGCGATCTCGCTCGCTTTCGTGCCAGCCATGGCCTGCGCCAAGCCTGTCTCTCCCTTGAGCTGGAAGGCGGCCAGCGCGCATCCGTTCCCATCCCGGCCCCAGTGCTGGAGTTGCTGCAGGGAATCCTGGTGCAGATGGCTCAGGGCAATGCCGTCACGCTCGTGCCGGTGCATGCCGAGCTCACAACCCAGCAGGCCGCTGATCTACTGAATGTGTCCCGGCCCTTCCTGATTGAGCGGCTGAAGCAAGGTGAGATCCCCTTCCGCAAGGTCGGCACCCATCGGCGTATCCGTTTAACCGACCTGATGGCCTACAAACAGACCATCGACCAGCAGCGCAGCGCTGCTCTCGATGAGCTGGCGGCCCAGGCCCAGGAGCTGGGACTGGGCTACTGAGGTGAATCGCTTCACGGTCCTCTACGACGCTTGCATTCTCTATCCGGCTCCACTCCGCGATCTGCTGATGCGCCTGGCGCTCACAGATCTCTATCGGGCCCGCTGGAGTGACCAGATTCACGAAGAGTGGATGACGGCGCTGCTACGGAACCGGTCTGATCTCTCCAGGGCACAGCTGGAGCGCACCCGCTCGCTAATGAATTCTCACGTGCGTGATGCGCTGGTCGATGGCTATCAGTCCCTGATTCCAGCTCTGGAGTTACCCGACCCGGATGACCGCCATGTTCTGGCTGCCGCCATCAAGTGCGGTGCCGATCTGATCGTCACCTTCAATCTAGATGACTTCCCGGATGAAGTCCTGGCGAGCTACGGCCTTGGCGCCTGCCATCCCGACCCATTTCTGGTGGATCAGTTGAATCTGGATGCCGAACGGGTCTGCATGGCGATGCGGCAGCACCGAGCCAGCCTGAAGAATCCGGCCAAAACAGTCGAGGAGTATCTGGCAACCCTGGAGGAGCAGGGGTTGGGCGGGTTCTCGCAGGCCGTCCGGCATTATGACGCCAAGGCATCATCCACCACGTCGTCCCCGCACCAGCGGCTGTAAGCCGCCATCCGTCCCCTGAAATTCGAGGGCCCGAAGCACGCATCCACGGAGCAAAACATCCCATTCCGGGACCGCTGGCATGTGAGAAAGCTGGCACGGGCGAGCAGAAGCCGGCAAAGGCCGTCAGCGCAAAAGCCTGTGGCAGAGAGGCTTTTGCGCTGAAATCTCAGGCTCTGACTGAAACGCCCCCTGCTGGATTCGAACCAGCGACCGGCTGCTTAGAAGGCAGCTGCTCTATCCAGCTGAGCTAAGGGAGCCAGGCCCCATCTTGCCAGCTCCCTCTCCTATGCGATGTGCCAAGAACGGCTTACACTGGGAAACCGTGCTCGAAAAGCCCGATGGCCACTGCTCGGCTCACTGACAGTCAGAAACAGGAGCTGGTGCAGCGGTTTCGCGAGGGCGAGGCCACCCAGGCCCTGGCGGATCACTTCGGCTGCAGCTCCACCACGGTGACCCGGATGGTGCGGGCAGAGCTGGGCGATGAGGCCTATGGGGCCCTGCGGGATGAACGGCAGAAAAAGGGAACCCGCGACAGGCAGATCCCCCTGGCCATCGGCAGCAATGGGTCGTCTTCAGAGGCTCCTCCCGAGGCCAGCCCCCCCGAACCCGTGCTGGAGCTGACGGCCACCGCCGACGATGACGCCGTAGAGGACGATGACGCCGTAGCGGACGAAGACGCCGTAGAGACGGAGCCTGCAGACGGCAGCGGCATGGTGCTGGCGATCGACGATGCGGACGACTTCGGCGATGACGACGGGGAGGACGATCTGCTCAGCGCGGACGACGACGACGACGACAGTTCCCCGTATTCAGGCGAGTTCCACACCGTGGCTGTGCTGCCCATTGCGGTGGATGACCGGCGTGAAATTCAGGCGGCCCCCTGGAGCCCGGCCGTGCTGCCCACCTGCGCTTATCTCCTGGTGGACAAGACCGTGGAACTCCAGGCCCGTCCCCTGGCGGAGATTCCCGAGCTGGGGATGCTGCCCACCGATGAGCAGAGCCGGCAGGCTCTGGTGCTGTTCACCAATCCCCGCCAGGCCAAGCGCCATTGCGGCCGCACCCAGCGGGTGATCAAGCTTCCCGACCCCGCTCTGCTGGGTCGCACCGCCCCCTACCTGCAGGCCCAGGGCATCAGCCGGGTGGTGATCGAAGGCGCCCTCTACGCCCTGCCGGAGGCCTAGGTCGGCCCGCTCACTCCTCCCAGCGATCTTCCTGGGAGCGGCCGAAGGCCACCGCTGCCGCACTGCCCCCGCTGAGCAGACCCGCCGCCAGGGCCACCCCCAGCAGGAAGCCGCTGGGCAGGGGGGCGGTGCGGCCAAAGCCCAGCTGGAGGGTGGGGCGATCGCTGAGGTTCTGGCCCCCTAGGCAGACGGCCAGCAGCACCACCAGCGCCCCCACCAGGCTGGAGAGCACCAGGCGCAGACGGAGCAGCATCGACGGAATTCAGGGCATGCTCTCCCCATCTTCCCCCGCAGCGGGGCGATGCAACAGGGCGTAGAGATCCCGGCGGCGGTGGCCCGTGCGCTCCGCCAGCAGGCGGCTGGCTTCCCGGGCGCTGTGGCCTTCAGCCACCAGATCCTCCAGGGCCGCCTGCAACGCCCCCTCCTCCCATACAGGCGCCGCCTCCGGCGCCCCACCCACCACCAGGGTGCATTCCCCCAGGGGCGGGGTGGCCTGGAAGTGGGCCAGGGCCGCGCTCACCGTGGGGCCCACCTGCTCCTCATGGCATTTGGTGAGTTCGCGGGCCACCTGCAGGGGCCGATCGCCCCACACGGCCAACAGATCCTCCAGCAGGGCCACGAGCCGGTGGGGGGCCTCAAAGAGCACCAGGGTGCGGGGATCGGCCGCCAGTTCCTGCAGCCGCTGGCGGCGCTGGTGGGATCTGGGCGGCAGGAACCCCTCAAAACAGAAGCGCCCGCAGGGCAGCCCGCTGCCCACCAGCGCGGTGGTGATGGCGCTGGGGCCGGGGATGCAGACCACACGCCGCCCCGCCTGCCGGGCCGCAGCGGCCAGCTCCTCCCCCGGATCGGAGAGGGCCGGCAGGCCCGCATCGCTGATCACGGCCACCGAGGCGCCGGATTCCAGATGGGCCAGCAGCTGGGGGATGCGGCTGGCCTGGTTGTGCTGGTGGAAGCTGATCAGGGGCCGCTTGCACTGCAGGGCCTGCAGGAGCAGGCCGCTGCGGCGGGTGTCCTCACAGGCGAGGTGATCCACCGCCGCCAGCAGCCGCCGGGCCCGGGGGGAGAGATCCTCCAGATTGCCGATCGGGGTGCCCACCAGGTAGAGCACGCCGGGGGCGGGTTCGGCCGTCTCCAACACCGCTGCTCCTGTGCGTAGGCACAATGGCTGTTTCGTCCCCATGATGGCGGTTCCCCCCACCTGGCCCCCCCATGTGCCCCTGCCGGAGGGGGTGGGGGGGGAGGTGCTGCTGAACCAGCTGCGCCGGCTGGCCTGGGGCGCCGCGGCGATCCTGCGGGCCTATGCCGCTGGCGAGGAGCCACCCTATGGATTCCCCCGGGCGCTCACGGTGGAGGAAGGGGGGGAGGGGCCGGTGTCGGCGGCGGATCTGGCGGTGAACCGCTGGCTGCTGGAGGGGCTGGCGGAGGCCTTTCCCGCGGCCCCCTGGACGCTGCTCAGCGAGGAGACGGCGAAGGAGCAGCTGGCCAGCGGTGCGCCCCTGGCGGGTGAGTGGCTGTGGATCCTCGATCCCCTCGATGGCACCCGGGATTTCCTGGAGGGCAGTGGCGAATACGCCGTGCATCTGGCGCTGGTGCACGAGGGGAGCCCGGTGCTGGGGCTGATCGTGCTGCCCGAGCTACAGGAGCTCTGGTTCGGCGTGTTGCACCCCTTCACCACGGGGGAAGGCTCAGGTGTGGCCTGGTGCGAAGGTCCGGATGGGTTGAGCCAGCCGCCTCGGCTGAGCAGCCGGGAGCAGGCCGGTGAGCTGGTGCTGGTGGCGAGCCGCAGCCATCGCGACAATCGGCTGGAGCAGCTGCTGGAGGCCCTGCCGATCGGCCCCAGCCGGGCCATGGGCAGCGTGGGCGGGAAGGTGGCCACCATCCTGCGGGGGGAAACGGATGTGTACATCTCCCTGTCGGGCAAGAGCGCCCCGAAGGACTGGGACATGGCGGCTCCGGAGGCGGTGCTGCGAGCCGCCGGCGGTGCCTTCAGCCATGCCGATGGCCAACCCCTCACCTACAACAGGGGCGATGGGCTTCAGGCGGGTTGCCTGATCGCCAGCCACGGCCTGGCCCACCCGCTGTTGTGTGAGCGGGCCACCGCAGCGATGGCCCGCATTGATCCCGGTTTTCCGCTCTGAGCTGCAGCTCAGGCGGGCACGGGCGTTTCGGCCTGGGGCACACCCCGCAGGGTGAGGTTGATGCGGCCCCGGTTGTCGATCTCGCGCACGCGCACGGTCACCTGGTCGCCCACGTTCACTACGTCTTCCACCTTCTCCACCCGGGATTCCGAGAGCTGGGAGATGTGGATCATCCCCTCCTTGCCGGGGAGGATCTCCACGAAGGCGCCGATGGGAATCACGCGGGTGACCGTACCCGAGAACATCTCCCCTTCGCTGACGCGACGGGTGAGGCCTTCGATCATGCGCTGGGCTTCCTCGGCGGCCTGGCCGTCGTGGCTGGCGATGGTCACCATGCCGCCATCTTCGATGTCGATCTTGGTGTTGGTGCGCTCGGTGATGCCCTTGATCGTGCGACCACCAGGACCGATCACGGTGCCGATCAGCTCCGGATCAATGCGGAAGCTGAGCAGCCTGGGCGCATGGGGGGAGAGGGTGTCGCGGGGTTTGTCGATGGCTTCCAGCATCTTTTCCAGGATGTGGAGCCGGGCAGGACGGGCCTGCTTGATGGCATCCGAAATGGTGGGCATGGCCAGGCCCGTGATCTTCATGTCCATCTGCAGGGCGGTGATGCCCTTTTCGGTGCCGGCCACCTTGAAGTCCATGTCGCCGAGGAAATCCTCAATGCCCTGGATGTCGGTGAGGATGCGCACCTCCTCGCCCTCCTTGATCAGGCCCATGGCCGCCCCGCTCACGGGGGCCTTCAGGGGCACGCCCGCATCCATCAGGGCCAGGGTGCTGCCGCACACCGATCCCATGGAGGTGGAGCCGTTGGAGCTGAGCACCTCGCTCACCACCCGCAGCACATAGGGGAAGTTTTCCTTCGGGGGCAGCACGGGCAGGATCGCCCGCTCGGCCAGGGCCCCATGGCCAATCTCCCGACGGCCGGGGGAGCGCATGGGCCGGGTTTCGGCCACGGAATAGGGAGGGAAGTTGTAGTGGTGCAGGTAGAGCTTTTCCTTGGAGGGATTCAGGTCGTCCATCTCCTGGGCGTCGCTGGGGGTGCCGAGGGTGGCGCAGGAGAGCACCTGGGTGAGCCCCCGCTGGAACAGGGCCGAACCATGCACCCGCTTGGGCAGCACACCGGCGGCGGCGGAGATGGTGCGCACCTCATCGAGCTGGCGACCATCCACCCGGCGACCGTCCTTGAGGATCTGCTGCCGCATGAGCTTTTTGGTGAGGCTCTTGTAGCTGTTGGCCAGGGCTTTGCTGTGGCTGCCCGCGGCCGCCTTCACCGGGTCGTTGTCCGGCAGGGCTGCGATTTTCTGGGTGACATCGGCCTGGATGGCATCGAGCTTTTCATCCCGCTGGGGCTTGCTGAGCTCGAACTGCTGCAGGATCTCGCCGATGCCCGTGGCGCACTGGCTCTCGAGGAAGCCCGGCAGGGTGTCGTCCGTTTCCTTGGCCGCCGGGATCGCCACGGGCTCCAGTCCGATCTCCTTGAGAAGGGAGAGCTGGGCCTTGATGAGTTCGTTCACGGCCTCGAGGCCGAAGTCGATCGCCTCGATCACATCCTGTTCGGGGAGCTGGTCGGCGCCGGCTTCCACCATCACCACCCCATCGGGGGTGCCGGCCACCACCAGGTCGAGGGAGCTGCGCTGGATCTCCCGGAAGCTGGGGTTGAGCACGAAGTCGTCGCCCAGCAGGCCCACCCGCACCGCTGCCATGGGGCCGTGGAAGGGAATCTGAGCCAGGAGGGTGGCCATGGAAGCGCCGGTGACGGCGAGCACATCGGGTGGCACCCGCTCATCGAGCGACATGCAGGTGGCCACGATCTGGAGGTCGTTCCGCATCCAGGAGGGGAAGAGGGGCCTCATGGGGCGGTCGATGAGGCGGGCAATCAACGTGGCCCGCTCGGGGGGACGGGATTCCCGTCGCATGAAACTGCCAGGAATGCGTCCGGCGGCGTAGAGCCTTTCCTCGTAATCGCAGATGAGGGGAAGGAAATCAATGCCATCGCGGGGTTTGGAGCAGGTGGCCGTCACCAAGATGGCCGTATCTCCGCACTCCACCATCACGGCGCCGCCCGCCTGAGGGGCGTAGCGGCCAGTCGTCAGCCGGATCTCCCGGCCATCAAAGGAGATCGTCTGCGTTTGTCCTTGCACTGGGCGTTATTGCTTCTGAGTCATTTTTGATTCTGACACCTAGCCCTTCGCACTTGTTGAGTTTCCGACGGCGATCGACGTCCAAGGGGGTTTGGAGAGAAGAGCCAACCGGCGGGCAAAGGGTTCAAACTCGTTGCCCTGCTGGTTCTCTGGCCACGTTCCGTGGGCCAGGCCCTTACCAGCTCGACTTCACCACGCCGGGCAGCTCACCCTTGTGGGCGCGTTCCCGCAGCTGGTTGCGGCAGAGGCCGAAATCCCGATACACCCCCCGGGGCTTGCCGGTGGCCCAGCAGCGGTTGCGCTGGCGGTTGGGGGCGCTGTTGCGGGGGAGCGACTGGAACTTGCGGTGGATCTCCAGACGCTCCATCGGATCGCTGGCGGCTTGCATGGCGGCCTTGAGGGCCGCGCGCTTGGGGGCGAAGCGCTCCACCATTTTTTTGCGCTTCACATCGCGCGCAATCATCGACTTCTTCGCCATGCGGCCAGCCGGAGCAATACAGGAATCCTTTCGAGCTTACCCCTTGAGCTGACTCGGGCAGAGCTCCCCGATCGGGCAGCCGCCACAGGCGGGCTTGCGGGCGGTGCACACGGCCCGGCCATGGAGGATCAGGCGGATCGAGAGGTGTTCCCACTCGCTCTGAGGCACGAGCTTCATCAGGTCGGGCTCGATGCGGCGTGGATCGCTCTGGCGGGTGAGGCCCAGCCGTTGCGAGAGGCGCCGCACATGGGTGTCCACGGTGAGGCCGGCGTTGATGCGGTAGGCAACGGCCAGCACCACATTGGCGGTTTTGCGTGCTACTCCCGGCAGCTCCACCAGCTCCTCCATGGAGGCCGGCACCTCCCCGCCATGGCGCTCCATCAGCAGGCGGGAGGTGCCCACGATGGCTTTGGCCTTGTTGTGGAAAAAACCGGTGGAGCGGATGTAGGGCTCCACCTCCACGGGATCAACCTGGGCGGCGGCGGCCGCATCGGGAAAACGCTCGAACAGGGCGGGGGTCACCTTGTTGACCCGCTCATCGGTGCACTGGGCCGAGAGCATGGTGGCCACCAGCAGCTCGTAGGGGGTGCGCCAGTGGAGGGAGCAGGTGGCGTTCGGATAGAGCTCCCCGAGGCGCTCCAGCAGCAGGGGGGCTCGGCTGCGGGCGCTGGGGAAGCGGGGCATCGCCTAGCGGACGAAGAGCTGCTGCACCATGGGCAACTGGGAGGTGTCCTTCACGATCAGCACCAGGGAGAGCCCCAACAGCAGCACGAAGCCCGATTGCATGAAGGCGGTTTGGAAGCGCTCGGGCAGGGGGCGGCCCCGCAGGCCTTCGAGAAGAAGCAGGGCGAACTGGCCCCCATCCAGGAGGGGGAGGGGGAGGGAGTTGAGCACGGCCAGGTTGATGGAGATCAGGGCCGCGAAGAGAAACAGGCTGCTGCCGCCCTGGTTGGCGAGGGAGGCGCCCATCTCCACGATCTTCACCGGGCCCGACACCTGGGAGGCCGTTTCCCCGAAATGGGTGAAGAGGGTGACGAATCCCTCCACCGTGCGCTTGGTGAGATTGAAGAAATCACGGCTGGCCCGGCGGATCGGCTCGAAGGGCCCCTTGGGAGCGCGGAAGGCTTCGGTGCCAAAGGGCTGGAGCTGGGCGCCGATCCGGCCCGTGCCGCCCTGGTCGGCGGGGGTGAGGGTGATGGCCACGGTGCGGCCGCCGCGCTCCGCCTGCAGGCGCAGGGGAACCGCGGGGGACCCCTTGATCTGCTGCACGAAGCCGGCTACGGCCTCCTGGCCGCCGGCCACGGGCTCGTTGTTGAGGGAGAGGATGCGATCCCCTTCCTTGAGGCCCGAGAGGGCTGCGGGCTGGCCCGGCTGCACCCCGGCCACGAGCACCCCCGGAGAGGTGCTGAAGCCAGCGGGAATCCCGAGCATGTAGCCCTGGGCGGTGAGCACCAGAAAGGCCAGAAGCAGGTTGGCGAGCACGCCGGCGGCGATCACCAGGGCGCGCTGGTGGAGGGGCCGGTTGCGCAGCAGATCCGGGTCGTCGGGGGGGAAGGGGCTGGAGGGATCGTCGTCCGGGAACGACACGTAGCCCCCCAGGGGGATGGCCCGCAGGGCGAATTGCACACCCCGGCGCTGGCGCTGCAGGAGGGCGGGGCCAAAACCCACGGAGAAGCCGCTGACGCGGATGCCCTGCCAAACGGCCGCAAAGAAATGCCCCGCTTCATGGACCACGATCAGGCCGGCCAGGATGGCCAGGGCTGTGAGAACTCCCATCAGGCGGGGGGAACACGAATGGGATTCATTCTGGGGGGTTGGCCGCTCTAAGGGGAGGCGGTGATCCGGTCGGACCCGAAATAGGGCACGAGCGCCGCAGGCAGCCGCACGCTGCCATCGTCGTGCTGGCCCGCCTCCAGCAGGGCCGCCATGGTGCGCCCCACCGCCAGGCCACTGCCGTTGAGGGTGTGCACCAGGCGGGTGCCCTTGCTCTCCTCTTTGCAGCGGATGGCACTGCGGCGGGCCTGGAAATCGCCGCAGGTGCTGCAGCTGGAGATCTCCCGATAGGC
>Ga0208723_1000513_pt1 | contig 10263 bp, 10 predicted proteins | sample LakMenEpi31Aug12_FD_150750 | JGI IMG/M metagenome (GOLD analysis project Ga0208723, IMG submission 150750) | Freshwater microbial communities from Lake Mendota, WI - 31AUG2012 deep hole epilimnion (SPAdes) | ecosystem: Environmental > Aquatic > Freshwater > Lake > Epilimnion/Euphotic zone ...
GTCAGATGACGGCCACCGGGGCCTGAGCCATTCAGCCTTCGGCAGCCGGCTCCAGGCTCCCGCGGCTCCTCCGCGGCCTCCCTTGTCCACGTGTCACCGTGCCCACGTGTCACCTTGCCCACGTGTCACCTCGCGGCTCTGCCGCGTGCCCCCTCGCGGCTCTGCCGCGTGTCCCCTCGCGGCGCTTACGCCGCGCTCACTTCGCCTCCGGCTCCGCTCCCTCCGCCTTCACCCCACTCGGGATCTGGCCGATGAGTTCGAGCGCGGTCAGCGTCGCCTTGAAAGTCACGGTGCCGTTGCCGCCGCGTTCGGTGGTCATGACCATGTCGCCGATCGCGAGATAAGGCGCGCGCGCCTTCACGCTCTCGTAGAAACGGAGGATGCTGCCGATGTCGGCTTTGCGGCAGCTGAACTGCAGCGAGTGCACGGCGAACTTGCCCGCCTTGGTCGTCTTGGGCGCGTCGGTGTTGGCGCTCAGGCCGGCTTCGTTCGTGGCGTTCACGGCTTCGGCGACGAGCTTGGCCGGATCGTAGCCATGGCCGGAGTCGAGTCCCTGCACGGCGACCGCGGTGGCGTTGCGGACTTCGCGTTCCTTGGCGAGCGTCTCCTTCTGCGCGATGGCGTCCTCTTCGAGGAGGCGCCAGGCGTCCCAGCCGCCTTGGACGCGGCTCCACGCGCCGGTCGACCACAGGGTCGCGGCCACGAGCAAGGCGGCGAGGGCCATGAAGCGTTCGCGGGGTTTCAGGCTGAAGAAGAAATGTTTCATTGGGCTTGGGGGGCTGCGGGGGGTGCTTCGGCCGTCTTGAGGAGGGCGGCCTGGCGGAAGGTGATCTCGAGGCGGAAGGTGGTCGAGGTATCGCGCACGCGCGGCTCGCTGTTCGTCACGGACTCGACTTCCGGCAGGGTCTGCACGGCCTTGAGGAAGTCAGAGATGTCGCCGGCGTTCGGCGTGCGTGCGTCGACGGTCATGATGGGCTTCGTCAGCACGCTGTCCTTGGGCTTCTTAAGCTCGCAGTGCACGTTGGTGAACTCGACGGTGGCGGGGCGCTTCTCGTTCACGAGCGCGAGCATCTCGATCGGGAGCAGGCGTTTGACGCCTAGTTCGAGGATGCGGTTCGTGATCTTTTGGGACTCTTCGATGTCTTCGACGAGCGGGCGACGGCCTTCGTTGGCGGCCTCCAGCGTGCCGGAGCGCATGCCGATGACGAATCCCCCGATGTCGAGCAGGAGCGAGATGACCAGCACCGCGGCCCCGAGGCGCGCGGCGTTCCAGAGGATCATGTTCAGGCGCTCCTTCTTCCGGCGCTCGGCGAGGAAGTCGCTGTCGCGGATATCCGAATCGTCCAAGCCCTTCTTGGGGATGGTGAACGTGCCGTTGCCTTCGCGCTTCAGCACGAGGGCGCCTTCGACGAGCGCGCCGGAGAGGGCGCCTTCGACGGTCTCGACGGCGGCGTCGGCCGGGAGGCCGGCACGGGCGGCGGCTTCCTTCGCCAGGCCGGCTTCATCGGCGTCGGCGAGTTCGGCGACCGCGATCGCGGCGGGGAGTTCTTCGCCGGCCTTCCAGGCCAGCGCGGTCAGGCGGTCTTCGCCGCGGTGCACGATCACGCCGTCACCGGCGGGCCGGTGACCGCACAGCGCGAGGAATTCGGGGACGACCTGACAGTCTTCCGGCCACGCGAAGCTTTCTTCCGCGGTGAACCGGCGGCGATGCGCGGCGTAGGCGAGCACCTGCTTGCCGTCGGCCGAGGTGACGAAGCCGACGAGCATCTGCTCGAGCGGGAAGGGCGAGACGGCCTCGAGCGCGAGGTTCACCTGACCGGGCAGGTCTTCGCCTTCGACCGCGAGGCGGCGCACGAAGAAGCGGTTGCCGGGCAGCATGGCGGCATCCTGGGTGTGGGCGCCGGGGAACATGCGCTGGAGGGGGGTGGTCATTTGGTGGGGGGCGGCGGGGCCGCGGATTCAGGATTTTCGGCGAGGGGCTTCGGTTCGGGCGGCGCTCCGTTGTCTTCTTCCCAGGCGAGGACCTGGAAGGGGTAGGCGATCGTGTTGCTGGCGACGCGGCCGCTCATGGTCGACTTGCCTAGGTTGGCGGGCGGTTCGATGCCGGGGGTGAGGTAAGGGGTGGGGGTTCTCGTAGTTGACCGCGGAGCGGCTGTCGAGGTTCCCGTCGTTCGTGGGGTCGTGGCGGTCGGGGAGCGCCCGTTCAGGCCGATGTCGGGGTTGGTGTCGGGATTCGCCGCCGCGCTGGGGTAGGCGACATCCTCCCGGATGGCGACCAGCGCGCTGACACGGCACTTGGACAGGCCTTCCTTCACGGTCACCCGCACCCACATGAGGATGATTTCGTCGTCGAACTTCTGCAGGGGGGCGCCTCCGCCGATGAGCCGGCGGACTTCGTCGGCGACGCGGAAATAGGGCGGGGTGCCCACGATGCGTCGGCCGATCTCATTCTGCCGCTCGCGGATGAGGCCCAGCTGGGTCTCATCCAAGCCCTGGGAGAGGAGCACGGCGTCCGACGCGGTGTTGATGTTGGCCTGCGGGAAAGTGTAGAGGCTGACGCACGCCTTGAAGGCCTGGAAGATCGGCGTGGCCCGGCCGCGCTCGTCGAAGAACATCTCCTTGGCGACGCCGATGCTGCGGAATTCCTCGAAGCTGCGGATCGGTCGGCGCGCCGGGCGGAAGGAGAGCGTCGCGCGCTGGTAGGCGGCGTCGGAGGCCTCCTCTTCGAGCGACTCGTATGACTTGCTCTGCCACGCGACGATGGCGTCGGAGACGCGCTCGGCGTCGCGCTGCTCCATGCCGAGGGAGTAGAGCAGCTGGATGAGGTCGTTCTTGGTCAGGACGCTCAGCGGCAGCTTGGCCGATTCGTCCTCGTATTCGAACTGCACCTGGAGTCCGTCGCGCGGCGGGAAGCCGGCGTAGGCGTGCGGGTCATCGAAGCCCTGCGACGGCGCGTGGATCTTGTTGAGGTCGATCGAACGGATCTCGGCGATGACCGCCAAGGCCAGCTCGAGCTCGCTCTGCGCGTCCGCCCGCAGGCGCCGGCGGTCCGCTTCGTGCGTGGCCATCGAGAGCTCGAGCGAATTGTCCTCCATGAACCGGGCCAGCAGCAGCGAGGCCAGCGTGATGAGCACGAGGACGACGATGATGACCGAGCCGCGACGACGCTTCATGGGGCGGTGGCGCCGGAGCGCTTGATGGGGAGGTCGAGGACCTTGGTGGACTTGAGCGCGCCGCGTTCGAAGACGAAATGCACGCGCGCGGGCTTGCGCCACGCGGTGCTGGCGGGCTCCTGCACGGGTTCGTCCTCGATGGTCCAGGTCTTGAGCTCCGGATTGAAGTATTCGAACTTCAGCCCGGTCACGAAGGGGCTGATCACGGTCTCGTGCCGGTCGGTGATGTCGCGCTCGAGCTCGAGGCGCGACTGCCACTGGAACACGAGGCCGCGGCCTTCTTCGACGTAGACGGTGAAGTCCACGTCGGGCAGCGGCGCTTCCGGCCAGTCCGCCAGGCGGCCGGCGTCCGGCAGCAGGAAGCCGAGGCGCGGTTCGGTGGTGCCGGCCCCGTTGTCCACGTCCTTGAGCGCGACGCCCGAAGCACCGGGCCCGAGGGTCGCCTCCGCGAAGGCCCGCTTCACGAGCGCCGTCGCGGCGCGCGTATGCTGATCGAAGAGCCGCTTGTCCCGCCCGCCGCCCCAGAGCTCGCTCATGGAGAAGAGGAAGGTGTTGAGCGTGACCATCAGGATCCCGAGCAGGGCGAGCGAGACGAGCATCTCGAGCAGCGAGAAGCCGCGGCGGAAGAGTCGGCGGCTCATTGGGCGGGACGCGGCGCCGGGGCCGGGGCGGGAGCGGGCGCGCGGGCCGGCGGGGCGCCTCTGCTGGGCGCGCCTTTGCCGCCGGGCGCGGTCGAGGCGGGCGGCCGCGCGGCCGCGCCCTTGGAGCCTGGATTCGAGGGGACGAGTTTCTTGCCGCGCGTGGGCGTGCTGATGAAAGCGGAGTTGCCGTCGGCTTCCGCGTAGCCGCGTTCCTGCAGGAGCCGCTGGCGGACTTCGTCGCGGATCTTCTGCCGGTCCGCCGGGATCGACCACGTGGGCCGCAGGAGCATGCGCGTCTCGGTGAATTCTTCGGCTTCGCCGCCGTCCGGCGGTTCGATCTCGGCGGTCAGCTGCACGGCGAACAGGTCGCTGACCGAGGTGGCCTCGATCTTGCCCTGCCAGCGCGCGGTGCGGTCGCCCGGCAGATGGATCTCGCCGCCGGCTTCGACGTCGTCGAAGCCCGGGGTCTCGAGCAGCGCCGCGCGGCAGCGGGCCTGGTCGTCGAGCCGCTGCTCATCCTGCTTGAGCGCGAGGCGGCTCATGAGGACGTTCGAATACGCGGCGCCCAGGCTCACGGCCGCCAGCGCGAAGATCGCGAGGCTCATGAGCACTTCGATGAGGGTGAAGCCGCGGCGTCTCATTTGGCGTCGATGGGCGGCAAGGGCGCGCAGGTGAGGGGGTCGATGGGCACGAGGCGACGGTCTTCGTTCCGGCGGATGTCCAGGCGCACGCGGTCGCACGTGCCGTCCGGATAGAAGCGCAGGCGCGCGAGCGCTTCTTCCGAAGCCACGCCGCCGAGCAGGATCGCGCCGGTGGTCTCCGGGGCGAGGATCTTGACGGCGACGCCTTCGACCTTGGGGAGTTTCTCCTCGTGCGGAGCGGTGTCCTCCGCGGCGTTCTCGAACGACCACGTGAAGTCAGGCCCGTCCTCGTCGGCTGACTCCGCGGGGAAAAGTTCCAAGATCTGGCCGCGCTCGACGGCCTTCCGGCGCAGGGTCTGCAGCATCGCCATGAGGGCGTCCTCCGGGTCCGAACGCGCGGTGCCCTTGAGGAGCTGCGCCGATCCGCCCACGAGCACGGCCGCCAGCATGCTGATCAGGCCGAGGACGAGGAGCGTCTCCAGTAAGGTGAAGCCGCGGCGCTCCGGCTGGCCGGATCGATGCTGCGCGTCCGACTTCACCAGTTGCCGATGTCGTCTTCGGTGTCCGGCTTCTTGTCGCGGCCCGATGAGAACAGGTCGTAGCTCTCGGTGTTCTTGGTGCCCGGGTAGCGGTATTGGTATTCCTGGTTCCACGGGTCGAGCGGCGCGCGCCCGCCCTTGGCGTCCATGTAAGGTCCGCGCCACTTGTCCGACTTGCCTTCCGGCGCGCTGATGAGGGCCTTGATGCCTTCTTCGGTCGACGGGTAGTCGCCGAGGTCGATGCGGTAACGCACGAGCGAAGTCTTGAGCGATTCGTTGACGAAGAGCTTGGCGACGCCTTCCTGACTCTGGCCGAGGATCTTGTCGGTGTTCGTGACGGCGAGGCCGACGAGCATGCCGACGATCGCGACGGCGATCAGGATCTCGAGCAGGGTGAAGCCCTTGCGCAGGCGGCGGGCGGTGGTTTTCTGGACGGTGGTCATGGAGGGAAGTTCAGCGGACCTTGGGGGTCTTGGGGGGCTTGGTGGTCGTCGGCGCCGCGTTCGTCGTCTTCGGGGTCTTGTCGTTCGTCGTGGCGTTCGTCGTGGCGTCGCCGCGCGTGCGGCCGTCGGTCGCGCCGTCAGGACCGCGGCCCTTGCTGAAGCGATCGCGCATCTGCTGGCGGAAGGCTTCGACTTGCTCCGGCGTCAGGTTTTGCGGCATGCCGCCGGTCGGGCCGCCGCCGACGCTCGTCGACGGAGCCGCCGCGGCCGAGACGGCCGCGAGCTGCGCGGGGCTCGGGCCTTTGTAAGTCATGACGACGGCCTGGTGGAGCGCCATCTGCTGGGGCTGTCCGCCGTTGTCGACGGTGAGCGTCTCGTTCACGGCGTCGAAGCCTTTGATGACGACGGGGACGTTCGTCGAAGGCGCTTCGCCTTCGGCCACCCAACTCGACTGCTTGGTCAGGGTATTATAGATGCTGTAGTAGTTCACGCCGCCTTCGGCATACATGCCGCGGAACTCCAAGGTGCTCGGGGCCGCGCCCGGTCCGGTCGCGGCGCCGGTGCCGCCGAACGGCGAGTTCTTGGTCAGGCCTTCGAGGTCCAAAGCGAACGCCGGGAGGCCACCCAAGATAGCCGCCATGAGCAGGGCAGAAGTGGGTCGGGTAAAGGGACGCATCTTATGAAGGGGAGAGGGGGTAATCTTGAAACACCAAGCCGAGGCTTAGGTTGCCAATTTAGTGCCCTATCTTGGGGGGCGAGAGGCCTTTAATCGAGGCATAATGGCCTTTCATGGGGGCTTTGCCCGTTTTCGGACCTGAAACACCCTCAACGGCTCTTTTTTAAATTATAATCAATTAAACACCAATTAGTTACGCATTTTTACCATACTTTTACATCTTTTTGACGGATTAGGCCTTTGGTTTGCAACCTTACCCGGTCGGTTTTGTCTGTTTCCTAGATGCTGCTCTCGGCCCGCCAGTTGGTTCGGCCTTCCCCGTTCGTCGCCGTTTTCGGGGTGGTCGCCTGCGTCTGGTCCGCCGCCGCCATCGCCCAGGATTTCCAGAAGGACATCGTGCCGTTCCTGGACAAGTATTGCTACGAGTGCCACGACGCCGAACTCGAGAAGGGGCACCTCAATCTCGAGGCCTTCAAGGACGACTCCCGCTTCTTCCGCGATCAGCGCGTGTGGCGCGAGGTGGTCAACCAGGTCACCTCCGGCGAGATGCCCCCGGCGAAGAAGAAGACCCGCCCTTCTTCCGCCGAGGTCGAGGCCCTCCAGACTTCCGTCCATAAGCTGCTCGCCGCCGCCATCGCGAAGACGAAGACCGACCCGGGCGACGTGACGATCCGCCGCCTCAACCGCGCGGAGTTCAACCACACGATCCGTGACCTCTGCTTCCTTGACGAGAACTTCTCCGCCGACTTCCCGGCCGACGACACGGGCTACGGCTTCGATAATATCGGTGATGTGCTGACGTTCTCGCCGGTCCACCTCGAGCGCTTCCTGTCCGTGGGCGAAGCGATCGCCGCCAAGGCGATGCCGACCAAGCCGACCGAACTCGAGGGCACGGGCTTCGCGATGATGGACATGAAGCCACGCGGTAAGAACGACAGCCAGCAGCGTTACTTCGATCCGGCCCCTTATCTCGTGGGACCGATGACCGCTTCGCGCGATGGCGACTACGTGATCTCGGTGGCGCTCCGCTCGACGGGCGCGGCCGGCGATCCGCCCCCGAAGGTCGGCTTCCTCGTCGATGGCCGCGAGGTCGGGACCTATCAGTTCAAGAACGTGAAGAAGACCGAGGTCGCCGAGGCCAAGGTCAAGCTGACGGCCGGCCAGCACGAGTTCACGCTGAAGTGGCTCAACCCGCCCGCGAAGATCCCCGGCAACGCCCGCACTCTCTCCGGCCTGCGCCTGCGTCTCCTCGGCCCGAGCGACACCCGCACCGAACTCCAGCGCCGCCTGGCCGTCGTCGCCGGCAGCACGACTGGCGAAGCCCGCGCCCGCCTCGTCGCCAATTCCTTCGTGAGCCGCGCCTTCCGCCGTCCGGCCACGCCCGCCGAGATCACCCGCTACGTGAAGGTCTTCGTCGAGGGCGAGAAGAACGGCGGCAACTGGGAGTCCGGCGCGCAGGCGATGATCGCGGTCGTGCTGGCTTCGCCGAAATTCATCTTCCGCGCCGAGCAGGACGAGACCCCGACGGCCAAGGACGCGCATCCCATCAGCGAGTTCGCCCTGGCTTCGCGCCTCAGCTATTTCCTCTGGGGCTCCATGCCCGACGACGAGCTCTTCCAGCTGGCCTACGCGAAGAAGCTCTCGGCCAACCTCGAAGCCCAGGCCCGTCGCCTGCTCAAGGACCCGCGCTCGCGCTACCTGACCGAAGGCTTCGGCCTGCAGTGGCTGCAGCTCCGCCAGCTCTCCACGGTCTCGCCCGATCCGACGATGTTCCCGGGCTTCAACGACGCGGTGCGCACGTCGATGGTCAAGGAGACCGAACTTTTCTTCGCCGAGATCGTCCGTGAGGATCGCAGCGTGCTCGACCTGATCGACGCCGACTTCACCTACCTCGACCGTAATCTCTCCGCCTTCTACGGCATCCCGGTCGACCTCCCGCGCGGCCGCGGGCCTTCGCCGTTCGTCCGTGTGACGTTGCCCAAGGGCGAACGCGGCGGCATCCTCACGCACGCGTCGATCCTCACGGCGACTTCCAATCCGACGCGCACGTCGCCGGTCAAGCGCGGCAAGTGGATCCTGGAACAGATCCTCGGTTCGCCGCCGCCGCCCGCGCCGCCTTCCGTCCCGACCCTCGAAGGCCAGCAGCTCAAGGGCAACCTCCGCCAGCGCATGGAGCAGCACCGCGCCGATCCGGCCTGCGCTTCCTGTCACTCGCGCATGGACGCCATCGGTTTCGCGTTCGAGAAATTCGATGCGGTCGGCCAGATCCGCCAGAAAGACGAAGGCCAGCCGATCGACCCCTCCGGCAAGCTGCCCGACGGTCGCTCCTTCGCCGGCGCGGGTGAGCTCAAGAAGCTGCTCCTCGCCGACAAGGAGAAGGTGGTTCGCAACCTCTCCTCGAAGCTCCTCACGTTCGGCCTCGGACGGGGCCTCGATTACTACGACGGCCCGGCGGTCGATAAGATCACTGAAGCGGCCCTCAAGGCCGACGGCCGTTTCTCGGCCTTGGTCCTGGGCGTGGTCCAGAGCGAACCTTTCCGCCTCCGCCGGGGAACTTCCCAGGTTGAAGGCGGGTCACAACCTGCTAAGAAGTAAGCACCCCGCCATGTCGTCCGATCTCCTCCATCGCCGCACGGTCCTCAAAGGCCTCGGCACCGTCATGGCCTTGCCGTGGCTCGAGGCGATGGGTCTCCAGACCGGTTGGGCCGCCGGCAATACGCCGACCAGACAGGCCGCGCCGAACCGCATGGCGATCCTCTACGTGCCCAACGGCGTGAACATGGACGGCTGGCGCGTCGGCTCCGAAGGCGCCCTGCCTTCCAAATTGCCCGCGATCCTCGCGCCCCTCGCGGCGCATAAGTCCGACTTCTCCGTGCTCACCGGCCTCACCGCCGACAAGGCCCGCGCCAACGGCGACGGCGGCGGTGACCACGCGCGCGCCATGGCCGCCTTCCTCACCGGCGCCCAGCCCCGCAAGACCGACGGCGCCAACATCCGCTCCGGCGTCTCGGCCGACCAGCTCGCCGCCGCCCGGATCGGCGACCGCACGCGCCTCGCCTCCCTCGAGATCGGCACCGAAGCCAGCAAGCTCGCCGGCGGTTGCGACTCGGGTTACTCCTGCATCTACCAGTCCAACATCGCCTGGCGCTCGGCCACCCAGCCGATGCCCAAGGAAGTGAACCCGAAGCTGATCTTCGAACGCCTCTTCGGCGCGGGCACCGACCTCGAACGCCAGCGGCGCGACGCCCAGCGCAAGTCCGTCCTCGACGCGGTGCGCGACGACTTCCGCGAGCTCAACGGCCGCCTCGGCGCCGACGACCAGCGTAAGCTCGACGAATATTTCACCGCCGTGCGCGAGATGGAGCTGCGCATTCAGAAGTCCGGCACCTCCGGCCAGCCCAAGGTTCCCGCCAACGCGTCCATTCCCAAGGGCATCCCGGAAAGCTACGCAGAACACCTCCGTCTGCTCGCTGACCTCATGGTCCTCGCGTTCCAGACGGACACCACGCGCGTGGCCACGTTCGTCCTGGCGAACGAGGGCTCCAACCGCTCGTATCCGTTCATCGGCGTGCGCGACGGCCACCACAGTATCTCGCACCACGGGCATGACCCCGTGAAGCTGTCGAAGATCCAAGACATCAACGTCTTCCACGCCACGCACTTCGCGTATCTCCTCGAGCGCCTCAAGTCCGTGAAGGAAGGCGACGGTAATCTCCTCGACCACTCCATGATCGTCTACGGCTCCGGCAACGGCGACGGCGACCGTCATAACCATGACGACCTCCCGATCATCCTCGCAGGCAAGGGCTGCGGCACGATCCGCCAGGGCCGTCACGTCGTGTATCCGAAGGAGACCCCGCTGAACAATCTTTGGGTCAGCATGCTCAACCGCATGGACATCCGCGACGTCCAGCTCGGCGACAGCACCGGTGAGTTGAAGAAATTGAGCTGAGCTCAATTTCTTCAACTCAGAGTATCGAGTCTGGAGTATCGAGTATCGGGGTTGTGCAGCCTCTAAGGTAGGGCTGACCACCCTTGGTCAGCCGTTTGCCATGGGTAGGGTCGGGACCGCGTCACGACATAGCATGCCTCGCTGCCGTTCCCACCCGCCAACCGCTAACCGCCAACACCTCGCGGCTCCGCCGCGCCG
>Ga0208723_1000516_pt1 | contig 10232 bp, 13 predicted proteins | sample LakMenEpi31Aug12_FD_150750 | JGI IMG/M metagenome (GOLD analysis project Ga0208723, IMG submission 150750) | Freshwater microbial communities from Lake Mendota, WI - 31AUG2012 deep hole epilimnion (SPAdes) | ecosystem: Environmental > Aquatic > Freshwater > Lake > Epilimnion/Euphotic zone ...
TCTCAAGGAGGGCCTGGTAAATACGATGATTCATTCCTATTTATTATTTGCCCCGAGACCTTATCTGTTGGGCCGTCTTTTGCAAATTCGCGAGACTTGAAAAAAAGTCGTCCCCTTCGGAGGACACGGGAACCTCTCCCACCCTCGGCGCCGCCTTGGGTCGGGCCCTTTGCCAATTCACAACGAACTGACCCGGCTCGAGCCCCTGACTCACAGAGTACCCGGAAATCACGAGCTGGCGCCGTAGGTACACGAGGGCCTCGTCAAAGGGGTACATGGGGAACCCTATGACGAAAGGGGGGACGACGAGGGTCACGGACGACTCGCGGCGTTCGGACGCAGCCTGAATTTTTCGAGAAAATTGGTCAATGATGACACGGTACGTTTCCTTTCGGAGGTTGCGCCGGGCTTGTTCCCGGCTTGCGATTTCGGATGCACTGATCATCCCTTCTATTAAAACTGCACTTGTTTACCAGGGAGCTGACGCGACGCCGCGAGGACGCTTGTGAGCTGCTCGTTCAGGGCCTGGTTGATATCCTCGTATGGCTGGTACTTGTCGGGAGCGTAGGACTGGAAGGGGCCGCTGCGGTCGGGCGAGCTCGAGCTCGTCTTGGACAGGATCTGGACCGCGCCCTCCGGAGAAACGCCGGCCGTCACGTCGTACTGGACGCCGAAGAATCCGCGCGTGTCCAGGAAGAGGAGACGGGCGTCGTACGTGATACCGCTCTGGGCACCGGACTTGGGGGTCACGTAGATGGTCTCGACGGGCTGCAGCCAGGGCTCCTGGCGCTGCAGGGCCTCGATGATGACCTGGATGACGTTCGGAGGGACCTGTGGCGTGACGGGCTCGGCAAAACCCGCGATCGAGGACGAGTTCAGAAACAGGATTCCGAGGATGGCGGCGACCGATCCGAGTATCACAATGTCAGCCTTCATTTACTTGATGCGTCCAAAAAAAATGAAGAAAAGAAGAGCGACTTAATAGGATGGCCCTGTTGGTCTTCAGTGACAAATGTCAGTACTGCTTCGACGTCTTGAGCCTCGTCAAGGAGCACCCGAGTCTCGGGCAGATGCTTCGATTCCACAACGTCACCACACAGGGGAGACCCAAGACGGAGAAGGTGACGCGCGTGCCGACGCTCATCACGTCCAGTGGCCAGATTCTCGTGGGGGCCGAGGTTAAGAATTGGCTCGAGTCTATGATTCCCCAGGAGATTGAGATGTGGGATGGTGCGGGGGTGTTCTGTGCCACGCTCGACGGGGACGAGGGCGGCCCGGACATGTTCAGCCTGGATGCGTACGGAACCTCGATGCAACCTATGCTGACCGCCGAACTCAAAGAGAAGATTAGCAAAGATCCAAAGGAGGCTTATCAACTAAAGAGTGCGGACAAGTAAAAGGCAAGGATGCACCTGAAGACTATTCAGGCCTCGGCTATTAAAGGTATTTTTGAAGTTCTCAAGGATATCATAAACGACGTGAATGTTTACTTTACGCCCGCTGGGGTGAAGGTCCTGACACTGGATACGGCCCGTGTGACGCTGGTCCACATGCTTTTGGCCGCCGAGAACTTTGAAGAGTACACGTGTCCGGCGGAGTTTGCGGCCGGCCTGAACATGGCCAACACGTACAAGTTGCTCAAGTCGGTCGGCCCGTCGGACACGCTGACGATGACTATCAAGGACACCGACTCTCTCGAGTGCGTGATTGAGAATGCGGCCAAAAAGTCCAAGACGAATTTCAAGTTGAAGCTCTTGGACATTAACGAGGATATCCTCGAGGTCCCGGACATTTGTATGGACGTCATCACGACCATGCCGAGCATAGACTTTCAGAGGGTCGCGCGCGATATGGGCAACTTGGCGAACGACATGACGATCACACGGCACGGGACGAAGCTCGAGTTGGCGTGCCGTGGGGACTTTGCGGATCAGGAGACGATCCTCGAGTTTGGGGACGAGGTGAAGACGCGGACGAGCGCCACGTACAACCTCAAGTACATCAACCTATTCACAAAGGCGACGGGGCTGTGCTCGAGCGTCCAACTCATGCAGGACTCGAGCGACGATCAGATGCCCATCGTTTTCCGGTACGGCATCGCCAACCTCGGAGATGTCAAGTTTTACCTCGCTCCAAAAATGGACTGAAATCGATCCTGATCGAACCCTCATCCTTCAGAAGAAATCTTTTAAAAACTTTTACATTAAAATTAATTCCGTGAGATCCAAGACCACATGAGAACGTGACCCTGGGGAGTAGAGGGACCCAGCGAGAACCCACCAGCCACGATGGCCCCTCGAGTCTTTTCATGTCGTCTGTGACGTCACGGCCTGTTGACTCGACCCAGGCTTTCGCGATTGGTAAGCGCATTGTGTGACCCGTGGGTGGCCAGGACGTCCCGAGGCACGTGTGGACCCGGCCGCCGAGCCGGTACCGTGTGACCCGCGTGACGCCGACGGGGGGCGGGGCGCCAACCTCGGTCAGGGTTCGATCTTGGACCTCGTAGATGTTTAAAATTTTGAAATTTTTGGGCCAAAAGAAGTAGACTATGTCCATATATAAAAGTTTCCGAGGAATTATTCCTAGTGATGGAGGCGCGTTTCAATGAAAAGGTGCGTGAGTTTCAGGATCTTATCGCGGCGGCTGACCCACGGGACGTACCGGCCATCGAGAGCGAGATGTTCGAATACATGGCACGGACTTCACCCTTTATAAAGGAGTATCATCAAGAGTCGACGGCGGAGACGAGCACGCGGACCGTGGCCAATATCAAAATTTCGTCGCGCAAGGGGGTGCAGCGGCAGGACATCTACCAGGCCTATCTGGCTGAGATCGAGGAGGTGTACGGTTCGGCCAGGACCGTCGACAAGTGGCGGAAGCCCTGCCCGAACTGCGGGGCCAACTTTTCATTCAATTTTGACGAGGCGCAGAGCGAGGACTCGTGCGTGGAGTGTGGCTACGTCGAGTACGTGCAGGGTGAGGAGATTGGGTTCAAGGAGGAGCAGGAGATGGAGAAGAACATTGTCTACTCGTACAAACGCGAGAACCACTTTAACGAGTGGGTCAGCCAGTTCCAGGCCAAGGAGTCTACGAGCGTGCCACTCGAGGTTATCGATCAGCTACGAGCAGAATTTAGAAAACAAAAAATTAAAGAACTTTCTGAAATTACTCATGAAAAAGTCAAGGCGCTGCTCAAAAAGCTGGACAAGTCAAAGTACTACGAGCACGTGCCATATATCACGACGATTCTCAACGGGATTCAGCCCCCTACAATGAGTCAGGCACTTGAAGACCGGCTACGACTCATGTTCCATCAGATACAGAAACCATTTGAGAAACATCGGCCAAAGGACCGTAAAAACTTTTTAAGCTATTCCTACACCCTGTACAAGTTCTGTGAGTTGCTCGGCGAGGACGACTACCTGCCGTGCTTCCCGCTCCTCAAGTCAAAAGAGAAACTTTATAAACAGGATGAAATTTGGAGAGGGGTCTGCCACGAGCTGCGCTGGCAATTCATTAAAACCGTATAATTTTTCAACTTAAAGTTTTTATCTATTGCCATAGTAATGACCGAGCTTGTACAGTGTAGTAGTTGCTCACGGCTCCCCCAACCCCTTGAAGTTTTCCTCGACGCCAAGGGACGACAGTGCAAGATGTGCCTCAAGTGCCGCGAAAAGGCCCGGCGACGCAATTCGCGTCCCGACGTCAAGGAATACACCAAGAACTGGTTGGCGGCGGGCGATCAAGATGCGCTGAGACTCCGGCGTCTCAAAGCGGCCAAGGAGTGGACTGAACGTGAAATAAATAAGGATAAAAAGGCGTATAACGCTCGTATACAGGCTACGCGTAAAAAATCAGCAACAACTAAATTACGAAATATTAAAAAGAATGCAGAGACGCGTGAACTTGAATGGGATGTGCCCGATCAAGAAGCCTTGGAGATGATCACGAGTCCGTGTGTATATTGTGGTTTTTTAGACGCGACAACGACTGTTAATGGTATCGATCGTCTGGATAGTTCCAAAAATTATACGATAGATAATTGTGTAGCATGCTGCTCTCACTGCAACTTCATGAAAGGGCAGTATGATCCTCTTACTTTTATAGAGCGATGCCGAAATATAGCAGCCTGTTCATACACATTTCCCGACGTACCTAGATATGACGTGATAAAACCGGCGCGTAGACGTCAGTGACTCCGACCGCGCCCACGGATACCCGCGAGCGCCTGAGCCGCGTTTCTGTTGACGCTGGTCATGACCACGTTCACGTTGCGCTGGGCCTGCTTCTCCGCCTTGCGCGTGAGTTTGAGGTACTCGCGCTTCTCCTGAGCCGTCAAGGGTGCCGAAGACCGCTTGACCTTGTTGATCAGGGCTTGGATCCGGCGCTCCTCGTTGGCCGTGACGCGCTGGTTGATGCCCGCGAGGTTCGCGCGGATCTTCTGGTTGCGGGCCATGGTGGCCGCATTCTCCTTGGCCTTGGCTTTGGCCTTGAGGCGCTGGCGGAAGCCACCGGCGGCCGCTCTGACGCGGGCCAGGGATCGGCGCATTGTGCCGACCACCGCATTGCGGCTCGATCTGACGTAGCCGTGAACGACAGCAAGGCCCTCGCGGACCGTGCGAATCTTGCGATGGGCCCAGGTCTGGACAGCGGCCACGCGCTCAAGGATGGCGTCGCGGATGTGGGCGGGCAGGGCGTACAGAGCCTTGAGCAGACGGCCGACCGCCTTGACAAACTTGACGGTACCGGCACGTGCGACCGGCGCACCCGCGCGCAGGACGACCATGAGCCCCTTGGCGGCCGACATCAGCAGCGCACCGACGGGACCGCTATAAACCTTCTCGATGATGACGAGGCAAAGGATAATCGCAAAACCGTAGAACGAACCCTTGACGTAAGGGGACACGCGCTGAATAAACGCGGCCGTCTCGGCGGAAACCTGGGCCGCGATGGCCGTCATGGCTGCCGCGCTCGCCGCATTCATGCCGCCCGTGGGCATCTGGATGGTCACGGGGGCGGGAGCAGCTACCGCGCCGGCGCGGAGAGCGTGCCACATGGCGCCACCAAAACCGCGGGCCGCCTGACCCACCATCATCGCACCAGAGCCTGGCTGAGCACCGAGGCCGCCTGGAATCATAGCCATTTTATAGTTTAGCGAGATTTACTTTTGAACCCGGACGCGTACTTGTCGCGGACCCACTTGGCGTCAGCCTTGTAGATGCGGGACGCGCGGGGCAGGGTGCGCTTGGTCAGGGTCCCTATGGCCTGAAGACGGCGAAAGACGGACAGGGGAGCCTCCTTACCCTTGCTGATCGCCTTGCTCAGCGCCTTGTAGCGGTTCGTCTTGGCCTCGACCGGGTGGTACCCGTACGAGGTCAGCATGCCCTTCTTCAGCCGGCCGATCAGCTTGGGCCCCTTGCCGATCGCCCCCACGTCGTAGGTCGGCATCGGTTTCACGCGGGTAAAGCCCGCCTTCCGCATGTACGTGTAGGACTTGCGACCCGGGATCGCCTTGACGGTAATCTTCTTGGGGGTCCGGTGCATCGTGTAACCCGAACGGATTATGTGCCTCATTTACTAATCGTCGAGATTTTTGTCCAAAGACGAAGAGTTCTAGACCGTCCGCGCCAAAGTCAAATATATCAATGTCATCACTTTCTATAAAGTAACTTTGGTACGGATAAGTGTGCCTCAGCCGCATGACCCCTGCGAATATATCACCTATGTAAGACGGTAGAGAGGCCGAGGGACCACTGGGTGAAGGTGAGATGTGGCGGATCGCAACAACCTCGTGGAGCGGCTTGGTGACGAAGGGCAGGCCGGGTAGGGATTCTTGAAAGCCTCCATCCACATAGCGCCAGTCCCCAATTTTGACGCTCGAGAACAGGAAGGGGACGGCGATCGACGCACAAATCACATCGACGACGCTCGTGCCTGGATGCGTCTCGTGTGAAAAGTAGACGGTCTGTCCGCGATCGGTGCAGAACGCCGACATGTAGAGGGCCACGGGACGCCTGTTCCACAACTCACCAAAGGTCATGTCCCTCATTTTAAATTTTTTAAAAATTGCATTGGACAGGGCCCGTCGGATGTTGTGCATCGGCACGAGTCCAAAATTATTTAAAAAATTTTTTATATTTAATTTCATGAGTTTGGCAATCGGCACCTGAAGTGCAAAGTCGAGAACGTCCGGGATGGACCCGTCAAACAAGACCCATAGAAACCCGAGGATCGCACCCGCACTCGCCCCACTCACGCCCTGGACCCGACTCAGATCCATCTGTGACAGTTGTCCTAGGAACGCATAAAAGGCCATCGCCCCCGGCCCTATAACGAGCCATTTCATTGCTCAATAATAAGTAGGAAAGGCAATTCTTAAATACGAAAATATAAAGAGGAAGATGACGCCCTTGAGGACCACGACGATGCTTGCGTCGACGGGCACGGGCACGGCGCCGAGGAGGCCGGACAGGACGCCAGTCACGATGATGTCAGTACGGGTTAGAGTCAGACGGAGGATAAACTTGATGATGATCCATGAGATGAGCGGCACGAGCAATGCGGCATATTCCCGCGTTTGATCGAGCGCTTGGACCACCATGAATACAGTCGCAGGCACAGCCACCTTGGGAGCGGCCAAGTCAAGCATCTTTTACTAGTAGAGCTGGATATAATGTTCGAGCCAATTCTGAAAAGCCTGTGCGTCCAGTTCAGACGCTAGATTGAGGTTCTTCCATAGAGCCACAATGGGCATCTTGAGGTTTACATCCTTCCACCACTTGTCCTGGTTATGCAGGAGGTCGCAGTATTCAGCCACTCCATAGCGCGCCAGAATCAGGGCGTGGTTGTCCCACGCGAAACCCTGGATACGGCACACGTCTGCGTAAATTTCATCACAATACATAGCCTCCCAATCCTCTGGATGGAGGGGCTCAGGGCTCTCTTCACGATCGGGGTCCGAGTCGGAGTCGTTGTGACCCGATCGCCTGAACAGAGCGTCGCGTGAGTACTCGTCACCGAGACCCATTGTTTACTTGTTTGTTTAGGGTTCCTAAGCCTTAAGCCCGCTTACCGAAACCGAAGCCACCTCCTTGACGGGCTGAGCTGCGATGATGGCCAGAAGGGCACCATCGGTCCGGGCCGCATCCTGCTCGAAATAATTCATAAGACCCACACGGATAACATCCTTGGTGATGCCACCCTTGGTCTTTTTTGTCTTGAGGTTCACCTTGACCTTGTCCTTGACCTTGACGGTGTCGATATCGTTCTGAGCCATGTGGGTCGTCACAAACTTTTTGAGTTCTTTTTCACGTTTATTGAGCACGGCGAGGTCCTTGCGGGCCGCCGAAAGCTGCGTCTTGAGAGTAATCCATTCGTTCATAATCTGGGCAAAGTCGGCCATCTATTATTTACCAAGCACTTATTTAACCAAGGACTGACGCAACTAAGCGTACTCGGGGCTTATCTCGAAACGCGGGCGCATCGTGTCAGGGGGGATCGTGCTGAGGTTGAAGATGCTGACGGGGGCGCGGGGGTTCGTCGGCTCGCTGCGGAACTGCTGGTTGGCGTTGCGCAGGACACCGCCGATCGTCTCCGGGTAGCCAATCTGGCTGCGCGGGTCCAGGTAGTTCTGGCCCTGAAGGATCTGGTCCGGGGCGAACTTGCCGAAATCCTCAGTCACCGCCACCTCACGGGGAATGAGGCCTGCTGCGGACACGTCGTACGAGGCGGCGCTGCCGTCCACTGGAGCGGCGTTCAGAGTCATACCCGGGCGGGCCAGACCGTCGCCCTGGACGCCACCGGCCGCCTGTGCGAAGAAGCTCATCTGGGGTGCGAACAGCACAAATGCCAGGATCGCCAGGAGGACCAGTGCCACGATAGTCTTGCGGTTCAGCATTTATTAATAGGTACCGATAATTTTTTCAGTCAATGTAGTCGGCCGGATCGTCCTCTGCTGCCGCCTCCTCGACCTCGTCCTCGAACATGTACTGGGTAGGGAAAGATGGCGCCTTGGGGGCGGCGCGGACGCGTGCCTGAACCACCCGCCACACGGCACCGAAGGACTTTTTCAGGAACCACAGACCGGCCAGCTCGACCAACACATCGCACTGCGCACCCTCGCCGATCGACTCGAGCTCGATGACCACCTTCTGGCTGTCGAACGCCTTGGTGACCACGGACCCCTTGACCTTGGCGAGGCTGGCGCTGAGCGTGCCGTCCGTCAAGCTCGACTGGAACGCGCCCTGGATGGTATCGTCCTTGAGGTCCGCGCCGAACCACGCCTGCTTGTCCGCCTTGGCACGGGAAACAATCTCCTCATCTAGAACCGAGATTTTCTCCTGAAGAGACTCTGGGACTTCGAGCGTCGGGTTGGCGGCGGTCAGACCCTCCTGGACCTTGACGTTGTTCAACTGAATCACGCAACCAGAGATTTTGAGGAAGCGGCGACCGTCTGGCAGCTTCACTGGGGCACCAAACTCCATCTTTAGTAATTGAAAATTTTTAAACAAAGAGTGCTTGGGCGCACCGACTAATTTCTCGTTAGATATCAATGTGCGACACGCGGTGCATGTGTCTGCCCAGCCTCACGGGGACGTTTTGCGGCTGGATAGATCGACAGGATGGTATCGTCCATCCATGCGCCCCTGGGTGCTGCAACCCCGCCTGCTCAGAGTCTCCTCCATCAATGATTGGAGAATATAAACAAACGCGTGGGGTGAATCTACCCCCTGGCTTTGGTGCGGAACTCAAGACGAGCGATATGGCGACATGGCGGAAATGGGAGGCGCCGTTCGCCCCCGTCCCACGGACACCTGAACCCCCATATCACAGAAGGTTCTTCTTCATGTTGCTTCTCGTGGCTCTGATGGTCTTCATGGCGCTACTCCTGGTTTAAAGACTCGAGCCCAGTACATAGTAGAAGATGTCTACTCCGGCCACGCTCGAGACTATTGCTGCTGATGTCCAGGCCCTGCAGAAGGATTTGAAGTCCCTGCGTAAGATGGTCCGCAAGGTCCTGGGTGACATTGAGGACCCGACGGGCGAGAAGAAGGCGGCCCGTGCCCAGAACAACGGCTTCAACAAGCCCCAGCAGGTGACCGAGGCTCTGCACAAGTTCCTGAGTCTGCCGGCCGGTGAGCTGATCTCCCGCTCGGCCGTGACCAAGGCGGTGAATGCCTACGTGACGGAGAAGGCGCTGAAGGCTGGCCAGAACATCAGCCTGGACGAGACCCTGAAGGCGCTGCTGAACGTGCCGGAGGGTACCCAGGTGACGTTCCTGAACATCCAGAAGTATCTGAACCAGCACTACATCAAGGCGGAGAAGCCGGTCGTGGAGAAGGCCGAGACGGAGAAGAAGCCGGCGGCTGCGCGCCCCAAGGTGGCGAAGAAGTAGAGACGATTCGCGCAGCGAATCGGACCCCAAGGCTGCGTGACTCCGTCACGCCCCTTGAGGCTTAAACCTAGTGTAATAATATATAACAACATGGAGGAGCCGATCCCAGGTCCTCCCAGAAGCGTCCTTGACGCGCTTCTGGGAACCAAGATCAAAGATCAAAAACTTTACACACGCGCATTCACCCATAAATCCGCACTTAAGCGCTTTGAGAATCTCGGGTCCTCGTATGAGACGCTCGAATTTATGGGTGATTCCGTTCTAGGTTTCGTCGTGACCAAGTTCCTGTTTGACAAGCATGAAAAAGAGCAGGAGGGGTTCCTGACAAAGGCCCGTACGAAGATGGTCCGTGGCACGACGCTCGCCACCATAGCCAAGACGCTTGAATTTGACAAGTGGATCATCATGGACGAAAAGGGCATGCGCAACGGGTGGAACACCAATCCTAAGATTCTCGAGGACGTATTCGAGGCTTTCATAGGTGCCGTGTATCTGGACCTCGGGATGGTCCATGCCAAACGATTCATCATCGAGTCGTTTGAAAAGGTTGAGACGAACCTCACGGACGACAATTATAAGGATCAACTCATGAGGTGGTGCCAGGCGGAAAAGCTCGCCCTTCCCGACTATCGGGTCGACGCTCACCGGGACGGCACATTCATGGTGACGGTCATCGTGGATGGGCAGGAACTAGGTTGTGGGTTCGCGAGTACCAAGAAGCAGGCTGAGCAGAACGCAGCACAACTACTACTTAAGACGGACCGACGTTTCAAAACGAATGGATCCCAAAGTGGTCGAATTACTGGGGCGAACGTATGCGGACCAGCGCAGCCCCGAG
>Ga0208723_1000517_pt1 | contig 10223 bp, 9 predicted proteins | sample LakMenEpi31Aug12_FD_150750 | JGI IMG/M metagenome (GOLD analysis project Ga0208723, IMG submission 150750) | Freshwater microbial communities from Lake Mendota, WI - 31AUG2012 deep hole epilimnion (SPAdes) | ecosystem: Environmental > Aquatic > Freshwater > Lake > Epilimnion/Euphotic zone ...
AAGACAGCCTGCCATGCTTTATTGCTGATCGCGCTGACATCTGTGATATTGTAGAATCTTTTGGATTCAATATATACTATCTTTTGGCTAATCAAGCCAAGGAAGTTAAGCCAGCAACTCCCCCTGCTAATACTACCTACAATAAGCCCACCTCTGCTGCACTAGCTGTCGCTCCTCCTACCTTCGTGAGAAACTCTCAGATTTATCGCGTTGTTAATAACTTTGTTGGAAGAACAGTTTCTGTATGTGCTCCTGCTTTTCCTGAGGCATTTGCTGACGTTGAAGAAGAAGCTACATATTCAATGCCTGCCATTCCCAATATTCTAATCGATAAGCTAGATCAATTCTTTAGACTCGTTGATGCTCAACATGGATCTGAATCTATTGTTATGCTCACTTATGACACCACTAAAGAAGGCCCAGAAGGATGGGGCATTCTTGTTCCCGACCAGACCAATACTGCCGTTCATTGCAACTATGATCCTGACAGCATTGCTCAGGTTAAGCCTGATGACGTAATGATTGTTGGATCTGTTCACAGCCATCCAGGAATGTCTGCTTATGCTTCTGGTACAGATCATGCTGATCAAGCAGACTTTGATGGAATTCACATTACCTTTGGCTGGCAGAAATCAGTTAATAACGGAGCCACTCAATATTATGCAGAGCTTCAGATGGCTGGCAAAGCCTATAAGCTTGATATCGAGGATGTCTTTGAAGATTACACTATTGATAAAGCTCCTGATCCTGAAGTAGTAGCTTGGACCGATAAAGTAAAAAAAGTCAGCCCCCCCAAAGCGGGGGGTTCGGTTACGGTCAGTACTGGGGCGCCGTATCAAACCCCACGCCCAAGTACAACTCAACAGAATCAAGCGTCTACGGTAGCTGGTACAGCGAATAAAAACAAGTATTGCATAGACTATCCTTCTCATATTCAAAATATAACAAAAGAAGTTTTAGATCTAGACGGCGATAGCATACTAATTTGCGAAGTAGTTCCCAATCATGAAAACAAGACTTACAATTGTCCGGGTTGCTTTTCCATTATTCCTAAGCATGATGTCTATGCTAATAGTTGTTGCACTTTTTGCGACATACCCTTATCTGAACAAGACGCTGCAGCAGACCAAATAGTCTGGGACATGTTCCAGTATTGTAATGATAGAAATATTCTTACTAATGTTTCTCTCTATCTACTAACTGCTGATACTGATAATAATCCTATGTTACTCAGACTTACTCCAGACACAATGGACGCATATTCTGAATCCTGTTGGATTGATATGGATCAGCAAGTTGATATAGATCAGCATGTTGCAGATCTTAACACTAAGCAAACTCTTTGCTGCAACATGAATCCTGAAAATTGCATGTGCCCTCAACAAGTTCTTACTTATGATTCTTTAGATTTTGATCATTTCCTGGGCAAAGAATCTATTTATGCTCCCAATGCAGCTTGTGAAATGTGCAATTTTTATTACGATACAACTTGCCCTCAATATGCTAAGGCTATTGTAGAGTTTAAGTCAAGCAAAGATCATTCAGGCATCAAAGATAAATATATAGATTCCATTGACGGAGTTGATTGCAATCTATTTACTGAATACACTTTTTCTACACACGAGGAAACATATAATTCATGAACTCACAACCTAAGCGTTTTGTACTAGTTGGAGCAGGCGGCATTGGCACCTGGCTTGCAGCTGGTCTAGTTAGACTTCTTGAATGGAAGTTTCCTGGATCAGCTCTTATCATCGTCGACGGTGATACCTATGAGGAAAAGAATAAAGAACGTCAAGACTTTACTAAGCTTGGCAACAAAGCCGTAGTAAAGGCCACTGAACTTGTTCCCCAATTTCCCAAAACTACAATTATACCTGTAGCAAAATGGGTAGTAGCCGATGACTACTCCGGCGTTACTGACGATGAAAGTCCTAAGATTACAGCTTCTCAACTTATACGTGAAGATGATGTAGTCTTTGCTGTCGTTGACAACTTTGCTGCACGAAAGATTCTTTTTGATGCCGCATCTAAACTCAATAATATTGATGTTTTTACCGGCGGAAATGATGATGATCTATTTGGTTCCATTTATCATTATCAAAAAAGAGATGGCCATGAAGTAACTGTTCATCCAGCTGAATTCCATCCAGAATATCACAATCCTCCCGATAAGAATCCTGGTGAGCTATCTTGCCAAGAGCGTTCTGAGATATCAGGAGGAACTCAGTTGCTCGCTACTAATATGGCTGTTTCAGCCTATATTCTAGGACGAGTTCAGAAAACAATCGTGTCCAATCAAAGTCCTGAAGAAACAGAGATTTTCTTTGATCTTGGTCTCGGCAAGTCCGAACCTTATAATAGAACCACATCAGCTCTCAATCAACCAATCACAATATAGTTAGGAGAATATCATGGAAGCAAATAACGCATCAGGCGCTCAGCCAAATCGTTCAACTGGTATGGCGAATATTCGCTATGGAGTTTACAACCAACCCAGCAATATTGCTGGAAAATCTATTCGCGAAGTTCGTGAACAGTTTAGCAAAATCTGGGGCATTCCCTCTGACGCAGTTGCTTACTGTGGCAAGGACAAGCTCGATGAAAACGCGGTTATTCAACCAGGTCAGAACGTAGAGTTCCATCGCCGTGCAGGCGAAAAAGGTTAATTAACCCTTATTCGGGGGAGGGTGCTTTGGGGCATCCTCCCCCATATTTTTTTATAAAACCTACAGTTAGTTTGACGGTGAAAAAATTATGTTTGACAAAATTAAATTAGGTTATCCTAATATCTGGATCAAGAATTCTGATTCTTCCAGAATTATAGATATCATTACTTCTACTCTTTCTAGAGATTTTTATACTATTGATTTCATATCTGGATTCTCTTTGTATACCAACAATGCCTGGAAGAGTGTATTGGTAGAAAATCCAGCTTTTGAATTAACTGGTGAAGATCAGTATATTTCTACTTTTGATCCTCAAGTTTCACTTGATTATTTACTCAATAATCCTGACCGTCCTAAAAATCCTACGACTTTTATTATTAATGTTGTAGGTAAGCCCGACTCTGCTTTGGAAAACTATGGCTTATTCTTAAGTCACTTAAAATCAAAATATCGTCAAGCTTTTTGGCAAGATGATATGACTCTTCTTCCTCTTCAATTTATCTTTATTTCTGCTCAAGATTGTCCAGAAGATTATATTCCTTATTTCAATATCAATGAAGACATCATGCCTAGCCCTCAAGAGCTTGCTACTATTGTCACTCACATAAATGAATCTGCTCATGATCGCCTTCTCAATAACGCTACTGTCAAAGATGTCGTTAATGCAGGGCTTGGCTTAACCGAATCTCAATTCATTGATCTTTGCTTGACATCTATTGTCAATACTTCTCAACTGAATCCTAAATTTATTTATGATCAGAAGATGGCAAGCATTAAGAAAGATGGTATTCTAGAAATTATTAAACCAACTACTTCCTTCGAGGATATTGGTGGCTTAAATAATATTAAAGATATCATTCGCCGTACTGCAAAACTTTGGCAAGACAAAGATCGAGCTAAAGCCTATGGAGTAACTCCTATCCGCAGACTTCTTATGGTTGGAGTTCCAGGGACTGGCAAGTCAGCTATCTGCCAAGCCACTGCAAATGAACTTGGTTTAGACTTGGCTCGTACCGGCATCAGTCAAGTTATGAATTCTTTTATCGGTCAATCAGAAGCTAACATGCGTGCTGTCTTTAATCAGATCAGACTCATGTCTCCTCTATGCGTTTGGATTGACGAGTTTGGCCGTGATCTTTCTGGTGGAGCAAGTTCTTCCCATGTCGATGGTGGTACGACTGATCGTGTTCATGGTGAATTCCTTACTGGTCTTCAAGAACTTCCTGAAGAAACTTTCTTACTCTGTGCTGCAAACTCTTTAGATTCATTGCGTCCCGAGATGCTTCGTGCTGATCGTTTTGATAAAATTATGTTTGTTGGACTTCCTTCTCACGAAGAACGTAAGCACATTTTTCATATTCACTTGAACAAAATTAATACTGATCATCAATATGATTACGATGCTTTGGCCGAGGCATCTAAGTATATGACCGGTGCTGAGATTCTTTCTCTTATTCGTGAAACAAAATTCTATGTAGTTTCAGATTCTCTTCGCCCTATTAGTACTCAAGATATTCTTACTTTTATTCCTAAAACCAAAAACACTATTTGGCTCAAACATAATGATATGGTTATGTCCATGTATCAGTATGCACTTGAGCAGTGGGATTGGGCCTCGACAGAACAGATGGAAGATGCTAGAATGATACTAGGTAAGTCTTCCAATAAAAAACAAACGTCAACAATTGCTTGGAAATAAGGAACTATAATGTCTGAATCATATGATAATATTGATGAATTTCTTGCTACCCTAGATAACGACGGTGCCAAAGAAACTTTAAAAAACATAGATAATAAAGATTATCAACAAGATCTATACAAGAAATGGTTTAGATCAAAAACTCAAAGTGGATTTCTAGCCATTCGTCCTTGGCATCAAGCTTTGAAAATGAAAATTGATATTGGCAAAACTTCTTCCGAAGGAAAGCTTGTCAGCAGCACCGCTGTCTTTGTTGACTCAGTTGACTTTGCTGCTTATTTGCGAAGCGTTGCTAACGGCAATGCCGCAATAAACTATCCTCAGAATGATAGAATGGGTGCTCCCACTAATGAGGCTTTTGTTTCTTATGGTGGTGCCACTATAGAAGGAAAGCCTGTATCTAGAATATTTAAGGCTCACTATTGGCAGTCTTCCGAAACTACAGACGAAACTGCTTTTGTTTGGAAGTGTGGACACTTTGCAGCCCGCAAATCAGATAGTGGTGCATTCATACCTGATATGAAATCGCCTTTATCTATTGATCAAATTAAAGTAACACGCCAAGATATATGCTCTATTGCATATCTTATGGATTTATCTATGACTTCCCATGTCACTAACAACCAAGATTGGTATGAAATATGAGCGATGACAACGAACACCTAGATCAGCACACCGCTGAGTTTATGACTAAATTTTTTCAAGACGTTATTGGAGGACTAGCTTCTCAAGTAGAAGATCGTCTTTCAGTTCTTGAAGGTTCTATTGAAGCAATTGAAAAGCAAATTGCTACACTGATCGTAAGTTATGGTGAACAAGCTGTTTTTACTGAAGCTCTTGTCGGTCAAATGGCTTTTGCTTCTGATGAAGCTCGTAAAGCTTTTCACGAAGCATTGAGTCAGTCACGTAAAAATATGTTGGAGGTTATGCAGAATGCATCCAAAGGACTCTTGGCTGATGAGAATCCAGGAGTTGCCTCAGCCCTTACAGACTTGGCTTCAGAAAAGTTATCTGACACAGACATCTGATTGTTCTTGTGTTTTATTTGTAACTCTTTCTAATCAAGATTTTTTAAATAACTTTTCTTACTTAAGTCAGATATATCCTTTAGTTAAAGATATATATCCTGACGCTACATCATTATATATTACTTTCAGTTCTTTCCAAGATTTTATTAAAAGTGGGAAAATGGAAGTCTATTCTATCGAGGTATCAAAATGAGTATCATTCATCGTTTTTCTGATTTGTCTGAACTAAACAATTACATTTCATCTTCAATACATGAAAACTCTATGGTTCAATTACATGTCAATAATATTCAAGAATATGCCGAAAGGTTTTCCTTAAGCCCTTCGCTTATTCACGACATAGAAAATAACGCCTACCAATTAATTACCTATCATTTATACATAGGTTCTAAAACTTCTTATCGCAAGAATGTTCACAGTAACATTCCTAACGTTTTGTATAAAAGAATTTACAACGCCTTTAAGTTAAATGGTTATATTCGAGAAGCAAGCGGAAGCTGCGTAGTTCTTTGTCTTAAGCCGATTACTCAAGAAGTCTATGATCAGATTTCCCATTCTTCAGATCTAGACAATCAAAAAGTTTTGAATCAACTTATAGATAACTTCTCTAACGTATCTGCCGATAATCAGTATTACATTGATTACATCAAGCTCCTTGAAAACAAGTGCGATATTCTTGTTCTCGAAAATGAAAACTTAAAAACTCAAGTACACAATACCAAGATATCCACATGGTATTAAGCTTTGAAGTTAATACATCAATATTTTCTACAAGTATCAGTTTACCTACACAGGAGACCTTCCCTATGTCTACTCATTATATTATAAACTCAGCACCTTCTAATTCACCAGTTAATTCTTTGTTTTTTACATTTCCTGTTTTTATTCAATCAGAATCTTCTTCTAATGAGCCTCTTACTTATACTATTTATATTAACCATTCAGAATCTATTCCTGATGGTCAAATAGTTTGGGATTATTTTGGATCAGGCGAAACTTATTGCAATCTTAATAAGATTGAACTGATTCAAGCTAAAGATAACTTCTCTCAATTATATTCTAAATATATGATTGTTAATAATAGATTAGGAATTCAACCTCAAGTTGTTGGCTTATCTCCTTTTAATTTTGCTTCGTCAGTTGAAGCCCCTTCTGGAAATTTAGCTTGGTCATTTTCTATAGAAACCTTTTTCATTTTCAATAAAAAAGTTACTGATGACGCAGTGTGCATTTATCTAACTAAAAAAAACAGTGACACTACTGTTATATCTAAGCATTATGCTTTTGCTAATGTTCCCAATAATATTTGCAGCTGCTCGAATCCATCTATTTCAAATTCTCAAACTAAGAGTGTTCCTTGTCATTTCTCTATGCAGAATTCAAGCTGCCCTTTATATAAGTACGAATCAGAGATAGTTTACTCTCAAGATGTTACTCCTATTAATTCATCTCAGATTTCTTCTTTTGATTTAGTTTATTACTTATCTATTCAGGGAAATCATACTTTTAAAATTAACAATTCTTCATCAGATGTTATAATTAATACTTTGAAGTATCCTTCTAGTTTTACTTATGACGATTCTTTAGTTGAAGCTATTTCTATCTTTAAAGAATATATGGAAAGTTATTCTTCTTCTGATTTTTCATTCTCTGAAGTTAAGAGAGATACTCTTCAAGATACAGGCAAAGACATCGAAAAGTCTAGCTATATCTCTTCCCTCATTTCCTCCTAAGGAATTACACCATGTCTAATTTTTATAATGAAAAACATTATGTAACTATTGATCCACTTTATACTAATTCTTATAGTATATCCATTTCTTGTGATCCATTATTCAATGAGATTATTTGTACATCCAAGAATCATTCTGGAGATCATGCAGACTTGTCAAATTCTCGTTATTTTTATAACTATATTGACCAGTGGAAGCATCTTCCGGTTACTCAGATAACTGACAAAAATTCTTTGCCTGTTATTAATTTATCCATTCAAACAAGAGCCTCTCTTGATACTAGCATTCTTATAGAAGAAGCTAATAAATCTTTAGATTCTAATCTTTTTTCAGATACTTACCCTATAGCTACTCGATATATTGATTCTCAAGGAACCTACTATATTGAGCGTCCACCATTTCAAGCTAATATAGATTATAAAATGGGAGGAGCTCAGTCTAGAACCAAGAAAAAACTTACCGATACAATGGTATGGGTTCCCTGGACTCTATTTGTCCTTAATCCTAAGACACAAAAAAGTGCAATGTACTTCTCTCATAAATCGTTAACTAATATGGATGATATTTATTTTGCTACATATCTTCCCAATACGTATCAAGACGGTTCAATTTGTTATTCATCTAGTATCTACAATATGCCAGAATATAGTACTTTTTCTTCTTTGAGTGTTTCTCAACTTTATTCTTTCTATATTAATGAGTACTTTGCTGGAGCTTGGAACGCTGACCTATCTAATCCATGGTCTTCTTTATTCTATAGAATACATACTGTTATACATTCTTTTTTTCCTGAAGATGAACACCTTTATCCAATGATGTTCAAGCTATTCAATCCTTCTGATGATGAATTGAAAAAAGTATTTGGCTCTAAAATTTCTTATATTAATTATATGATTTCTGCGCGCCAAACAATTACCCAAAGAACAGCAAGCGAGAAAATTGCAAACTATAGCTTGCTACAAAACTGTGACAATGCTCAGTCTCATCACTATATTCTAACAATGCTATCCACATTTTCTCTTCAAGAAATATTAGATCTTCTAGAGGAATATGCTTGTATTCGCAATCTCATAATGCAGAATCCAGACCATCCTTACTGTTCAAAAGTCAATAGATATTATTTTAGTAATTCTGATTCTTTTCAATATTATGGAACTTTTTCTCAAATAGTAGCCGCATCAAACAGCTCCAATCCTCATAGTTCCTCAACTGAATCTATAGCAGATCTTCCTGAAGTAATTAAAAAAGTTGCCTCTAAAAGAGGAATATCTTCCCCATACAACTATATCGATGCTCGTGTAATGATCATCAATAATGTTTCTGATACTTCTTCTTGGGCTTTTTCTTCCAGGGCAATTGCCGATATTTCTCACGCTTTTTATTATGTTGCGCAAAACTTTACAGATCTAGAATATAAAAAATTACTAGATAAAATTATTAGCGATTACAGCATAGACCCACACACTTGCTCCAACAGCCTATATTGTTACGATTTCCTAACTAAAGAAATCTATGTGATTCCTTACTCTGTTGAAACATATGTAAATTTATTAGAAATGTCCATCAAAAATAAACTAGACATTGTAGGTTATTCAAATGCAGAGATCTAATATTTCATACTTAGGTAGTCCACTATCATCTTCAACCGATAGTGTTATAACTGAATGTGAAAGATTTAACGATTTTCATCTTGCTTCCATTAGCATTTCTCCAGATAATGAGCAGATACTTTCTCAATTTTCTTCATTCGTTCTTAGCTTAGATCCTGATAAAGCTTTCTCTCAAGATACAGGAATTATGCCTCCCGGAGTTCTTCATATTGATTCTAATCTTATTATTTTTGAAAGACCTCCTCAATATCAAAACGTTCAACTAATCCCTCAAGTTGTTGAAAGCATAGATTATGATCGACACGACTCTAATCTTTATAGATTGCCCATTCCTTGGCAAGTCTATATATGCACCTACAACATCTATGGTGGCAGATATTATCCTAATTCGGTTCGAATGTATTTCATGGATTCATCCTTAACTGGATCAGATATTTTAAGCCAAAGAATTTATTTACCGCCTCTTCCAAATTTCTATACTTCAGGCCTGTTGTGTAATCCAATGTACGCTTCCATGGATGATATAGAGCGTTATCCTAACGATATATCTGGAGTCATCCAAGCCTCTTATGATTGGATATGGAATAGTGGAACTAATTTAGATTTAACAATGAATATTGTTGAAGCTCATTTTCAGCTTCTTCCTTTGAAAAGCAAAAATGTTCCTACTGTTTTTGATAAAGATTCTTTAAACTCTGCTTCTCTAGTCAGTTCATCTTCCTTTTATCTGGACTTTTCTTCTATTGATTTTTTCTTTAAACTTTGGGAGCAGTTTCAACTTCATGAAGTTAGTTCTTTAGTTTGGCCTAATGCTTCTTTCTCCGATAGAGTTGTTGGACAAATGCGCGAAGTCGAAGAATCATTTCTTCAGGATTTTTTTGCAGAAAATAATATAACTGATCCTCCTTTTCGTATTGTTAATATTGAATCAGATTGTGACGATGAAGATTGTGATTGTAATCAAGAAGAAACTTCTCGTCGCGTCTACTCTTATAGTGCCATGGATTATGCTAGATATGTTCGATCAAGACTGTCCTCTATGCTAACCTGTGGCCAGGCATTAAATCTTATTCGCAACTCTAATTTGTCTTCTAACCTTCATAATGAGCATACTATAGAAAATTTCTCTCGAGCATTACTTGCAAATTCTCAATTACTTTCTTAAATATAATGATTTTATCATTTATAATTTGACCTGACCGATATTGTTTGCTAGTATATAATTATATAAACACTCATAAAGGTAGTAAAAATTGAATAAAATAAGTAATCAAGAACCTATCTTTACTAGGTCCGAAGTCTCACAGATACTTAATGTTACTACTCTCACCGTTTCTAATCGTGAGAAAAATAAAAAGTATCCTCTTCCTCGTAGAGATTTAAATAATTATAGAATCTATACTTTAAACGATGTATTTAATCTTCAATTAATAACCTATAGCCACATAGATCCAAAGCCCATCATATCAATTCTTTATGATAAG
>Ga0208723_1000519_pt1 | contig 10205 bp, 9 predicted proteins | sample LakMenEpi31Aug12_FD_150750 | JGI IMG/M metagenome (GOLD analysis project Ga0208723, IMG submission 150750) | Freshwater microbial communities from Lake Mendota, WI - 31AUG2012 deep hole epilimnion (SPAdes) | ecosystem: Environmental > Aquatic > Freshwater > Lake > Epilimnion/Euphotic zone ...
GTTCGGTCGGTATTTCACGGTGCGGAACAACGACTCCGAGAAGGGGTTGTCGTTGCTCACCCTCGGTCTGGAGAAGGACCTGAGCACGCCCAGCTCCTCCAGACGGTTCTCGAGCGTGGCGGCTCGCAACTCTTCGAGAAGCCCGCAGCTAGGCGTTGCCGTTGACGGCATGGAGGATCAGAGGCTGGGGCCGGCCTTTGCTGATCCTCTCCCGCAGGCATGTGCGGCTGACGAGATCCGCGGCGATCTGGGCGTCCTCCCGCTCGACTACGTCCCAGGCCACCAACTTGCGGCTCCAGACATCGACCACCAGATAGAGGTACAGCCAGACGCCACGGACGCTGGTCGGCAGGTAGGTGATGACCCAGCTCCAGAGCTGATTCGGGCCTCTGGCTCCCAGGCGCGGCACAGGTCGAGGCTCCTGGGGGGGCGGGCGCGGCCACGGCGATGGGCCTGACCATTGGCATGGAGTACGCGGTAGAAGCTGCGCTCGGAACCGATGTAGGCCCCTCGGTCAGCAAGGATCGGCACGATCTGGCCTGGGGGCAGGGCCGCGAATTCCGGCTGGTTGCAGGTGAGCAGGATTCGCTGGCGTTCCTCTTCGCTGAGGCGATGAGACACCAGGCAGGGACTGCCTTTACGGCCATCTAGGCCGTCCCCATCACCCGCGAACTGCCGCCGCCAGCGTTGCAGGGTTGTGAGGCCCCACGCCCAGCAGTGCGGCCACCTCCTGGGCCCGTGCACGGGCCGCTACGGCGGCGTCGAGGATCTCCAGGGCCTGACGGCGATCTGCCGACCCGGTCAATCCCCCTCGTCCTCGCCCCTGTAGGCCTGGATCTTTTCTGAGGCGATCATCAACGCCGCCGCCCACCGCCAGGGCCTTGTCCTTGCGGCGCAACTCCTGCTGCAGCCGCTTGATCTCGCGCTGATCCTCCTGGTGGCGCTTCTGGAGGTCCTTTTGATAGGCCATCGTCAGCAGCGGCTGGGCATTGGCATCCTGGGCGGCCTGGCGCCAGCGGTTCACCTGCTCAGAGAACAGACCCCGCTCACGGCAGTACCCATTCAGTTTCGTCGTGTTCAGTCCGGTCGTCTCCAGCACCACCGTGAACTTGTCGGCCGGGCTCCAACCCTCGGGATCCTTCTGGGAGGCGGGCACCACCCCCCCCTGCAGTCGCCAGCCCTTGAGCCACTTGTAGAGGGTGATCACATGGATCCCCAGCTGCTGGGAGATCTCGGCCACGCTCTGGCGATGGGGAGGGCCCATCCGCCGGCGGACATCAGCCTTGACAGCCTCGCTGTAAGGACGCATCGATCGAATCCATCAGGCCCCCCTGGTGGTGGAAATTGTCGCACTGGAGCGGCGTCATCTTTCCTGGCAGAGGGGGCACCAGCCCGAGGAAATCTGGATCAATAGTCCACCGCCAGAAAACCACATGACAGTGGCTGAGTTGTTGATGGCACCCTGAACAATACCGGTGGCAGGCCCATCATCCCTCCTGGCAGACACAGCTCTGGAGATGAGGTGCAAAGATTAATGGAGGAGCTCAATCATTTCACTTGTGGAATTGACATTACTGCACATGAGCAAGATGCGAAAGGCTGCAGTTCGGTGAACCAAGAGCTGCAGCGATGTGTTAAAGGCCTGTCAGCAAAGCAGAACAGACCTAAGCCAAGTATAAGCTTCACAGGTCAAGTAAGCGCATGAATAGAATTCTCAAAGATTTCAAAGTCGAATTGCATGAATTTGATGAAATGAATACAGGGCAAGAAATACGCGAAGATTGAGAAAAGATAGAAAGAGACAAAGACAAAGAGGGATTCACAGCCAGGAGTCTACTTGACAAAACCTGCATCCAGAACCAAGTATTGTGACTGAACACGTGGTCAACAACAGAATGAAAAAGACAAGAAACGCAATTGCAGCGATTGTAACATCCAACTACATACCACAAGCGTTAGCGATGCATTCATATGTTAAAGAGTCAAATCCAGGAGTATCATGCATTGTTGTTATAGTTGGAGAGGCTACTATAACGTCAGAAGAAATGCCCCGAGGGCCTGAATGGATGTGGTGGGATTCCATCATTCCAGACAGGAATAGGCGCTTAGAACTTGCTACGGAGTATACACCATTCGAGCTATCGTGCGTAGTGAGAGGAAGGCTCCACTATTTCTTGGCAACCCAGAGTGAATTTGATAAGTGGATAGTGTTGGATACTGATGTAGGTGTGCTGTCGAGCCTTAACCCCATATGGGATGTTCTTGATAAAGCAAGTATTGCACTAATCGCCCACTCGACCTACCCAGTAAGTACAGAGGAAGTGGTCCCACATGAAGTAAACTTTCTAAAATGCGGCTTATATAATGCAGGGGTTGTAGGAATGAGACACTCAAGAGCAGCTGAGTGTGCATCACATTGGTTATGCGAAAGGCTTGAGCAGTACGGACATGCCTATGAACATCGCAAAGCGATGGCGCTGCCAAGTTGTTATGACTTTGAGTTTGTAGATCAGCTGTGGCTCAACCTAGTACCGCTGTACTTCAAGGACGCTGTAATTATCATAGATAATCCAGTATGCAATCTTGGACATTGGAATCTTCACGAGGGAAACCTAGAACTGCGGAAAGAACAAGCCTACTTTAATAATCAAAGAGTAGTAGTTGCTCACTTTTCAGGACTTCCTACAAAAGGATTAGAGACTGTCTCTGCCTTCTCAAAGCTGTACTTGGTAAAAACGTCAGATGCATGGGCATATCTTGCAACAGAGTATCAGCAAAGACTGGCTGATGCAACAAAGAAACTTCCACGAATCCCCTACTCTTATATCGACATTCAACCACAGAGTACAACGGAAAATAGCAGAAAGGAAATTGAAGCCGGAATGGATAGAGGCACAAGGCCTGCAAACAAGCATGACATCATACAATGCCTGTTGACAATCACAATCAAGGCTGCAAAGGTGCTAAAGAGAACTATAGAAAGATGTAAGTCAAGCTAGATCGCTAGAGATTATTGACAAGAACCATAAGAACTGCGATCATGCATGCTCATGGAGAATAACCATAGACTTATGGAGCCTGAGATTACGCTTCGGTGCAATTACAATAGATATGAGCTTGAAAGGCAGGCACGCAAGAAACAAGACTACATTAACAGGACAACAGAGTATACGATAGAATCATTTGATTATAGAGTAAAATAGATCATGAAAGCATTGGTGCGTCATGGAGCGTGCTATGTACTCAGGCCTCAATTCTGATGAGCTCCGATGAAAGCTAGATTAGTGGGAAGGTCAGTTCCGAGGGGACTCTTCTAGGATTATAGTCGTGAGGATCTGAGTACTCTGCTGCCATGTAAGAAGTGGTATACCAGATGGAGGGGGTATGGGGCAGCGCTCGTGATCGCGCAACCATTCCACCAAAACGAGTGCCAAGTCACTAGCACTATCGCCAGAGAAATATCGAGCTTCATCAGCTGCAACCTCTCTAAAGACTGGCAGGTCGCGTAAGAGAAGAGGTAGTCCACGCCGAGCTGCTTCCACAATGGGGAGACCAAAGCCCTCCCCCAAAGACGGGTTGACGAGGCAGGAGGATGCTGAGTAGACAAGCTCGAGATACTCATCACTGATCCCATCAAGCCAAAAAAGTCGCTCTCCAAAAAGAGGATGACTGGGTATAGACGCTACTAGGGTCTCTACATTCCAACCTTGCCGGCCAACAAGGACTAGATTGAAGTCTTCACCCTGATCCCATAGTAAAGAAACTGCGTCAAGCAGCTGGGCATGGGCCTTCCGCGGCTCTAAGGTGGATACATACAGGAATGTAGGTTGGGAATGAAGAACAGATAGGACATCGTGAGCATCAGCTGGTAACCCACTGCTTGCGGAAGAGCGATCGAGCTCTGAACCGAGGTGAAACCAGCGAACAGAACGTAATGGATTTTCTAGAATAGATTGCTCGCTTAACCATCTCTCTAAGGTATCAGCAACTGCTTTGGAGATGCAGAAAAGGCCGTGGAAGCCAGCAATATACTGCAACCAGTCAGGGAAGAGATGCCGTACACTCGTGTCGCTGCATTGTGGTAGCGAGATAGGGAGAAGATCGTAAACAATAAAATGAACCCAGACTCCGATAGCCGCCCATTCGCTCAGTGCTTTGCCACCCCATGAAGCCAGCTCCGGATTGAGGTCAAGGCCTAAGTAGATATCGTTAGGCGCTACATCAACGACGTCATCACTGCTCCATCCATGCCCCAAGCCGAGAAAGCTACAGGTGAAGCTGCGCGCATAGCGGAACTGCCCCTCAACATTCAGGTAAACAGGTTCCACCATTAGCCCCTGCGGAGGCTTGCGCAGGAGTGAATCGAGAATACCCTTACAAACACGCTGGATGCCTGTACCACCATCATGGCGTACCAAAATGCTGATGTCCACCAAGAGCTGTCTTCGATGCCCGTCCTTTGGCAGGCTGATCGCAATAGCTTGTGCAATGGAGCCAGCTGCATACGCTGATCGCGATGCGAGATCCTGAAGGGATGGATCCTTCAGCAGTGCTAAAACGGGAGCTGCAGCAGCATAGTGAGCCTCTAGCCCCGCCCTGAGGTCTAAGCGAGACTCCCTAGAGTCGATCACACCCAGACTGATCTCCTCAAGATAGTCCCTAACTGCGAAGGCGCCGCAGGACTTAGACATCGACGCACTTGACAGTGACAAGAGCGCAGAGTAGCCTTGGTAACGCTGAAGCACTTGGAGCCAATAGTCGATTCCAGAACTAATCAATAGCTGTGTGAGATGGCCATCAAGCATCTCAACCACAGCCAGACATGACTGTAAAAGCTGAAGACATGCACTATAGTCCGGGTGGTCATCAAGAGCAATCAGCACTCTGTCAAACTGACTAAGGCTATGCTCGAAATCGGATATACTATTTGGAGTATAGACAGCCACATCGTAGTAGCCATCAAGGTGCTTGAGAACCTGAAGATGATGATCTCTACGGGGGAGATACGAAGTATCTACTGGTGCTACGTAGGCTAGACGAGGCCGCTGAGATGATGGTAAAACTCTGCGTGTCGATGACGCAACGAGCTGCTCAAGGGCAGCAAGGGCCGTAGCCGCAGTGGAATGCCATGAAAATCTAGACGCCTGAGACTTTGCATGAGCTTGCAAGTCCAGGCGAAAGGCCTCATCAGTGAGAACACGGCTGATCAATCTGGCAATCGAACTAGGCTCCATTGGGTCAAAGAGAGCATCAGAGCGACCCATAACCTCCGGCAAGCTGGATAGGTTAGAAGTGAGTACAGCCGCTCCGCATTGCATTGCCTCTAGAACTGGCAGCCCAAAACCTTCATGCCAACTTGGAAATACAAATACAGTGCACGCCTTGTACAGCAGGCGTAAGTCCCCATCACTGAGATGGCCCGCAATGATGAGTTGATTTCTGGCGATCCCGAGGGAGCGAGCCAACTTATGAAGGCTCGCAACAGCATGTGGTTGGGCTGATGTGCTGATGCAAAGCTGATAACTTTCGCGCAAGGAGCTTTGGAGTAAAGCGTAGGCGCGAATGAGCCCGTCAAGATTCTTGCGGGGCTCCACCATGCCGCTACTATAGATAAAGGGTCTTTTGAGACGAAAGTGGTCAACGAGTCGGGTCAGTTCAGCACGTGAAAGACTCTCGTCAGAGAATCCAGAGCTAGCTCCTGTGGAAATAGATACCACTCGCTCAGGCTCGATTGAAAGATTGACTTCATACTCCTTCTTTGTCGAATCCGAAATAGCAAGATAAAGGTCGGCTTGCTTCAGCTCATTGATTTTTTGAAGGTACCATCGCTTTGTAGAATCATGACAAAGATAAGTAGTCGGAAAGAGATAGGGAATCAGGTCGTAAGCGATGACGGCAGTTGGAATTGCCCAGCGAGGATCAATAACCGTAACAGCATGGTTGAACTGATCCTCAAATAGACTGCCTATAAGTAAGACATCTGGACTACAGTCTTGGACAACTGATCGTAGAAGACGTCGATTCACCGAGCGGCACTCTGCATCACTCAAGCCTGCTATTGAGGTATCTGCGAGCAAGCTGATTACCCTGAAAGAAACGGAACCACTCAAATGATGCAGTACCTTACGGATATCGAGTGCAGAATCAGGAGAGCAATCACACAGCAGGATACACACGTCATGCTGTTCGCACAGTGGCAGAAAAGCCTTAGTAAACTCGCGCAGATAACGGCCGATCCCACGGTGGCGGCTTTCTGTCTGTACACCTTGAAGATCTAGAAGGATTCTCATCGGTGAAGTAGCCAGCGAACATGACGGCTGGCAGTAGCAGAAAGGAGAGGAAGAGCAGCTTGGCTCGATGGAGCAGACTTGAACAAGCCGATACGCTCAGCCCACAGTCGAACAGGGAGACGGTACAAGAGAGAACGGCCCAACCTGGTGCGTGCTGCCCGCCGCAGCAAGCGGCCTAGCGTTGCCTGAGTAGTTTGCAATCCAGCACCCAGAAGCCGCCGAAGCATCGTAAAAGAAAGCTGAATCGAGTGGTAACCTGCGCGGATCAAGCGGAAATATTGTTTGGAGTGATAGTCCTTAAGAGCAGCCTCGGCAGAGAGTGCGCGACTACGCCAGTGATTCAACTCACGATCCCCCTTGGCAAGGACATCAGCGCACAACGGATGGCAAGGCCTGCCACCCAGTTCAACCCCGACCAAGCTCAGGGTAGGACTGAATAAGAGAGCAGCTAAGTCAGTTCGACTCTGGTGTACATAAAACCGGTTCACTCCATCAAATCCACTGAAGATATAGCCCTTCCTGATTAAGTCTGGCTCCCACTGGTTATGGGTATCGCTGCCAGATGCGGGGTGAATGCTGTTGACGATGACAATCCAGGGACGAATAGCCGAACTAGTCCAGCCTGCAATGACGTCAGCCTCCATCCCAACAACAGAAATTGCTAGCCAGTGAACCTCTCTACGAGTTACATTGCAGTCTAGAATCCGATCTAGTGGCCGCAGCGGCACCACAGTTTGGATACATGAAAACCCAGCTAGAACCTGCTTAGCAGCAATAAGTGGATCGGCAGAGGAAATGCCACGTCCTATGACTTCAAAAAAGGGAATAGTACCTGTCGAGGCACCCAGTGCAACCGGCTCGAAGTGATCATGAGGCCGTTCCTTACGGAAAGCAATCGCGGCGTGGGGAGCAGGCTCTACGACAACACCGCTCCAGCCCTTGAGATGGAAGCCATAGCTTACAGAATTGGAGATAGGGTCACTTGAACCTATCTCAATGTAAAATCCCTCCTGAACTGAGTGCAAGGCACGCCATAGCCTCAAATCGAGAAGATCAGATGCATAGGAAACAAATTGTGGTGCTCCTGTTGTACCTATCATAAAAGGCATTTGCGTCGGCTCGGATTGATCCATTAAGTGGCAACGCTCAATGCCTAAAACAGCTCTCCATAATACATTCTTGACACAATGTCAGCAATCGGCCGTGTAGACTTCCAGCCAAGATGAACTGCAATCCTACTTGGATTCATTGCCGAATAGGCAAGGTCTGCAGGACGCTTTAGCGAATCAACCGACTGAAGATGGGAAGCAATATCCAAACCAGCAACAGCAAACGCCTCCTCGGCAAAGTGCTTGAGTGAAGTTGTGGTTCCAGAAGCGATCAGATAGTCGTCTGGACTTTCGGATTGAAGCATTAGGTGCATGGCCTTTACATAGTCTGGTGCCCAGCCCCAGTCACGCCATACATCCAAGTTTCCCAGCTGGATCGTGGATTGCAGCCCCTGCTTAATCAGACGTACGCCATCAATGATTTTCTGCGTTACAAATCGCTTGGGACGAAGTGGTGATTCATGATTCGCCAGTATACCGGTGCATGCAAACATTTTGTAGGCCTCGCGGTAGGTGGCAACCTGCCAATATGCAGCAGCCTTTGCCACCGCATAGGGGCTGCGGGGATGCAATGGTGTGTCTTCTGTGGCAGGCACGTCGCCGGTTTGCCCGAAAGATTCCGAGCTGCCTGCGCTAAAAAATCGAATACCCCCACCTAGATAACGAATCACCTCTAGAAGATTCAGAGTAGCCAGTGATATCGACTCTATGCACTCAACAGGTTGTTCAAAGGAAAGTCCAACACTCGTTTGCCCAGCGAGATTATAGATCTCCTGGGGTTCAACCCCGGATACCACCTTCAGAACGCTGCGAAAGTCATTGGGTGCTAATGACATCATCTGAACATCTGCGCTCACCCCAAGACGATCCAATCTGGATGTGTCAGCCATCTGGGCGTCGCGGCTGGTGCCCACCACCCTGTAGCCCAAACCGAGTAGATGATGGGCCAAATAGGCACCATCTTGGCCGGTCACGCCGGCAATCAGTGCGGTTTTGCTCATGGCGCACTGTAGGGCGGATTCTCCATCGAGCCCACCACCTTGAAGCCCTTCAGGCGCAGCAGTGATTCCTTGCGGGCTTCCTCCTTGTCGTGCTCCACCATCTCCGCCACCAGCTGCTCCAGGGTGGTGGTGGGCTGCCAGCCCAGTCTGGCGTGGGCCTTGCTCGGATCCCCCAGCAGGGTTTCCACCTCGGCCGGGCGGAAGTAGCGGGGATCAATGCGCACCACCACTTCGCCGGTGCTGCGGCGGCCCGTCTCGTTCACCCCCGAGCCCTCCCACTGGATCGCACCCCAGCCCAGCTCAGCGGCGGTGAGTTCGATGAAGCGCCGCACGCTCTCCTGCCGGCCGGTGGCGATCACAAAGTCCTCCGGTGGACCCTCCTGCTGCAGCATCCGCCACTGCATCTCCACGTAATCGCGGGCGTGGCCCCAGTCGCGCAGGGAATCGAGATTGCCCATGTAAAGGCACTCGTCCAGAGCCGCATCGATCCGGGCCAGCCCCCGGGTGATCTTGCGGGTCACGAACGTTTCCCCCCGCCGCGGCGATTCGTGGTTGAACAGAATGCCGTTGCAGGCATACATGCCGTAGGCCTCGCGGTAGTTCACCGTGATCCAGTAGGCGTAGAGCTTGGCAACCCCGTAGGGGCTGCGCGGGTAGAACGGCGTGCTCTCCTTCTGGGGGATCTCCTGCACCAGGCCATAGAGCTCACTCGTGCTGGCCTGGTAGATCCGCGTTTTCTGGCTGAGGCCGAGCATCCGCACGGCCTCCAGGATCCGCAGGGTGCCGAGGGCGTCGCTGTTGGCCGTGTATTCCGGCGCCTCGAAGCTCACCGCCACGTGGCTCTGGGCACCCAGGTTGTAGATCTCATCCGGCTGCACCTGCTGGATGATCCGGATCAGGTTGGTGCTGTCCGTCAGGTCGCCGTAGTGCAGGGTGAGCCGCTGATCAAGCTCGTGCGGGTCCTGATACAGGTGATCGATCCGCGTGGTGTTGAAGCTGCTCGCCCGCCGCTTGATGCCATGCACGCTGTAGCCCTTCTCCAGCAGCAGTTCGGCCAGGTAGCTGCCGTCCTGGCCCGTGATGCCGGTGATCAATGCAACTTTAAGAGCGGCCATATTCTGAATAACAAGATGTGACGAACGGAATTCGGTAAGGGTTAACGGATGCTGAAATTCCAGCCTAGGAGTTTATAGCACATTTCTGAAGACGGAACATTCTCCCCATTCCTTGTTGGAATTCTGAGCGCTGTTCTCAGTATCGGGTCTGGGCCGAGCCGAGCGGTACTCTCGCCCTAAAGTTGCTGGAATGGCGGCCCCGTACAGCTTGCCGGTGTTGCGTTGATGGTCATCTGAATCCAATAATATCAGACACTTTCTAGGGCCCCGCAAACAGGAAGCGATAGTGCTGGATAGAGGCCTCGTCGCTGACCCCAACCACCACGGTGGTCTGGTGGCCAACATCGACCGCGATCTTGCAGTTGTAGCCCAGCATCCAGCCGTCCTCACCTTTGAGTTTGTGGCTGTCTGAGTCAGTGAAATTGCGTTGGGCATTGGGTTTCGGCTCCCCGACGGTAGTGGTGGGCAGGGTGCGGATGGACATAGCCAGAGAATCAACGCTGCTCGGTAGATACGGCTTTGAGAGGTCTAAGGATTGCCCCTTGTCGATCGTCAACCTGCGGGACAGCGCCGCCCGCCCTCGGACAGACCTGGCTTGGCGCTCTGGATATTGCGCCCCATTGGCATGAGCAAGCGCAGGAGCCACCCACTCGGAGGGGCGCTACCCCGCCGCAGGTGGATGCCCTCGAC
>Ga0208723_1000531_pt1 | contig 9977 bp, 2 predicted proteins | sample LakMenEpi31Aug12_FD_150750 | JGI IMG/M metagenome (GOLD analysis project Ga0208723, IMG submission 150750) | Freshwater microbial communities from Lake Mendota, WI - 31AUG2012 deep hole epilimnion (SPAdes) | ecosystem: Environmental > Aquatic > Freshwater > Lake > Epilimnion/Euphotic zone ...
ATTCACCTGAAAGCAGGGACTTCATAAGGTTAGAGGTAGGACCTTCGCTAGTTTGTCTGGCTATAGGGAAAATTTATGGGAGATTTTCAGTACCGCCGATTCTAGAGTTATTTTACAAGGGTAATTTAATTTCTTCGGAGGGAGCGGACTCCATAGATTTTCTGGCAGACTAGTACAGGTAACCTATCGCCCTTTTAGGCCCAACTGGAATAGCCTAATCGTGGCAATGCTTTTTGGGGCTGTCTTAAAATAGTTGTAGGACTGATGCAAGTATTTTAAGTAAAGCAAAACTCTATCCGAGACGTAGTAAATAAGCTATAATCTACAGCGACGCAATTTGCGAAGCTAAGATACTTAACCTATAGTAAATTTACACCCTTAAACTTTCTCTATTATTAACAATTTATTTTCATTTTTTGTTTCGTCTTGAGGAATAATAATTTTAAACAATTTCCTAAACTTTAATACCAGATGCAACAACCAGGGCAGGTATTTTAGCGAAGGAAGGAGTTATAAGTTATTATTTCGCCCAAGGAACGTCATTTTAGCATTTCTAAGTAGTCATTTTGCCAAATGCAACAACCAGGGCAGGCATTTTGACGAACGAAAGGTTAAAAAGGTGTTTCTCAGCTTTGAGTACAAGCTTCAGTACATTTGTACTCTCGTGCTAGGCCTTAGCAACAGATTTTTCTCGAAATCTTGTTACTAAGGTCAAGTCCCAAATAGAGTAGAACGTTTTTATAATGAATCGGCGAAAGTTGGTTTATTAGAAAACGGTCTAGTCTAAGTAGCACGGTAACAGTGTCGTTGCTTAGTAACAGCGAAAGTACATCGCTGACGGTTAGGGTTGGGGCACATTTTGTAAAACTTTTTGGCATAGCAATGACACTCGTCTCAAAATTTACAAGTAAATACCTGATTAGATTTAAGTGCGATCTAAAACGGGTGCCATACTTATTTTTGTTACTATGGCAACTTAGAGCACTAGACTTAAGTAGATTTTTCCTTATTAAGCACAAGCGTTAAGATAAGTGCAAGTGGCCCGGATGTAATTCGGATTGCTAAGACGAATCAAACGCGTGCGCTTAAATCGGGGCAAATTTGCAAGCAATGGTGATTGTAAAATCCCATATAGCTTGTAATTTTGTAAATTTACTTAATCGACAGATTAAATCACCTCATTTTCAAATATTTGTAACAAATTTACAAGTTGATCTAGATTTTATTGCACCGACCCTAAAGGTCAAGCTCAACGGCTGAATGGCAGGCGGTTGGCTTGGCAGCTGGGGCTGGGGCATGTAGGCGTGCCAAACAGGGGAGAGGGAGGAAGTGGCAGGCGTCGGTCTTTTACTTCGTCGCCTCAAACCATTCGGACGTCTTACAAAATCTTCTTCAATTTCTAAATTAATTTGTGCTTTAAAAACTTTTCGAAAGTTTGAAAAGTTAGTTTAAGGTAGAAAGTGTTACAAATATTTCAAAGTGTTACACCGAAACTAACCTAGTAAGCGTCGACAAGTTTGATTGCTTGTCGAGGGACGCCCAACGGTTAGGGACAGTGTCTGGTGGTGGTCTGGAACTCGGGGTCCTTCAGCCTGCGGTTAGTACATGTTTTACTTTTACAAGTTTGCTTTCGAAAGTTGGCTACTTTTGGATATTTTATTGTAAAAGGTACCCTAATAGTAGACATGCACCTTTATATAGCTTGAATCGGAAGATATTAAGCTATATTTTAGGCCGCGTCGCTATTATTAGAGTATCTCGTGCATTAAAACAAACATTTTTGTTGTAACGTGTACTTATTGCCTTAGTTAGATTATGTTTAACGTTGTTTTAAGCATAAAAATTCGACGTAACCTAAAAAGCGGAAACAGTAGTAGAAGATCTCGTCGAGGTCGAGACCTTTTACGAATGTGTTTCTGTAACTGGTTGTGCCGGATTTTGTCTAACTAAAGTTAATATAACGCTGAAGAAGAAAGAAAATCTATCGAAGTACCCTAGGATAAAAGGTAACCAGGCAAGAGGCAACTCGAGCTAGGTAGGCTGACTACACTAGGGGAAAAGAGAGAAGAAATCCTGGGGAGAAACACAGGTACTATTTTGTGTTCTGTCGAGAACTTTCTATCTATGTGTGGCACATAAGATGGAAAAAGTATTTTAAATTTCACATTGTTGGTTTTTCACATTAGTACTTTTACAATTTTACGGTAGTTTATCAGACAATGAAATTTTATGTTTAATGACGATGTACTTTGTAAAGATTCAGCGTATTTCGGATACGTTGAACCCTTATAAGTCTCCGATTTAGCTTAAAATAGAGTCTGTAGAAGGTTACTTTCTAATTTGATTAGGCTAATTGATCCCATTATAATGCTACAAGTCATGTCAGTGACAAATGTGGTAAATAATGTGATCAGGGTTTAAACAAATTAGAAGAGGAACATTTCTGTTTTGCTTTCGTTTCTTTTTATGATCCTGATAGCTTTGGCAGAATAAAGCCAAGCCGGAAGAGAATTAAAAAGGAACCAAAAATCAAAACCGAAATAGATGTCGGTATTCAGGGCTGGCAAGACCTTGATGTTGAACAACTTCCCGAAAGCGAGAGCTGGAGAGAGGTTGGACGTCATCAAGTTCGTGGCAGGCTTGAAGAAATATGGAAAAGACACTGTACTATAAAGGGTCATTTCCATATGGGAGATTGTCAGCTTCAATGCCATCATTACCGGAGGGATTCAAGTTAGCATTCTCTCGACATCTCTCAGATGATTAATAACGTATAACGTTTTGATCGGGGATGCCGAAGAGGCAGAGGAATTTCTTGAAGCCGAAGAGGTGGACGAGTTTCTCGAAGCCGCAGAGGTGGATGAATTCCTTGAAACTTCAGAAGCATTCACGGTTTAAAATTTTATATTTTATTAATTAGATCTAACAAGATCAGGTTTGGAAGTATTCGTGCCGTTCAACTTTGAACTTGGGAAGCGATACATCCAAACTTTCTGGGTCTTCCTCTTTTCCTTTACATACTGGCTCATCTATTACACCTGTGATACAGTGCGGCCAGAATGCCAAGGAAAAAAGTAATAACTGGAAGACGCTACTGATCGCCGGAATCTTAAGGGACTTCTTCCTGAGATTTTAAGCGATGAGTAACGTTTTCCAACCCTTGGGGCAAGTCCACATGCATGGTGCCTATTCAGGGCCATGTATTGCTGGCCTTGTTCTTCAAGAAGTTAAGTTTGGCCATTGGGCAAAAGCAATAATAAGCTTTTAGGTTAAGTTGGTTAGCCGTTTTACTAGCACCAGTCCGTGCTAGTTCTAGTCAGGCTAATCAGCGTAGCCGCTCCATCGAGCCCACGAGGTAAGAAGTTTCCCGACATGGCCCAAACAATCTTCGGAACAACCTAAGTGTTTCTATTCCCAACCTCAGGTAAATTTCCTTCCAAAACTTAGTAAATGTTAACTCCGGTTAATATTTATTAAGAAAAGTTCCTTACGAACATTTGGAAGACGTATGTGAATTTTTATGCATTTTTGTAAACACTGGCAAAAGTTATAGAAATCGAGCAATCGATATGCTATAATTTAGGCCGATTGGCCTAAAATATTAAATAATCGGGCTTAATTTGCGAACGATTTCAATATATTAGGCTAGGTTTCCATTTTATGCAATTTTTGTGCTGTTCATGAAATTTTTTAACATTTTGCGTGTTCAGTATGTATCAGTTAAGCTAGATCATTTTAGAACGCCATTTTCTTAAAATGTTCATATAAAGCTTAAAGCCAACTGATTTAAAAATGTTTTATATTCTCGCTATTAACTTAACGATGCTATAAGCTATTACGTTTAGTTAGGAAGAAAAAATTATGCTTAAAATGTTCTAATCTAATTTACTTTAGGCCGAAAATATAAGCTAGGTTGTTTACGAACGACATAGCTTATATCGAAGCTAAATTAGATAACGACTGGCCTTAAATGTACGCATTGAGGGCAGTCCTTCTCTATAAATAAAGTAAATTAGAATGGCTGTTTGTAATGTTTCATGTTTCGGAACAAGTTCAATTAATCATGGGGGGAAAGTAAAATTATGATAGGGCTAGTGAAGTCTCTTGACTAGTTTTAATTTTCAAAACCGGGTTGATTTGATTTGTTTACGAAGCATCAAAATATTATAAATGGAAAACTAAGTGCGAAGCTACCCAGGAAACTGGACAGCTTAGCAATTAGACCATTATATTAGAGTGTGATAAGCATAACGAGAATAAAATAACAAACTAACGCTAAGACTAAAAATTAGATACATTCCGCTTAGAAAATGTAGTTATTTTGTATAGAAATAACTAACGTAGTTCATGAGCGGAAACAATTTAAATATTAGTCTTATAGACAATTTTAGACGTAACGATTAGTGTTTAACACTACTAACACACAAACTTGGAGTAAAACACATCTTAATACTGGTCTACTTCACATGTTTTCAGCATCAGATTGTCAAACTCAGGCTGCCGTTTGAGTACGGAGGAGCGTCTGGACATCTGACAAGCAGGGCCAGGGTTAAATTGTGTCAACGGATCTCAGGTGATTATCCTCAAGTTTACTAAGACAAATAAGTAAAGAAGGGGAATTTCACTAATCTGCTTTAGGTACATGTGAAGATACCTGCACCCCGCAGAGAGATTTGTTGCCCGTTAGAGGGTCTGTAGCTTGTAGTCACTTGTTCGGTATACAGTCCGTAGTTGGACTTCGGTAAGTCCAAGGGGGGAACATCACCCTCACAAGTCGACTTAGAAAGCCAGCGAGCAGCTAACCACTGTTTCGGACCCACTAAGGGTTAATTGGCGATTCAACCATAGCCATAAAATTAAAAATTGTGTTTGCAAACAAGCTTTGATAGAAAGCTATCACGATTAAGTGTCCTATTCACATTAAAATTAATAAAAGACGAACTGATTGTAACCTTAAAGGACAAAGGTTTACTTAAATTAGAAAGCGCAAGTTCGCATTTTTTGAAATAAGCTTATTAGTGAAGCTTAATACAGTCACGAGTTGTTTGTTTTGTTTGTTCAAGTCGCAACGGTAGCCTAAATCCTTAGCTTTGGTAAGCTAGATCGTTCTTGTTTAAGGACCTAGGACTAGGTGCCAATTGGCGATAGAGCGAACAAGTAGGAATTTGACTGTCAGACTAAAGTGGAATAGTCTTAAATTACTCATAAAAAGTCAATGCTGTTTGAATTTTGCTATTTAACGCGACGAGCAGTGAATAAGTCGTACGGGTACTAAGCTAACACGTTTATGGTTAATAGCATAGTTTGCTATCTATATCAAAACGTTCATACTTATTACTCGCACTCTTAAACTAACGAGGGCTCGCTAAAACTAAAACGTTTGAACAAGTACTAAATAGTACGAATTGGTTTAACTTATTGTACTAAAGAAACTAGTTCAATAGTACGATAAGACTCCGAGGCAGTACTACGGCTTATAAGTTTAAACAGTACGTTGGGCGTGTCTCCGTTAGCGAGGGAGCGTTAAATTAATACAATTAAAATAACGTACTTTAAGGCCGGAAGAAACGTTCGCTTGAAATTTCTTCACACACCGGTCATTTGAAATTGACATTTTCTGAGTTAATTCCACAAATAGAAACATCTCAAATAAAGTTTTGTCTTTAAGTGTCCAAAAATAAGCTAGAGCCTTGTCGTCGAGGTTTAAGTAATTTTTGTAAAGATAGAACTTTCCATACAAGTAAAATTAAAACTTACGAGACCACGAAACATTCTACAGTGAAATTTCGTTGAGTCAATTTGTGTTTGCAAGTTAAGACGAATTTCGGCAAGCTTTAGGCATGTCAACTACAGATCCGGATGGCAATCCGGAGCTGGCTAACATTGGTAACGCCTTAGACGGTACTCTCGACATCTCCACTGAGGATGTTGAAGAGGTTCCATCTGAGGACGAGGCCATTGCTGGCGCCGCAGCTCTTGATGCCGATGGAGATGGTCTCTTGGCATGGCTAAAGAAAAAGAGAACTAAGGTCTACCGAGTTGTAACGAGGTTGAACAGGTCGGCTCAGACTGATCAGAACTCTGCCGAAAAGTGGAACATCTTAACAAGGGGAGCTATTCAAAATCTGTCTGACCTACATAGAGTAGAAAAAGAGATTGCTAAAATTCATACGCCAACCAAAAAAGAGACTGAAACTATGAAGGCTTACAAAAAGGTAGCTAAGGCGACAATAGCTACGCTGGAGAAACGCCGAGACAGTCAGGCTAAAGTAGAAACTGCTGGGACTGAGGAAGGTGAAGGAGCAGGGGTGCTTCCAGATCCGGAATCAGATGTTGATCCTGATGGGGAACCTAACTTAGATAACCCTGAGGGAGACAACGACGATGAGACTGTTGTTCCGGCTACTGGAGCTGTCTCGAAGAAAACACCCGGCAAGGTGCACTTCGAGGAGGCAAAGGTCACCAAGCAACAGCCTCTACCCCCTACGGTAGGAAAAGGTCCGGGAAAAGTAATTCCAGAAAAGCAAACGCCTGTGGTTGAATCGAGTTCCGACTCTGGTTCAAGCTCGGACTCTAGCGACGATGAAGTTACTTTTCTTAAAAAGTTAGTTAGCGCAAATGCTTTCACTGAAGCTGCTTTGAGAGAAGAGTTAGCTAGAAAGGACCAAGAGTTGAAGAAAGCTGATTTCAGGCAAGACGATTTGAGGCAGAAAGTTGACAGAGAAAAGAGGATAAACTTTAATCTGACAGCTGAGCTTCAAAAAGAACAAGTCCGAAATCAGCCGGACTTAACTAAGCCCAGAGGTGTGCCTTTAGATTCAGAGTCTTTGGGAGCAATTCCGAAGACACGCTCAGTTTTGGATGATCTGGATGAAGGAGGTAGGGCAAATTACGAGCAATCTAGGGCAGAAAGAAATGCCCGAAAGACCGAAAGAGATGGCGGTCCGAATTCAGCTTACACAAGGGGAGGCGATCAATTTTTTCATTCAAGCCCATCAAGTCAAGCTAGAGACAATGCTGAAGGGGGAAGCCGAGCAGCTGGCGGCGGACAGCCACCAGGTGACAAGGGTCCTCCAAAGGGATTTAGTTTTGGAGCCGGAGTTGATGGAGCTGTTGGGGGAGGAAACGTTAGTGGGCAAAACGATTCCAGCACATTCACTAACGCCAATGATCCTTTGAAAGGTCTAGACAGATACAAAATGACTAAGTTCACGGGTGATGAAAAGGAGTACGCCTTTTGGAAGCTTTCATTCCAACAGTCGTACGGAGCGAGGCAAATCACCGAAGTGGAGAAAGTCTTGTACTTGCTTCGAAGTATGGAAGGGGAACCTCACAAATTATGCAAAAGGTTTGTTAGGTACCAAATCGACCAAACGACATACGACACTATCTGGGAAGTTCTAGATGGGCGTTATGGGGGGGACATCAGGCAAGATCAGCAAGTTCAGGAGGAGTTTGAAAAAGTCAAAGCCCTTTCCGGCTACGACTTGAAGGATCTTCAAGCTCTGAATGATAGCTTTGTCACAGTCCGAGACTATTACCGAAGGGTAGACGCTCATTCAATTACTCAGAGAAGGAGTCTTTTGTCGCAGAAAGCAAGGAAGAAGTTAGGAAAAAAGGTGGGGAGTGACTATCTTCTCTATTTGGCCGAAAGCGGATTGGAAGACACGTTCAATACGATTATGCGCTTCGTAAGCTTTAAACTCACATTAATCCAGAGGCTCAGGGAGTTCACCGACGAAAAGTCGGTCAGCTTGAAGTTCGCTGACACCTACCAGGTAGACGCCAGCGAGCCCGAGACTTCTGATGAAGTGGAAGAAGTAGAAGTGTCTAAACTAGAAGCCAAGCAGAGCAAGTTTAGTAAAACCCACCCACCCGCCCAAAACAAGGTTTATTCTGACGTTAAGTTAGGCAAGCGTTACGTGAAAACTGACGCTAAGCCTAAGCAAACTTTAGCGATTGATTACAAGCCTAACAGGGAGGTTAGAAAGCCCGTTTTCAAACCAAAGACATCTTTCATCTCAACAGAGATGTGCCCTCTTTGTTCGACGGCACATCCTATGTTCAGATGCCGGAAGTTTTTGACTCTGGAAGTAAAGCAGAGATTTGCGGTTGTCCAAGCAAACAGGTTGTGCTTTCACTGCCTGAATTCCGGACATCGCATTTCAAAATGCACTTACAACCAGGGAAAGCCCTGTGGGATCAAAAATTGCGTCAGATACCATCACCCACTTTTGCACGTCAACCCAAAAGTTGCAGTCTTTTACGAAGATCGAGATAGTGATTGTAGTGATCTACCTGACTTGAACGAGATCAACTTTGAGGAGATGGACTCTAACAGTGACTCTGACGAGGTCGAGACCTTTCACGTGGATGTTTCCCACGTGGCCAGAGCCGGTGCTGTTAGTCTCCAGACTCTAGTTTGCGATGTTAAAGCAGGAGGTAAATCCCAACGAATCATTGTTCTGCTTGATTCCGGATCCAACTCCACGCTGATTGATCAGGCTTTAGCATCAAAACTGAGGGCCAAAGTTGTTCAAGGTCCAGTCACTAGAAAAGTCAATTACGTCGATAGACAGGTAGAGGTTGAGAGCAGTCTTGTCTCTTTTGTACTGACAGACGTCGACGGTAGACATTCGCAAGCTCTTGAAGCCTGGACGGTTAAAGATCTGGCGAAACGTTCCGGCGTCGTTGACTGGTCTGAACAAAAGAGAAAGTTTGAACATCTTCGAGATGTCCCATTTGTTCAACTACCAAAACCTGCCAAAATCGATGTTTTGATCGGCACAGACAATCATGCACTAATGCGGGGCATAAAGGTTGTTTCTTCTGCTAACCCAGAACACCCTTGGGCCGTGAAATCGCCTTTGGGGTGGACCTGTGTTGGCCCAAGTGAACCCAAGTTCAAGGGGGACACCTCGCACTCCGTGTGGGTGCATAACATTTTGATTCGTGATTGACTTTCGAAACCCTTTGAATTGCCTATTCAAGAAATAGAACAAAAGGTACTAGGGAAGGACATAGTTATTTTAAACATGTCTTTCGATGGAAATCTAGATGCTTTAGTTCGCAAGAGTTTTGACCTAGATGAGTTAGGCCTTAAAGATCAAATAAGAACGACAGGTTTAGGTTTTGCCAAAAACCCTAAACGACCTGAAAATGAGTGGTCACCTGAGGAAAAACTTATTGATAGTAAAATGTCGTTGCAATTTGTTTCTTTAGGATCTAACAAAGGTTATTACACTTGTAAAATTCCTTGGAAAGGTGATGGACCTGATCTAGTAAATAACATAAACGAGGTCATAGCTAGGCAATCAAGGACAAATGCCGGAGCGTATTTGTCTAAGAAAGGCACTAGCATAGACGAGGTTAATGTTAAATTACAAGACCACGTTGATAAAGGGTACATCGAGAAAATTGACACCAAAAAAGAAAATATCAAAAGAATTGACAGTTACTTTCTCAGTTATTTTCCAGTGGTGAATCGAACTAAAGACACTACTAGCTTAAGATTGGTATTTGATGCCAAAGCTAAAGATAGAAGTGGTAGATCGATGAATGGAGCAATTGAGAAAGGCCCAAACAGATTGAATGACTTATTTGCAATTCTGTTACGCTTTAGAAGGTATCGTTACGCCTTTACAGCTGACGTGAGTGAAATGTTTCTACGGATCAGACTAACTGAGTCAGACAAGAGGTACCACAGATTCTGGTGGAACGATAGCTTCTGGCAGTGGAACAGAATTTTGTTCGGAAACAGGGCTAGTCCGGATATTAGTCAAAAAGTCATTACCACTCACGCATTAAAGCTTAGAGATAGTTATCCGGAAGCTTGTGATGCTCTAATAGCCGACACATACATGGATGACACCATTGTCAGCCGTCCCAGCGAGGGGGAATGTGTGAAGCTAGTAGAGGATCTGCCAAAGGTAACTGAGGGAATGGATATGAAAATTCAAAAATTCTATTCTAACTCT
>Ga0208723_1000539_pt1 | contig 9862 bp, 9 predicted proteins | sample LakMenEpi31Aug12_FD_150750 | JGI IMG/M metagenome (GOLD analysis project Ga0208723, IMG submission 150750) | Freshwater microbial communities from Lake Mendota, WI - 31AUG2012 deep hole epilimnion (SPAdes) | ecosystem: Environmental > Aquatic > Freshwater > Lake > Epilimnion/Euphotic zone ...
CGCCGAGGAAGGTCTCGGCGTACAGGCGCCACCAGGTCTGGTAGTGCTTGTCGATGCGCTGGCCACCGATGGTCAGCTCCAGAGCCGCAATGGCGCGCTCGGCGATCCAGCAGGTGTCGGCCGACGAGTTGTCGGACGCCACGTTAGCCGCCGCCGGCAGCAGGGACACGTACATGTTGCCGACCAGGTCGCCGTTGCGGGCGATGGTCACGGACACGCGGCCCGAGGGGGTCGCCGTGCCGTTCACCGTCTGCTGGATGTTCTCCATCGCGAAGTTGGTGTGGCGCTTGTACACCGCCTGGAAGAAGGTAACCTTGGGCTGCCCAGTCAGGTACACATCCTGAGCGCCATAAGCAACGAGCTGCATAAGTCCACCGGCCATTTGTACTATGGCCCGAGAAAAAAATTTGGGACCGATCACTGACGCGCCCTGGGAAAATTTCTCGGACTAGAGTAATTATGAACTCTACTATGATGACCGCGGCCAAGACCAATGCCGCGAACGCCGGCGCCATGGCTGGTGCGGTACAGGATGGCATCGTGCCCGTGGCTGCTGGCAACAAGGCGGCCAACGCGAGCATGGGCGTGGCGGCGGCCCAGGCCAACGTCGTCGCCGCTCAGAATGTCAACGCCAAGGCTCAGGCGAACGCCGCCAAGGCTAATAATAATGCGGCCCGGGCCGCCCTGAACGCCGCCAAGAGCCCCAACGCCACCAACAACAGAGGCGCTGCGGTGGCGGCTGGCAACGCTGCGGTGGCCAACGCTGCGGCGGCTAATACCAACGCCCAGCTGGCTAACGCTTACCGTACCCTCAAGAACGCCATGGTCAGCAAGGGCCTGCCCCTGTAAGCGCCCGCGCCTAAAAACTAAAACAAAACTCTCTGATAATTTCAAATGTCCGCCAAGCCCGATATCGAAGACGTGCCCGAGGATGAGGAGATGGATTTTGACGAGGAGATGGAGATGGATGACGGTGGTGACCTCCTGGACGCCCTGGGCCAGATGTTCACGACCGAGGATGGGGAGACGGTCGCCAGTGCCATGGTCGGGGTCAAGGTGGCCCTGGAGATGCAGAACAAAATTCTGATTAAGATTCTGAGTGTCCTGAGCAAGGCTCCACCGGCGCCTCCCGCTTAAAAATATGTGACGCTAACTTAGAAATGGAGCGCGTGCAGACGATCGACCACGCGACTCCTGAAAAAACAAACGAGATCCGAATGGAACTCCACCATTCGGACATCGTCAATATGAACGCCGAGCGGCTCAACGCCTTTGTGACGAAGCTCGAGGATCATATGTGTCTGAACGTCAAGGGGGACAAGTACGTCCCGTGGGTCAACGGTGCCCAAATCTTCGGCTTTGAAGATGGCCAAATTCAAAATGTAAATATTGATACGATCGGTAACCAGCGGCGGAATTTTGTCACAATTCTGTCTGACGTTTACCATCGTGCCGGGGAGCTCGGCATCCGCGATGATGCAAGCACTGACGTCACTGGTCTGGAGTTTCGGCTCGGCCAGCGCGTCACACGCCTCATCGAGACCGTGGACGACACGTACGAGATGATTTTCCGTTGGGTTCGAACCTACGAGCGAATCAACCACCCCACGTACGTGCCGATCAAGGGTGACATGGAGTCCCAGATTTTCAGGTGCCAGACGATGGGTCTGGGCGACCCCTCCACGGAAAAGGAGGATACCAGCTCGTTCCAGAAGTTCCTTCTGTACCTACTCGACCAGGCTTACAAGCTCAAGATGCGCCGGTACGGTGACCACTGCTGCAAGCAGATTGCGACCGAGGAGGGCCACCTGACCAAGGCGTGGAAGCCCGTCATGGAGATCAAGGACTTTGTCTATTACTACTCGCAAAAGGAGGAGAAGTATGACATGTGGAAGCACATGACCAGTAAGGGTTCCATCGTGACTGATACGATCCGCCACTTGACCAACTGCCGCGATCTACAGTTTCCTCAGATCAAGAAGAACAGGGCCGTGTGGTCCTTTCGCAACGGTATCTTCGTCGGCAAGTTCCTGGATGAAAAGGAGGGCCGGTATGCCACTCGATTCTACGAGTACACGAGCGAAAACTTCAAGCACCTCGACCCGACCATCGTCAGCTCCAAGTATTTCGATCAGGACTTTGACGTGGGCGCGATCGACACGCGCGACTGGTATGACATTCCCACGCCCCACATGCAGTCCGTCATGAATTACCAGGGATTCAGCAAGGATGTCTGCAAGTGGCTCTACGTCTTCTGCGGCCGCTTGTGCTTCGACCTGAATGACATGGACTCGTGGCAGGTGATCCCCTTCCTCAAGGGTATCGCTCGTTCAGGCAAGTCTACAATTATTACAAAAATTTGTAAAAAGTTTTACGAAGGTCAGGATGTCCGGACACTCAGCAACAACATCGAGAAGAAGTTTGGCCTCGAGTCCATCTACGATGGTTTCATGTTCATCGCACCGGAGATCAAGGGCGACATGGCCCTTGAGCAGGCTGAGTTCCAGTCTCTCGTCAGCGGTGAGGACATGAGCATCGCCCGCAAGAACAAGACGGCCCAGAGTCTGACCTGGAAGGTGCCGGGAATTCTGGCCGGTAACGAGGTGCCCAACTGGCGCGACAACTCGGGCTCCGTGCTGCGTCGCCTCGTGACCTGGAACTTTGGTCGTCAGGTGGCGGAGGCGGACCCGCACCTAGATGACAAGCTCGATTCCGAGATGGCCATCATTCTGTGCAAGTGCGTGCGCGCGTATCTCGACTACGCCCAGCGCTTCTCGGATCAGGACATCTGGAACGTCTTGCCAAAGTACTTTGTCGAGATCCAGACGCAGGTGGCGATGGTCACGAATACCCTCCAGCACTTTCTGGCCTCGGAGAATGTCGTGTATGGGCCGAACCTGTGCTGCCCACAGAAGATGTTCGTCACGGCATTCAACCAGCACTGCCAAGCGAACAATCTGGGTCGGCCTCGGTTCAACCCCGACTTTTACGCAGGGCCCTTCAGCTCGCGGCAGCTCGAGGTCCGGCCAGGAACCACGTGGCGCGAGACGACCATGGCGACCCAGCCGTTCGTGTACGGGTTGGATCTGGCCCAGGATTTAAATACCGCAATCTAATAATGAACAGGGACGTGGCTGCCCGGAAGATTCAGGCGGCTTGGGCCCGCAAGCGCGCGCCGAAACCCAGCGAGTTCGTAAACAAATTCAACAACTTTGATTACGCACTCACCAAACCGGTCATCACGTCGACGATCATTTCTCTCGACGTGCCTTTTCACGACCTGTCGACAGAGCCCCTTCCCACGGGCGTCAAGGAGCTCCTCGGCTACAGCACGACCGGTCAATTGCCCATCGTCCGCAAGCTCCAGAACCGCGCCGGCGGGCCTCTCGGTGAGGCCAACCTCGACAAGGTGAAACGCTGGGCCTTCTCTGTGGAGTTTAAAAATCCCGCGTCGACCGCCTACGTCAGCCATGTTGAAAACGGCAAGATGCAGATTAGCAGCACGGGACCATACGAGCGCGTGATCCGTCTGCTCGAAAAGACGTACTACCCGGGCATTATCAAAGTCCCGATAAAGATGGTAAAGATTGACACGCGTCTGTACGTCAGCCGCAAGTTCAATCTTGATGAGCTCGTGTCGGAGATTGTCCGGCGTGTACCCAACTCGAAGATCCCCAAGGTGCAATACGAGCCCGAGCTCATGCCCGGTGCATATATCAAATGGTCTGATCCCCGTGCCAGCCTCATTATTTACACGAATGGTGTGATTTTGACTCAGGGGCTCAAGAGCCTCAAGGAAGTGGGTGCCACCTCCGAAATTCTACAACAGATGTTCAGCAAGTACCTCGTGGACAAGTTCAAGGTGTTCAAGTACGGGAGGAATTTTGGAGGGGGGCGCGACTACAATCGCGCGCCGAACCTCCCCAAGCCCGCGCGCAAGAACCTCGCCAAGAAGCGGGCCCAGGGCGCGGAGCGCTACTCACAGGCGATGGGTTGGAACAACGATCGTGAAGGGTTTTACGTTCGACCCGGTGCGAACGGCAAGCCGCGCTTCTACCCCATGGTGGCGAACCTCAAGCTCGTCAGACCCAAGATGATCAGGGCGTATGCTGATGCAGGCGTGCCTATTCCGCAAAAGGTCCGCAACCTCTTCGCCATCACGGGCACCGAGGCGCCTCCGCCCAAGACGGAGGGGCGGCGCGCGCCCAATTGGACCTCCACCAAGGAGGGCTACTACGTCAAGCCTGGTCCCGGGGGTCGCCCTTACTTTTACCAGATGCCCAAGGGTATCGCCGCGTCTCGCAAGACGGTCGCGGCGGCGTATAAAAAGGCGGGTGTGGCCATTCCCAACTCGGTCCGGAACCTGTTCAGCATCCCCAGGACGCCCAACAGCGCCGCAGGTCCGGCCAACGAGCCCACAGGCAACTGGAAAAAGCCTACACACTGGATGAATTACAATGCCAAGGGGACGGTTCGTATAAACGGCAGACAGTACGATCGGTACACGCGCCCAGAACTCGTTCAGATTGCGCGTAATATTGGAATTGCGGAAGTGAGCGAGCGCCAGTCTCTTGCAAAAATCGCCGAGCTCATTTCTAAATTTCTCAAGCCCTATACGAACGCCCCAAATACCGAAATCAACGGCGTCCCGGTGACCCTGATGGCGAACGGTCGCGTGAAGCGCGGGGCGCGCATTCGTCAGTGGGTCACGCTCAAGCCGGACGAACAGGCGGCGATCGCCAGGGGCATGCTCAACTCCTTCAAACTGGAAGAGTATGAAAAAGTGAATCGCGGTGCCAAGTTCAACTACCTTATGGGAGCCAAGCGTCAGATGCAGGAAGAGGCGCGTAACGAGGCCGTGGCTGGTCGGGCCAACGAGCCAGCGACGTCCGCCCGGTCCGTGAATTCAAACAATTCCAACTTCGCCAAGAATCTCGAATACACACTGATGGCGCAGGAAATACTCGGCAACGCAAACTCGGCCCAGGTCAACAAGTTCGTGGCGGTGATAAAGAACCTGCCCAAGGGTGCACGCGGTCGCCCGCTCAAGCCCACGATCGAAAAGGCCGCCCGGAATTTCAAGCGGGCCCAGAGCATGAACGCGCAGCTGTCAAATGTGCGCAGGGCCTACGCCGAGGCGGTCCGGGTACCGAACTGGCTCCCTTCAAACATGCACACCGCATACAAGACCCACCTCGTGCGCCTCGGTACGACCCCCAACGCCAAGGGGGTCCTGCCTACGAAGGATGCGGTCCGTCGCGGTATGCAAGCCTGGCTGAACGCGAGCCTGCCACAGGGGGGGCGCGCTGCATTCGAGCGCGAAAACCTCAATACGGGCCTCGTAGTGCGCGTGCCTGCATGGAACCCTGTCAACCGTGGCAGCCCTAATATCCCCAACATAGGCACGAAGCGCCTGGGCCCTGAACGCAAGAAGCGCGCCGCGCCAGTCGTGCGCACCAACGCCCCGGCGGTTGGCCCGATCAAACAGGCTAAGAAGGATCCGCGCGAGAACAAGAACTACCCCGTGCCGAGAACCGCCAATGCGGAGAATCTGGTGAACGCCATAGCCAACCTTGGCCTGAACATAGGCGCCTCCAATCGCTACTCGTGGTCCTACCTCGCCAACAAAGGCCTGAACGACCGATTCTACCAGAACTGGATGAATTACACCGCGTCGCCAAACAAGCCTCTGAACGTCAGCGGCGCCAAGGCCCAACTGAACAGCTTAAAGACGGCCAAGGCGCGTCAGGAGTGGCTGGCCGCTCGCAGGTCGGCGTTTGGTGCGGCAAACTACCGGAACCTCGTGGCGTACCGCACGTCCCTGAACCAGAAGAACAAGAATCGTCGCGCAGCGGCTCGGGCCGAGCGCTAAACGCACTTTAGAATATCGAAAATTTTGTAGAGGATTGCGAAAAGCTTGTTGGCGTCGCCAATATCACGTGGGTTGATAATCTCCAACTCGACGTGCCACGTGGTGTCCTCGTCCGAGTCGGGGTCATCCGGGTCACCCTTGATCTGCGAAAGATCTATCGAAAGGTTCTTGCGGACAAATGACCAGCGGCGCTTCTCTTTGACGCTCGCCATCTCCTCGTCATCCTGCTCGTATGGAACCTCGGTCGAAATCCCAAGACGCACGTCAAACGGGCTGTCGTCCAGGCCAAAGTCCGAGACCGCCACGCGCGTCTTGGTCACCGCAACCGACTCATCAGTGGCTTCATCCACGGTGATTCGCTTGTTACCTGAACCGTAATAGACCGAGTACGTCTTTTGACTCCGAGACTCCCAGCCCTGATAGGTGTCCAGAGCCGTGAGGATCTTCTGAAAAGCCTCACGGCCGACGTTCGTGTCAAACTTGGTGGGCGTCTTGCGGCCAAGTCGAATTTCAATCTCGACGTGATCGGAAGAGGCGTGCCGACGAATGAGGGGCTCCCAGGCTTCGTAGAGGCGGCGCGCGGTTTCCATGTTAAAGTTTAAGAGCGGCTCTGTTTTAAGGCGCGATGAAGGGCTTGCCGAATCTCGGCAATACCTGCTATTTCAACACGGCCGTGCAGTGCCTAGCGCACGTGCCCCTCTTGGCAAGGTCCGACTACAAGGGACCTTGTGATGTGACGCGAGAGTTTAGCAAGTTGGTCAGACAGATATGGTCTGGTGTCCCTGATCCTCGGCCCTTGCACCGTGCCTTCACGACACGTTTTCCACACTTTGCCGGTACAGGTCAACACGATGCCCAAGAGGTTATCCTCAACTTTATTGATATTTTTGAAAAAACTTTAAAAATAAGAATTTTCACTGGACGGGAGGAGCAGGAGACCGTCTACCCCGGTGGAAGGTCGACCCGAACAGACGACTTTGTGTCCGTGATGTTCCCCACGACCGGTGAGTCGGGTGAGGTTACGCTTGAAGAGCTTTTGGTCCGCCGCGCCAAACACACGGCCCTTCCCGGCTACACGGACGACAAGGGTCGGACTCACCACGTGGCGGCAGTGTGCCAACGCGTCACAGAGTGGCCCGTCGTGGTCAGCTTTACGTTCGGGGTCTACGGGCCCAGGTCGACCGTGATCCTGCCTGAAATATTCGAAGGGCGCCGTCTGTTCGCGGTCGTGCTGCACGCAGGGATGATGCACGGGGGACACTATGCGGTCGCGGTGCGAAATGGGGACAAGTGGATGATAAAGGACGATGAATCTATTCATGAATTAAAAGCGCCCCCGCTCAGAGGGCAGTTCTACATGGCTATGTACAGACAGCAAACTCGGCCAACTGAATATTCTCTCGGATGTTCACCAAGGTTCGAAAGTAAGTCCGACGATTATTTGGATACGTCTTATCGGTCCGGATCTTCTCCACTTCCCATCCCAGATCGCCGTATCCACACTCGAGGATCGAGCCGTCCGGGTATGGTGACCCTTGCCCCCTGTGAAGCTCCGCCTCCTTGTACTCGGTCCCGCGATCCTGCACGAAGAGCTCCCGGCCGTTCCGAACTAAAAAGTCTATGGTTATACGATCGCGGGGCTTCCATTTGAATAGAGTCTCATGCGTTCCCATGCGGATGGGGTCTGGTACGGGTGTGAACACCAGACCATCCGTGACCCACGGGAACGAATCGAGTGGCGGCAACCCCGACGCAAAGTCCCCGAGCGGAATCATCGTTTTGATTCTAATATCAAACGGATCTTTTGTCGATCGCACAACGCTCTTGAGCAGGCCGCGCGCCGCCTCGAGCCGAGCCGTGAGGGGCTGCCGCCGCACATCCACACCCTTAACGACGACCGAGTCGTACACGAGAAACACGGGTTTTCCACCAGCCTTGAGCTCCACGAGCTCGCCATCGAGTATGGTCCCCCGTGGGATCATGGTACTGACCGGCGTCATGGCGAACGCACGGTTCACGAGTACGGTGACGCGGCGGCCCTCGTGCTCGCAGCTCACGAGCATGTGTCGCACCCCATCAGTCTTTTCACAGACGAGATATTCTCTTTTTTTAAACTCTACAAAGTGCCGTCGCTCTATTGAGACGGGCTGCGGTCCTGGGAATCGGTCAGCATCTACCGATTCCCACGACTGTTGTATATAGGCCTTTACAGCCTGTTGCATATTTATTAGGGGCCAGGTGTCTCTAAGTCCGGGACCGCGGATCACGACTCGGTCTCTCTAGGGCCTCAGCTCCACACCGGACGTCTCGAGGATATTTCCGACGCACTCGTGTACAAAGTGACAGATGACTGTTGCAGATGTTACTGCACCCACCTTGATGCCAAGCCCCTGCAGTGTGCAAAACATAGTTTCATCGAGAGGGAGCTTTACTGGGATTTTGTCCCCGCGCAGTTTTTTGTCGACTGGTTTGGCGTCCATAGCCCACACACGTGCGGTGGTGCTCTTGACCTCGTAAAGAGACTCGGCCAATTTCTTGCCCACTTCGGTGTCAAACTCGAGGCCGCGCTGGCAGGCCCCCTCGGTGGACCCCTCCTTCGTCTTTTTCGCAAATCGGTCCCAATTGATCCCCTCCAGGACAGCCGGGAATACCAGGACCTGCATACCCTTATCGAACGGATCGATCGCCTTGTGGATCGACTTGTCGTCAAGGTTCGTCCCGTACTCCAGCCAGATGATGCGCTCACCCGACTTGATGAGCTTCGGAAGACCGGCCCGATCATTCACGAAAGAAATGTCCAGGTGCTTCCCCTTCATCATACAGATCATATGGATATTCATCATAGTGTGCAGTGTCGTCGCGCTAATAGACTTGTTTCGCGTGACGGCACATATGTGAATCACGGACATTATAAATAAAATGTCGGAACCTTTTAACTATGAAATCATTGGCTCTCCTCACACTCGAGGCGGTCGTTGTCGGTGCTCTCCTTGTTCTTATTTTTATGATTGTGAGCCGGTTCATGGGCCCCGTGCCCGCCGTGTTTGTGAGCGGGGCCGCGTTCCACCTCGCTTGCGAGGCGACGGGCGTGAACGCGTGGTACGCGCGCAACTACTTCAGTCGCTCGTCCATCACCCCGTGAAACCGAATGTTCCCCACGTGACCCAGGGTCGTCGTGACGTCGGCGAAAATCTTTCCATCCATCTGCTGCCAGCGCCGACAAAAGGCGTAGTCCTCGGACAGGTAGCGGCGGCTCACCGGATCGATCATACAGTCGAAGCATGCATGGTACGTCTCGAGATCGCGATTCTGATGGTCGTTCTGACACATCAGCTCGGGATACTTGGCCTCCATCTTCTCGAACACGTGGCGCTTGATGAGCATGAAGCCTGTCGGCCCGTCCAAGACCTCGGTGAATCCGTTGAGCACTGGAGTATTCGCGTACTTGAAATTCATCACGAGACTCGATCCAATCTTATTCGGGTCGCGGGTCGGGTCACCGGCCTTGTAAGCCGCGTCCACCTGGTCCCACATGATGCACTTTTTAGGATAGCACGCCACCGCAATCTCGTGGCCGGAGTCGATCAGACGCATGACCGACTCGGGATCAAAGTGAATATCGGCATCCACAAACAGAAAGTGGGTCGCCTTGGTCTTTTGCATGAAACGGGCGACCGCGAGGTTGCGGGCGCGGTGAACGAGGGATTCGTTCTCGGTCGTGTCGAGCATCATCTGTATACCACGCTGCGCGCACAGACGCTGGAGACGGAGCATGGACTCTGCGTAGGCCGCGAGACAAACGCCACCGTAGCATGGCGTGCTGACAAAGAGCACGACGGGCTGGCTCATTATAAGACATTAGGTCAAGGCTTTTAAGTCCTTACTTACTATCGCCTCCAACTTGGTCAGAGTAGGAACTGAAACGTCACAAATCTTGCACAGGTCCGCCTTTGTTATCCCACCACGCTCCTTGAGTATCGTCCATATCAC
>Ga0208723_1000540_pt1 | contig 9859 bp, 10 predicted proteins | sample LakMenEpi31Aug12_FD_150750 | JGI IMG/M metagenome (GOLD analysis project Ga0208723, IMG submission 150750) | Freshwater microbial communities from Lake Mendota, WI - 31AUG2012 deep hole epilimnion (SPAdes) | ecosystem: Environmental > Aquatic > Freshwater > Lake > Epilimnion/Euphotic zone ...
ACCCCCGCCGCCTGCCGCTGCCGCAACGCCTCAAACAACAACGCTGAGGCCGCCACCGACACATTCAGCGACTGCACCATCCCCCGCATCGGGATGAACACCGCCTGATCCACCAATCCCGCCGCCTCCTCGCTCAACCCCCACTTCTCCGCCCCCAGCACAAAGGCCGTGGGGCCCGTGAAATCGCAGGTGCGGTAGTCCACCGCCTCCACCCCCAGATGGGTGCCATACAGCCGGAAGCCCTGCCCCTTCAAGGCCACCATGGCCTCCGCCACCCCTTCATGCACCTGCAGCGGCACCCACTTCTGGCTTCCCTGGGCCGTGCTGTTGAACGTGGGCAGCCGCCCCGCCCGACACACCGCATGGGCCTCCAACACCCCCACCGCATCACAGGTGCGCAGGATGGCCGACAGATTGTGGGGTTTCTCCACCGCCTCCAGCAACACACTCAGATCCGCCATGCGCTGGTTCAACACCCCCTTCAAACGCTCAAACCGGCGGGGTAGCAGGGGCATGGCGTCGGCAAACGCATTCGCCTGCTGATCCTGCCTGCCCGCCGTGACCCCCAGCTTCGATCAACGCGTTTACGCCATGGTGGCCCTGATCCCCGAGGGCCAGCTGGCCACCTACGGCCAGATCGCCGACCTCATCGGTGCCTACGGCTGCGCCCGCCAGGTGGGTTGGGCCCTGCGGCGCCTCCCGCTCCCCAGTGATCTGCCCTGGCACCGGGTGGTGAACGCCAAGGGCTGCATCAGCCTCAGCCTCGCCCGGGAAGGCACCGACTGGATCCAGGCCGAGATGCTCCGCGCCGAGGGCATCCCTGTGGATGGAGAAGGCCATCTGCCCCTGCGCGCCCACCGCTGGCGGGGGGCGGTGCCGCCAGCCCAATTCTTATAGCCAGTTTGCACAATAACCTACAAAAACCTACAAAACAAAAAGTAATAATCTTTGCATTGATAGCGTCCCGATTAAGCAGAGCGCCTCTGTTAAGTAAATCTAATCATTTCTGGGCATTCACGGAGCACAGTTATGATATGTTCGAGCCATTCGCTGTTTTTTTGGTTATGTCGTCCTTGCTACAGTTCAAAAAGATTCTGCTATTAGCTGGTTTTTCCATAGCAGCTTTCTCACAGTTGGCGCAGCCCGCCAGGGCAGTAGACATAGGAATTACACCCTCCAGCGATGCCGCGGCCATGGCAGCTGCCCTGTTGGGCCCGGGCGTCTCACTTGTGCCTGGATCAGCTGTTTATACAGGTGGGCCCTTGGCTTCAGGCTTGTTCAATGGTGAAACCACGATCTTTGGCAATCCTGGAGGCGTGAGTGGCGTGATTCTCACTTCTGGCCTGGCCACTAACGCCCTCCCCCCCAATGATGCACCAAGCAATGGTAGCTCAATTGGGTTGCCCGGAAGTTCATTCCTGTCTGGATTGATTGGTGGAGCTTCTACATTTGATGCGTCCACGCTGGAATTCAAACTGAAAGTTGCTCCAGGCACCTCATCCATCGAGTGGAAGTATGTTTTTGGCTCTGAGGAATATAACGAATATGTTAATACTACTTATAATGATGTTTTTGCCCTTGCTCTCGACGGAACCAACCTGGCCTTGGTTCCCGGAACATCGACTCCCATTGCCGCAAACAATGTTAACAATGGCAATCCCGTTGGTTCAGGAACGATCTCCAATCCGGCCTTTTATCGGAATAATTCTCCAAGCTTCAACAACAGTGGGGGAGTTCCGGGAGTTCCAAGTCCCTATCACACGCAATATGACGGCATCACCACCGTCCTCACCTCAACGGCAACGGGGCTAATGCCGGATGTGGAGTACTTACTAACCTTTGCCATTGCTGATACGTCAGACAGCATATTGGATTCAGGTGTGTTCATCCTTGGCTCGTCCCTTAAGGACCCTGACATTCCTACCGATCCAGGCCCAGGCCCTGGCCCTGGTCCCGATCCTGTTTTCCCTACCAGCAGCGCTGTTCCCTCCCCACTGGCCATCGCCGGAGTGCCCATTGCCTTCCGTTCCTTCAGGAAAATGCGGAAATTTTCGGCCCATCTCAAACGATTTTCTATGGGATGAGTGCCTCCAATGTGGTTCTCTTGCCCCGCTTTTGAGCGGGGTTTTTCGTGCCATGCGCAGCCTGACCCGCCCGCGGCGCTAGGACTGAACCTGTTTCCGCCTTTCTCTTGGGGAGCTCCACCACCACCCCGCAGGCGAGTCCGCAGGTCACCGGCCTGGCCCCCCGCCGCTTGGCCTGGAGCGTGCTCCAGGCCGTGGCCGCCGGCGCCTATGCCGACACCGCCCTGGAGCGGGCCCTCAAGGACAGCAGCCTCCCCCCCCGGGATCGGGCCCTGGCCACCGATCTGGCCTACGGGGCCATCCGCCAGCGGGCCCTGCTCGATGGCTGGATCACCGCCCACGGACGCCTCCCCGCCGAGCGCCAGCCCCCCAAGCTCCGCTGGCTCCTGCACGTGGGCCTCTACCAACTCCTCTTCCTCCAGCGCGTGCCCGCCTCCGCCGCCGTGAGCACCACGGTGCAGCTGGCCCGGGAGGGCGGCCTCGAGCGGCTCGCTCCCGTGGTGAATGGCCTCCTGCGCAACGTGCAGCGCCAGCGGGAGGCTCTGGCGGCCGATCCCAACCTCGCCGCTCCCCAGCCCTGGCAGGGCCTTCCCCTCCCGGAGGATCCCGCCGCCTCCCTCGCCCTGCGCCAATCGCTTCCCCTCTGGCTGGCCCAGGAGCTCCTCAGCTGGCAGCCCCCCGATGCGGTGGAGGGTTTCGCCCTGGCCAGCAACACCCCTCCCCCCCTCGACCTGCGCGTGAATTCCCTCCGCACCGACCGGGCCACCCTCCTGGCTCAACTGGCGGAGGCCGGCCTGCGGGCCGCTCCCCTGCCCGATCTCCCCGAGGGGCTCACCCTGCTCGATCGGCCGGGGGATCTGCGGGCGTTGCCTGGCTACGCCGAAGGCCACTGGAGCGTGCAAGACCGCCAGGCCCAGCGCATCGTGCTCCTCCTGGATCCCCAGCCCGGAGAAACCCTCCTCGATGCCTGCGCCGCCCCCGGCGGCAAGGCCACCCACTGCGCGGAGCGCATGGCCAACCAGGGGGAGGTGTGGGCCGTCGACCGTTCAGCGGCCCGGCTCCAGCGGCTCGCGATCAATGCCGAGCGGCTGGGGCTCCACACCCTCCATCCCCTGGCCACCGATGCCGCCACCCTGCTGGCGGAGCAGCCCAGCTGGCGAGGGCGCTTTGATCGCATCCTCCTGGATGCCCCCTGCTCAGGCCTCGGCACCCTGGCCCGCCACGCCGATGCCCGCTGGCGCCAAACCCCCGCCACCATCACCGAGCTGGAAACCCTCCAGGCCACCCTCCTGGCCGCCCTGGCTCCCCTGCTGGCGCCCGGCGGACGGTTTGTGTATGCCACCTGCACCGTGCACCCCCGGGAAAACCAGGGGCAGATGGCCGCATTTCTCTCCCGCCAGCCCCACTGGCAGCTGGCCCAGGAGTGCCAGTGGTGGCCCCAACCCGGAGGCGGCGATGGCTTCTATGCCGCCCTCTTCCTGAATGGGGCTGTGGATCAGGGAATCGGCGGTGGTGGCGCCACAGGGGGTGGCGGCGGCGGTGGCGGTGGTGGCAGCGCGGCCGGAGGGGCAGCGGGGGCCGGGGCCTCGGCTGCCGGAGCGGGTGGGGCAGGCACCTCTGGCGAAGAGAGCTGGGAAGGGGGTGTGAGGGGCTCCGACTGAGGTTCCCAACGGCGCGGTTCCTCGGGCTCCCAGCTGCGGCCCTGCTGGGGCCGATCGTCGGTGGGGGGCTCCCAGCGCCCTTCCTGTTCCCCCGGCGGCGGCCCATCGATCAGCTCCGGAACATCCCAACGGCCCTCCCTGGACGGGTCGCTCTTCTCTTCCTTCCGCTTAGGCGGCACGTAGGGGATGAACTTGCTGTTGAGCTCCGGTTTCGGCGGGAACTCCTTCACGGGCAGATCCTCGATCACCTTCCGCATGTAGGAGCCCCAGGCATAGGCCGCCTGGGCACTGCTGCTGCCCGTTTTCCAGTTCTGGTCGTAGCCATACCAAACCGACGTGGTGAGCTGGGGGATCGAGCCGATGAACCACAGATCCCTCGCTCCCTCGGCGGTGCCCGTCTTGCCCGCCGCCGGCCGGTCCGGCAGGCCCGCCCCCGTGCCCGTGCCACGGTTCACCACCCCCTCCAGCATGTAGGTCATGGCGTCGGCCACATCACTGCTCACCGCCTGCCGCGGCGCCTTGGCCTTCGCCGCCCGGCTGTAGAGCCGCTTGCCATCCGGGCCGATGATCTCCTCAAACGGCGTGGGCGCCACATACAAGCCCCGGTTGTTGATGGCCGTGTAGGCCGCCGTCATCTCCAGCACGGTTTTCTCATTGGAGCCCAGCACCATCGCCGGGTATTCGCCGATTTCCCCCGTGATGCCCAACCTCCGCGCCGTATCGATCACGCGTGGGTAGCCCACCTTCTCCGCCGTGGCCACCGCCGCCGGGTTCACCGAACGGGCCACCGCATCCCGCAGGGTGATGGAGCCGCCTGTGCCTGGAATGCAGAAGCGCTTCGGGGGCCAGCCATCCCTGTAGCAACGGGTCTTGGCGCTGATCGTGTCGTCCGGCGTCATGCCGTAGCGCAGGGCCGCGGTGTAGGCGAAGAGCTTGAAGGTGGAGCCCGGCGAGCGCAGGGCCTGGGTGGCCCGGTTGAACTGGCTCTTCTCCCAATCCATCCCCCCCACCATCGCCCGCACCAGCCCCGTGCCCGGCTCCATCGACACCAGGGCCCCTTCCATGCCTCCCCCCGCATGGGCCTTCACCGCCTCCTGGGCCGCAGCCTGCCATTTGGCATTCAGGCTGCTGCGCACCGTGAGCCCGCCCACCTCCAGCTGCTCCTTGGTGAGCACCTTCGGCAGTTCCTGCTCCATCCAGCTGATGAACCAGGGGGCCGGATTGGCGAAATACTTGGGTTCGGAGGGCTTCAGGCCTAGGGGGGCCTCGCTGGCCTCCATCAGCTGGCGATCATCGATGAAGCCCGCTTCCCGCATGCGGCGCAGCACGGTGGCCCGCCGTTTCAGGGCTAGATCGGGATTCACCAGCGGCGAATACACCGTGGGGGCGGGCGGCAGGCCCGCAATCAGGGCCGCCTCCGGCAAGGTGAGCTGGTCGGGCGTTTTGGAGAAATACACCCACGCCGCATCCGACACCCCATAGGCGCTGGAGCCCAGATACACGTTGTTGAGATATTCCTCCAGGATCTGCTCCTTGCTGAGCTCCCGCTCGATCTTTCCCGCCAGCGCCGCTTCCTTCACCTTGCGGATGATCGTGCGGTCTTGGCTGAGAAACACCATCCGGGCCAGCTGCTGGGTGATGGTGCTGGCGCCCTCCTCCACCGAACCCTGGCTGATGTTGCGGCCGAGCGCCCGCAGGATGCCCACCCCATCCACGCCATCGTGCTGATAGAAGCGCCGATCTTCCGCGGCGATGAAGGTTTTCTGCACCAGCAGGGGCATCCGGCCCCGTTTCAGCTTTTCCCGCGTGGCCGGCCCCTGCTTAAAGAGCACGGATCCATCGGAGGCGAGCACGGTGAGGGTGCCCGGGCGATTGAAACTGCGAATTCCCCCCACATCCGGCAGGAGGGAATCGGTGCCCATGGTGAGCACTCCCTGCCCCAGGGCCAGGATCCCCCCAAACCCCAGGGCCAGGGCCGCCGCAGGCCAGAAGGAGCCCAGGCGCTTCGGCAGCGGCGACACCTGACTCACAGCAGCGAGGGGATCAGGCCGCTGTGGCCGATGGCCAGGGCTGTCACCAGCATTCCCAACACCAAAAAGGGCTGGGCGCTGGCCTGATATTTCACGTCAAAGGCCACGGGATCCCGCAGCAGCCAGATGTCCTGGAAGGTGATCTGGGGCACGATCAGCAACACCAGCAGCACGGCCGCCAGATGCTGGCCGATGGCGATCAACACCGCAACCATCGCCAGCTGAAACCCATCGATCATCGCCGCGCTGATCCAGCTGGCCCGCTGGATTCCGAACACCACCGGCAGGGATTGGAGCCCCATGGCCCGATCCCCCTCCACACTCTTGAAATCGTTCACCACCGCAATGCCCAGGCCCGCCAGGCTGTAGGCCAGGGTGAGCAGGGCCGTGGCCCAGGTGAGCCGGCCAAACAACGCCTGCCCCGCCCACCAGGGCAGGGCGATGTAGCTCGCCCCCAGGGCGTAGTTGCCGAGCCAGCCGTTCTGCTTGAGCTTCAGGGGCGGCGCGGAATAGATGTAGCTCACGAATGAGCCCCCCAAAGCCAGCATCAGCAACACCGGGGTGGTGTGGCCCGCCCAGCGGTCGAGCCCCCAGGCCACCGCCAGCCCCGCCACCAGCAACACCAGGATCTGGGCCTTCACCTGGCCCAGGGGAATGGCGCCCGAGGGGATCGGCCGGTAGGGCTCGTTGATCGCGTCGATCTCCCGGTCGTAGAAGTCGTTGAGGGTTTGGGTGTAGCCCGCCAGCAGGGGGCCGCTCATCAACATGCAGGCCAGGGAAGCCAGCACATCTGGCCAGCGCCACTGGAACCCGCCGGAAGCCGCCGCCCCGCAGATCACCCCCCAGATCAGGGGGATCCAGGTGACGGGCTTCATCAGCTGGAGGCGGATCTTCCAGATCGAGCTCGTTTCGCTCGCTCCTTTCATGCCCAGCAGCTGGCGAGCCGCCCCACCGGCCTTGGGGGCCGAAGGGGTGGGGGTTGGATCGCCCTCGGGAGTCTCGGGGGGTTCAGTCAAGGATGGGCCCTCTGCGGCTCGGGGGTCAGGCGGGGGCAATCTCGTCTTCAAAGAACCAGGTGGAGCCACCGGCGGTGAGATCCACCACCACCCCGATGCCCTTGCCATCGGTGACGCGGTAGTCCTTCACTGTGCCGGTGGGATCAGACTTCAGGGCAGCCACCAGGTTGGCGGGGATGCGGTCGCGCACGCGCAACACCCGGACCTTGGAGCCGATGGTGATGGCAGTCTGGGACATGGACCGCATGGAAAAAGCCCAGCAACCTTATCAGCTGTGGCCCCCTTCTCCCCCCTTCCCAGCGATGGTTGCCAAGCGCATCATTCCCTGCCTCGATGTGGCCGACGGCCGCGTGGTGAAAGGGGTCAACTTCGTGGGCCTGCGCGACGCCGGCGATCCGGTGGAGCTGGCCTGCCGCTACAGCGTCAGTGGCGCTGATGAGCTGGTGTTTCTCGATATCGCCGCCAGCCACCAGGGGCGCGACACCCTGGTGGATCTGGTGCGTCGCACCGCCGAGGCCGTCACCATCCCCTTCACCGTGGGGGGCGGCATCAGCAGCGTGGAGGGCATTACGGCCCTGCTGCGGGCCGGCGCCGACAAGGTGAGCCTGAATTCCTCCGCCGTGCGCGATCCCGAGCTGGTGGAGCGGGGGGCGGAGCGCTTCGGCTGCCAGTGCATCGTGGTGGCCATCGACGCCCGCCGGCGCCAGGGCAGCCCGGGCTGGGATGTGTTTGTCAAAGGGGGGCGGGAGAACACGGGCCGCGATGCGGTGGCCTGGGCCCGGGAGGTGACCCGGCGGGGCGCCGGCGAGATCCTGCTCACCTCCATGGATGGGGATGGCACCCAGGCGGGCTACGACCTGGCGCTCACCCGGGCGGTGGCCGAAGCCGTGGAGGTGCCCGTGATCGCTTCCGGGGGGGCGGGCAGCGTGGAGCACATCGCTGAAGCCCTCACCGAGGGCAAGGCCTCCGCGGCCCTGCTGGCCTCCCTGCTGCACGATGGGGTGCTCACCATCGAGGCCATCAAATCCCACCTGCTCAGCAGCGGGGTGGAGGTGCGCCCCCTGGAGACCTGAAAGCTCTCGGCGCCGCCCGCCCAGCGCTTAACATAAACAAATCATCTTTAACCCTTCTTCAGAGTTGCCGTGTCTGCTCTTTTTGGGTTGCCCCCCCCCCTGATGCGTCTGCTGGCCATCTTTATGGTGGCCGCCGTTGTTGCCCTGGTGGCCTGGGCCCTCCACCTCATGCAAGCTGCCACCGACCGGCAGGAGTTTTCCCTCATGCTGGCCGGCTGCATGGTGTGCTCCGCCGCCGTGGGCCTCTCCACGGTGATGCTGCTCACCTTCACCAGTGCGGAAGCCTTTTCCGCCCCACCCCCGGTGGCTGAGGCGCCAGCACCCAGCCCCCTGCTCTGGGCCGGAGAGGTGCCCGTGAAAGCCCCCTCCCGTTGAAGCCAGGGGAGCCCACCGCCGTTCGCGAGCTCTTCGAGGAGATCGCCCCGCGCTACGACCAACTCAACGATCTCCTCAGCCTCGGTTTGCATCGCCACTGGAAACGGGTGGTGCTCTCCCGCCTGGCCCCCCGGCGGGGGGAGCGGTTTGTGGATCTCTGCTGCGGCACCGGCGATCTGGCCCTTCTGTTGGCCGCGGCTGTGCGGCCGGGCGGCGAGGTGCTGGGGCTGGATGCGGCGGCCGCTCCCCTGGCCCTGGCCCGGCAGCGCTCCAACGCCCAGCCCTGGCTCCCCGTGCGCTGGCTCCAGGGGGATGCCCTGGCCACCGGCCTGCCAAACCACTGGGCCGATGGGGCCTCCATGGCCTACGGCCTGAGAAATCTGGCCGATCCCGCCGCGGGGCTGGTGGAGCTCCGGAGGGTGTTGCGCCCCGGAGGCCGGGCCGTGGTGCTCGATTTCAACCGGCCCGATCCGGCTGATCCCCAGGCCGGGCCCATCCAGGCCTTCCAGCGGGCCTACCTGCAGCGGATCGTGGTGCCCGTGGCGGGCCTGGCGGGCCTCCACGACCACTACGCCTACCTGGAGGCCAGCCTGCAGCGCTTTCCCACGGGCCCCGAGCAGGAACGGCTCGCCCGTGCCGCCGGCTTTTCCGCGGCCCGCCACCTCCCCATGGCCCTCGGCACCATGGGCCTGCTGGAGCTGGTGGCCTGAGGGAATGGCGGCGATCTGTGAGAGGCGGAAATGTGCAAATACACATCAATTTAATCAAAAATTTCCGGAACCCAACTACTTTCAAAATGAGGGCCTCGGCCTTTGAAAATTTTTTTACCATTTTCCCCAATGGCTCTACGCAAGATTGCTCCTTCCCTATCTGTAGTTTTCGCTGCGCTGGGTGCCGTCGCCACAGCTCTTCTGCCTGCGCCGCCAGCCCTTGCTGTCGACTACAGCAATGATCCCCTCAACCCGACTGTGGTGAGCCCCGACGGGCTTGGCCAGTTCATCTTCGAAGGCCGAGTGGATGGCATCAACGCCAATAGCTGCCCCACCACCGGCAACTGCTTCGACTACGTCACGATCAACATCCCCGCGGGGAGGCAGGTCACCGATATCATTCTGGATTCCTATAACTCCGTTGACGACCGGGCCTTCATTGCCATTCAAGGTGGCAGTCAGTTCACGGCTACGGTCGATGCGAACAGGTTGCCAGGGTCTCTCGCCTACAACCATTTCGGTTGGCGCGGTCTGTGTGCCACCAGCTATGGAGCCCTGCGGCCACCGTCCTATGTGGCCTCCAACAATTGCATTCAGTCCGACAACTCCACGCCCGTCGCCGCCCGGCTCACGGACCTTTTTGATTCGATCCTGCCAGGCTCCTCCGTGCTTCCCACCTCTCTTCCGCCGGGGGATTACACCTTCTGGATCCAGCAGGTTTCAGGTGACTCGGAATACAGATTCCTGGTCACCAGCTCCGTGCCAGGCCCCCTGCCCGTGCTCGGCGCTGCCGCCGGCTTCGGCTTCTCCCGCCGCCTTCGCCGTCGGGTGAAGCAGGGCCAGGGCGCCTGATCACGTCGGAGTCCTTCGCAAGCTCCTGCCTTGATCGCCTTGCCCGAGAGGGCAACCC
>Ga0208723_1000542_pt1 | contig 9838 bp, 9 predicted proteins | sample LakMenEpi31Aug12_FD_150750 | JGI IMG/M metagenome (GOLD analysis project Ga0208723, IMG submission 150750) | Freshwater microbial communities from Lake Mendota, WI - 31AUG2012 deep hole epilimnion (SPAdes) | ecosystem: Environmental > Aquatic > Freshwater > Lake > Epilimnion/Euphotic zone ...
CCATTGACTCTGAGAAACTGTCCCATTTACGGTCCTAGATTACGGAGTTGTTAGTGCAATTATACTTGCGGATGAATCGTTAACTACTGACCATTTATATCGTGTGCCATTGTAGTCCACTGCAATTTTATTAGTTAGTTTTGCAAGTCGTACTCCGGTCCCGTTTGTAGTGTATCCCATAATGCTCATTTCGTTAGCACCAAGTGCGCCGTCAGCTTTATCAACTAATTGACAAACTCCTACATTACCTGTACCTGAGCCAGCTGGTAATACTTTTGTACCGTCTTTGGTGTCGTTAACTAAAAATCTCTTCGACGAACGCTGACGTAGAATATATCCTTGTACAGATTCTGTGTTTGATCCTACTTGACAGTTTACAGTGATGTTAGTACCATCATCTAATAAACCAAAAAATCTCTTGTTTAGTGGGCGTCCCATTTGTTTCTCCTTGTGTTTGACGTTCTAGGTCTACGCGGCGGGTACCGCATAATAAATTCTAGATACTTTATTTATCCGCGGCTCAATAGACTCATCAGTTCCATTTTTTCCACTGTGGCTAATACTGTATTGATAGCATCTATTTCTTGTTGGGCACGTTCTAAATGATTTTTACCTTTTGTTTGTCTGTAATAAACAAGGGCGATGCTGTAATTTTGAATTCTGCTTTCGATAATATTTTCTATTTGATCAACATCATGCGTAAACATTGGAAAACGCTTTCTCCAAACATTAAACTGTTTTCTTAATTCTAGAAAATCTTTGTCTGATTCTACTTTCATCCCGATATTTAAGTCAAACAAAAAGGCTCCGAAGAGCCTTTTTGAACTTGCGTTATACGTATTACTGATTAAGCAAAACGTAGGTTAGCGGATGTTACAGCAACAGTCGCCAAGTAATCAGCTGCATTACCTAGAGAAGAAGCTGTGTTTGTCAACTCAACATAACCATAACGTGTCATGAATGACACGACTGGTTCGAAAGTTGATGGATCCAACACAACACCACTGCTCATCAATGGAATGTATGGGCAATAGAATGCTGCTGCGTCAGATTCGCTAGAACCTTTATAACCTACTAGAACGTTGTCGTTCTCTGCATATGTGTTAACATACACTTTCATTGCGCTGTTCAATGTACCAACAAACTTGGTGTTTGTAGGTGCTTCGAATGTACCTTCTGTTGTACGAGCAAATGCGCTTGTAGTAGCAGATTGTAGTAGTGTCAATGTAGTTGGGCTTACAACTGCCCAGTTACCAGCACCACGACGTGTACGCTGAGCGATCAAGTTAGCAGCACGGTTGATTTGAACAGCTAAAGCAGCGTGTTCGTCACCAACGAATGTTGCTGTACCAGATACAGCAGCTTGGTCGTATGTCAATACAGTAGAGCTCAAACCAGCCAAGCTACGTAGAACTTCTTGATCGATCTCAGCTGTGATCTCTTGTGCAAGAGCAGCCATGATTTCTGCTTCGATGTCAATACCTTGTTGGGCTTGTGCATCTTGAGCAGCTTCAAAAGTCCAGCGAGCTGATAGCTTACGTGTTTTAGCTTCAACTGTTTGTTTCAAGATTTGGATGCTTAGTTTGTTACCAGCAACACCTTCTAGTGCAGCGGTAGCAGCTGGCTTACCAGTTACGGCACCAGAATAACCTTCAGCAATCTTGAATGGGCTTAGAGCTTCTTCACCAGCTGTAGTTGCTCCACCTGTAGTACCGTTAAATGTATCGCTGTAACGTACACGTAGAGTATGGATCTGACCAACTGGACCAGTCATTGGTTGTACACCAACTAATTCATTAGCAATGACTGTTGGCATTACACGTCTGATCACTGGAAGGATCACACGATTTAGTGTTGCTACGTTACCGGCGGATGTAGCACCAGCGGTGGCACTTTCTGCGAGATACTTGCGGGTATTCTCTAGAGTGGTTGCCATTACTGAACGCTTGTTACCTTGTAAGCCTTCTAAAAGGGCCTCTTTGGTTTCCGACCAGCGTGACTCGAGTAATTGTGACATTATAGTTCTCCTTAAACTTTTAGTCCCGCAAGCCTGCGGATGTCAAATATCTCAGCGGTTTTTTCTTCTTTACCGCTGGATTGAGGTGCCTGTTTGTCGCCTGTGATTTCTTTGCCTTCGGATAGTACTTTCTTCGCCGGTGCTCCACCATTCATTACTGCTGGTAGGTATTTGTCGAAAGCTGTACGTAGCTTTTCTGTTTGTGTTGATTCAAGTAGACTGCTCATTACTTGACGCTTATCTCCAGTCAACGGTCCTAGCAATTCGCTCATAACTTCCTTGCGTTGGTTGTTTTCTTTGATAATACGTAGTTCACGATCTTTCTGTGCTACTTGTTCTTGCGATTCTGCAACAATCTTCACTGCTTCTTCTAATTCGGCTTCTCTAGTCAGCATAACTTTAAGAAGTTTTGCTGTTTCAGATTTCTCATTTAGATGACTTGCAGCGTATTCGCTTGCGAAGCTTTCAAAAATTCTGCGACCAAAGTCATTTCTACGAGCTGATTCAATGTCTTCCTTGAGCTGAGTCATTTCAGAACGTAGACCGTTCTGCACTGTTTCTGCTACTTTTGTGGAAGCTGCTGTGATAAAATCTTTCTTTAGATTGTCAAACTTAGCTCTGCTTTCGCGTACTAATTTTACTTTAGTTTCGGCTAGGTCTTTCTTGTCTGTGTGGAATTCTGCGATTTCTTTCGCCAGTGCATCCACGATAAAGGATTCTAATTTAGCTACATTGTTTGCAACTGTTTTGCGATCTTCGTGTAATTCTGCCAATTCTTTGTTAAGATTATTAAAGATGAATGATTCCATTGCTTTGGAATCGTCTTTCATTTTCTTAGCATACTTGGCACGGGCTTCGATAAGTCCTTGGCGATCTTCTGCCAATTCACCTAACTCTGCCTGTAGGCGATCTGTTAGCATGGCTTCTACAGCCTCTACCATTGCGCCTTTGTCATGCTCATACTTCTGAGCAAATTCTTCACGTAGTTCAGCAGTTACTTGATCACGGCTTTCTTGAATTCTGCTTTCCCAAGCTGATTCAATTTCCGATTTGATTTCTTCGGAAATCACATTGTTTTCAAACAATTGTTTTACGATGTCTAGCATGTGATTCTCCTACTGTTATTTGAGGCCTGAAATGATTTTTTTCAGACTCTCTGCTAAGTACTTCTGTGCCTTTGGGTCGCCTTGGACTTCCTGTGCGATCTGATATGCCTTGTAACCGCCTGTGTTATTGATTAAATGTTCGTATACTGGTGTTGGATAAGCGCCTGGAGCACTTGGCTGAGCCACGATGTCTACAGTGATAATTTCAAAACCCTGTACTTTTCCACCGCTGTCTACTTCGCCGGATCCTCTGGAGCTAACACCCAGTTTAACTCCCGACTCCAGCATGGTCTGAATTAACTGACCCATTGGAGTTGGAAGTATTTTTAGTTTTCCGTAGCCGTTAGGACCATCCATCCACATCTTGGTTATCATGTGACTCACACGATCAAGATTGATTTTTAAATCCTGAGGATGATCAACTTCTCCAAGAACGGAGTAGCCACCAGCGATCTGTTCATTGAGCGTTTTGACAGCCCTGCCAATTTCTTCAGAAGAGTAAACACGCTGATTTGCATTACGGATGTCTCCTTGAATGCAAATGCCGTTTAGATGCAGCGACTTTTTACCGTCGCTGCCTTCGTCGCGCTCCAAGACAATCTTAGCCTGGTCAAAACTCAAATGTTCTGATAGAGTAGTTTTCACCTTTGTCAAGTCCTATTATCTACGACCACGGAAAAGGCTTTGCTTGTTGTCTGGTGATTCTTTTGCACCAGCTTTCTCAGCACCATGTCCAGGTTCTTTCTTAGAGAAAGCATTGCCTGCTTTACCGCCTGGGACATTGATGTTGCCAGCATTATCTTCGGTTGGCTTGCCTTTTAGCAATCCTGAACCTTTTAATTCACCTGTTTCTGAACCAGGAGTACCGTTCTTGCCGCTGAGAATGTTAGCAGTTGTACCGCCCATGTCATTCTTACCAGCCACGATAGACTTAGCGTTTACGCCGTTATCGCCCATTTTTGCTGGAGCAACTTTTTCTACATACTCACGTACTGTTGCTAGGTCAAAATTATCTTTCATTTTTTCGTCGCCCATGTCGCCCATGTCATCATCGCCCATGTCGCCCATGTCGTCGCCGCCTTTGAGTTCGTCAAATTTAGCTTGTAGTTCATCAACAATACTGTCTAGATCTTGGAATAATTCTTCTTCGGATTTTTCGCCGCCTTCCTCGTCATCCATTTCTGCATCTAGATCACCTTCTAGATCGTCTGTAGGATCGCCGCCCATTGCAGGCATTTCGTCGTCGCCTTCGATGGCAATATCTTCAAATTCTTCGTCGACTTTGTCTTCTTCTGCATCTTCATCTTTAGCAGCTTCGTCCATGTCTTCGTCTTCATCTTCTTCTTTTTCTTCTTCTTCAGCGATTTCGCTGTCGATTAAAGATTCGTAGATTTCACGTGATGCTGTAACCACGTACTCGTGGAACAGTTCTTCTGCTTTCGCTTGATCATCGTTAACTAAATGCTCAAGCATCTGTTGTAGTAATTTATTGTCGGCCATGGTATTCTCCTCAAATGGTATGGGCTGTTGTATATTTAACACGGAGATTACAAACCGGTGTTAAATGGTAGTTTTTTGATTGATTTGATCTGAATATATAGTATCAGGAAAGATTCTACTAAATTCATCGTAGGTGATATGACTTAGATTAGTCAGGGTAGGTCCTAGCTTATCTGGTATAAATGCACCAGGTTCTATAACTCTAAAAAAATGTGTGTGGCGGAACTCTTTGATTACCTTTTCAGTTTGACTTAACCAATTCCCGTGGTAAGTGGCTGCATCTGTTGATTTTTTGTAGTTGAATGTGTCTGCGTAAATGTTATTGAATTTACCGTCATTGCCTTGATAATCGAAGCCAAAAATATAGATAGTTCTATGTTCTTGGGTAGCTGCGAACCATAATGCGGTGGGTCCTGAACTCCATCCCTTATGTGGACTAAAAAAATTAATGCCGTGCTTGGTTTGTATGCCTTTGTTGGGATTTGTCCAGACTTGATGTTTTTTGTGATAGCCTGACTCGATAATCTCGTTGACCATTTTCACATCTACAGCTATTAGATAATTTGGTTCAAACTCACGATATTGTGCATTACACCCGTAAGTCACACCTTTGGTCGTTAGAGAACGAATGTCTAAGCACTGTCGGCTGGTGCCGTTGCCTATAACAAACGCAGGGTTATTGTGCAGGTGCTGCTTCTTCGCCAACTGGAGTTCCATACATTTGTCTTATAAAGTCCAGTTCAGATTGAGATTCTAATTGATGTGCTTCGCTCTGAAGCCTCAGTTGATTAATTTGTCGCAGCGTAAGACGTATCTTTCTAGTGTCTTTTTTGTCAACAATGCTGCGATCTCTGCTGGACTCATATCTACGATCTTGAGCAAAGTCGTTGTTTTTTTCGTTGAAGTAAAAGAATTCGTTAAGAAGCATAATGTATTTATTATTAAACTGGTGCTTCTGGTGCTACTTCTGCGCCTGCATCTGCTCCTGGTTCTGCAGCAGCTGCCATATCTAAAGGAGCTTCAGCTTCTTGGCCGCCTGCATCTGCAGCCATGCCGCCGGGAGTAACTCCTATGCCTCTCAGTTGACTCTGTGCATCAGCAGGTGCTTTGAGATTAGCACCGTTTTCTTCTCTCCACAATCTTTCGTTTTCTTTAACTTCGTCCTCGGTCATGCCTAGGAATCGTTTCATAGCAAAACGCTTGCTGAGATGTGGAATTTGCACTACTTGTGCAAATGTAGCTGCTCGAGCTGTGTCTAATTCACTTTGACGATAAGCAGCAAAGTTCTGTGGCTGATTGAATTTAAGTTCAAACAAGCCGCTGTCAATGTTAACCCCTTGATCGTTGAGCCATAGTTTAAATTCAAGATCAAATGTTTCTACTATGATACTCTGCAGACGTTTGCAGTATTCGTTAAAGCGTAATTCTTGTATGTAAGCAGTGCCTACTTTGCCATCTGATACTGTGTTGGCCGCTTCATCTATAGATGTAGGCAAGTAAGAAGCAGGAATACGTAGGGCACGGAACAGCTTGTTGGTAAAATAACGCAGGTCAGTGATCTCGCCTAGGTTAGTACCACCTGGCAGTGTTTCAACCTTGCTTCCACGACCTTCTGCAGTCTGCGGAAAAAAGTAATCTTCGTTTACACTTAGAGGATTATAACTGGCGTCTATGACGTTGGCTCCGCCACCTGTTGAACTAGGAATACGTCTTTGTTGAATTTCGTTTTTTACACGCTCAACAAAGCTCATAGCCATGTGTGCCGGCATATTTCCAACGTCTACATAGAAAATACGTCTTTCTGGAGCACGTTGTATACGATAGATAATGATAGCATCTTCCAGCAATTCTTTCTGCTTGTAGACTTTGAATACTGATTCTAATAGACTGTTGCCGAACGGATAGTTGTTGTCCAATCCTTCTGATAATGAAAGATGGATAACATGTTTGGCATCCACAGTGATTTCATTTGTTTGATTATGAAAACGTGTGCCTACTGAACGTGCTGCATCGCCCGCAAAGCCACGAGCTTGTCCGCCCCCTGACGTGTATGAACTGGTACCGCTTGGGGCTGTGTTTGTAGTGTTATGCGGAGTTGTGGCTATGAATTCTTTGAAGTTAAAGTTGAGATCGCGAATCACATACTGTTCAGGAATCTTGCCTTCTGATTCGTTAACAATTATCTTAGTAACTTTGGCAGCATCTACAAACAACCATTTTTTAGTTTCTGGGTCTCTAACGAAAAAACAGTCGCCGTATTTGAATGTGTTGCGCAGTATGCGGAAGATTCTGGTTTCAAAACTATTCTGCTTTGTCCACTTCTGTAAGCTGTCTTTGAGTATCTTAACTTCAGTAGCTGTAGGCTCACCACGGAAAAATGTATGGAACGGTGTGGCGTTTTCTTTGTCTTTTTGTGTGCAGAATTCTGTAAGTATGTCCAAAGCAGCATTAACTTCTGAATCCATGTCCATGGTATCATACTGCATGTACCGTTCTATTCGATTAGGTGAACCTGCGTACACATCTGGCAGATAGCTGGAATAATTAGCACGGGCAGGACCCGGGCGGCCGCGACCACTGATCGGACTCATGCTGCCGCCAGTGTTGTCTATGTTAACAGGGGTGAAGTATTTTTTCCAGCTCATGCTTTGTATAGATTCTTATTAAGACCTTTAGTGGCCATTACATTTTCATATGTGTTTGTAGTGGTCTGCGCCTGCAGTTTTATCAATTGTGCCATCTTAGTATTTAACTCCGCGAGCAGTGTAGAAGGTGATTCTTGAGATTTTTTATTTTGCTCTTCTTTTTCTTTAGCTGCTGCATCTTCTTTGGCTTTGGCTTCTGCATCTGTTTTGGCTTTGGCTTCTGCTTCAGCTGTTTTCTTTTCAGCATCTGCTTCTAGAGCCTTTTTACCGCTGTCTACATTGGAAGTTTTAGTAGCCGGCTGTGATTTAGCCAATGCTTCTGCTTTGGTCAGTGCTTCTAATTTCTTCTCAGCTGCTTCAATTTTTTCCGCAGCAGCTTTCTTTTCGGCACCAGTTTTTGCTGCTGCTAATTCTTTGTCGGCAGCATCTTTTTCTTTGCCAATTTCTTGTTTTTTAATACCAATTTCTACAGCACCACCTTGCTTACCACTGAACTGTTTCAACAATTCTTCCGGACCTGCACTGTAATCTAATAATTTTTCTTGAGCTTTGACCGCAGCTTCTTTGGCTTCTGCTTCTCGTTTTGCTGCACCTGTGAGCTTTTCGTGTGTGAGTTTTTGTTCTTTGAATTTTTTAGTATCTTGTTTCAGTTCATTCTTGCTTTGTTGTACTTTCTCTTGTGTTCTGCTTCTTTCGTCATCCCTGATTTTTCTTGTTTTGTCCCTGTCTTCCTGTAGACTCTGGCGATTTTTTTCACGTTGATCATACTCTTCTTGACTGATGCCAAACAGGCCTTTGGTCATTTTACCCAGTGCTGCTAATATCTGATCAAACAATCTATCAAAAAACATGCCTACGTCTTGCAGTGTGTCACCAAGTTTAGCAAGTCCAAACGCAGCTATTTTGACTAGACCATACAAAAATTTAAACACCCCGACCAAGCCATGTATTACCGGGGTGAGCACGAAACTCAGTATGTTTATAACACTGCCGATAATTGATCCCAGTGTTTGAAAAATATCACCGGCCATAGCACCAACTTCAATTAATATCTCACCAAATCCACCGGCGCTGTCCGTGACACCAAAAATTTTCATGTATAATTCTTTCAAAGGTTGTATTATAGACATTACACCAGCATACAATCCGTCAAAGGCAAATATGGCTCCACGCACAATGCCCCCCAGCACAGGAAATACTGCATTCATAATACCGTCAATGAATTCTACTGTTCCGCCTAGCCCCGATGCACCAAATTTTTCACTGAGGTAAGATATCACCGGAGCTAATAGCAAACTCATGCCTTCCCATATCTTCATGGCCACTGACACCACAAGATTGAAAGCAGGTACTAAATATTTTTCTGCAAGATTGGCTACTGTACCAAACGCACTCATCAAATAGTCTAGTATGCCACTGTTAGCCAGCAGCATTTTAAACTTGTTACCTACTTCCGCGATTGCAGCTTGGAACTGCTGCATCTTTTGATTCATTTTGTCTGTTTCAGCAGCAGCTTTTTTCTGTTCTTCTGTGGCTTGCTTCAACCCGTCGGCGTTTATCTGTTGTGTAGCTGCTAATAAGTTAACAGTGCCGCCTAACTCAGCACTGGCGGCTCCCGCATATTTTATGTTCTGTAGATTTTTTGCACCTTCTTGTTTCATCAAGTTGTTTAAGGCGTTACGTTCTTCTAAGGTTACTGCTTCACCTCGCTGCATTTTTTGATTCATTCTCTGCAGCATGGCCGCGCTCTGAGGCATCATTGCCATGAGCTTTTGATTTTCTTCCGTTGTGGCTGTGCCTGTAGACATAATGTCTTTGGCGAATGTTTCAAGTCCTTTAGGCAAGCCGCCGGTTACTGCTAAGAAACTGTTTCTCACTCCCTCGCCCAATCCCGACATAGATGCTTGGAACTGTGCATCCTTGGCCATTGCTGCCATTGATTCTTCTACTTGTGATCTTGATTGCCCTGTGGCTTTGGCCAGCGCATCCATTTCTTTTAGATAGGTTTTAGCACCTTGTGCTAATTCTGCATTGGATTTTTTACCTTGCAGGCCTTGAGATTTCATCAATGCACCGTAGCTGGCCAATCCTTGATTGATATCTTGTGTGCTGAATCCTAATGCGTATAATTCACTGCTGGTACTACGTAGTTGTTTACTAACTCGAGCAAAATTTGTTGCTCCGCCTTCTGTGGTGGTTCCGAACGCAGTCATAGCATTTCCGTTCTTCTGAATCAGTGAACCGAACTCTGCTAAAGACATGCCAGCACCAGACGCGGCTGCGGCAAAATTACTAATGCTACCGCCAAACGTAGCACCGGTTGATGCAACTGCTACATACGACTTTGTTACATCGTCGGCTGCTGCGGCCACAGCTTTAAATAAAGTTCCAAATATAGGAACACTACTAAAGATTTCTGCTGCCGAAGTGGCAGATCCGTCTAATCTTGATAGTGCAGCCACAGCTCCTACAGTAGCATCGCTGAATTTTACATATGCACCAGCAGCTTGAATTGCACCATTTTTTAGTTTACCTATGCCGGATACCGCCATTCCGGCCATAAATCCAAC
>Ga0208723_1000549_pt1 | contig 9779 bp, 7 predicted proteins | sample LakMenEpi31Aug12_FD_150750 | JGI IMG/M metagenome (GOLD analysis project Ga0208723, IMG submission 150750) | Freshwater microbial communities from Lake Mendota, WI - 31AUG2012 deep hole epilimnion (SPAdes) | ecosystem: Environmental > Aquatic > Freshwater > Lake > Epilimnion/Euphotic zone ...
CCAAAAACTGATGACAGTGCTGAATATACTGAAATTAAGAAAGATTACCCAAAAATTACAATATACAGTAGATTGTTTGTTTTTTTAACAGATAATGGTAAGTTTGTTTTAAACCCCCAAGACGCAGATTTTGGTGATATCTTAGTAAATACTAACGATAAAAAAATGCTGTTAGGTTATAATTTACCAACAGCATTTATTAAATCTGTTGTTGAAAAATACCCACAAATAATAAAGGTGTCGGTACCTGAAAAAATAGGTAATGATAAAGTTGAACTTCAATTCGAATTTTTTAAAAGAATAAAAGGATTACAAACTATTTTAGAGCAAGCACAAACCCCAAATAAATATATTACATATAAGATTGTTGATGGTAAGTTAAAAGAACCAACTGAAGATGACAATTGGATAAACGCCACATATAAAACAATTAAAACTATTGCTGATGGTGGTCCAGAAATAAAAAAAGGTGAAAGAAGTGATACTGTTGTTAAAGTTAAAGAAGTATTAGGATATACAAAAGATGGCACACCTCTGAAAGATGGCACACCTACGTACTCACCTTATTTTACTCAGGATTTTGACGAATTTCTTATTAAGTACAAAGGTACTAACGGTATGGATAATACCAATGGTTACATTGACCAAGATTTTATTTGTAATTTAGAAATTAACAAAAAAAAAATATATCAGAAATATTGCAAAACAACCGCACCACCAACAAATACAACATCGTCAACACCAACAAATACAACATCGTCAACACCAACAAATACAACCGTAATACCAACAACTGAGATGAAGTATTTGAATGATTACGCAAAATATGTTGGTGATGGTATTCCAGCATATGGTACTTGTAAATCATTGTTTGATTATTATTCACAACAAGCATTAAATTACAGAAGATTGAAAAGGGTAAACAAGGAACCAAAAGACACCGAGGGAATAAAGAAGCAGTTAGAACCAATTAAAGAAAAAATATTATACTGTCAAAAATCTTCAGATTTAAAAGATAGAGCTAAGTTAGATACATTAATCTCACAAAGATTTAGAATCCAACAAGATAAAGATAGTCCATATTATGTGGATATTTAATTAAAACCATATATTTATAGTTATGAATCTTAGAAATAAATTGCGTGGAGCTTTATTAGAAGAAAAGGAGAACAAAAATTCTTTGGTGGTTGAAAGTAAAATACTTGACGGTCATTTTAGAACTTTAAAAAATTGTTCTACTATGGATTCTCTAATTGAAACTACCATACATAAAGTTAATACATTCCAAAATAAAAACTTTTCAAATAAACTAATTAACGAATCTTTGTTCAATATGTTACAAGGTTTGTTTGGTGATTTTGATAGTGACTTTTTCCCAACAGTTAAATCAAGATTGGCTGATTGGATTTCAGACAAAATGGAATTTGATGGTTGGGTAAGAAATGCAGTAAAGATAGAAATTGAAAATGTAAGTGACGAAGATGTTCCAAAACTTTTTTCAGATTGTAGATTTCTAACAGACAAAGTGTCTAAAGGAATGGTACAAGGTTTTGGTGATAATATCTTGACAACAGGAATTGATACCGAATTGGGTTCAAAAACTGGTCAGGTATTTAAATCTTCAATTCAAACAATTATGGGTGATGACAACTTCCACAGAGATTTACAAGACAAAATGATGGGAGAAATTTGTTCAGAACTCAAAAAGGTGTCCGACAAGATGGACGCTAAAGCCGAAGAGATTCGGAATTCCATATAGGATAAACATTTAACTGAAAGGAGGGGTCCTAAATCTAAGAAAAGGTGTCGTGAGACACCTTTTTCTTTTAGTACTCGGGACGGGAATCGAACCCGTACGAACATTACTGTCCACTGGATTTTAAGTCCAGCGCGTCTACCTATTCCGCCACCCGAGCAATTATTTCTTATACAAAGATAAGAAATTATTTTGGACAACTAAAGAAATCTTGTTGGAATTCTTCCCAAATATGTGCAGCACGACCTGCAACCAATTCAGAAAAAACGGAGGGTCTATAGGGACGAACCCTAAATTTCAGACCAGCCTCTTCAGGTGTCTTACTCCCCTTCCTTGAGTTACAATCAAAACAACAGCTGACCATGTTTTCCCAAGTATTATCACCACCACGAGATTTTGGTACGACATGGTCAATTGTCAATTTTTTTGTATTTCCACAATATACACAAGCGTAACCGTCCCTTTGATAAACTCGTGAACGAGAAATCCTTATGTCCTTAGCATTTTTCTTAATTCTGATATAGTTAAGTAATCTGATGATGATAGGTCTTACAAAATTACCAATAGTGGTAACGATGGGATTTTCATCTTTCTTCAATACCTCTGCTTTACCCTTATCAACCAATACAAATCCTCTACGCATTGTTGTTACGTTCAAGGGTGTGTAATCGCTGTTTAATACTAATACTTTTTCCATATACTCTGTGTAATGATAAGTATTTGACACCGAAGTATCAAACACTTATCAAATTTTTGTTCACATTAGAACTTCAACAACATTGCTGAAACTCCGTTCCACACTTTGATTTGACGACGAGGAACCCAAAACTCCATTTCACCAATCTCTTCAATTCTTGCAAGAACATCTTGGTTGAAACGTTCAACTTCAGACTTGTCTTTGATGTACTCAACTCTCAAGTGTCTTGCACATGTCTTACCGTATCCTGTTAGACGAGAGAACTCATCGGTCAAGGTACGACCACATGATTTGCACACACCACAGTTTTTGGTTGTCAATTTACCTTTGAATTTTACTGCTTTTGCAGTCAAGGTAACAACTTCTGTGATGTCCAACAAAAGTGGGTTGAAGTTCAAACCCTTTTGTTTTTTCAAGTCCTCACCTGTGTTACGACCTACCACGATTGTTTCACCGATTACGTCAATGTTCACGTCCATTCGGTTTTTATCTTCGTTTTCTTTTTTGATTTGTTTGTTCGCAGCTGATACTTGTGCGTCTGACAAAGTGCCGTATTTAAGGAACTTACCTTTTACATCCAACACGAAGGTGTTTTCACCTGCGTAGTCAGCAATTTGTCTTGTATTGTCAGATAGGAAACGTGTATCTACCTTTGTTGGTTCTGACAATGCTTTTTCAGCCGCTTCGGCTTGTTTTTCAGTTAGACCTCCGTATTGGAATACTACTTGTTTCATTTTACGGACGAAGTCATTTTGACCTCCGTAGTTTCTGATTTTGGCGTTGAGTTTAGTTGTCGTGTTCATGGTGGTTGTTATTAACAATACAAAGATACGGCAATTTTTTTAATTTACAAAAAAAAAGTGGTCTAATTTGACCACTTTAATTTGTTTAGTGGAAGTGCGCAGTACTGCCCTGCGGTCTTGTTCGTCCCAACCAAAAGATACTACACGTTTAGGTTATTGTTTTCTAACAATCCAAAATATCTGAATTTTCACACCGTTCAGCCACGGTGGTAGGACTTAAAGGATGCCCTACACCCTGTTTGTTTCTTTTAAGATAGAAACCACACCTTTCAAGACTTCTGTTCCTAGGTTATATGTCTCCCGACCTGTGTTGTACTAACAATTAAGCTAATACAGAAGCATCTTCACGGATTAAACCGATAGCTGCCATTTTGTTCAAAACGTTTCCGTTTAATTTTTTAAATCAGTTTTTAATGAGTTAACTCAGCTCATACGTGCATCCGTTGACTAGCCACGCCAATCGAATCTATTTCACCCCCATATTTCAAAGAACATTAAAATCACTTTCGCCCCCTGTATAGACTTGCGTCAGATGCTTAAGGTCAGCCTTAACTATTAAGGGAGCCACCCGTGATTTGTTATACAAAGATATAAATATTATCTCAAAGTGCCAAATCAAAGTATTTATTTATAATGGAACAAATAAGTTATTTCGGACAACCAGCTTCATATTTTTCTTATATCACAAAAATACAAGAAATTTTGGGAAAATTTGATTTCCCCACACAAAGAATTACTTGTACATATGATGATAGTTTTGAAGTCGGAACCGAACAATATATGATTGAGGGTGATGGATTAACATTTACTTTAACCATAACACCTGAAGGTAGAATTTATTGTGAATTTGATGATAGAAATGAATATATTGGTAGTGTTGACGATAAACCTGAGGAAACGTCACATTATATTGATGTAATGCTCAACGGTCCCTCAGAGGACCTAAGAACCTTATTTGAGGGGTTGTTAAGGGAAGACAAACAGACTGATTTATTTAATGAATTTAAAAAAATAGATATTGATTGGGGAAAAGACGCAGATAATGAACAATTAAAAAAAGAAATATTTGATTCTCTTTGGGCTCGTGATGCCAGTCCAACAAAAAAATATTTGCCTTGGGTATTATCACAGGGAAAAGAAATTAAGGGACTTGATTGGATTCAATTCTTAAATAGTATGGCACAAGTCAGTGATATGATGAGTTTTATTGATAGAAGAGTTTCCAAAAAAGATACTGAAGAATTTGCAAATAGATTGAAAAGTGGTGACTTAGAAAATTTTGCAACATCATATGATAAGATTGTTAAATCACCAAAAGACATTAATGTATATCCTCATATAAATTCAATTAAAGAATTTTATGACCAAATTAAAAGAAGGACGTATACAACTGATGAAGTCAAAAAAGCAAAAAACGAATCAAAAAAATTATACGAAGACCAAAAATATTTGATTGTTCAACCATTAACACACCAAGCATCTTGTGTTTATGGTGCTGAAACAAAATGGTGTGTTGCATCAAGAGACAGTTCAAGATATTTTGACGATTATATTAGAAATTCAAAATTTGTTTATGTAATTAATAAAAAAGGGACTAATATACGAAATTCAAAATTTGCAATTAGAATACCCGAAGCCGGAAAACCTGAAGTTTGGGACCAACAAGACAACCGTTCAAGTTTTGATACGTTATATGCGTCAATGCCGGGAATTGATGAGATATTAAGTAATATTTTAAACATTGGTGGAACTGATTATCAGGCATTGATGAATTATAAAAAGGGTGGTAAAATAGATACCATACTAAATATTGATGATGAAACTTTTAACATAGTTGATGGTGATGTTGTGTTATTTTTTGACGTTGAAGATTATTTTAAATTATTTAAACATCAATTATACGATTATAGTATTACACAGTTAGAATCATTTGCGGGAAGTAGTTACGGTAGACAAACTGAATGGACTGATTCATATACAGCCGAGGAAGATTGGAAGGAAGGTTACGTTTTACAATCATTAAATGATGATAACTTAGAAAAATTAGATAAGATTATTGGTGTTGTTGCATCGCCATTACTCCAACAAAAAGATGAATTGATGAAAGATTATAGGAATAATTATTATTCTAAATGTTCGGAAGTTTTAAATGCCCACAGAGAGTTTATTGAAAAAATGACTGATGAATATCAACTTGCTACAGATGATGCATACACAGTTGGAATTGAAAAAGGTATTAATGATGAATATTGTGATGTTTTACAACCACTTGGTATTGAATCTAAAGTTTGTTTTCGTAAGTATTACACATCAGTTGATAATATGTTATCACTGTATGAAAAATACGGTTCGCCACAAAAATCAATTAGAGCCGTCATTACCGCAGCGATTGATGAAGAAATATCGGTAAGCGATATTTTTGAAAATTATTACGAATATAAAGATGATGATACTTTCAATTCAAGATTTAATTATGAATCTGAAAAATTATTGGATGAATTATATGAAAATTTGGTAGATGAAGAAGATGGAGTATTTGATGATATTCAAGAATATCAAAAAATTGTATCATACATTGTTGATAAGATTGGTTTTAATGTTAAAAAAGACATACCAACTTTAAAAGATACACAGATTATAATTGTTGGTGTGGAACCTGATAATACAATAACTGTGAAAATAGAAAAAAATATTGGGTACCTACGAGATGTTAAAAAATACACATTAACTTTTGAACAATTAATTTCTTTGTTAAAAAATTATCAACTTTTTGAAATTTAAAATATTTGTTGTATCTTTGTAGTCAAATGACTCCAGAAAAAATTCAACACCTAAAAGAAGTCCTTTCTATTCCGACTAAAACTTACCAAGAATATTTAATGATTGAATATCTTGACAAGTATTTTACTGAAAAAGGATACAACCACACAATTGACGAACACGGTAACGTTTACGTGACTAAAGGCGAATCAGACATGTATCCATGTGTTATCGCTCACACGGACACCGTACACTCAATGACAGAGATGGTTGTAGAGGAAGAACAACTCCCAAACGTACTTGGGGAATTAAAAGATTCCTTTAAGGCTTACCAAGCAGTTACAGGTAATCCCGTTGGAATTGGTGGTGATGACAAATGTGGGGTTTATTCATGTTTGGAAATCCTTGAACGACTTCCAGTAATTAAAGCCGCGTTTTTTGTATCTGAAGAAACAGGTTGTCATGGTTCACGAAAAGCAAGTCCCGAGTTTTTCTCTAACGTTGGTTATTGTATTCAGTTTGATGCTCCCGAATCTTGGATGGTAACTGAATATTGTTGGGGTGTAAAACTTTTTGACCGTGACTCACCTTTCTTTGAAAAGGTTGGACCACTGCTTCAGGAACACTTTGGTGACAAACATGAATTAATGAAACACCCGTACACTGACGTTTCACAAATCGCATCAAAATTTAACATCGCTTGTTTGAACGTGTCTTGTGGTTATTATAACTACCACACAGCAAATGAATATGTTGTGATTGAGGATGTGTTCACTGCGATTGAGATGGTTAAACAAATGATTGAAAGTTTGGGTAACACATTCCACGAACACAAACCAAAAACGGAACGATGGATGTTATGGGATTAAAAAAAAGGGGTCTTAATTGACCCCTTTTTTTGTTCTACTCTTTTTTGGTTTTTCTAAAACATCAGGTACTTCTGATGTTTTTTCTTTTATACGGACTTTATCATCCGCAAACTCCAAAATATATACTGTGTCAGTAATGATATTTTTCTTAAGAATTTCATCAGAGATAAAATCTTCAATCTGATTTTGGATTGCTCTTTTGATTGGACGGGCTCCAAATTTTTCATCAAATCCAACTTCACAAATTCTACTAACCAAACTTTCATCAATAACAATGTTATAGTTCAAAGAATTCAATCGTAAAATTAGTTTAGAAATTTCCAAAGTAACAATTTGTTTAATTTCATTTTCTTTTAATGAATTAAAGAAAACAACATCATCAACACGATTCAAAAATTCAGGTGGGAAAAATTTCTTAAGTTCATCCTCAATCATCATCTGTTTGATTTCAGTTTCTTTTTCATTTTTAGAACGAGTTCCAAACCCAACACCTGTACCAAAATCTTGTACTTTTCTTGCACCAATGTTAGATGTCATAATAATCAAGGTATTTTTGAAGTTAATTTTTCTACCTAACCCATCAGTCAAATGTCCTTCATCCATCGCTTGAAGTAAAAGTGAATAAACATCTTTATGTGCCTTTTCAATCTCATCAAATAAGATTACACAATACGGTTTGTTCTTAACTTGTTCAGTTAATTGTCCGCCTTCTTGGTGACCAACATAACCTGGAGGTGAACCAACCAATCTTGTCATTGTAAATTTTTCTTGATATTCAGACATATCAACACGAATTAAAGCGTCTGAGTTTCCAAAAATTTCTTTAGCCAATTGTTTTGCCAAGTGTGTTTTACCAATACCTGTTGAACCCAAGAAAATAAAAGAACCAATTGGTTTGTTAGGGTCTTTAATTCCTACACGATTTCTACGAATTGCTTTTGATATTTTAGAAACAGCATCTTCTTGTCCAATAACTGATTTAGTCAAATTTTCTTCCAAGTTGATTAATGAATCAGCTTCAGATTGTGAAAGTTTTGAAATTGGAATCTTGGTCATTTGGGAAACGACTTCATAAACCATTTCTTCGGTAACTTCTTTTTTATTGGTTAAACGGTCCTTTTCAAATTTATCTTTTTCTTCTTGAAGACGTGCCAAAACTTTACGTTCAATATCACGTAATTCAGCAGCCTCTTCATACTTTTGACTTCTAACCACTTCAACCTTACGGTCTTTTATTTGGTTAGCCTCTTCTTTAAGTTTTTCAATAATTTCAGGAACTGTTACGTTGATTTGACATCTTGCACCAACTTCATCCATAATATCAATTGCTTTATCAGGGAACTCACGGTCAGTAATGTAACGGTCAGCCAACATAACACAGGTTTTAATTACCTCATCAGTAAAGTGAACCTTGTGGTGTTTTTCATAGTTTTCTTTGGCACGATTCATAATTTTAATCGTATCCTCAATAGAAGTTGCATCAACATGTACTTTTTGGAAACGACGTTCTAATGCACCATCCTTTTCAATGTGTTCACGGTATTCATCTAAAGTTGTCGCTCCGATACATTGGAGTTCTCCACGAGCAAGAGCGGGTTTAAAGATGTTGGATGCGTCCAATGAACCTGAAGAATTACCAGCCCCAATAATTGTGTGAATTTCATCAATGAATACAATTACATCATGGTTGTCGCTCAACTCATCAAGAATTACTTTAATACGTTCTTCAAACTGTCCACGATATTTTGTACCAGCGACAATTGATGTCATATCTAAACTAACAATTCTTTTATCAATTAAGTTTTGTGGACAATCTCCTTGAAATATCTTCATGGCCAAACCCTCAACAATTGCAGTTTTACCACAACCTGGTTCACCAATTAAGATAGGGTTGTTTTTCCTTCTTCTTGATATAATTTGTGCCAATCTTTCAATTTCGGGCTCCCTACCAATTACAGGGTCAAGTTTTCCTTCTTTAGCTAATTTAATTAGGTCACGAGAAAAGTTATCTAAAACAGGTGTTTTTGAATTAACAACATCTGTTTTAACTTTTTTGTTTCCTCCCATTTTTTCGTTGTGGTCTTGTGATTCAATCATATGTTAAATTATAAGTTTTTATTCTAAATTATCAATAATGTCAAAATGACAGACAAATATGACATATTGTCATGTTTACTTGTTTGGCATAATTTTCTATAATTGGTTTCACAAAGATAAACTAAAAAAATAAGAAAAAAAATATGTTTGATTTATTTGGAAAAAGAAAGTCTCTTAAAGAGATAATGAATGAATTGGATGAAATGATTGGTTCGTTTAACCATGAATTTTCATCTATCACAGATGAAGAACCTCAAAGTAATGAAGGTTCTGATAAAAACGGTGGATGGAAAACCGAAACGTATACATCTCCAAACGGAATGTTTAGGTACGTGATTACAACAAATGGAACTCCTAACAAAAAGTATCCTAAAGAAACTGATGAAATTTCACTTCTTAAAAAAGAACTTCAGGATTGTGTTGAAAGACAAGAATTTGAAAGAGCGGTTGAGGTTAGAGACAAGATTAAAAATTTTGAAAAAAACCAAGATGAAATTAAAAACCTACAAACCAAATTGGATGATGCAATCAGTAATCAAGATTTTGAATCGGCAATTAAATTACGAGACAAATTAAATAAAATTAAGTCCTAAAGAAAAACCCCTACACAAAGTGGGGGTTTTTTTGTATTTATTAGTATGGCAATTTTAAGAGAAGAAATTAAAGGTATGATGATTTATAATGTGATTGAATCATCCAACATTACAGAATCACAGTATGATATGTCAACCGAAAAGATGGTTGTTACATTTAAAAACGGTACAAAGTATGAATATGAAAATGTACCACACAAAGTC
>Ga0208723_1000550_pt1 | contig 9759 bp, 31 predicted proteins | sample LakMenEpi31Aug12_FD_150750 | JGI IMG/M metagenome (GOLD analysis project Ga0208723, IMG submission 150750) | Freshwater microbial communities from Lake Mendota, WI - 31AUG2012 deep hole epilimnion (SPAdes) | ecosystem: Environmental > Aquatic > Freshwater > Lake > Epilimnion/Euphotic zone ...
CAGCGGCAAGCCGATTTTGTCCGAGGACGGCAAGACGCTGCTCGGCATCCTAGGGATTGTGGAGCCGGTGGACGCCACCACGGAGCGACCGGCGGAAGACGCCGCCTAGTCTCGGGCCGGGTTCAGCCCGCGAAAACTTTCCGTTGACAGGCGCATAAGCGGGGGCAAAGTGGGGGTGCTTATGAACGGCATCAAAGCTGACGACATTGTGAATTGGCGCACAACAAACGGGCGTGGGAATCCATGCTCACGCCTCGGAACTTTGGTTTTGGCGGGGAGTGGGAGGTCTGAAACTTTTCAATCTTTTCGCTTGCTGTCATGTATCACCATGATACATTGCATACATGACCTACCTAATCCAATACGAACTCGACGGACAATGGTTCACATGCGCGCGCCGAAAGTCATTCAAGGCTGCGTGCTCCAAAGCGCGCAGCGAAGGCCGCGCGATGAAATGGGCGCACATGACGAGCATCATCAAGGACGGCGACCCGGAAATCCTGCGCCGCAGGGCGGAAGACAATTTCGAGCTATCGGATTTCCGCGCGCTGACGGTCCAAGAGGGAGCGGCGCTGGATGCCTTTACTTGGGAGGAATTAAAATCGTGAACGGGGCCAAATATCGCGCCCTGCGTGAGTCGCTGAATCTCACGCAACAGGAACTTGCCGACAGGCTCGGACTTACGCGACTGACGATCACGCGCCGTGAAGGAGCCATGCCGATCACGGAAGAAGCCGCGTTCGCAATTCTTTGGTTGGTGAGGGGCGGAGTGGGAGGAAGAAAGCGCGTGAGAGTAGAGCGGCGCAAGGCTCCTAACGAATCAAGCTCAGCGGCTGCGCTGGGCCGGAAAGGACAACCGTGAGCGAGCCGACCTTCCCAGCCCAGGGCAGTCCGCTGGAGCGCATGGCTAGGCCGCTGAGAGAAACCGTGAAGCGAATGAACTGCCCGAGTGTGATGCGCGAGCACCTGTGGAGCATCGAGCGTGAAGGCATGATCGAATGCCTGTGGTGCTTTGAGCGGCGTCGCTCGGAGGATAGAGAGCGGCCTAACGATCAAGGTGACTCACGATGACCGCGAAGAAACGCATCAAATCCAAGGTGGACGCCAACGCGGTCAGCGTTGAGTCCACCGCCTTGTTGGGCCTTATTGCGGACATCCGAGCCGCTGTGGGCGACCCAACCGGAAAGCTCATGCAGGACGAACTGGTGGAGCGATGCCGGAAACTGCGCGCTGACAACGAACTGCTTCGCGCCGCAAACTCCGACACAAAGCGCATCGCGGAGGAAAGGGACCGTATGGAATCCGCGCTCAAGAAGATCGCCACGGCGGAATTGACAGGAGATTGGGGGCAAGACCTTGGGTGCATTAGAGCGATTGCCCGCATAAAGCTTGATTGGCCGAACGTCTCAAGCTCAGCGGCGACGCCGGGCGAAAGGAGCACCGATGTCCGCTGACCTCCCCAGCCCGGAGTCGTCCGCTGGAGCGCGTGGTTCGGCGAATTGTAAGCGGCGCGTTCGCAACGAAGCGGAGCGGGAGGAGGGGCTGGAATGAGCCAACTACTCACCACGCTGCCGCGCGACCGATTCACGCCGGTGCCAGGCGTCGCGCTCGTTGTGCGTCGAAAGATCATCGGGCGCTGTTGGACGTTCGAGGTAGGACAGAAGCTGCGCGGAGAACGCGACGCCGACGGGACATGGACCGTGTGGCCACCGCATGACAGGAGCGCATACATCATCGACATCCCGCGCTGGTATGTGCGCCTCGACCGGCAGCGGACGGCGGGGAGGAAGCGCGTCGCCTCGGAGACGCGCCATTCGCCGAACGATGAAGCTCTGCGGCTGATCCGGGCCGGAAAGGACTCCGATGCGCGCTGACCTCCCCAGCCCGGATCAGTCCGCAGCAGCGCGTGGTTCGGCGAACGCCGAGGCTGAACCGCGCACCGCCTGCAATGGACGCAGCGGTCTGGTAGGGGCGGGCGGAGTTGACCGCGAAGGAAGATGGCGCGTCGAATACATCGAGTGCATCAGGGGCGCAAATCCTGTCATTCACGATAAGGGCGCGTGGGCTCCAGCGACAATGGAGTTCGACGTGTACCCACTAGAGCCAGTCGGCGGGCGACTCTGCGTTTGGGCTGAGGAGATCGGCATGTTTCTTGATGGGCCTTCGCAGGTTTGGGACAGCGACGAATGGCTCGGCCATCTCCCGGTCATATTGCTTCCATTCGATGCCTGTGCGCCTGCTAAATACACGTTTTTGGGCGGCGGGGGTGCGGAGCACGGTGAGAGAAACGGCGCGCAACAGGGCGGAGTAAGTTCGCCGAACGAAAAGCTCTGCGAGCCGCCACAAGGAGGCAGCGATGTCCGCTAACGGTGCGAGGCGGCTCCGCAGCAGCGCATGGGTAGTGGACGCCAGACAAGAGCCGCGCGTGAGCGAAGGAATGCAGCGGGGCGGGAGGTCTGAAATAAACGCTTGCATCGAAAGCCGCTTACGATAAAGTCAGAACCATGACCTACACCGAATACCCCAAAACCGACAAGGAAGCACTGGCCTACGCGCAGCAAATCGCCGAGAACAAAGGCGAAAAGCGCCACGCGATCCGGCTGGCACCAAACAACCCGTTCGGAGTGACGCACGCCGTCTGCGGAGGCGACGACCTCGCGGACTACCTCGCCAACGGATGCACGCTCATCGAAGCATGAAGACCCCACGGGAATACCTCGCGTCAATCGGGGCGCGAGGCGGAAAGAAAAGCCGTCGCAAGCTGACCAAGAAACAGGCTCGCGAGATGGTGAAAGCGCGCGAACGGAAACGGGCGGCGGGGGTGGCTTTGAAACCGCGCGGCCACGACGGCGCGCGTTCCACTACCGATCCAAGCTCACCGACGCGGGAGGACAAACATGGACGACACTAAAAACGAGCTGCCGGCGGAGGTTCTGCGGGGGCTGATAAAAGGCTGGGCACTGAGCCTGCCAGAGCATCCCGCATGGGACTGGCTGCGTGCTGAAATGGAGTCTGTGGCAGGGGGTGCGGCAGCGGTCGCATTAGAGGACGCGCGGAACGAACGCGGAACGCGTTCGGTGCAGCGCGTGGATGGGCGGCATAATCTCCGGGCGGAGTATGATGCCACCGTGAAACGCTACCACGACACAGGCACCGTCCAGGCACACGAGGCGATGCTCGCGGCGTTTGCCGTGCTCAGTAACGCGTCGCGCGGAGAACTGCCGCCCATCGCGGAAGCTCAGCGCACTGGCGCGGGAGGACAGGCGTCGTGAGCACGCTGCCCGACAACCCGCGCCAGTTCGCTGCAGCGCTTGGTTCTTTTTCGTTCGGATTAGAGCCCCGCGTCGCTCGTAGAATTGGAGTGGGGGGCCGGTGCGGAGCCGGTCTGAAAATAAATCAAAATAGTTCTTGCGCTCTGGTAGCGTCACGCTACATTGCACCCATGAAAGCAACCCGCAAATCCGCAAAGCAGAACGACACGTTTGGAATTAACTCCGGCCCCAAGTGGGGCACTCCTGAGCACGCCGCCGCAGAGGCTGCGTTCTTCGCCGAAATCGAGGCGGAGAATCTCGCCAAATATGGCCGCAAGGTAATCCCCGCAATGCCGCTGATTTCCGATGCGGAGTTCAACCGCCTGCAATCGCTCGCCGCGAAGTATCGGTAATGACCGCCGACGAATACAAAGCCACCCGCCAGCGCTTCGGCACGCAAGCCGAGGTTGCTGCGCGGCTGGGCGTCGCTCGCTCAACAGTCGCCGACCGAGAGCGCGGAGACATGGTAATCACGACCGAGGCCGCGCTTGCTCTTTCTGCTTTGGCGGGGGCGGGGAGGAAAAAGCCATGGGCGAAGAAGGGCAAGAAAAAGAACAAGCAGATACGCGACTAAGAGCGATGCGCCAACAGAGTAAATTTGCATGAGCTACCAGACCCGTAAAATCAAAGCGTCACGCGAGCGCGCGAAGCGACTGGCGAAAGCCCGGTGGGACAAAGACAGGGCCATGCGTGACAGAATTGCAGCCATTGAACCGGCGAGCTTTGGTGGCGAAATCGTTCGCCGCGTCGTCGTTATTGACCGCGAAAAATCAGCGCGCGAGATTATCTTTTACGCCTTCGACACATACTCAGACCGGCGCCGAAAACTCCGCGAGGTTCGTGCCCTATCTATTCCATGAAAAAAACCCGATACCCCAACAACATCAAACTAGGCGTGACCAAGCCGCAAGCCGCGTGGATAAAGCGCGAAGCAAAGGCGCGAGCACTCAGCGAAGCGCAGGTCGTCAGAACGGCTGTTGACCACGCTCGCGGATGCGTTACCGTGACGCAATGAGCGAAACCCCGAGAACAGACGCGGTGTTTGCGAGCACCGACCACGCTGGGATCATGCGCGACTTTGCCCGCGCCTTGGAACGCGAGATTGCCGCCGTGACAGCCGAGAACGAGAGGCTTTTGCGCGGCGAGTTTATTTGCCGCGAGTGCGGCATCCGCAAAGACCACACGCACCCGAAATGCGACTTCTGACAATATTCGCGGCCATCCTTCTAGTCTCATGCCAAAGCGCACCCGTAAAAGCCCGCAAGATCATGGCCCCGGTGGCAGCGAAAGCGGCCAAGGCGGGCAAGATCGTCGCAAAGCAGACCGGCAGCATCGGGCGGCTAAAGGCAAGCGTGGCGGAGTCCGTGGAGGTAGCGGAAAAGCTGAACAAGGAACGCCCGGACGGCGACACAGCGCGGCTAATCCTTTCCCTCCGCATCGCCGCGTCGGAGACGGATGCGCTTCGTGGATCGAATGAAGAACTCAGACTCACCCTTACCGGCCTCGAAACCGAAGTCGCCAAAGCCCAGGACAAGGTGGCCGTTGAGGTCGCCGGGGCCGAGACGTGGCGGACGTGGGCTTGGCGCTGGTGGTGGGCTTTCGCAGGCACGGTTGCCAGCGTCGCCGCGCTGGTCTATTTTCGCGCACAAATCCCATTCCTGAAATTCCTATGAAAACCATCCTCAAACTCATCTCCAACTGGCAGGGCTTCGCCGCGCTGCTCGCCGCCGCTGCAATCTTCTACTTCTCGCCGACGATGCTGCGATGGCTGGACCCGACAGCGGGAGTATTCGACACAGGCTATCTCCAAAGACCGATTGTCGCTGCCTCTTATTTCTTTTTCGCGACCTTCTGCGCGTTTGTCGCTTTGCAAATCAACTTTCCAACGCTTGACGACTGGCTGGACCGAAACGGATTCGGCGATGAATGGCGATTGGCTAGCCATCAATTCAAGCTGGCGTTTATCCTCGCCACTCTGGCCATTCTAATTGCAGCCTTCATCGCGTGTGTGTGTCTCGTCCCAGTAGAATCCGCCGCGCCCGCTGCCTCGCGTGTATATGGCTCTCCCGAGTAAAATCTTCTTTAGCCTTCTGCTTTCCGCGTGGATGGTATGCGCCGCGTGTGCCGGGCCGCGCGAGGATGTGATGGGCGTTGCGCGCTCGCTTCTAGGAACGACTGAGAAGACCGGGCGCAATGACGGGCCGGTGATCGAGGCTATTCTCGCCAGCACCGGCAACCGCAAGGGTGATCCGTATTGCGCCGCTTTCGTCTATTACTGCGGCAAGACCGCCGGCTATCCGAAGCTCTACCCGCGCTCGGCGTGGAGTCCCGACATGGTGCAATCGCCGACCTGGACGCGCGCCAACGGCGGTCAGGAACCGCGCGCTGCCGATGCGTTTGGCATCTACTTCCCGCGCAAAGGCCGCGTCGCTCACACCGGCTTGATCGAATCGGCGAGCCGAAGCGTATTCGTGACCGTGGAGGGCAATACCTCGCCCGAGGCTGCGGCAGGTTCGGCAGCAGATCGTGACGGTGGCGGCATCTGGCGCAAGCGCCGGCTGCGCTCGCAGGTCCATTCCGTGCGGTCTTGGGTGCCATGATCGCCGAGTCCCATTCATTCGGAGCGTCCTTCATCGGCCTGGTTGCGCTCGTCATTTTCCTCGCCGTGGTCTGGAAAGGGATGCGCGAGTGAAAGCCCCGGTTTGCGCTCTCGCTTGGGCCGTGGCAACGCTGGCGACGGCGACGCTGTTGCGGTGGCTGACGGGGCGGGCGGATGAAGTGAAATGAGACGCGAACCGTTGTCCGCACCGGGAGTATTACCTCTGCGGCTGACCACCAACACGGTTTTCTATGGTCATTTGGAACGGACTAACCAGCACGGCTGCTGATCTCTAACTGGCCGTCGCCAGTATTGCCCGCGCCTCAATTCACTTCACCGGCTACGGTTCCGCGCTTGCGACGCTTTGTCAAGCAGCCGCAACGTCGCGGCCTTGTCCATGCGCCGCACCATCCCGGCGGCTTTTGCGTTCGCACGGCGCAAGGCTTGCGTGCGCGCAGAGAGGGCAAGCTCCTGGTGTAGGAGCTGGAACTCATCGGCTGCCAGAAGCGTTTCGTTCGCGTTCATGTGCGGATTGCTAGCACATTCAATTGTAACCGTCAAGGTTACGTTTGTTGAGCGTCAACGGGTTGCAAACAAAATGCAGGGGACAGCAAAAAAGAATTGGACAACTGCCCCACGTTGCCCCAACGTGCCCCACACCAAATGAGCAAAGCCCGCCACGTCCGAATCCAAGGATACATCGCAGACAAGCTGATTTCCTTCTATAAGAACAACCCTTTTGCGCCTTCATTGAGCCAGCTTGTGAATCGTGAGTTGATGGCCGCACTTGGCGCAAAGCAGAAGTCCAAACGTGGCACGAAACCCGCTAACTAACCGGCATGAACTATCCAAACGCATCCGCCTTCCTTGCCGCCCGCTTTGTTGATCTCGGCAAGTATCAAGAACTGCAAAAGCAACTCGCCGAGAAAGAAGCCGAGACGACGCGGATCGTGAAGGCACTTGGCGAAGCGGTCAAGCGCCGCAACGACGCCGAGTCCATGCTGACACGGCTCAAATTCCAGCGCCAAGATAACGGCGTTTGGGTTAACATCGAATTATGAAACCAACAACCCCAGCATACCACCGCGATATAGACTCCGCGCACAAGCGCGCGATGGACATGAAACACGCTTGCTACCACGCGAGGCTCGACCGTGACCTCGCGCTATTCCGAGCGAAGCTGCTCACGCTTGCGCTCCTGACCGCGCTCGCCGTTCTCGTCTGGTCACTAGGCAGCACCCAGAATGGGCGCGACGTTTGCAACCTTATCGCCCGACTATTCCAATGAGCCAACCCGACAATACCCTGCTAAGGCAATTTTGCGATTGCAGCAAACCGGCGACAGTAAAGCGCGGCAACGCGAAGATGTGTCAGAGCTGTGCCGACACAGACAGCAAATCGCCTCCTTACGTTGCAGGACGCAAACCCAAGACGACCATCGGAACTTTTTCATATATCGAAATCACCCAACGCTGCCGAGAGTTTTTCGAGCGAAATGGGCTGAACCAGTTTGGATATTGAATATGAGCACACCACTTACACCGTGGGAGCAGGCTATGGCCGCAATGCGCGAGGATGAGGACATGCGCGCTGGCAAAGCGGCTGCACTGGAAAAGCAGAACGCCGAAGGATACCGCTACATGGGCGAAATGAATCCGCTCAAGCACATGCTGCCGGACGTGGTGGCAGCGGAACAGCGCACGGCCTGCAAAGTAAGACAGGAGGGAAACAGGTGAGCGCGTCCCTGCCATCCGAGGAGCTACCGCGCCGCATAGCCCGCGAGGTTGCGGACGAGTTGCGCGGTCGGCGAGAAATGGACGCCGCCGATATGCGGGCCGAGATGGAAGACTTTCCGCTGCCGCTCGTTGGCCTCGTGAACATTCCGATCAGCGACCTCGACAACTATCCGCCAGGAGAACTGGCATCCGCATCCGGGAAGACCGATGACAAACAAAAAGAAAGAAACGAAACGAAATGAACCTAAACGAAGAGTTCCCGAGCAAGTGGCTGTCTGGTGATGAAATCGAAGACCCGCGCACCGTGATTATTAGCGACGTGGAAATTGTCGAGTTTGACAGCCGCCAACGTCCAGGACAGAAAGACCGCAAGGTTGCTCTGCACTTCAAGGGCGAAGACAAAGGCATGATCTGCAACGTCGGCATGCGTAACATCGTGATGGGCTTTTACGGCCCCGACACTGATGACTGGATCGGCAAGCGCATCCGCATTATGTCAACGCCGTTCACGAATGACAAGGGCGAGACGAGTATGGTCTGCCGCATCCATCCAAAGAAGCCCGAGGCGGCAGCGCCAGCCAAGCCTAAGCCTCCGGTCAGCGACAACGACGGCGGGCCTGACTTGCCCGAGGACTTCTAACCCCCTGTTCACACACCCGACGCCGGGCGGGAGAATCCCGGCACTACTTTCCAATGCCCGAGCAAGACCGATGGGACGCGTGGTGGGAAACGGACGAGGGCAGCGCCGATGAGGCTAGGGCGTTCGACAAAATAATGAAACACGCTGAAATGACAGACGCAATGCGGCGGTGTATGCACCGCGAACCTGCACTTAGAAAACCCAATGCTAATCCTCAAACTAATAATACCGGGACGACTCCCAAGCTGGAACAAGATACTCAGCATGGGCCACTGGCAGAGGGCCAAGCTAAAGAAATGGCAGCAGACCGAGTTCATATCCGCTTTGAGTCTGTCCGAAAACGCCTGCTCGATCCCGACAATCTGTGCGAAAAGTGGACTCTCGACTGTCTCCGATATATCGGCGTCATTCGCGGAGATGAGCCGGACAAAATCACACTCGAAACAACGCAACGCAAGGCCGCGAAAGGCGAAGCGGAGCACACGCTAATAACCATCACTTACCCATTATGAAAGTAGAAAAGCACATTACGCTTTACCTGAACGAAGCCGAGGCCGACGCGCTGACAAAGCTACTCGGCGCATACAGCGACAAATGCAAGGTGAAGCTGGGCTTGACGCTGGACGAGGCGAAACTGATAACGCAGATGTGGAAGAAGCTGCCGCACCCGGAGGAACAAGAATGAGCGAAGAACTGCAAACCCTGCTCGAAGCCTCGCGCCGCATGGTCGAGACTCGCGACTTGATTATTGCCGACCTGGAGCGCGAAAACCGCGAACTGCGCGAGGCGTTGCACGGCAGACCCGACCCCGAGTGGGACGGCTCGCGGGCATTGGAGGTGACGACGTGAACCTTTTCGACATACCAGAAACGCCGCTGCCGCCGCTGGAAGCCGCGCGCAAACGGCTTGCAAAAGCGATTGAAGCGGAACGCGAGGCGGAGCAAGCGGACAGGAACCGCGACAACGGGCCGGAGCCGTGTCCGGCGCTGGAGTATGCTCGGCAGCAACGGATCGTCACCGAGCAGGTTGTTGCGGCGTTAGAACGCAAAACGATCAAAGGAGCCAATTTGTGAACACACCCGAAGAACACGCTGCCGCCGTAATGCGCGCACCCGGACAGATCACCGTCGCTTCCATCGCCGGCGCGATTCGAGCCTATGCCGATGAGGTCAAGGGCAGTCAGATTCAGCATCATCGAAGCCAGCTCGAAACGGAACTGCAAAAGCATCTATCGGCAGCGCAAGGGCAGATTGCCGAACTGGCCCGGCAGCGCGACGCCGAGCGCGAGGCGCGTCGGGCGCTGGCGGAAGCCGGGCAAGAGGTGATGAAATTCCTCGACGCGGCCCCGTCGCCGGACATGCCGCCAAACCCCGCGCTGGCCGTCGCGATGCTGGGGAGTGCGTTGGAACTCGCCGCCAAGCTGCCATGACCGCTCTTTCCTGCAAAGCCTGCCACAAACCATTTATGCCAAAC
>Ga0208723_1000551_pt1 | contig 9749 bp, 9 predicted proteins | sample LakMenEpi31Aug12_FD_150750 | JGI IMG/M metagenome (GOLD analysis project Ga0208723, IMG submission 150750) | Freshwater microbial communities from Lake Mendota, WI - 31AUG2012 deep hole epilimnion (SPAdes) | ecosystem: Environmental > Aquatic > Freshwater > Lake > Epilimnion/Euphotic zone ...
TGAACTTGCTTGATACGCAACATTTTGTCACGCTCAGTATCAACTGTCAGGTCCAGAAAGTGACAGCGAGACTGCAACGCATCCAAGTGAGGTTGCATTTTAGATGCCTTCTTGTTATCAAACGTTTTGTTTGTAATGAAGATGATAGAGCCGTTGAAGTTGAAACTATTAGGGATACCTTCTTCACGCAAGATACGTGAATCTTTGTTCCAAGAAATTCTACGAGTCTTACCTGAATCAAGCGCACCTTTCAGTACGTTGATAGCGTCTTGATCTTCCCAGATATCGCAGTCATCAAAAACGAGAACGTTTTTAGCATCACTAAATTTGTACAACTTAGCGAACAAGCCGATACCTGACATAGCACCTTTGACAATCTCAAAACGTGCTTTCTTACCTGCAACTTGATCGAACAAGCTTGCTTTTTCCATTTGCAATGACACACCGTGTGACTTACCGATACCTGCAGGACCTGTAACAATCATAGCACGAATGTCACCTGCAATACATGCCTTAGACATTTCATCAAGTACACCGAAACGAGTAGCAATACGGTCCATTGCTTCTGTTTCAGATTCCTCAGTCACATGCTTTGCTTCAACTGTAGGCATGCCTGACAAGAATTCAATACATTCTTTGTTGTCAATTTGAACACGGACCTCGTCAGGGCGACCCGGGAATTGACCTTCATTTTTTACTGTAACGAAACCACCTTTAGAGCCTAACTGATAACCTTTAACCAGTTGAAAGACTTCACCTTTCACAGGTGAGTTACGATAAGAACCAGAAGTGATGCGAACGATGCTAGACATTTGTTTCCTTTATTTCAGTGTCAATACAAGTATTGTAGCACAATACCCATTTATTGTCAAATTTAAGATACCTTTGAATCCATCATTTCTGACAGAATAAACTTGGCAACGTTCATTTGTTTACGAACGTATTCAATTGAACGAGGACCTGTACCCATCGCCATCATTTCTTGACAGTCAGACATGATGCCCATTACTACCATTTCCAGACCAGAACACTTAGCGGTAATACTTTCCATGTACTGTTCACGGATTTCTTGTTCAGACATACCGTAACATTTAGTTTCAAATTCAGTCATTTCGTGCTCCTTTAATCAATCTATACATGTATTATAGACCCAAACCCATTTATTGTCAACCTTTATTTGCCTAGGAATTTCTTAATTCCATCCTTCCAAGCAGGGTCTGCGAACGGTTCATGTGATGGGACCTCGGATGTTATAGAAGTATAATTACTGTGGTCTGGGTCATCAGCGCACAAAGCAAATCTGCGACCATACGGGTCGTTTTTTGAAGTCAATTGCAGAATTTTGTTTCTGTTCTCTGGGTTAGCATCTTTATATACCCGATTTGGATAAACACAATGTACGCTGTGGCTGATAACTGCATCTACTTTCATATTTAGGTATTGAGCTATGATCCCACCCTCACTATGACCGGTGACAACAATTTTATTGAAGCCGTTTAATCGTAACCATTTAATATGTCTCTCAAGTTCTTTTATTCGTGCTGGCCAGCGTGTTTCAGGATTAGCGTTAAATAATACCTTATTATCACTGGTGAGTATGCAACCAGGAGATGCATCTTTTCTCCTGTGAAAATCGGTCATGATAAAGTGCATACCGAGACTAGAATAGAATTGCCTAACAACATGGTCTGCACTGTAGACCCCACCGCACCCATGTAAGTGAATTACAACAGGTAGAGATTTGTCAGCCTTCTCTGCAAATGATTCGGGGCCAGAGGGTAAGGATAGAAAAAATCTACCGTAAACATAAAAAGTAGACCTGAGTGGGGCAGTGTCAATCACCTCAGGTGACATGTCGTATGTTTCTTTTCCTTGTGTGAAATAATTTGAATAACACAATGTCGGAATAGTAATCAACAAAATTGAAAGAATTTTTTTCATAACAGTCCTTAGGTTTTACTTAACCAAAATGTTGAAAATCATGTTTTGCAATTCTGCGACCTCGTCACGAGGGACGTAGAAGTCGGTCAGTGGGTCGTAGTACTCACCCTCTTTTGGATCATAATACAGAACCTGACCATTGGGGTAGTGAAACGGACCCTCAAGACCCTTGCGAGGACCGAACTCTTTGTTGTGCTTGAAAATGATGTAAGACATAAAGACCCCTTTCAACTGAATAAGAGTCTATTGTACGCCCAAACTGATTTATTGTCAAGTTATGAAAATGAATACTTTTCTACTACAAAGTATTGATTGTTATCACGGTATTTCATTTTATAATTACCAGATAATGATATTGAATTTTTGCATTGATTATCCAATAATGAAATTAAAGGATTATCATGTGTTAATGAGAAAGTAACCAAGTTATTAGTTTCATCACTAAACCAATATTCTTTTCTTTTTGAATATTTTTTACCAACACTAAATGTCTTTTTAAGTGAGAGATTTTTTGTTTGTTTATATGATTTATCTGTGATAATCTTATTATGCTCAGAAACTAAATCATCAAAATCTACGTCATAGTTATAAAATTCAGGTAAACGATATGCTAACGGTACCATATTGTCTTTAAACATTTTACCATTAGTATGAATAAACGAATTCATATCTTCTCGGAATTGCGAAAGTCTTACATCTTTCAATTTCCACATCATTATTTTTTTACTATAATAATCACGAATCTCATTTGCCTTTTGCCGGTCATCTATAGTTACGTGATTGAATAACTCTTTATCTAATAATGTAGAAATAGGTGTATATGTGCCGCCACTATTATGTGTATCACGTAATCGTTTCCAAGCGGCGCTTAGTGCCAACAAATCTTCGTCAATTTCAAGAATCTCATACTTTTTAACATGTTCACCGTGAGTGACACCCAATAAACCGTGCAGAGTAAGATTTCCAGTAAGATTTCCTAAGGAAGTATTCCACGGTGCCACATTTCCCTGAGACTTAACCTGCCCTGAAATATTAAAAGGATTATTATGAGAAAGTGAAATGTTTTGTAAGTTTTGTAAATTAAGATTAGCCAATTGAAATGTCCTCCATTCCTGCAGTGCGTAAACGCACGATATGTCCCATCTGCCATTGTTTGGCTTCAAGACCCTTCATTATACCTAACCATTTGTTTCTAAGTAATGCGACTTCGTTGACCAAAACTTCAAAGTCAATAACTTCATCTTCACCATCAACATACTTTTCAGCATCACGGCTAGTTAGTGCTCTATTATACGCCTCTAGGTATTTTTGAAAATACTTTCGGCGAATTTTCCTTAATTGAATATTAAGATAGTTGAGCACCGCTTCAATTTCTTGTAGTTGATTAAAGCGATGCTCGGTGATGCCCGGTATAGCGGCAATGTTCTTTTCAACATTACCGTATACCTTTACATCTTTTTTTGCGTCAATAAGTTCAGCTTCATAGTGTGTAATAAAATCGGGTATTACAGCTAAATCTACCGTGATTCGTGTATACCAATTCATTTATCACCATTCGTCTTCATCAGACTCTGTATCATCTTCATATTCTTCATATTCTTCTTCAACTTGGTCTGTGTACTCTTTTAAAGCAATAGTTACTTCTTTGTATCCTCTGAATGCTTCTTTAATGTCAGTAGCTTCATAATCATTGTCAATCAATAAATTAACTAGTGAATCTGCCGCATCACTCCTATCATTCAAATCAATATGGGAACTTAATGCTTCCCATACTTCAGCCACAAAATCTAAACTCATACTGTATCCTCCTCCTCAGTGTTAGATACAGTACTTAGCATAGGTTTAGATTTTTCGGCGTATTCAGCCATAACTTTGTCAAGACAACCATCAACGTTTGCTTCCCAGCCTTTACGAAACTTCTTAATGATTTCACCATCAAGTGTTGTATAAACTAAACTGTTGCCTTCTTTCTTAACAAGTTCTTGTTTTTCAATCATGTCTAACATGCCTGAGTATGGACTCATGCCTGTTTCATAAGGAATTTTAACTTGCACTGATTCAAAAGGTTTAGCATAACGTGTCTTCATGATTTTACATGCCGCACGAATACCACGCACATCACTAATCTTATTACCGTCTTCGTCTTCTTTGAGTTTTAGTTTCTTCATTGCAACTAGAATACTAGATGCGTAAACGAAACCTTGACCACCTGAAATTTTATCATCAGGGTCAAACATGTCTTGACTAGCATAAGTGTGATTAGTAGCAACCATACCGATGCCTAAGTTACCAAACATGTTAACACAGTTACGAACAAGTGCGGCAAGTGCTTTAGGCTTACGACCCATGTCACCCTTCATGTCACCTGCTTCAAACTGATTAACGTCTGTTGGTGTTAGCAACATACCTAAACTGTCAACAACGAACAAGACCTTAGGACGATCTTCTTCAGATAATGCTTTATATTCTTTTACGAATTCACTAATTGTTTTAGCAACGTCATCAATCATTGCCATGTTAAGTTTCAGCAATTTGTCATCAGCAGTTGAAACACCTAAAGCATGTAGCCATGCTTCATCTAATGCGTTTTCACTATCAATCAAGACAACGTAAATGCCTTGCTCTTGTGCATGACGCACTAAGTTACCTGAACAGATGAAACTCTTACCCGAGCCTGATTCACCTGCAAATACAGTAACCTTACCTAGTGGTACGCCTTTGTTAAAGTCTCCGCTGATAAGATAGTTTAGTGCATAGTTGCCGGTTGAGATCCAATCAGTAGGATCGTTAAAGCCGATACTCAATCCTTCAATAGACTTAGTGATAGACTTTCTAAATTTACTTACGTCAAATGGTTTAGCCAATTTATTCTCCTATTATTTTTGTATAGCATTTGTGTACATTCTATCAGAGAACGATACTTTGTCAAGGTATTCTGGAGAGTTATCGGCAATACGTTCTAATTCGTATTCGCTAGGATAATGTCTCAATACACCTCTTGCTCTGTCTCTGACCAATGCAGGTACCCTGGGAGTTTTACCCGGGTCGCATAATTCTTCCAACAGTTTTTTACCTTGCTTTAGGGCACGGTAACGTTCGTCTGGTAGTGTCATATTATTCTCCTTATTATTAAAGGGGCCGAAGCCCCTTTAATTACTTCGCTTGTCTAGCACGAATCATCGCTAGGATGTCTTGTGCTTTGTCGCTTGATGGAGTTGATGTAGGTAGCGTAACTGGTTGAGTAGCTTGTGCAGGTTCATCTTCCCAAGGTGCAGTAGAAGCTTCTGCTACGGGTGCTGTCGCGGGTGCTCTAGTTTCAGTAGTAGCAGTAGGTTTAGCCGCTGTTGCGCCTGCAGGTGCATCAACACCCCATGGACGATAGTATGCGCCCCAACGCTCAGTGTCGTAGGGTTGACCATCAACTGATGCGTCAAACATTTCTTTGATGATACGCAATTCTGCTTCGCCGGGACGCTTTGGTAAGAAGTCAGCAAGGTTATACAAACCATGTGATTCAATTGCTGTTTGCTCTGCTTCTGTCAACGGAGACTCTTTACGTGCCCAGTTACTAGTTGAGTAATCTGCGTAACCACCTTTACTTGTTTTCTTGATATTCAAATCAAGACCACGTTGATAGTCAGTTGGCAATTCTTCCATTTCAGGATCCATCAAACTTGCTTTGATGATTGTGAAAATTTGCGGACTGATAATGAATCTGCGAATAGGATTCGCAGGTGTACCATCGTCACCGATGGGGTTTTGACGAACAAAACCTTGGAACAAGTAACTACGCTTCTTCCAGTATTTGTTTGCTAGTTCTTTCAGTGTTTCATCTTTGTACCAAGGACGAACCTCAGTCAAGATTGGGCACTGTGCTTTTGGATCATACATTTCTACACAAGGTACTTGAACCTCAACACGCTTTGCGTTAGGGTCACCTTTGATACCATTGAATGGAAGCTTGATGATTTGACGTTCAACCCAGAAGTAAGGGTTCTTACTATCTGCGTCTGGCAATAGACGTAGTGAGGCTGTAGTGCCTTCGTCCATGTTCCAGTGAGGGTAGATTGAATTGTCTGATTGTTTCGGTGTATTACCGGTTGACTTGTTTTCCTGTGCCGCGATACGAGCACGAATTTCTGCTAATGATGCCATGATATTTTTCCTTATAAAATTGAGATGGTCTCGTTTAATATTCGTCACTACCTATTAGTGACTAACACAAGTGTAAGTATAGCAAATGCTTTCACTCATGTCAATAGTATTTATGCCAGATGTGGTAAACCTCACCTTTTAAGTGAGGTTTATTTACCCTTTATCTGTTAATGATTCTTAGCATAGCAGCCAAGTCATCATGACCTTCTTTGACTTTTTCTTTTTCTTTTTGTCTTTGGTCTAGTTCTTTACCGTATGCTTGTACTTTCTTACGGAAATCCTTTTCCTGTTCAGGAGTAGTTTCTCCTTTGGAACTTGATTTACGAGCATCGTATTCACCGGTATCTACTTCAGTAACAACAGCTTGGTCATCAGTGTTGATAAAGTTTTCACCAACTAGATTACCGATCTTTGCAGGACCACCAGTTGGACCCCATTGACCTGCACGTTTCTGGTCAGCATCTAATTCCTCGTCAACCTTCTCAACGTCACTGTGAGCCATGCTTGGTTTACCGTTTTCTGGGTTACGAACACCAGCACGTTTCTTCAAGTCTCTTAACAAGTCTTCGTCACTGCCGTGACCTAATGTGTCTAATGCTTTTTGACCAACGTCTTTAATCTTGTCTATGATACCTTCATCAATACCACCTAGACCCATTTCAACTTGTTTGATCCAACCACTTACATCGCTTGAACCAATTTCGTCAACGTCACCTACAAAATCAGCAACATCACCGATTGCGTTAGAGACTTTCTCTGGACCATACTTAGATAACAAATCTAAACGTTGCATTAAAATTCTACGTAGAATAGCACTAGCAACAGGACTATCAATATCGTCACCACCGTCTAACATTCCTTCTTCTACACCGTGCTGACTCTCGCCTATTTCAAGTTCGCCACGAGAAGCCATTCGGTTTTGTAATTTATCAAGTTTGCCTGCCTGTAGCATACTATCAAATTGTGGCAGCATTTGAGCAAGAGTAGCGGTGTCCATTTCAATATCAAATTCGTCTTCTAGCTTCTCTTGCCAATTTCTTATTCTTTCATTCTCTGGTGTTCCAGTAGGAGCCATGACTACTGCTTTTAGATATGCCATTGCTAAATCTGTTTTGCTCGGTTTACCTTCCTGCACTAACTCATCTTCTTCAGGGATTCCAACTGGATTCAATGCTTGTTGTCCGCCATCACCTTCTTCTAAGTCAAATGCGCTCAAGTTACCTTTAACAGTACGTTCATTATGAGCCAGTGTTTCATCACCAGTAGATTCAGTAATGTCGTCATCAACATCTTCTGCACCACCTTCACCTGCATCACCGTCAGTGTCGCCGTCTGTTTCTTCACTGGCTTCGCCGCCGTCTCCGCCTTCTAACAAGCTATCAGCCCACTCAGCTAGTTCTGTAACTTCAGTCATTTCGCTAATGTTCTTAGAAAGTTTTGCTAAGATTGGCATTGCAGACTCAATACGAGGATCAACGGTCTCTTGTACAAACAATTCATTAACCGCAGTCATATCACTTTCATCTTCCATCAATGATGGAGTCCATGATTCAAAGTATGCTTCGTATCCACGCTTACCAGACATACGTGATAATGTTTCACGCAATGAATTGTAATGGTTTACACCTTCAGTAATTAATCTTTGACTAGATTCATTAAATTGGCCATTACGAGTAGCACGAACAAACCCTGCCATCTTTGAATATTCTTCAACTATACCTTTAATGTGTTGACCACGGTCATCATAAGGTGTACCACCTTCAGCAATGTGACGAGCATATACACGTGCAATGCCAGGCTTTGTAGTATTCAATAAGAAACGCTCACCATTTGCATTCTCTACGAAAATACGATTGATGTTGCGATAACGTTGTTCACCTTCTTCAATCTTACGTGAATGTTCTATAACAATCTTCACTGAAGGAACTGCATCGCTATAACTAGCACTCTTACCCATTGGGTAATAACCTTCTGATACTCTTTCTTTCTTGTCCATATGTTCCCTTTGTGCCATATCGGCTTCTAAATGATTTTCGTTTCTCAATTCAAAACTCAGTTGTCTACGTTGTGCCCAATTCTTAAGATGACTGATTAATCCTGTCCAACTGTCAGAATATGGTGTGCCTGATGTATTATCGCTAGGACTATCAGAAACATTATCTCCGTAGTAAATCTTTAACTTTTTAGATCCGTCAATAGAAATCCAAACTTTACCGTAATTTTCGCCATCTTTGATAAAATCAAATCTTATGACTGCGGCTTCTTCAGGAACAGGTGTGATTTTACCTGTAGCATCCATTGGTTTTGGATTGTAACCTTTATTGTCTAAAAGATCGTATAATTTTCGTTGTAGGGCTTCAGAATTGATTGACATAGAGTATTTATCTCTCTGAGTTAATTCAATACTGCAAAGAATGGTAGCGGAGCTATGTATTCTTCGTGGTCTCTAATGTGACTCTCTAAGTTATAGTGATAGTCGCTCAAAACAGTCAAAATACGCACTATAAGCAAGCTGGCCATAATCAAGTCGTCAGTATCCCCTATCTTTGCCGCATAACTTCCACCGTGAGCAACGAATGCTTTTAACTCTGATATTAGTCCAAAGCTATTAATAGTCATCTTTTTACTCTCAACCAATGTCTTAAACTTGGCGCAGGCTGCTAGTTTGCTCTTGTTAGTAGTATTAAATCCTTTACGATTCTTTCCGGCCTCGCTCAAAAAGATACCAGGAATATTACTCTCACCGTATTCGTTTAGTGAAACAATAGCTGCCTCACCGATACTGTTATTCTCTATGGAGTAGTATAAGCTGTTGGGTTCATTTGTACATTCAACAATGTATTTGTTAACTTGTGCAATCAATTTAATCTGTGTAGGAATATCTGTCTTGTTGTGCTTCCATTCACCTACTTGAGTTGTAGTGTTAGCTTCAAAGATTTGTATGGCGGCTGGATCGCCACCTGTACCTAAACTTGGATCTAGCGCAACTGCATATATATTGCCTTTCTCAGGCTTTTTATACCACCGAACTTGTCCCATACGACTAACAGGCTCTGTGCCTTCCATCATAATCAATGTGTTTGGATTTATAAGAGTTTCGTCAGCGATAATGAACTCACAACCAATCTCTCGGTTGAAACGATCATCACCCAACTGAGCCCTCATTTCTTTAGCCCATTGCTCATCACGTCCGGGCTGTTCGTTCCAATAAGCACGGTACGAGCGGAAACCGTTCACACCTAATGCTGTCTTGTTGCCGTACTCATCTTCTGTTTTGTTAGCACCCTTCCAGATCAAAGCAAACTGGTCTTCATCACTATTAGGAGTACTAGTGATAATCGCTTTACCACCAGTTGATAGTGTAGGAGTAATAGCAGTCCAGAATTCTGTAGCAATGCTAGGTCGCACGAATGCAAACTCATCAAGATACAATAGTGAAATAGACATACCACGACCTGTATTTTCAGTTGTAGTGGCACTAACAATACGACTACCGTTCTCAAAGTCTAATGAACCTTTGTTATATGTCGTAACACCGGCTTTGATGTGATCGGGACAGTTCTCATATGCATATCGTATGCGTTGCATAATCTCCTGAGCACCTGTATATTTGTGCGCCGCAATAAGAATTGTGCTATCAGGTACAAACATTG